>Ga0073906_1000865_pt1 | contig 52086 bp, 40 predicted proteins | sample Inofromicrocosms_FD_65485 | JGI IMG/M metagenome (GOLD analysis project Ga0073906, IMG submission 65485) | Mouse cecum microbial communities from Vienna, Austria - Inoculum for glucosamine and mucus D2O microcosms | ecosystem: Host-associated > Mammals > Digestive system > Large intestine >...
ATTTATTTAATTAGAGAGAGATTTTATGAAGAAAAGACTTACTATGATCGCGTCCATGCTCGTTCTGTTCGTAGGGCTTGCCATGGCGCAGACTGAGATTTCAGGTGTCATAGTGTCCCAGGACGACGGCGAGCCCGTGATCGGCGCGTCCGTCATGCTCAAGGGTACGAAGACAGGCGTGGTGTCCGACGTCGACGGGCATTTCCGCCTCAATGCCCCGAAGGCGGGCTCCTACATCACGGTGAGCTACGTGGGCATGGAGACGGTGACGCTGAAGGGTGCCGCAAACATGAGGATAACGCTGAAGAACGACTCTCACGTCATAGACGAGGTCGTGGTCACCGGTATGCAGAAGATGGACAAGCGACTGTTCACCGGAGCGACGACGAAGGTGGACGCGAGCAAGGCTAAGCTCGACGGAGTTGCCGATGTGAGCCGTGCCTTGGAGGGCCGTGCAGCCGGTGTCTCGGTGCAGAACGTGTCGGGAACATTCGGTACGGCACCGAAGATACGTGTGCGCGGTGCAACGTCTATATATGGTTCGTCCAAGCCTTTGTGGGTTGTAGACGGCGTAATCATGGAGGATGTGACGGAGGTGGATGCCGACGCCCTTTCATCGGGTGACGCGGCAACGCTTATTTCAAGTGCCATCGCTGGTCTTAACGCCGACGACATAGAGAGCTTCCAGATATTGAAGGACGGTTCGGCAACGTCTATCTACGGTGCGCGCGCCATGTCGGGCGTCATCGTCGTTACCACCAAGCGCGGTAAGGCGGGAGCAACGAAGATAAGCTATACGGGCGAATACACCATGCGCCTCAAGCCGAGCTACAGCCAGTTCAACATCATGAACTCGCAGGACCAGATGTCCGTGTACAACGAAATGTACAACAACGGCTTCTTCTCGTTCGAGAACTCATACCGTGCGGCAAGCAGTGGTGTGTTCGGACGCATGTATCACCTCATGCACGACTACGATTCGTCGACCAGCAGCTATGGTCTGCCTAACACGATAGAGGCTATGGAGGGCTATCTGCGCGAGGCGGAGTACCGCAACACCGACTGGTTTGACGAGCTGTTCAGCAACAACATATCGATGAACCACTCCATAAGCATGTCTTCGGGTACGGAGAAGGCACAGTACTATGCTTCGTTCAGCTACATGAACGACCCGGGATGGTCGCGCAAGAGCAAGGTGGAGCGCTATACATCGAACATCAACGCGATGTACAATCTCAGCCCGAAGGTGTCATTGAACATGATCGGAAACGCCAGCTACCGTAAGCAGGAGGCTCCCGGAACAGCAAATAGAAGTGTTGACGCTGTAACAGGAACTGTGTCGCGCGACTTTGACATCAACCCCTATTCGTATGCGATAAACTCTTCGCGTACGCTCGACCCGAACGCCTACTACATGAGAAACTATGCCGCGTTCAACATCAAGAACGAGCTTGACAACAACTATATGGACCTTGACGTTGTGGACCTGAAGTTCCAGGCAGAGCTTAAATACAAGCCTATAACAAAGGTTGAGCTGTCGGTTTTGGGAGCATACAAGTTCTCTACTACTACACAGGCGCACAGCATCACAGAGCACTCCAACCAGGCACAGGCATTCCGCGCCATGGAAGATGCGACGATACGCGACAACAACCCGTGGCTCTACACCGACCCGGACAATGCGAACTCGCTGCCCGGAACAGTGCTGCCGGTGGGAGGTTTCTACCGTGAGACAAAATACAAGATGAACAGCTGGGACTTCCGCGCCACCGCAAGCTACAACGATGTGTTCAACGACACACACATACTGAACGTCTACGGAGGTCTGGAAGTGAACAACACCGAGCGCAGCCGCTCTTACTTCAACGGCGTGGGCATGCAGTATGACATGGGCATGCTCGGCAGCTACGACTACAAATATTTCAAGCAGGCGAGCGAAGAGAACTCCATCTACTACTCGCTGAACAACGGCTACAGCCGCGAAGCTTCTTTCTTCGGCACCGCCACCTATTCTTATAAGGGACGCTACACCGTCAACGGAACAATGCGCTACGAGGGTTCTAACCGTCTGGGCAAGGCAAGGAGCGCACGCTGGCTGCCCACATGGAACATATCAGGTGCATGGAACGCCCACGAGGAGACATGGTTCAACAAGCAGAAGGTATTGTCGCACGCAACACTGAAGGCTTCTTACTCGCTTACGGGCGACAAGCCGGCGGTCACAAACTCGCAGGTCATCATACAGAGCTACAACCCGTGGCGTCCGTTCACGACTGACAAGGAATCGGGTCTGGAGATATACGACCTTGCCAACCCCGACCTTACATATGAGAAGAAACATGAGTTCAACGTCGGCGTGGACCTCGGTTTCCTTGACAACCGCATCAACTTCTCGTTCGACTGGTACACACGCAACAACTACGACCTTATAGGTCCGAAGCGTACATCGGGCGTAAACGGAAGCATCCTGCAGTATGCCAACGTGGCAAGCATGAAGTCTTACGGTGAGGAGTTTACCCTCAGCACGAAGAACATCGTGAAGAAGGACTTTACATGGACAACCGACTTCATCTTCTCACACACCAAGAGCGAGGTTACCGACCTTGACGCACGCAACCGCGTCATCGACCTTATCTCAGGAACAGGCTTCACACAGAAGGGTTATCCCTACCGTGCACTGTTCTCGATAGACTTCCGCGGACTTAACGAAAACGGTCTGCCTACATTCATAAACGAGAAAGGAGAACTGACCGTAAGCGACCATAACTTCCAGTCGTATGTAACCGACCACCTTATTTACGAAGGTCCTACAGACCCCACCATCACGGGTTCTTTAGGCAACGTGTTCACATACAAGGGATGGCATCTTAACATCTTCATGACCTACTCGTTCGGAAACGTGGTTCGTCTTGACCCGACTTTCGCATCGTCTTACTCTGACCTGACGGCTATGCCCAAGGAATTTATCAACCGCTGGGTTGTGCCGGGCGATGAGAAATATACTACGATACCGGCTATCGCAGACCTCAGACAGTTGCAGACGGACAGGTATCTGAACCGCGCCTACAACGCATACAACATGTCTTCAGAACGTACTGCAAAGGGAGACTTCATCCGAATGAAGGAAATATCACTCGCATACGACTTCCCGAAGTCATGGGTAGGACACATCGGACTGAGCAATGCCAGCGTGAAGCTTCAGGCTACAAACCTGTTCCTGATATATGCTGACAAGAAACTCAACGGACAAGACCCGGAATTCTTCAACTCTGGAGGTGTTGCCGTGCCTATGGCAAGGCAGTTCACGTTCACACTGCGCTTAGGTATTTAATGGAACATACAACAAAACGGAGCATTTAAACATGAAAAAAATCAAATATATAGCACTGTCGGCATGCGCGGCCTTATCGCTGACATCATGCAACGACTTCCTTGACAAGTTGCCAGACGACCGTGCAGAAGTAAACTCAAACGAAAAGATAACCAATCTTCTTGTTTCAGCTTATCCCACTGCATCAAACATCATGATAAACGAAATGAGTACAGACAATGTCAGCGATAATGGCAAACAGTACTCAACAGGGTTGCTTAAAGAAGAGCTCTATCGTTTCAACGATGTAACAAATGAAGGGAACGACTCACCGCGTCAAATCTGGAACGGATACTATTCGGCAATAGCCTCTGCCAACCAGGCAATCGAGGCAATAGAAAGCATGGGCAGCCCTGCATCGCTCAAAGCGCAAATGGCAGAGGCTAAGCTGTGCCGCGCATTCTCGATGTTCCAGCTTGCCACGACATTCTGCATGGCATGGAACCCTGAGAAGGCAGACGAATATCTCGGACTGCCATACCCGAAGAACACCGGAAACAGCGTTAACGACATGCCGCGCGGAACACTCCGCGAGCTTTACGATAATATCAACACCGATATTGAAGCGGCACTGCCCGATGTAAGCGACGACATCTATTCCGTGCCGAAGTACCACTTCAACCTGAAGGCGGCATACGCGTTCGCTACACGGTTCAACCTATACTACATGAACTACGACAGGTGCATACAATATGCCAACATAGTGCTCGGCACCGTGCCTACATCAGTCATGCGTAACTTTGCGCCATACACCACATTCGGACGTGAAGACATAGGCAACCGATACGTAATGACAAGCGAGTCGGCAAACCTTCTGCTCATTCCGGCATATTCAAATGCAGGAAGTACATTAGTAGGTCTTGGCGAACCGCGCTTCGGCCATAATCAGGCAATGGCTTCATACGAGACCTACTGGGTTTCAATGCCATGGGGTTCGGGCAGTAGCAACAACACGCTCTATTATGCAACTATGCTTTATGGATCCAACCAAAGCGTTGCTTTCCCTAAATTGGAAAGATTTGTTGAATGGATAGACAAGGTTCTACAAACTGGATATCTGCACATTGTAGACCCCGTATTCACAGGCGACGAGACACTGTTATGCCGTGCGGAGGCATACGCCCTGAAAGGCGGCGAGGACAATTTGAAGAAGGCAGTGGACGACATGAACGTATGGATAGGCACCCACTGTAAGGAAACAGAAGGACCGACAAAGCGTCCCACGCTCACCGTGGACAACATCTTCAGTTTCATCGACGGTCTTGACGTGGCTCCGGCACTGCCCGACGGCAACCGCGACCGCTCAATGCGCAAGGCTCTCCACCCGCAGGGCTTCACCGTGGCAGAGGGCCGTCAGGAGAACGTAATCGTGTTCCTGCTCCACATGCGCCGCCTCGAAACCATATTCCAGGGCTTGCGCTTCATGGACATCAAACGTTACGGAATTGAGCACAGCCACCTGATCGCAGGCGAAGATGCCGTTACTTTCACGGCAGGCGACCTGAGAGGAGCAATACAGTTGCCGAACGATGTGACAAATGCAGGTCTTGAGGCAAACCCACGTTAAACATCTTTTAAAATGCAAATGATTATGAAACACATAGGATTAGTTTTACTGTTCGCCGCAACGGTGGCATTCACCGGATGCAGCGAAGACGACCTGAGCCCCACAAGTGTGATAAATATCAACAACCCGCAGGACAACGAAGACAGCGAGGAAAGCAAATCCTTCGACGCGTGGCTTGACAAGAACTACACCCAAGAGTACAACATCAGGTTCCAGTACAGGTACAACGACAAGGAAACCGACCTTACATACAATGTCATCCCGGCATCTTTCGCCGAGTCGAAGGCACTTGCAAGGCTCATCCAGCACATCTGGCTGGAGGTTTACGCAGAAGCTGTGGGCAAGGAATTCATCAAGACCTACAGTCCGCGCGTAATCCAGCTGATCGGCTCATACGAGTATAATGCCAACGGCTTCATTATCAAGGGTACGGCAGAAAAGGGTCTGAAGATAATGCTCTACGGCGTGAACAACCTCGACATTGACAACCCGCGCATCAACGTTGACAACCCTTACGAGGAGAAAGAGGCAAAGCCCATCGACCTCAACTACGGGTTCTTCAACACCATGCACCACGAGTTCTGCCATATCCTGACGCAGACCAAGAACTATTCGCCCGACTTCCAGACCATCAGCTCAGGACGTTACCACTCTACAGACTGGATAAACGTGAAGGATCCTGACGCTGCAAAGGAAGGCTTCGTGACAGGTTATGCCAGCGGCGAGTACAACGAGGACTTTGCCGAAGTGTATGCCAACTACGTCACTCTGTCGCCAACGGGCTGGCAGACGATACTTACCCAGGCGGGTCCTGACGGTGCTGCGATAATAAACAAGAAGCTGTCCATGGTAAAGGAATATTTTCAGAACAGCTGGGGAGTAGACCTCGATGACCTCCGCGCGATAATACTGCGCCGCTCGGCAGAGGCTCCTACACTTGATTTACGTAACTTCAACATAAACGAAAATGAATAAGTTATATAGCATATTTTCACTGCTTGTGGGCGTATTCGCGTTCACGGCATGTACGCCTGAGGTTGATGACAAGTTCAGTGAGACTCCCACTGAACGTGTAGAAGAAACCGGCAACAATACAAGAGACATACTCAAAGCAGCCCCGAACGGCTGGAGGATAGAGTATTATGCTTCCACCACGTATGGCGGATACAACGTATTCGCAAAGTTCGAAGACAACAACGTTACCGTTGCAAGCGAGAAAGTCGGAAGCAACCACAATGCAGGCTTCGGTCCGGACGGCAAGCTCATCACGACTACATCTCACTACAAGATAGAAGCAAGCCAGGGCGTCGTACTCTCGTTTGACGAATACAACGACATATTCCACTACTTCTCGGATCCGGCAAACCCCGATTATGGTACAAAGGGCGAGGGCATGGAAGGAGACTTCGAGTTCCGTGTACAGTCGGCAACTGCCGAGAAAGTGGAGATGATCGGCAAGAAACATCAGGCAAGGATAGTAATGTATCCCGTAGAAGAAGGCAAGACATGGGAGGACTGCGTAAACGAAGTAAATGCCACGAGAGACTTCATGGCATCGCGCTCGTACCAGTTTGTTGTTGACGGTTCGGAACGCGAAATAAGCGTAACGACATCTTACCGCCGCCTTGTCTTCACATGGCTCAACGATAAAGGAGAGAAGCAGCAGGTTGTTGCGCCGTTCATAATAACCAAGGACGGCTACACGCTATACAGCACTGTTGATGTGGACGGCACCGAAATATCAAGTATCCTTAAAGGAAATACCGAGGAATATTTTGTAGTCGAAGGCAACGAGAATGCCCGTCTGTATACATACGTGCCTACTCTGAAAGAGACTCTTGAAAGCGGAGTATGGTTCATCACATACGAAGACCTCAGCCCGTTCGCACGCCCCTATTGGGACACTATGCGTAACAAGCTGGCAACAGCTGGTCCGAACAACAGCAGAAACCGTCTCTATTGGGCTTTGATCGGTACTTATCTCAATCGTTTGGCATTCCACATGCAGGCAGGTGGTGACTACTGCTACCAAGGAATAACCATTACGCAGCTTGATGAGGACGGCAATGAGGTATTTATCAAATGGGATTCTAAAACAAATAATGCGGCAGGAAAACTGTATTACAGAAGCTATGGAATGAACCAAGCTATGATTCCCTTTGTCGGAACAGGTTCAACAGGACGTACTTTCACTTTGTCTACCGATGATAAACGACATCCGTCTTATATCATTCTCACAGACAAGAAAGAACCTACTAACGTCATAAAGCTTTGGGCGGAAGAGAAGAACTATCCGTACGGAGATCTCGATGCAGATGAGAAATGAAATTAAATTACAGCCATAAAACACATAAAAAACGGCAATATGTAATAACACAATAATCTATAGTAGGGACATCTTCTTGTATTTGTCCGCATGTTAAGAAATATCTGATATTACTTTTCATTGAACATATAACAATAACATGTCCCTACTCTAAGATTTGAATAACATCAATATCATACAAACAAGCATCAAATATAAGCCAACATTTATATTAACATTAAAAATTTATCAGTTATGAAAAAGTTATTACTTTTTGTATGTGCAGCTATCACGGCAATATCCGGCAATGCACAGTCTACACTTATCGGAAAATCTTTCACTGTTGAACAGTTGAAGAAGAACGTTGTAAACAAGGTTGTCTCCACAACAAATACAAATGAGACTGCAAACCTGAACAATTCAATAGCAAAAGCACCAGAATTGAATAAACTTTCAGGAAACTATGTAGAAGCAAGCTTTAATGAAATTTACAATTGTTCTGAGGCAAACATCACAGCCAACGGTGAGAATGTACAATTTAGTATTTCTAGTGGTTCAGCAACATTCACCGGAGCATACGATGCAACATCCGGTATCATAACAGTAAACCAACAGAATGCAGGAACATATACTGACGCACGTGGTACATTTACCTTTGAATTCGTAGGTCTCCTGGAAAACGCCCAAACAGGACAAATCAATGTAGTAAACGGAGCAACATTCACTGCATCAGATGCAGGTGAAATATCTTGTAACCAAAAAGGTTATGGAATTGCTATTTCTGATTTCGAACCGGCTGTAGGCTCAAGTTATACAAAAAAAGATTTGGTCGGCAAATGGTGGACATTAAGTTGGGAAACACGCTTCATGCCCGTAAACGGTACAAATGAATGCACTGCTAATTTATATAGTGAAGGTTATAAAGATCATAAATTTAATGTATCTATAGAAGACTATGAATACGCTGTGAACGTATATGGCTTCTGTGGATTAGGCTGTGTTGCTCTTGACATAGACGACGAACTCAATGTTTCTATTTCTGCAGGACAGCCTATATACGTTAATCCTAATGTAACGACAGAGGAAGATATCGCTACTTATGGTCAATATTTTTATGTTGTAGGATGCAACATTGTAGGAACGTCACTCATTCCTGATTACAATAAAGTTGTGCCAGGTAAGCTTTCAGGAAACACTATCACTCTGTCTGAATATTTACTGTTCCGTTCCAGAAATGATGCAGAGGACATGGGATACTCGTTGGGTGCTGTTGCAGATGGCTTGACAATAACGCTTAACGATGGTAACTTCCTTGCAGCCGGAACAACAGGCATTGAGGAAATCGGAGTTACACGTGAGGAGAAAATAAAGAACACCAAGACATACAATTTGATGGGTCAGCAGGTGAACCGCGCTACGGCTAAGGGTCTGCTTATCCGCGACGGCAAGAAGTATATCAAGAAGAACTAATACGGATTGTCTTAACACCACAAAGGTGTGACAGGATAAAAGTATTCACTCTTAAAGTAGGGACTTATTCTTGTATATGTCCGCACGCAAGCACCGTTAAATCAGGCTGCCAAGGATGGACATATACAAGGATAGGTCCCTATAAAGGTGAATAAAGAATGTATTACAACATATATTTGCAGGTACATTAAATATCTCAATGCACCTGTATTTTGCACAAGATATCTATGAAACGACAACTTATTTTATTCTTATTCGTTACCGGCGTGAGCCTGTCCCTCCACGCCATTCCCGCCAAGCCGGGCAAGACAACCGTCCGCCAGGCTGACGGCACATACGTGACGGTGGTTCTCCACGGCGACGAGCACTCGCACTTCACAACCACCGACGACGGCTATACCCTCATCTTCAACGGCGGCTCATGGCAGTACGCCACGCTCAAGGACGGCAGTCTCGTGGCATCAGGAATAACGGCACACGACGCCGCGGAGCGCACTGGCAAGGAAACGACCTTCCTGAGCGGTCACAAGAAGATGCTCCGCGCCGAACCTACAGCGGCACAGCAGGAAGAGGCGAAACGCTCGCGCAGCCTGTGGAAGGCACCCGCAGGGGGCACGGCACCGGCAAGGGCGACACGCTACGACTACAACAACTTCCGCGGGCTGGTGATACTCGTGGAATGGAACGACCTCGGCTTCACCCGCACCGATGCCAAGGAGTTCTTCTCATCAATGATGAACGACAAGGGCTACGGCGGATACTACACGCAAGGCACGCCGCGCCAGTGGGTGGAGTGCACGGGAAGCGTGCACGACTACTTCTCCGACAACTCCGCGGGGATGTTCCAGCCGACGTTCGACGTGGTCGGTCCCGTAAGGATAAACCGCAGCTGCACCTACCCCGCCGGAACGTCAAACGGCTGGCAGTGCGCCGTGGATGCCATAAATGCAGCCAACCCGCTCGTAGACTACAGCAAGTACGATGCCGACGGCGACGGCGTGGTGGACATGTTCTACATCATCTATGCAGGCTACGGCAGCAACGTCAGCGGAAACAACGGCGACTACATCTGGCCGTATGCCAGCCAGTATGCCTACCCTTATCAGAGGTACGACGGCGTGCGCATGGGGCGCTATGCCTGCAGCACCGAGCTGTGCGACAGCGAGGTGCGGGGCGGCAAGACGCTCGACGGCATCGGCACGATATGCCACGAGTTCAGCCACGTGCTCGGACTTCCCGACCTTTACGACACCGACTACGAGGAAAACGGGCAGAGCAACGACCCCGGCGTATGGAGCATAATGGCAGGCGGAGGATACAACAACAGCAGTCGCACGCCTACGGGATACGGCGCCTACGAACGCTATGCGATAGGTTTCATGCAGCCGGAACTGATAAAGGAAAAGGGCGGTACATACACCCTCGGCGCCATGAACGAGACAAACAGTGCCTATAGAATAAACTCGGCGGTGGACAAAGAGTACTTCTTACTGGAGAACAGGCAGCGCACGAGGTGGGACGAGTACCTGCCCGGAAACGGCATGCTGGTGTTCCGCGTGGACTCGACCAATGCAAGTATATGGACAAGCAACAAGGTGAACTGCTACCCCACGCACAACTACTACGAAATGGTGCGTGCCAACCCGCGCACAACCGGAAATGTGATTACCGAGTCGGGATACGACCCGTTCCCCGGACTGGGAAACATAACGGAACTTAACAGCGAGATGATAGAACAGTTCAAGTCGTGGTCGGGAGAAGCGGTACCTCTGTCACTAAGCAACATAAGCGAGAAGAACGGCATCATAAGTTTCAGCGTAGGAGGCTCGGAGATAGACCGGAAGATTGAAGACTTCGAGAACATGGCACTGACACAGGAGGACGCCACGGGAGTGAAAGGGGTGTTCTGCAACTGGGACATGGTGAAGACAAGGGTCGTGGAAACAACCGACAAGCATGGAACAGGCAAGAAAGCACTGAGCATAGTAAGAGGCGGAAGCCTTACATCATCTGTGATTGAAAAAGGCATCAGCAACATAGAGTTCGACTTCTGGAACGCCTCGCCCGTACAGTCAATCATCCGCTGCTATAGTTCCACCGACGGCGGCAATACCTGGACACTAATGAAAAACATCGACGGGCTGACACAAATAAACGTAACCGCAGGCAAGAACATACACACCAAATACGTCGCCAACCTGCCGGCAGGCTCGATGTTCCGCATACAGCAGGACTCGGGTCTTCCCACGGTGATAAACTATATAGACGACATCTCGATGATTTTCAACGGCAACACTGCCACCGGCATCGGCGAAATAAAAGCTGAAAACGGTGCCGACACAGTGGAAGAGACCGCATACAACCTCTCGGGACAGCGCGTATCGGCATGCAGCAAGGGCATTCTGATTGTAAAGAAACGCACTGCCGACGGCAGAGTGATTACACGTAAGGTGGTGAGACGTTGACACACCACAAAACAACATGCCGTCTTTTGCGTTCTGAAAGACGGCATATTGCATGCTAAAAGACCGCCTTTTGCACTCCAAAAGGTGGTCTTTTAGATTGTAAAAGGTATCATTCTGATTATCAGGATGTCTCCAACAGAGTAGGGACACATTCTTGTATCTGTCCGCACGCCTCATAGAGGCGTTCCTTATACCGTTCATACAGATAAAAATGACCAAACGACAAGGCATTTGTATTGAAGACCTTGACTTCTTATCTGAACGCCTCTATGAGGCGTGCGGACAGATACAAGACGTGTTGTTGAACGAAGTGAAAAATGTGTCCCTATGAGGAGGATATGTTTGGATGTCCGTTATCCCGAACTCGCGTCATATAAGAAGGAAACAAAACGCCCATCAACGGCATACCATTCGCATGATTTTATCCCTGAGATACGCCTTGAAATCATCGTCGCCAAGCACCTCTATGTCTTCGTAAAGCCCGAGCACGAACCTGCCTATGCCGGCATGGCTGCACACGTTAAGAGACAGATGCCAGCGCATGTCACCGGCGGGAGTTATATGCTTGGATGCCGACGGGTATTCCTCTTTCAGGACATTATACGACAGCGAACCGAGGGATAGGCTCACGGGAAACAGCTCCTCGCCGCTAAACATAAAGATGTCGGTATACATGCGGCGATGCCCTGCTTCATGTTGCCACGGCTGTTCAAGAAGCGTAACATCCTCCATGCGCGCCACCTTGAATGTCTTGTTCATGCCCGACGCCGGTTCGTGACAGCGCACCTCGTTGTTGCCGTTCATCAGCATAAACGGTTCTACAAGACGGTCACGACACGTATTGCTGTGAGGCGACGAATAGTTGCGTAGCAACACCTGACGCTTTGTCTTTATAGCCTCGTGCAGAATGCTGACATTGTGGGCTGTCTGCTCGCGCATCTCGCCACTGTCAAGAATGTCAAAATCGTAAAAACGGTCCATCTTGCGCTTGAGGTTTTCCACTACGGCATTGTTGCCCGAAACCTTGTCGAGCAACCGGCGCATCAGCACCGCCTCGTCATCGGTAAACGACACACGCTCCACCAGACGCCCGAAGAAAGGCGAAGAGCGGTCGATGCAGTACACCTTGCCGCGTTTGTAGACCTCAAAGCCGGTGTCGCGGAAGAACTCGAGATAGTAGTAAAGGTTACGGCGGGATATGCCAACCTTATCACACAGCTTTTCTATTGTCAGCGTGTGGTTGTCTGTAAGCAGCAGGAGCAGATGTAGCTCGCGTTCAAGTTTGTCGTGTCGCATGGTGGGAGGAATTGGGGTTGGGGCAATGCTTTTTAGGGGCTTTAAGGTCCTTAAGGTCTTTAAAGTCCTTAAAGATCTTAAACGCCAGCCTCTTCGGCAAATGGCAACATCGGTTCGGCATCGCCAAGAAGGTTATAGCTCATACGATGATACGGCGTCACGCCGAAACGGCGTATCGCCTCGCGGTGGTGACGGGTGGGATAACCCTTGTTGCCTTTCCAGTCGTATTGCGGATATTCGGCATGCAGGCGTTCCATATAATCGTCGCGATATGTCTTGGCAAGGATACTTGCCGCCGCTATCGACAGATACTTTCCGTCGCCCTTGACAATGGTGGCATAGGGCAATGTATGATAGGGCTTGAAGCGATTGCCGTCTACTATAACCGCTTCCGGACGCACTTTCAGTGCGTCGAGGGCACGGTGCATGGCAAGAAAACTGGCGTTGAGGATATTGATTTTATCGATTTCATCGGGCGTAACAATGCCCACAGCCCACGCCACGGCATCTCGTTCTATAACGCTGCGAAGTTCGTTACGCTTACGCGACGTCAGCTTCTTCGAGTCGTTCAGTTCGGCATTCTCATATCCTTCCGGTAATATCACCGCCGCAGCATACACGCTACCGGCAAGACATCCGCGTCCTGCCTCGTCGCATCCTGCTTCTATCACGCCGTCGAAATACTTGTTTTTTAACATTTATATATTGTTTTGGGAATTCTCAAAGATATTTTTACGTTATTTAACTAATAACGTTTCAACGTTGAACTTATTGTGCACAAAAGGACGTTTATTTTGCAATCAGAAACAATAAACTCATAAAACAACAGATCTATGGAAAAGAATATGGTGCTTGAAACAAGTTTTTCGGACAATAAATTCACTACCGAGACCATGAAGTATATAATAAATAAGGTGAACGCACCCATGCGTATCGTATGCCGCTACTATTCTCAAGTGCTCGAAAAGAACGTGAGCGTGCGCCAGGGATGGCTGCTAACAGAGGCTCAGACGACATTTCTTGCCGGTGTGCTGCCCATGGAAATGCCGTTTGCAGTGCGCGCGCTGATGTTTGCATGGTTTGTCGTGGCGGTGAAGAAATGCAAAAAGAGTGGGGTTTAAGATAAAGGGAGATAGGAGGAGATAGAGGAAAATAAGTGGAGATAAAGGACAAATGTCCGGTTGATTGTTACAAGAGTATTGTCCTTTATCTCCCGTGGCGCGAGCCACATACCTTCTCCTATCTTCCCTTATATCTACTTTATTAACCCCATATACCATCTCTCAACAGACAATAACTATCAGAACATGCGGCTGACGCGCTCTATTCCGGCTATAAGGGCGTCTATCTCGTCTTTCGTGTTGTACAGTGCGAAAGACGCACGGACGGTGCCCTGTATGCCGAGACGATGCATAAGGGGCTGCGCACAATGATGACCGGTGCGCACGGCAATGCCGAGACGGTCGAGCAGGGTCCCCATGTCGAGATGGTGTATGTTGCCGACAAGGAATGAAATGACGGCGTCTTTATGCTCGGAAGTGCCAAAAACAGCCATTCCATCGATGTTTTTCATCTTCTCCATGACATATTTTGTAAGCTCGCGTTCATGCTTCTCGATATTGTCCATGCCGAGAGCAGTGACGTAGTCTATGGCTTTTGCCAGCCCGTTGGTGGCAACATAGTCGGGCGTTCCTGCCTCGAACTTGAACGGGAGGCGCTCGAACGTAGTCTTTTCAAAACTTACATTGTCTATCATCTCGCCCCCACCCTGATACGGCGGAAGTCTGTCGAGCCACTCTTCCTTGCCATAGAGAACGCCCACACCCGTGGGACCGTAGAGTTTGTGACCGCTCAGTGCAAAGAAATCGCAGTCGAGCTGCTGCATGTCAACGGCAAAGTGAGGAGCGCTCTGGGCACCGTCAAGCATGAAAGGCACACCGTGAGCATGGGCGATACGTGCCATTTCCTTCACCGGATTGACCGTTCCGAGCACGTTGCTGACATGTGCCACGCTCACCATACGTGTCTTCTCATTAAACAGTTTCTCATACTCATCGAGCATGAGTTCTCCCCTGTCGTCCATCGGAATGACGCGTATTACTATTCCCTTGCGTGTTGCCTGCAACTGCCAGGGCACGATATTGGAATGGTGTTCCATGACGGAGACAATCACCTCGTCACCCTCGTTCATGAACGCATCGCAGTAGGAAGACGCCACGAGGTTTATGCTTTCGGTCGTACCGCGCGTAAATATTATCTCGCTTGTCGAACGGGCGTTGATAAACCGGCGCACCGTCTCGCGCGAAGCCTCGTGCAGGTCGGTCGCCTGTTGCGACAAATAGTGAACGCCGCGGTGAACGTTGGCATTCACATTATAATACTCTTCCATTATCGACTCTACGACCACACGTGGTTTCTGCGTGGTGGCGGCATTGTCGAGATATACCAGCGGACGATCGTAAACAGTCCTTGACAATATCGGGAAGTCTTCTCTTACCTTATTTATATCGTACATAATAAATCTTTTATCGGATGTATCGGTGTTTTATATTAAATATACGAAGATAAAAGAAGTCAGGGGAAGTTATGTGGCTAAAGCCACGAAAGATAAAAGACGAATGTCCCTGAATTTGTAATAAAGCATACGTCCCTTATCTTCACGTATCTCCTTATATCTTCACGTATCTCCTTTTAACAAGCCTCCGGCTGCCTTGCGCCATCACTTACACAGCTTGCAGCCCTCGCAACGGCTCAGTTCACCACGGAAACGCTTCTCCACCAGATAGTGCAGACGGTCGCGCAGAGGCTCGAGCCTGATGCCGTCTATCACTTCATTAGCAAACGCGAACTGCAACAGCAGACGGGCTTCCTTCAGGCTGATGCCACGCTGGCGCATGTAGAAAAGAGCCGCATCGTTGAGCTGTCCCACTGTACTGCCATGGGCACACTTCACATCATCGGCGTAAATCTCAAGCATGGGCTGGGTGTACATGCGTGCTTCTTTCGTGGCACACAGGTTCCGGTTGTTCATGACAGACGATGTCTGCTGCGCCCCGTGATGCACGAGCACACGACCGGCAAATGCTCCCACAGCCTTACCGTCAAGCACATACTTGTACAGTTCGTTGCTTGTGCAGTGGGGAACACGGTGCTCTATGAGCGTGTTGTTGTCCACATGCTGTTCCTTGTCGGCAATTACGCATCCGGATAAGTTGCACTCCGCGCCCTCACCACGGAAGATGAGGTCGGTACGGTTGCGTGTTACACCGTTGTGAAGGGTTATGATATTGTGGTTTACACGGCTGTTTGCCTGCTGCTCTATGTACACGTTGCTCACACGGGTATTCTTTGCATGGGTTTCCTCAAGGCAGTACAGGTCGAGCGAGGCATTATCCGCCACATACGCTTCGATGACCTGTGTGGTGAGGAAACGGCGGTCGTCCATAGCATGGTCGCAGAAGAGCAGCTTTATCTCGGCGCCCTCTTCCACAACGATGAGCACACGGCGGTTTATCATCAGGTCGACATCCGAACGCAGGATGTTTATAACCTGCACGGCACGGTCTACCTTCACACCGCGCGGAACATAAATAAAAAGACCGTCTTGCGCCAGCATTGTGTTGAGCGCAGTTATCGGATCTTCAGTCGTTTTGGCTATTTTAGAGTAATATTTTGCGATGAAATCGGGATTTTTTGCTGCTTCCTTGCAAAGCGAACCGATGATCACTCCGTCGGGAAGAAGCCCTCCCTTGGGCAGTGCCTTGTCGTAAAATCCGTCGTTAAGAATAAAGTAAAGCGATGTACTGAGATTGGGAACATCGCACTTGAAAGCCTCGTATGGATTGGCAGGAATGTCCAGCCGGTTGATGTTCAGACCGTAGTCGGGAGCGAACAATGATTGCATGTCGGTATATTTGTAGCGTTCCACCTTGCGAGTGGGCAGCCCCTGTCTGCTGAAATCGGCAAAGGCTCCGTCGCGCACGGCGTTCATCACGTCCGCACTGTGACTGAACAGCATGTCACGGCAACTGCCGTAGAGGTCTATATATTGTTTCTCGCTTTGCATCTTATATTCTCCATTGATAAGGAATACGTCTTCCCGGGACGAAAAAGAAGTCCTTCGGACCACGGGAAATAGGTATTCGGACTATGAAAATCAGCTCTCCGACTCGGCTTTTATCCAGTCGAAGCCACGCTGCTGTATCTCTTTCGCAAGCTCGGGACCTGCCGTCTTGACGATACGACCCTTGTAAAGGACATGCACGACGTCCGGACGTATCATGTCGAGAAGACGGTCGTAGTGGGTTATGACAATGCAACTCGATTGCGGCGTGCGCAGTTTGTTTACACCTTCGGCAACGATACGCATCGCATCGACATCCAGACCGGAGTCCGTCTCGTCAAGTATCGCGAGCTTAGGCTCAAGCATTGCCATCTGGAAAATCTCGTTTCTCTTCTTCTCTCCGCCACTGAAGCCCTCGTTGACCGAACGGTTTGTGAGCTTGGTATCAAGCTCCACAATCTTACGTTTCTCGCGCATCAGCTTAAGAAAGTCCGCCGCATTGAGCGGTTCAAGACCTTCGTAAGCACGTTTCTCGTTTATAGCAGCGCGCATGAAGTTGGTCATCGACACGCCGGGGATTTCCACCGGATACTGGAAAGACAGGAAAAGCCCCTCGTGTGCACGGTCTTCGGGCTTCATGTCAAGCAGGTTCTTGCCGTTGAAAGTAACTGTTCCGCCTGTCACTTCGTAAAGGGGATTGCCCACAAGTACGGCGCTCAGCGTCGATTTACCCGACCCGTTGGGTCCCATTATGGCATGAGTCTCACCGTCGTTTATCGTCAGACTTATGCCTCTCAGTATCTCTTTGTCGCCTATTTTGGCGTGAAGGTCTTTTACTTCTAACATCTTTCTGTAATTAAGAATTAAGAGTTAAGCATTAAGAAAATATACTCTTTATATATATAAGACAATGTGCAGTACTGCCAAAGGTGTCATCCAACCGTTCCTTCCAGCGACACAGACAGGAGTTTCTGCGCCTCCACGGCAAACTCCATGGGCAGTTTGTTGAGCACATCCTTAGCATATCCGTTAACGATAAGCCCTACAGCCTGTTCCGTAGGAATGCCCCTCTGATTGCAATAGAAAAGCTGGTCCTCGCTGATTTTGCTCGTAGTGGCTTCGTGTTCCACCACCGCAGTGTCGTTGTGTATGTCCATATAAGGGAAGGTATGCGCCCCGCAGTCGCTGCCGAGCAGCAGACTGTCGCACGAACTGTAGTTACGGGCGTTGTCGGCGTTCGACGTCGCGCGCACCAGACCACGGTAAGAGTTCTGGCTGTGACCGGCACTGATACCCTTGCTTATAATCGTGCTCTTTGTATTTTTCCCCATGTGTATCATCTTGGTGCCCGTGTCCGCCTCCTGCCAGTTGTTCGTCACCGCCACGGAATAGAACTCCGCCTGCGAGTTGTCGCCGCGCAACACACACGAAGGATACTTCCATGTAATAGCCGAACCTGTCTCTACCTGAGTCCACGAGAGCTTGCTGTTGACGCCGCGAAGCTCTCCCCGCTTGGTCACGAGGTTCAACACACCGCCCTTTCCGTTCTCATCGCCGGGATACCAGTTCTGCACCGTGGAGTACTTCACCTCCGCATTGTCCTTCACGACAATCTCCACAATGGCGGCATGAAGCTGGTTCTCGTCCCTCATAGGTGCCGTACAGCCCTCGAGATAGCTTACATACGAGTCGTCGTCGGCAACTATCAGCGTGCGCTCGAACTGCCCCGTATTGCGCGCATTGATACGGAAATAAGAGCTTAGCTCCATAGGACAGCGGACGCCCTTTGGTATATATACGAACGAACCGTCGCTGAACACAGCGCTGTTGAGTGCCGCAAAGAAGTTGTCACGATAAGGAACTACCGACCCGAGGTATTCTTTCACCAGATCGGGATGCTGCTGTATGGCATCGCCGATGGAACAGAATATGATGCCCTTCTCCGCCAGTTTCTCCTTGAAAGTCGTCTTCACGGACACCGAGTCCATAATGGCATCCACGGCGACACCGCTCAGTGCGAGCCGCTCTTCAAGTGGAATGCCGAGCTTGTCGAAGGTCTTCATCAGTTCCGGGTCTATCTCCTTCGGCTTTCCATCGTCCTTTTTCTTCGCCATGGGGTCGGCATAATACGATATTGCCTGATAGTCTATCTCCGGCAGAGTGACATGCGCCCATGACGGCTGCTCAAGTGTCTGCCAGTATCTGAATGCCTTAAGGCGGAAGTCGAGCATCCACTCCGGCTCCTGCTTCTTTGCCGAAATAAGGCGCACAACATCCTCGTTCAGCCCCTTGTCTATAATCTCGGTATGCACATCAGTAGTGAAGCCGAACTCATATTTCTGCTCCGCCACCTGCCTTACAAACTCGTTCTTGTCGCTGCTTTTGGTCTCCATTACTTTCTTTCCACTGTTCGAAGGTATGCCAGAATAAATAATCATCCGTGCCATGTAGGGACATATTCTTGTATTTGTCCGGTATATAGCCACTGATTTTTCAGATTGTTACAGGCGGACAAATACAAGAATATGTCCCTACATGGCACAGCTGTTGAATTTTGACACACCCTCCTTTAAGTTGCAAAGTTACGAAAGAATGGGCGTAATGCAAAGGTTTTAATTCAAAAATACAGTTATATTTTACAAAGGAACATGACATGCCGCCACACCTTATTATATAGCGTGAGTTCTATTTAACGAGAAACAAGATAAGGATATAAAAGAAGATAGGAGAAGATATGTGGCTTACGCCACGGGAGATAAAGGACAATAGTCTTGAAACAAGCAACAAGGCATTTGTCTTTTATCTTCCCTTTATCTTCTCCTATCTTCTCTTATATCCTTTTCACAAACAGGCGGAATGAATGCAACCGCGGTCTGTCCTGCCTTTAGGCACAGGTATTACAATTTCTGCTTTACCTCTATCTCCGTGAATGTCTCTATAATATCGCCGGTCTGTATGTCATTGAAATTGACCAGGCTGATACCACACTCGAAGTTGACGCCAACCTCCTTGACATCGTCCTTGAAACGCTTCAGAGCGTTTATCTCACCGGTGTGAACCACAATACCGTCGCGAACCAGACGTGCCTTGTCCGAACGATGCACCTTGCCTTCGCTCACATAAGCACCTGCAACGGTACCGACCTTGGATATGCGGTAAACCTCGCGCACCTCAACCTGTCCGGTGACAACCTCTTTGACAACCTTGTCGAGCATACCTTCCATTGCCGACTTCACGTCTTCAATGGCATCGTAAATCACCGAATAGGTGTTTATCTCAACACCCTGCTGCTCCGCCAGCTTGCGTGCGGCTCCCGAAGGACGAACCTGGAAACCGACGATGATTGCATCGGAAGCGTCGGCAAGCGTAACGTCGCTCTCCGAAATCTGTCCCACTGCCTTGTGTATCACGTCCACCTTTATCTTCTCCGTAGAGAGCTTGATGAACGAATCGCTCAGCGCCTCGATACTTCCGTCGGTGTCACCCTTAACGATAATGTTAAGTTCCTTGAACGAACCAAGGGCTATACGGTGAGAAATGTCGCTCAGAGTCAAGCGTTTCTGAGTACGCAGACCCTGCTCGCGCTGCAATTGCAGACGTTTGTTGGCAATGTCACGTGCCTCCTGTTCCGTCTCAAGCACATGGAAAGAGTCACCGGCGGTAGGTGCTCCGTTAAGACCGAGGATTATCGCCGGTTCTGCCGGACATGCTTTCTCTATGCGCTGGTTACGCTCGTTGAACATCGCCTTGATGCGTCCCCAACTTGTTCCGGCTATCACGTTGTCGCCAACTTTCAGCGTTCCGTTGCTTACAAGCACAGTCGATACATAGCCGCGACCCTTGTCGAGCGAAGACTCGATGATGCTTCCCGTCGCCTTGCGGTTGGGGTTTGCCTTCAAGTCAAGCATCTCCGCCTCAAGCAGCACTTTCTCCAAAAGGTCGTCTACGCCCACGCCTTTCTTGGCGCTTATTTCCTGACACTGATATTTTCCGCCCCATTCCTCGACAAGGAGGTTCATGTTTGCCAAGTCCTCACGTATCTTGTCCGGATTAGCACCGGGCTTGTCAATCTTGTTGATAGCAAAGACCATGGGCACGTTTGCCGCCTGGGCATGAGCTATCGCCTCGCGTGTTGTCGGCATGACGCTGTCGTCAGCCGCTATTATTATTATGGCAATGTCCGTAACCTGGGCACCGCGTGCACGCATGGCAGTAAATGCCTCGTGTCCTGGAGTGTCGAGGAACGTTATCTTGCGACCGTCTCCCAACATCACGTTATATGCTCCGATGTGCTGCGTAATGCCACCTGCCTCGCCGGCAATGACATTCGTATTGCGTATATGGTCGAGCAGCGATGTCTTTCCGTGGTCGACATGTCCCATCACAGTAACGATGGGAGCACGCGGTATGAGGTCGTTCTCATCGTCCTCCTCCTCTGTTATCGCCTCGGAAACTTCGGCACTGACATACTCTGTCTTGAACCCGAACTCGTCGGCAACGATATTTATCGTCTCCGCGTCGAGACGCTGGTTGATAGACACCATTATGCCCACGCTCATACACGTACTGATGACCTGGTTTACCGATACGTTCATCATGGTTGCCAACTCGCTCACCGTTACATACTCGGTAAGTTTCAGTATCTTGCTCTCCGCACGTTCCTCGGCGCGCTGCTCCTTAAGGTGTTCCTGCACCGCCTCACGCTTCTCCTTACGATACTTGGCACCCTTCTTGTTCTGGTTCTTGCTTGTAAGACGTGCAAGCGTCTCCTTTACCTGGCGTGCCACATCTTCCTCGTTAACCTCGAGCGGCTTATGATTCTTCTTACGGTTTTTCTTCTTTCCCGCTCCCGCACCTGCACCGGACTTGCCGGCGTTGGCGTTTGCGCCGTGCTGCTTAGCCGCAGCATCAATGTCCACGCGCTCCTTTGTTATACGCGCGCGTTTCTTTTTCTCTCCGCCATGTGCCTGTGCGCTCTTTTCCTCACGCTCCTTGCGTCGCTCCTCCTTGGTCTTTTTCTTCGGACGCGTGCTCTGGTTGAGCGAGTCAAGGTCTATCTTGCCCAGCACGTTTACCTTCGGTGCCATTTTCTTCTCGCTGTTGAGCGTAAACACCTTGGAACCCAATGTTTCGGAGGTTTTGACCTCTACCGGTTTGACAGTTTCCTTTGCCTCCGTTACCGCAGGCTGTGTCTTTGGTTCTTTCTTTACCGCAGGCTGTACAGGAGCCGGCTTAGACTCCTTTACAACGTGGTTTGATACCGGTCGTTCCGGCTCGGGCTGTACCGTCACCGGCTGTGTGACAGGCTTGGATGCGGCTGCCGCAACATTATGTTTCTCCGCTTCCGGGCTTACGGCAGAAGTTTTTTCCGGTTTTGCTTGCGGTTTCTCCGACGAGACATCAGCCTTCACCGGTTTCTTTCCGAGACTGTCAAGGTCTATTTTGCCCAGCGGCTTGTACTGCTGTGCGGGGCGTTTACCCACTGTTGCCTCGACATTTTTGCCTTTTGCCTCGACCGGACGTTTCTTTTCTTTCGGATGTTTCTGAAACAGTTTCTCCGCCTGATTTCTCACTTCCTTGTCCGACTGAAAAGCCTCAACGAGCGCTTTGTGCTGCGCATCGCTCAACTTGAAGCTGAGGTCTGCCCTGACTTCACCCAGTTCGGGTTGTTTCTCAAGGAATTCAACTGCCGTCTGAAGTCCTATGTTTAACTCACGTATTGCTTTATTTAATCTGATGCTCATCTGCTTTATTTAATGAAGAATGAAAAATGAAAAATGAAGAATTTCACATCAACATACTTTCATCCGCATATCTTCGTTTTTACTTTTATGTTATTATTTATACAGAAGAACAGAACTTGAGATGAAGCGGCGAACATCATGCCGCCTTTATTCTTCATTCTTCATTCCTCATTCTTCATTTTATTCGAATTCCGCTTTCAGTATCCTCAATACATTGTCAACGGTCTCTTCTTCAAGGTCGGCTTTTTCAACAAGCATTTCGCGCGGAGCGTTTATCACAGCCTTTGCCGTGTCAAGACCTATGCTCTTTATGGCATCGAGTATCCACTGGTCTATCTCGTCCGAGAACTCGTCAAGGTAGATATCCTCGTCTGCCTCGTTTTCGTCTACTTCACGGAACACGTCTATGGTGAACTCGGTAAGCATGCTCGCCAGTTTTATGTTAAGACCGCCGCGACCTATGGCAAGCGAAACTTCCTCGGGGCGAAGGAACACCTCCGCCTTGTGGTTCTCCTCGTCTACGGTTATACTCGAAATCTTTGCCGGACTGAGGGCACGCTGTATAAAGAGCTTGATATTCGCGGTATAGTTTATCACGTCTATATTCTCATTACCAAGTTCACGCACGATACCGTGAACACGGCTTCCCTTAACGCCCACGCATGCTCCGACAGGGTCTATGCGGTCGTCGTAGCTCTCTACGGCAATCTTGGCTCTTTCTCCCGGCATTCGGGCAATACGCTTTACGGTTATCAGTCCGTCGGCTATCTCGGGCACCTCAGCCTCGAGCAGTCTCTCAAGGAACATGGTGCTGGTGCGGCTCAATATTATCTTGGGATTGTTGTTCTCGTTGTCAACACGAAGTATTACGGCACGCACGGTCTCGCCCTTGTGATACTGATCGGACGGTATCTGCTCCGACTTCGGGAGGATAAGTTCGTTGTTCTCATCGTCTACGAGCAGAACCTCACGCTTCCACACTTGATATACCTCGCCGGCAATAACCTGTCCCACACGGTCCTTGTACTTGTTGTAAAGACTGTCGTGTTCAAGTTCGAGTATCTTCGAAGCAAGTGTCTGGCGCAGGTTCAATATGGCGCGACGACCGAATTGTGCAAAGTTAACCGGTTCGCTCACTTCCTCGCCCACCTCATAGTCGGGTTCTATCTTCTGTGCGGCAGTAAGCGCAATCTCCTTATTTTCGTCTTTCACCTCGCCGTCTGCCACAACGATACGATTGCGATATATTTCAAAGTCGCCCTTGTCGGGGTTTACGATGACATCGAAATTCTCGTCGCTGCCGAATATCTTCGCTATGACGTTGCGGAAGCTCTCTTCCAGAACGCTCATAAGTGTGGTGCGGTCAATATTCTTGGTTTCCTTAAACTCTCTGAAAGTGTCGACCATGCTTATGGTCTCTTCATCTTTTCTTCTTGCTGCCATAGCTTATTTGAAACTTATTAGGTATTTTGTATATTTCACTTCGTCCATATTGAAAGACTTGTCTACCGGTGTCAGCACGGGGCGTTTCTTGCCTTCGGGCTTTATCTTTTCCTCCACCGTCACCGTGAAGTCTCTGCCGTCCACCACTTTAAGCACACCTCTCAGTTTCTTGCCGTCGGCAGTAAGCACCTCCACGTCCTTGCCTATGAAATTGACATACTGCTGCGGAACCTTGAAAGGCTGCCCCAAACCGGCGCTGCCGACCTCAAGTTCGTAATCTTCTTCATCACGACTGAGGTTTTCTTCTATGAACCGGCTCAACTGTACACAGTCTTCTATCCACACACCATCGGCATGGTCTATCTCCACGACAATCTTGTCCGCCGGACTTATCTCTACGTCAACAAGGAAGTAATCCTTTCCCTCAAGCCACCGATTAACTAAGTCTTCAACTACGCTTTTATTTATCATACTAATGTTTTTAAAATGAAAATGAGGAGCTTTTGCAAGCCCCTCATTCCACTGAACGCTGCAAAATTACTAATTATTTCGCATGCGCACAAGTATTTCCGCCTTATTTTATATAAAAAAGAAGATTATGCGGTTTCTCCCCATACATTATTTAATAACGCAAGCCATGCGGTTTTGGATGTTCCATGGGACATCCCTACCGGTAAGCAGGCTTTATTCTCTTTTAACTTTCAACGTTCATCCTCCACATCCCCACCCTATGCCACACTAATGCAAAAGGAGACCTTTCAGGCTCTAAAAGGCGGTCTTTTACACTGCAAGAGATGCCCTTTCAGACTGTAAAAGGGCACCTCTTGAAAAGTAATATAAAGCACATTGATTATCAACAGGTTACAAAAACAACTGTTTAAAGGTAAAAAATACGCCCTTACCAGCACCGGATTATGCGGAAAAAGGCGTGGTATAAAAACAAGTCCTGCCCCATTTTGATATGGAGCAGGACGTTTATAACATTGTAGTGTTACTAAAAATTTGAGAGAATTGAGGCTTCACAGTCTCATAGTGTTTTACAAAACGTTTTTTTATTGAGAAAGCATTGAAAATTATCTTACTTTATTATTACCACCGACTGCATGGCTTTTTTCATCGTGTCAACCTTAACCGAATCTTTCATCGCCACCGACGAGCCACTCACGGGCATCCTTATTTCTGCCGTGCCGGGGGCGTCTGTTGCCGTGCCGTCGTTGAAAAGGTGTTGCGAGGCGTTGCCCAGCGTGAGCACCAGTGCCACCATGGCGGCTGCCTTGAACAGCGGCATGAGACGCGTTGTCATCCTTACGGTCTTAGCCTTGACGCGAACCTGTCCTTCGGTTTGCTCCAATATACGTTCATCGAAGTCTTTGCCGAGAATGCAATCCGTCTTTTCCGTCTGCTCGTAAACAAACAGGTCTTTATAGCGGAGCAGTTCTGCCGGGATGTTTTCCTGACTGAAAAACGCGCGCAGTATCGTCTCTTCTTCGAGCGATGTCTCGCATGTCCAATAGCGTTCCAGCAACTGTTCGATGTATTTATAGTCCATATTTGTCTATTTCAACGTATTTTTGTTTGATTGTCTGACGTGCCCTGAATATACTGACTTTCACCTGTTCTTCCGTGATATTCATCACTGCGGCAATGTCTTTGTAGCTTTTCCCCTCAAAGTCGCGCAACTGCATGCAGGTGCGTTGTTTTTCGGGAAGGGCATTCATGAGACGTCTCACCGTGTCGAACCGGTCCCTCTGCACTATTCTGTCGTACGGGTCGGCACCCGTTCTGTCGGCTGCTTCCGTTCCCGTTTGCTCCAACGAGCCTGTGCTGCGGCTTGCTTTTTTCACCTTGTCGAGCGACAGATTGCGGCACACCGTCATGCAGAAAGCCTCAATGGAGTCTATTTCGTGCCAGTCGTCACGTTTGTTCCAAACCTTTACCAGCGTGTCCTGCACCACGTCTTCCGCGTCTTCACGGTTCAGCGTTATACGCAAGGCGAGACGGAAAAGCACGTTTTTAAGCGGCAGGATGTCGTTTCTGAAGCTGATATTGTTCATTTGTCTCTGTTTAATAGACGAGCCGTAAGGCAGGAAGTTACACTCGGAAGTGTTTTAATTCGATTTTTAACGTTGTTTAATACTTATCTCCACGCCGGGCACAACTTATCTTATCACCGTTCCGTGCTTGCCGTCTATGGCGTCGGCAAGGGTTATTATCACGCGCTCCACGCCGGCATCTATGGCTCCGAACGCATTCTCCAACTTTGGTATCATGCCACCCGCAACAGTGCCGTCCGCCACATACCGCCCGAAGTCGGGACGTGTAATCTCTGCTATCACGCTGTTGTCATTATCGGGGTCGGCAAGCACCCCTTTCTTCTCGAAACAGAAAATAAGCGTCACATCATAGTGTGCGGCAAGCGCCTTAGCCGTCTCTCCGGCAATGGTGTCGGCATTGGTATTGAGCATTGTGCCTTTTCCATCGTGCGTAAGTGGTGCCATAACGGGTGTCACACCGCTCTCTACAAGCATTCGGAGTTTGTCTCCGTCAACGCGCTCCACATCGCCCACAAAGCCATAGTCGATGTCCTTAACGGGGCGTTTGTGCGAGCGTATCACGTCCATGTCGGCACCTGTCAGTCCCAAGGCGTTGACACCGCACGCCTGAAGACGTGCCACGATGTTCTTGTTGACAAGTCCGCCGTAAACCATCGTCACCACTCCGAGCATCTGCTCATCGGTGATGCGGCGCCCGTTAACCATTTTGCTTTCTATGCCGAGCTGTGCGGCAACCTGCGTGGCGCGTCTTCCGCCACCGTGGACAAGCACCTTTCTGCCCTCTATGTCACAAAAGCCGCACAACAGACGGGCGAGTTTCGCCTCGTCTTCCACCACTGCACCGCCAACCTTTACTACTGTAATCTTTTCTCTCATGTCTTTTTTGCTTATGAAAAAGGTCCGTACCTGCCTTTTCAGACCGGCACGGACCGATTGTCAATTGTATTTTTCCATCGGCAGACCGAACGTATGTCAGCAATAAACAAATTGCCTGTCAGTCTGCCGTATGTATCCTTCGTCTCCCCGGATTATTCAAGATAGGTATATCCGTAAAGCCCCGAGCGATAGTTAGAAAGGAACTCCTTGCCTTCTTCAAGCGATATCTTGCCTTGTTTCACGCTCTTCGTAACCCAGCGCTCGAGCTGTCTCACCAGTTTCTTGGGGTCGTACTGCACGTATGCCAGCACCTCCTCGACAGTCTCACCGTCGAATATCTGGTCGATGTGATATTGCCCGTCGTTCACAGATATATGCACGGCATTGGTGTCGCCAAAGAGGTTGTGCATGTCGCCAAGTATCTCCTGATATGCCCCGATGAGGAATACACCTATATAATAAGGCTCGTTCTTGCGCAGTGCATGCACCGGCAGGATGTGCGAGATGTTGCGGTTGGTAACGAAATTGGTTATCTTTCCGTCGCTGTCGCACGTTATGTCCTGTAGCGTTGCGCTGCGTGTGGGTCTCTCGTCGAGCCGCTGTATCGGCACGATAGGAAAGAGTTGGTCTATCGCCCACGAGTCGGGGAGAGACTGGAATAGCGAGAAATTGCAAAAATACTTGTCCGCCAAGAGCTTGTCAAGGCTCTTAAGCTCTTCAGGAACATGCTTCAAAGTTCGGGTAAGACTGCTTATCTCGCGGCACACGCTCCAATACATACGCTCTATCTCGGCACGTGTCTGGAGGTCTATCATACCGTGGCTGAACAGGTCGAGAGCCTCTTCGCGTATCTGTTCGGCATCATGCCAGTCCTCGAGCATCGACCTCTGACTAAGGTTATCCCATATATCATAGAGGTCTTTCACCAGTTTGTGCGCTCCCTCCTGCGGCTCGAACTCCTCGTTCATCTCGGGCAACGACGCAGTTTCAAGCACGTCTATCACCAAAACGGAGTGATGGGCAGTGAGCGACCGACCGCTTTCGGTTATTATATTGGGGTGTGCTATGCCGTTGGCATCAGACGCTTCAACAAACGTGTAGATACAGTCGTTGACATATTCCTGTATCGAATAGTTCACACTACTCTCACTGCTGGGCGACCGCGTGCCGTCGTAATCTACTCCGAGTCCGCCTCCACAGTCTACAAAATCCACGTTATAACCCATTTTGTGAAGCTGTATGTAGAACTGAGACGCCTCGCGCAGTGCCGTCTGTATACGCCTTATCTTCGTTATCTGACTGCCTATATGAAAGTGTATCAGCCTCAGACAGTCTTTCATGCCTTTCTTTTCGAGTATCTCGAGAGCAGTGAGCAGTTCCGAACTTGTCAGTCCGAACTTGCTTGCATCGCCTCCGCTCTCTTCCCACTTGCCGCTTCCAGACGAAGCAAGTTTTATTCTTATGCCCAGATTTGGACGCACATTAAGCTTCTTCGCGGTCTTGGCAATGGTCTCAAGCTCGTTCAGTTTCTCCACAACGATGAATATGCGCTTACCCATTTTCTGTGCAAGCAACGCCAGTTCGATGTAGTTCTGGTCTTTATAACCATTGCAGATGATGAGCGACTCGCTCTGACACTGAACGGCAATGACAGCATGCAACTCCGGCTTGCTTCCCGCCTCAAGTCCTAAATTGAACTTCTTGCCATGGCTGATGATTTCCTCCACCACCGGCTGCATTTGGTTTACTTTAATCGGATAGATGATAAAGTTCTCTCCTTTGTAGCCATATTCCTCCGCCGCGCGCTTGAAACAGCTCGACGTTTTCTCAATTCTGTTATCCAGGATATCGGGAAAACGCAACAGCACGGGCGGCGTGATGTCACGCAAGGCAAGCTCGTCCATTATTTCACGAATGTCCACCTGCACGTCGCTCTTGCACGGTGTAACGTAGGCATTGCCCTTTTCGTTTATTCCGAAGTAGGATGTGCCCCACCCGTTCATGTTATACAGCTCCTTAGAGTCTTCTATAGTCCATTTCTTCATGTGGCAGATTGTTTAAATATTAAGCAATTCCCGCAGTCGGGCTACGGAGGTCTTTATCTTCTCATAATTGTCCATGAGACTTACATCTATCACGTTTTTCGCCTCAAGATAGTGCGTCTCGCGCTGTGCCAGCTGTTCTTCTATGAACCGGTACATTTCTTCCTTCGTCTTGTTTTTCAGCAAGGGTCGTTCCGTCTTGCCCATTTTAAGATGCTTGTACAGCACATCCGGAGTTGCCTTAAGATACACGGTGTCTCCCTGTCTGTTAAGATATTCCATATTGTCGAAGAAACACGGGGTGCCGCCACCGCAGCTCAAGACAATGTCCTCAAACTCCGCCACCTCGTGCAACATGGCATTCTCAATCTTACGGAAGCCTTCCTCGCCCTTCTCGGCAAATATTTGTGGGACGGTTTTACGCATCCGTTCCTCTATATACCAGTCCAAGTCATAGAATGTCAAGCCAAGTTCCTTGGCGAGAGCTTTGCCTACCGTGGTTTTTCCGGCTCCCATATAACCGACAATGATGATTCTCGTCATCGGCTTATTTCTTCTTTGTATTGTTCACAATATCCATACATTCGGCAAGCGTAAGCTCTCCCGCTCTGTCGTGCATGTTCTTCGGCAGACGATAGTTCTTGCCATCGTAGGCAATATAAGGTCCGTATCGACCGTTCATTATCTCAAGTTTCGGTTCCTCGTCAAACGCCTTCAGATGTCTTCTCGTCTCTTCGGTACGCTTCTTCTCGATAAGTTCTACCGCCCTGTCAAGCGTCACCGTGAGCGGGTTCTCGTTCTTTGGCAGTGACACATACTTCTTGTCGTGCATGATATACGGACCGAAACGACCTGCGCCTATCACCACCGGCAGATTTTCAAAGGTGCCTACCGTGCGCGGAAGTTTGAACAATTCGAGAGCCTCTTCAAGAGTTATCGTCTCCATACTCTTGTCTGACGGGAGTTGTGCAAAGCGTGGCTTTTCCTTGTCTTCGGCTGTTCCGATCTGCACAACCGGACCGAAACGACCTATCTTTACAAACACCGGTCTGCCGTCGGAGGGGTCGTTGCCCAGTTCGCGTTCGCCCGCCTTGCGCTCCTCACGGCTGTTCATGGTCTTCTCCACGGTAGGTTCGAAATCCTTATAGAAATTCTTCAGCATTCCCGTCCACGACTCGTTGCCGTCGGCAATGGTATCGAACTGCTGTTCCACCTTTGCCGTGAAATTATAGTCCATGATAGCGGGGAAGTACTTGATAAGGAAGTCGTTGACCACTATTCCTATATCCGTGGGCAACAGCTTACCCTTGTCGCTGCCTGCCATCTCGGCTTTTACAGACTGTACAAGGTCATCGCCTTCAAGACGGTCTATGGTATATTGGCGTTCATCGCCCTTCTTGTCGCCCTTCTGCACATATTCCCTGTGCTGTATGGTGCTTATTGTCGGTGCGTATGTGGAAGGTCTGCCAATGCCCAACTCTTCAAGTTTGTGCACGAGACTTGCTTCCGTATATCTAAGCGGTCCCTGACTGAAGCGCTCTGTTGCTGTTATCTCCATGCGCTCAAGAGTCTCTCCTGTCTTGACCGGAGGCAGCACGTGGGATGTCTCGTCTCGCCCATCGTCATCGTCGTCAAACGACTCGCGGTATACTTTAAGAAATCCGTCGAACTTCACAACCTCGCCCGTGGCAACGAACTTCTCGGCATGTGAGCCTGCCGAAGTCTTGCCGCCGTCACCGATACTTATCACCACCGTGGTCTTTTCGAGTTGTGCATCTGCCATCTGACTGGCAGCCGTGCGTTTCCATATAAGGTCGTACAGTCGTTTTTCTTGCTGTGTCCCCTCTATCTCCATGTCGCTCATGTATGTGGGACGTATTGCCTCGTGTGCTTCCTGTGCACCTTTCGAGTGGGTCTGAAACTTGCGTGTACGGCTGTACTCGGCGCCCCACATCTTCGTTATCTCTTCCTTGCTTGCCCCTATACACAGCGACGACAGATTGACACTGTCGGTACGCATGTATGTTATACGTCCGTTTTCATAAAGGTGCTGGGCAACCATCATGGTCTGTGACACCGTGAAACCGAGCTTGCGCGCAGCCTCCTGCTGAAGCGTGGACGTGGTGAACGGAGGCGCGGGAGTGCGCTTGAGAGGTTTCTTGGTAACCTCGGTTATTGTAAATCCGGCATTGCGGCACTTGTCGAGAAATGACAAAGCCTCATCGTGGGTCTTGAATCTTGTATCAAGCTCTGCCTTTATTTCCGACTTCTGCCCGTCTTCGTCCGTATATCCGAAGACAGCAGTCACGCGATAGTAAGGCTCGCTCTTGAATGCCTGTATCTCGCGTTCGCGCTCTACGATGAGCCTTACGGCCACGCTCTGAACACGTCCTGCCGAAAGCGCCGGTTTCACCTTGCGCCACAACACGGGTGACAACTTGAAGCCGACAAGCCTGTCGAGCACGCGGCGCGCCTGCTGTGCATTGACAAGATTCATGTTCAAGTGGCGCGGATTGTTGATTGCCTCGAGTATGGCAGGCTTCGTAATCTCGTGGAACACGATACGATTTGTCTTTTCTTCGTCCAGTCCCAACACCTCGCAAAGGTGCCATGAAATGGCTTCTCCCTCACGGTCTTCATCGGATGCAAGCCACACTTTGGCAGCATTTCCGGCGCAACTCTTAAGTTCTGCCACCAGTTTCTTCTTCTCCTCGGGTATCTCGTAGTCGGGTTCAAGACTGTCAAGGTCTATGCTTATCTCCTTTTTCTTCAAGTCACGTATGTGTCCATAACTTGACATCACCTTATAGTCCTTGCCCAAAAACTTCTCTATCGTCTTCGCCTTTGCGGGGCTCTCCACTATAACAAGATTTTGTTGCATTTCTGATTGGTATTTACTTTTAGGGCGCAAAAGTAAATAAAACTTTTACATACACCTTATATAATATGTAAATTTTCTACTTTTTTAAGTTTTTGAGTTTTCCTTGCGGCTCATATACTCTTTCAGTCCGTGGCGCACCGAGCGCAATCCGAACAGCTCGGTATGTATGTCATCCATGGGCATCCACAGGCATTCCGCCGCATCATCGCCCGCCTTCAACACATCAGTATCTTTCACCTCACACTCGAAAAAGAGGTCGAGTGTGTTCAGGTCTATACCCGAATAGCGGTAGACATTGGGCATGGAGAACAGATAACGCGCAGACGTTACCTCAAGCGATGTTTCTTCCAGCACCTCGCGCGCCACGCTTTCCTCCGCCGTTTCCTGTGCATCGGCAAATCCACCTGGCAGATCGAGCATGCCTTTGGCAGGCTCAAGCCTGCGCTTCTGCACCAACAGTTCGCCACGACTGTTAGCAATAAACGCCACGACAGCGGCTGCAGGGTTCATAAAAAACTCAAAACCGCAATTGTCACACTTACGGCTCTTCTCCGAATTCACGGCAAACCGCGAGCTGCCGCATTTGGGGCAGAAGCCCAATAGTTCTAATGGATGCATATAAGTAGATGTTAAGTTTAAACGTATATATTACATTTATCCGTCTGCAATATTACGAAAAAAATGCCTATCTTTGCAAAACGGGTTGTAAATATTTGACTTATGTAATATTATTTTAATAATGAATAACCCGTAATTTAAATGAAAAACGTTATTGAACCATTTGATTACAGACTTATGAAAAGATTAAAGAAAATATTGTTTACCGCCTTTATGGCAGCGGTGCCTGTGCTTCTCCCGGCACAGAAAGTGTTTGACATGAACCTGTGGCAGGGCGGTGCGCCCAACAGCAACGGTGATACCGGCGACACGGCAAAGGTCCGCGTATATCTGCCCTCTGCCAAAGAGGCAACAGGCAGGGCGGTGGTGATATGTCCGGGAGGCGGATACCAGCATTTGGCAATGGAACATGAGGGATACCAGTGGGGACCGTTCTTCAACAACATGGGCATTGCCGCCATAGTACTGAAATACCGCATGCCGCACGGAAACCCCGATGTGCCACTGTCCGATGCCGAAGAGGCGATACGCCTTGTGCGCCGTAACGCCGCCCAATGGGGTGTCAATACCGGCGAGGTGGGTATAATGGGCTCATCGGCAGGCGGTCATCTGGCATCTATGGTGGCTACGCGCTCGGTAAAAGACGCACGTCCCGATTTCCAGATATTGTTCTATCCTGTAATAACAATGATGCCCGACATTACACACAAAGGCTCACATGACAACCTGTTAGGCAAGGAACCGAAGAAGAAAACGGAACGTGAATACAGCAACGACATACAGGTATCGCGCGTCACACCGCGCGCGTTCATAGCCTTGAGCGACGACGACCACGCGGTGTTGCCTGCCAACGGCGTGAGCTACTACACCGAACTTTATCGTCACGACGTGCCGGCATCGCTACACGTGTTTCCTTCAGGAGGTCACGGCTGGGGCATACGTGAGAGCTTCAAGTACCATGTGGAAATGGAACTGATGCTCCGGGCATGGCTGAGAAGTTTTTGATTGGAGCGGTAAACGTTCGATAATTAAGGAGATAAAAGAAGATAGGAGAAGATAAAGGGAAGATAAAAGACAAATGCCTTGTTGATTGTTTCAAGACTATTGTCATTTATCTTCTGTGGCGCAAGCCACATATCTTCTCCTATCTTCTTTTATCTCCTTCCTTTTAAAGCCCTTCCTCCCCTATCATCCCGGCAATATCCTCAAGACTGTTTGCCACCATTATGTGACTTGAATACGGCTCGCGCATCAGTCCGCGGTTCTGAAGACTGTTGAGGAGAGCAATAAGTGGTTGCCAGAAACCGTCCATGTTGTAAAGTATCACCTTCTTGGCGTGATAGCCGATAGTTGCCGATGCCGCCACTGTGAATATCTCGTCAAGCGTACCGATGCCGCCCGGCAGGGCTATCACCACGTCGCTGTGCGCCAGCATGAGATCCTTGCGGTCACTGAGATTGTCGCAACGAAATTCCACGTCAACGTATTTGCTGACGTGTCCGCGTTCCTCCACTTTCGTCGGTATCATCCCCATGGTACGCCCGCCGACATTGTGTGCAGCCCGTGCCACACATTCCATCAGTCCCATGTCGCATCCGCCGAAAACCACAGTGTGACCGTTTTCCGCCAACCATACACCCAGTTCCTCCGTAAAGTGGAAGAAACGAGGGTCTATGTCACTGTTGGCAGAACAGAATATCGCTATGTTCATAGTTATTTACGTTTTATTGTTATTGTCTGCAAACTTACATAAAAATACCGATATCACCGGCTCTTTGCACATAAAATAGATGTCGGGTATTATCACACCGCCGCGTTTCGGAACAAACGTCAACATATAATAGTAACGTGAAAAGGAAAGAATGGACAAATGGAGGGATAATATAGGAAAGAGATAAGAGAATACAGGGGAAGATATATGGCTTGCGCCACAGAAGATAAAAGACAATAGTCTTGAAACAATCAACAAGGCATTTGTCTTTTATCTTCCCTTTATCTTATTCTATCTCCTTATATCTTCTTATTCTATCGTCCCGAAAGCAAGCAACAAATTCATTTTGTTATTTGTTATAAGATAATATTTTCCGCATTATTATACATAAGCCATTAATTTTCATTACCTTTGCACCCGTCATTCCAAAGCTGCACATTTATTCATGTAAGGAAAAGATTTGGGAAGATCATTTATATTATAATCATTTTTAAATTGAAGACATTTGAAGAATTAGGCGTAAACGAAGAGATTCGCCGCGCCATTACGGAACTGGGCTTTGAAATGCCCATGCCCGTCCAAGAAGAAGTAATCCCCTATTTGCTCGGTAACAGAAACGACGTTGTGGCACTTGCACAAACAGGCACGGGAAAGACCGCCGCCTACGGCATTCCTTTGCTGCAAAAGCTCGATGCCTCGTCCAATGCCACACAGGCACTCATTCTTTCGCCCACAAGAGAGTTATGCCTGCAGATTGCAGATGACCTGAACGACTTCGGCAAGTACATCGGCGGACTGCATGTGGCGGCAGTATACGGCGGAACGAGTATACAGAACCAGATAAAGGAGCTGCGCCACGGCGCGCAGGTGATAGTAGCCACGCCGGGAAGACTCATCGACCTGATGAACCGCAAGGTGGCGCGACTGGACCGGGTGGGCAACATCGTGCTCGACGAAGCTGACGAAATGCTGAACATGGGCTTCTCCGATAGCATCAACGAGATTATGGCAGGGCTGCCCGAAGACCGCAACACGCTGCTCTTCTCGGCAACAATGAGCCGTGAGGTGGAGAAGATTGCGCGCAAGTATCTCAACAATCACAAGGAGATAGTGGTGGGAAGCCGCAACGAGGGAGCGGAACATGTCAACCACATATATTATATGGTGAACGCCAAAGACAAGTATCTGGCACTGAAACGGATCGTCGATTTCCACCCCAAAATATTCGCGATAATCTTCTGCCGCACCAAGCGCGAGACGCAAGAGATTGCCGACAAGCTGATACACGACGGCTACAACGCCGAGTCACTGCACGGCGACCTGTCGCAGCAGCAGCGCGACCTGACGATGCAGAAATTCCGCCAGCACCTCACCCAACTGCTTGTCGCCACCGACGTGGCGGCACGCGGACTGGACGTGGACGACCTGACACATGTCATAAACTTCGGTCTGCCCGACGACATTGAGAGCTACACACACCGCAGCGGGCGCACCGGACGTGCCGGAAAGAAAGGCACCAGCATTGCCATAATACACACACGCGAACGCAGCAAGATGCGGGCGATAGAGAAAGTCATCGGCAAGGAGTTTGTGGCGGGCGAGATACCAACGCCCCAGGAGATATGCAAGAAGCAGTTGTACAAGGTGATGGACCAGATTGTAAAGACTGACGTGAACGAGGAGGAGATTGCTCCGTTCATGCAGGACATCAACCGCTACTTCGAGTATATGGACAAGGAAGACCTCATAATGAAGATTGTGAGCGTGGAATTCGGCAAGTTCCTTGCATACTACGCCGATGCCCCGGAGATAGAGAAGCCGTCGGCAAAAGGCGGGCGCGACCGTGGCGAGAAGCGTGAGAAGACACGCGGAAAGGGCAGCAACAAACCTCAGGAAGGCTATGCCAAGCTTTTCCTCAATCTGGGAAAGACCGACGGTTTCTATCCCGGTGAGATAATGCAGTTCCTCAACAAGCATCTTCGCGGACGTCAGGAAGTGGGTCACATAGACCTTCTCGGCAAATTCTGCTATATCGAAGTGCCCGAGAAAGATGCGAAGAAAGTGATGCGCGCCCTCGACGGCACCACCTACAAGGGTCGTAGCGTGCGTTGCAACGATGCCGAAGACACCGGCAAGTCCTCAAAAAGTATGCAAAAAGTGCGCAATAGTATGCAAAAAGTGCGCACAAACACCAAAAACACCGATGAATTCGAGGTTTTTGAAAAAAAGTCTAAAAAACGTTCCGACAACGAAAACCGTGGCAGATCGCAGCGCGGAATGCGTGGAGAGGCACGCATGAACAGCAACAAGAAAAGCGATTGGCGCCAGTTTTTCCGCCACGATGACATACAGTTACACGGCGAAGAACCCGACTTCTCGGAAGAGGGGTGGGCACGACGTCACCCAAAGAAGAAGTAACTGTCTTTAATACCCAATCTGAATAAAAACACATCAAGCACCTTGGAACATAACAACAGCAAACGGTCGGACACGCAGTCCGACCGTTTTTTATACCCGTATGTTACGCAAGTTCAGATGTCCTTATCTCGAACTCATGTTAATTACATAGCCACAATAGTTAAAAATACCTTAAATTACCTCCCCCGTTTTGTTAATTAAGTTAAATATAATACCTTTGCCGCCACCTTAAGACAAGGTATATCAAGTACCTTTATTCTAAGGTTGAAAATCTTTAAAGGAGCCTTTTTATACAATAAATATATAAGAAGGATTTTAGTTGTTTATACTTGTGCGTGGCTGTCGCCGGCGTGATGCCGCCGTCACTTGCGCACAAGTTTTTTCTTATACCCGTTTTTTACCTGAAAATGAGGGTTGTCATACACTCGCGACGAAACATGTCCTGCGCCACTTCGTGTATCTGTTCGGGCGTCACCATGTCTATGTCGCGGAACAGCTTGGCGATATTGCGCTCCCAGCCGTAGTGTAAAAAACTCTTGGCAAAGCCAAGGGCAAAGCTTTCGCGGTTGTCGCATGCCACGCCTATCTGCCCCTTTATCTGCCTTTTTGCCTTTTCCGTCTGTGCCACGGAAAGCGGTTTCTGCGCCAGGCGGTCCAGCTCGCGGTATACCAGTTTCAGGCATTTTTCCGTGTCTTTCGGGTCGCAGCCGAAATAAGTGCACCACATTCCCGTATCCGAATAATTCACCATCGAACTGTCAACACTGTACACCAGCCCGTGGCGTTCGCGCAGTGCAATGTTAAGACGTGCGTTCATACCGGGTCCGCCAAGTATGTTGTTCAAAAGATAAAGCGGCATGCGGCGGCTGTCGTGCACGCTATATGCACGGTTTCCGATCATTACGTGCGCCTGATGCGTAGCTTTATCGCTTACTGTCTTTTTCGGAATATATGCGGGAACCAGCATTACCAGTTTTGCATCTTTTAACGGAGCGTGGGGCGGAAAATCGCTTGTGGCACCGTCTACCAGCCTCACGATACGTTTGAAATCAACGTCTCCGTAAACAAAGAATATGGAATTCTCGGGGCGGTAATACCTGCCTGTGAAGCGCAGCGCATGTTCCGTAGTATATCCGCGCAGCCTTTCGGTAGTGCCAAGGATGTTATGTCCGAGAGGATGTCCCTCGAATATAGCATTCTCGAACTCATCGAATATCAGCTCCGCCGGCGAGTCGTTATAACTCTCTATCTCGTCGCATATCACTTCTATCTCCTTGTCTATCTCCGTCTGCGGATATGTGCTGTGAAACACAATGTCGGTGAGCAGGTCTACCGCCCGTGCAAAGTGTTCTTTTAGAATGGCGCAGTGGTATACGGTATCTTCCTTGTTTGTAAAGGCGTTGATGTCTCCTCCCACTCCCTCAAGCCTGTTCAGTATCTGCATGGATGTGCGCCGGGCGGTGCCCTTGAATGTCACATGTTCGCAAAAATGCGCCAGACCTTCCTCGCCCGCGTCCTCGTCGCGAGTTCCGGCGCATATCCCGTAGCCGCAATATATCACGGGCGAAGCCGACGGCAGATGGATGATGCGCAGCCCGTTTGCCAGCGTGTGGGTGTTGTATGTTGTCATTTTCTCTCTTTCTTATAATATGTTCGACCTGCAAAGATAATGGTTTTGGATGAAGAATTGAGAACGGGGGATAAAGATTTTTGATACATCGGATGACACGGAACAAGCCGCCGAGATTTGACATGCCGCCTTTTGCATTGCAATATGCCACCTTTTGCACGCCAAAAGGTGCCCTTTCAGAACGCAAAATGCGGCATATTATAACGCAAAAGGTATCATTCTATTTATCAGATAGTTACAGATACGGTTCCGGAGGGCATTTTTTGAGGTTTATAAGTCGTATGAGGCATATATGTCTTGTAGGACTTCAGCCAACCGGCTTCCTTCCTTACGGGCTTATAAGTATTAATATGGCATATATGTCCTATAGGACTTATAGTCTTTCTGCAGCACCGTATTAAACGCCGTCCAATATATTCTCGCTCGACAAAAAACAAATAAATTTGTTGTTTTGTTCTCGACTTATCCGTATATTTGCATACGTTCTATCATTAATGAAACTAAAAAAACAATGCGTAAGATAATAGGTATAGGAGAGACAGTGCTTGACATAATCTTCCGCGACGACCTTCCCGTTAGCGCGGTGCCGGGCGGTTCTGTATACAACAGCGTCATTTCCTTGGGACGCGCCGGAGCAAACGTGGCATTCTTCGGAGAAGTGGGCGACGACAGGATTGGGCGCCGCACGATAGAATATCTGCGTGAGAACGGTGTGAATGCCGACGGCGTGAACATGTTCAAGGACACCAAGTCTCCCCTGTCGCTGGCGTTTCTCAACGAGAAAAACGACGCCGAATACATATTCTACAAGGATCATCCCAACGACAAGTTCGACTTTGTCCTACCCGACGTACAGCCCGACGACATCGTGCTCTTCGGCTCATACTACGCCGTAAATCCCGTAATACGTGCCCAGGTGGCAGCTTTTCTAAAGCATGCACACAACTGCGGGGCGATATTATACTACGATGTAAACTTCCGCCCGTCACACGAGGGAGAGGTGATAAAGCTCACGCCGAACATTCTTGAGAACCTCGAACTTGCCGACATCGTACGCGGTAGTCACGAAGACTTCCGTGTGATGTACAGGAAAGATGACCCCGATGCGGTGTACAAGTCGGAAGTGTCTTTCTACTGCCGCAAGTTTATATACACCCGCGGTGCCGAACCGGTTGAGGTGCGCGGCGAGAACGGATTCTCGAAGAGCTATGAAGTGGCTGTAACCGACACCGTAAGCACTATCGGTGCAGGTGACAACTTCAACGCGGGGTTTGTCTACGGAATGCTGAAATACGGCATACGCCGCGCCGACATTGAGTTCGGACTGACCGAAGGACAATGGGACAGCCTCATCGGATGTGCCCGCAACTTCTCGGCGGAGTGCTGCCGCAACATGGGAAACTCCATATCACGGGAGTTCGGCGAGAGTCTGGGAAAGATTGAAGAATGAGAAAAGTACTATAAACATAAAATATAAAAAACATGAAAGAGATTACAAACGGTGTGTTTTATGTCGGTGTAAACGACCGCCACAAGCATCTGTTCGAGGGTTTGTGGCCATTGCCCGACGGTGTTTCGTACAACTCGTATATCATAAACGACGAGAAGGTGTGTCTTGTCGACACTGTCGAAGGGGATTTCTTCTTCCAGTTTCTCGAAAACATACGCGATGTCATAGGAGACAAACCGATTGACTATGTGGTGATAAACCACATGGAACCGGACCACAGCGGTTCGCTGGCACTGATAAAGAAGTATTATCCGGGCGTGCAGGTGGTTGGCAACAAGAAGACATTTGACATGGCAGCAGGGTTCTATGGCATTACCGACAACCGTGTGGAGGTGAAAAACGGCGATACGCTCTGCCTGGGAAAACATACCCTTAAGTTTGTGCTTACTCCCATGGTGCACTGGCCAGAGACAATGGTAACATTCGACACTACGTCCAATATACTGTTTTCGGGCGATGCTTTCGGATGTTTCGGCGCGCTTAACGGTGCCGTGGTAGACTCTGACATGAACTGTGACAGCTTCTGGTTGGAAATGATACGCTACTACTCGAACATCGTCGGAAAATACGGCACGCCTGTTCAGAACGCCCTGAAAAAGCTCGCCGGCATACAGCTTGACTACATCTGCTCCACACATGGTCCCGTATGGCACGACAATATAGAGCGCGTTATAGGCATGTACGACCGTATGAGCCGCTACGAGACCGAAGACGGGCTTGTGATATGCTACGGCACGATGTACGGCAACACGGAGAAGATGGCTGAGACGATAGCGCGTGCGGCAAGCGAGGCGGGCATCCGCAACATAGCGGTGTACAACGTGTCGACCACCCACCACTCTTATATCCTTCGCGATATCTTCCGCTATCGCGGACTCATCGTCGGTGCACCGACATACAACGCCGGACTGTATCATGAAATGGATGTGCTGCTTAGCGAGATTGCCGGTCGCGACATAAAGAACCGTCACTACATAGGCTGGTTCGGCAGCTATGCCTGGGCAGGAAAGGCAGCCGGCAAGATTGCCGATTGGAACGAGCACCATATACACTTCGAGCCGGTGGGTGTGCCCGTGGAAATGAAACAGAACATGAACGTCGATGTCAAGGCACAGTGCGAGGCGCTCGGACGGGCTATGGCGGAGAAGATATTGAATAATTAAGAATTAAGAGATAAGAATTAAGAGAATATGCCTTGAGCGGTGTATAAGCTTTATAGGTCTTATAAGTCCTATAGGTCCTATAGATATCCGCCCAAGGCATATTTTCTTAATTCTTACCTCTTAATTTTTAATTTCCCTCCTCTTAATTCTTAATTAAAGAAGTTTCTGTATCTCTGCGTCCAGATCCTGTATCTGCGCATCGCGCTTATAAAGCACGTTACTGCGGTCTACGAGGAAGAATGTGGGCAGGCTTTGAACGTTATACGACGACAGGTTGCGGGAGTTCAATCCCTGCGGATCTCTCACGCTTATCCACGGCAGTGCCGCCGTCTGCGTCTTCCAGAAGTGCTCGTCGGGGTCGAGAGATACCTGATATATCTCCAATCCGCGGTCATGATACTTGTTGTAAATCTCGCGGAGTTTCATTATACGCTTTGTAGACTCCTTCGTGCCGAAGACATGGAAATCCAACAACACCACACTACCTTTAAGATCTGTTAGGCTGCGGGCTTTTCCCTTGTTGTCGAGAAGTGTTACATCGATGATATTCGACACCGTGATGCGGCTCGGGTCGATACCTTGCTTCGCCATCTTATTCTGCACTATGCGTATGTTCTTCATTCCCTCTATCGTTATGTTGTGAAGGTTCTTGCCTCGCACGGCATCCGGATGATATACGTCCCAACTCGTGGCAACCGCTGCAAAAACCTTTATGTCATCCTCATTCTGACGCGGGTTGAAGATAAGACTGTTGCCTATAGTCTGGAAAAGGGCAAAATATGACGACGACTTCATAGGATCCTTGAAGATATAGTTCATCTTCACATCGTTCTTATATGCGTCTATAATCTTCATGATGCTGTCTCTTGTAGCATCAAGCCCAAGCATGGCATTGTTCTGTATTGCAATGATCTGTGTCTGAAGAGCCATCTGCTTCATCGCAAGCTCTTTTATCACTGCACAGTTTTCAGAGCCTTCGACAGTGTAGTTTGCCGCCATTCCCGGCATCGAAGCCTTTATACTTACCGTCTCCGTCGAGTCTATGCTTATGTTGACAATGTCTCCCTCTATCCTCAGACGATAAAACTCGGGAGCCTGCGAAGCGTCTCCGGTAAACTCGAACGTACCCTCGGCACCAAGTTTCACCGAGTCTACAGCCACCGGACCGTCCAAACTGAGGTTTTCGAGATAAAGCATGGAGCCGTCCGCCCCGCTTATCTGTCCGTCTATGCGGAATTTCTTGTTTCCGCACGAACCAAGTGTAAACGCGGCAACCACTACGGCGGTAACCGCGAAAAGATTGAAAATAGTCTTTTTCATGTTATATCATTTTTGTTATCTGCATGCCTAAAGCCACCGCCGCCAGCCCCAGCGCCACGCTGACGCCGGCATAGAGAGCACCTGCAATGACACTACCCGAACGGAAGAGTTCAAGCGACTCTGACGCAAAGGTACTGAAAGTTGTGAAGCCGCCGCAAAAGCCTGTGGTGAGCAAAAGCGACATATTGCCGTCCATACGGCACTTGCCGGCACAAAGCCCATAGACAAAACCTATGAACAGGCACCCTGCGACATTGACAAACATGGTGCCTGAAGGAAACGACACTGCGACAAGTCCGTTCACGACACGCGACATCAGATATCTCACCACACTGCCTGCCGCACCTCCCGCCGCCACAAGTATTATGTTCTTTAACATTGTGCAAATATACGCATAAGTCGAGAGCAAAACAACAAATTCATTTGTTTTTTGCCGAGCGGGAGTATATTGGACGGAGGCAAAGACGACGTCAAATATAGCGATAAGACGAGAGCAAAACAACAAATTCATTTGTTTTTTGCCGAGCGGGAGTATATTGGACGGAGGCAAAGACGACGTCAAATATAGCGATAAGACGAGAACAAAACAACAAATTCATTTGTTTTTTGCCGAGCGGGAGTATATTGGACGGAGGCAAAGACGACGTCAAATATAGCGATAAGACGAGAGCAAAACAACAAATTCAATGCTTTTGTTTTCAAGAGACGATCTCTTGGCATATAAAAGACCACCTTTCAGAGTTCAAAAGGGCACCTTTTGGCTCCTGAAAGGTGGTCTTTTAGACGTCAAAAGGTATCATCTTGATTTTCAATAATTTACAAACCGTAATTTTACAAACGTAATACAACCGTTCGAGGTCATTCCGCTAACGTCTTCGGAAAGACGACACCACATCTCGTAAAGCCACATGTCACAACGCGCCAACGTTGTTACAAAACCTTAAGTAACACCCTCTTTTAGTATAAATTAAGTGTATATTTCGCATAAAACGCTCGTTTTTTAAGCATTTATTAAGTACCTTTGCCCCACAATTTTAGATGTAGAAACAATTTAGTTTTAATTTTTTAGATGAACGTAATTACGAAAACAGTCTCACTGCCCGATGGCAGAACCATCAGCATTGAGACCGGGAAAGTGGCAAAACAGGCAGACGGCTCGTGCGTGCTGCGTATGGGCAACACCGTATTGCTTGCTACTGTTTGTGCCGCAAAAGATGCAGTTCCCGGAACAGATTTCATGCCTTTGCAGGTAGAGTACAGAGAACAGTATGCCGCAGCGGGACGTTTCCCCGGCGGATTTACAAAACGCGAGGGTAAGGCAAGCGACAACGAAATACTGACATGCCGCCTTGTAGACCGCGCCCTGCGCCCCCTGTTCCCTTCAGACTTCCACGCTGAAGTGTATGTCAACGTTATCCTGTTCTCTGCAGACGGTGTAGATCAGCCCGATGCGCTGGCAGGTTTCGCTGCTTCTGCAGCTCTGGCATGCTCAGATATTCCATTCGAGTGCCCTATCTCGGAGGTACGTATTGCACGTGTAAACGGCGAATATGTGGTCAATCCTACATTCGAGCAGATGAAAGAGGCGGACATGGACATTATGGTAGGTGCCTCGAAAGACAACATCATGATGGTAGAGGGAGAGATGAAGGAAGTGTCCGAACAGGATCTTCTGCAGGCTCTCAAGGTGGCACAGGATGCTATCCGCCCGATGTGCGAACTTCAGGAAGAACTGTCAAAGGAACTTGGCACCGACATAAAGCGCGAATACTGCCACGAGGTTAACGATGACGAACTGCGCGAAGAGTTGCGCAACGCCACATACGACAAGTGCTATGCCATAGCAGAGTCGGGCGACCGTGACAAGAAGACACGCGGCGAGGCTTTCGAACAGATAAAGGCAGACTTCACAGAAAGCTACAAGGCTGCTCACACGGAGTTGACAGACGAAGAGCTGGAAGAGAAATGCGCGCTCATAGACCGTTACTACCACGATGTTGAACGCGACGCCATGCGTCGTTGCATCCTTGACGAAGGCAAGCGCCTCGACGGTCGCAAGACGGACGAGATACGCCCCATCTGGTGCGAGGTGAGTCCTCTTCCCATGCCTCACGGCAGTTCCCTGTTCACACGCGGCGAGACACAGAGCCTCACGACGTGTACTCTGGGAACAAAACTGGACGAAAAGATGGTGGACGACGTGCTCGACAAGAGCTACATGCGTTTCCTGCTGCACTACAACTTCCCGCCTTTCTGCACAGGCGAGGCAAGGGCACAGCGTGGCGTAGGTCGTCGTGAGATAGGTCACGGACACCTTGCATGGCGTGCATTGAAGGGTCAGATACCGGCAGACTATCCTTACACGGTACGTATCGTATCGCAGATACTCGAGAGCAACGGTTCTTCTTCAATGGCAACAGTATGCGCCGGAACGCTTGCACTGATGGATGCCGGCGTGCCAATGGCTAAACCTGTCAGCGGTATTGCAATGGGGCTGATAAAGAACCCGGGCGAAGACAAGTATGCGGTGCTCAGCGATATCCTCGGTGATGAGGATCACTTGGGCGACATGGACTTCAAGACAACGGGTACGAAAGACGGACTTACGGCAACACAGATGGACATCAAGTGCGACGGTCTGAGCTTCGACATCCTCGAAAAGGCGCTTCTTCAGGCAAAGCAGGGTCGTGAGTATATCCTCGGAAAACTCACCGACACTATCGCAGAGCCACGTGCAGAGCTGAAACCGCAGGTTCCTCGCATCGAGGTAATAGAAATTCCTAAAGAGTTCATAGGTGCCGTTATCGGTCCGGGCGGAAAGATTATCCAGCAGATACAGGAAGAATCGGGTGCCGTAATCACCATCGACGAGGTAGAAGGCAAGGGCAAGGTGCAGGTAAGCGCCCCCAACAAGGACAGCATAAACTCTGCAATGGCTAAGATAAAGGCTATCGTTGCCATTCCCGAAGTTGGCGAGGTATATGAGGGAACAATACGTTCTATCATGCCTTACGGATGCTTCGTAGAGATAATGCCGGGCAAAGACGGACTTCTACACATCTCCGAAATAGACTGGAAGCGCCTTGAAACAGTTGAGGCAGCAGGTCTGAAAGAGGGTGATAAGATTTCCGTAAAACTCATGGAAATCGACCAGAAGACGGGCAAATACAAGCTCTCTCACCGCGTGCTCATACCGAAACCGGAAGGATATGTTGAGCGCGAACGCCGTCCGCGTCCCGAGCGCCGTCCGCGCCAGGAGCGTGGCAACCGCTTCGGAAACGGAGAACCGCGCCGCTTCGAGCACCGCGAGAACAACGACTATCATGACCCTATGGCGGAACGTGAGCCGAAAGACTTCAACGACAGTCTCGACCACGGTTCGGATATAGACTGAATGAGATAATAAAAAAGCTCCCGATGCAGGTTGCATCGGGAGCTTTTTGGTTTTATATACCGGCGCCGACCGGCGTATTCACACCTCATCAAAGCGCCTCAAGACGCAACTAAACTCATCACACCTTCGAATCCTTCATTCTTAACTCTTAATTCTTAATTGCCCTAAGGCATCGCCAAACTCATCTCGCCATTGAAACTGATACGCTCGCGCTCTCTCGACGATACGTCGATGGTAGCATATCCGCTATCAGAAACATCTATTATATACAGATAGGTGTCTTCGTCGTTTTTGGCGGTCAGCTCTATATGCCTTACACCACGTCGGCTGCCACGGTCGTCATAACCGCTTATGGGAGCGGTGAAGTTAAGTCCCTTTCCGCCTCCGTAAGGTATGTTGTACGCCCGTCCGTAATACGGCAGATAGGATTTCAAGGTGTCTCCGGCAATCTCGAGCGAATAGCCGTAGTCTAACGGCACCTGCGTATATCTCTGAGGATTTGCCGTTCTCACCTCTATTACATACCGTCTGCCGTCCAGGGCATTTGTTATCATGTTCCGTTTTGCCTCCTTCCGCTCGGCACGCGTCATCCCGTCGCCCTCACGCAAGACACTGCAACCTGCCAGCACACACGCCGCAAGAACCGTAAAAACAAGTTTTTTCATGTCATCCTCCTTTCGTTATAAAACAAAAAAGGAAGTCACTCATGGTAACTTCCTTTATGCGCTTCAAGATGGGCTTGAACCAACGACCCCCTGATTAACAGTCAGGTGCTCTAACCAACTGAGCTATTGAAGCAGTGTGCGATTATCTCTAATTGCGGTTGCAAAGGTAAGAAGTTTAGCGGAAACTTCCAAACGATTTCGCAAAAAAAATGATTTTTCTCCTAAAAAACTGTTTTTTTATATGAAGAAAGGGCTTATTACGGCTATAAACATGTATTTTTGCATAACCTAAAAACAGTTATACCGCAAATGAAAAAAAGACTTTTCCAGACAGTTCTCCTGCTGTTGTTGCCGTTCACGGGTGCCGTGGCTCAGGACAACGGAGACCATAACTTCAATGCAGGGAAAAACATTGAGGTGTTCAACGAGATTTACAAGTATCTCGACATGATGTATGTGGACACGCTGAATGCCGACGAGGTAATCGGCAACGGTGTTAAATCGATGTTGCGCAGTCTCGACCCTTACACCGAATATTTTCCCGAAGAACGCAACAAAGAGCTGAAAGAGCTGTATACAGGAAAGTTTGCCGGCATCGGCTCGCTTATACGCTATAATCTGAAAGAAGGCAACGTGGTGATAGACGAGCCTTACGAGGGCATGCCGGCAGACAGAGCCGGACTGAAGAAAGGTGATATAATACTCAGCATCGACGACTCTACGATGGTGGGAAAAGATGTGAGCTATGTCAGTTCGCACCTGCGCGGAGACCCCGGCACGACATTCATGCTGAAGGTAAAACGCCCCTCTACGGGCAAGACAATGCAGATGCGGATAACCCGTAGGACGATACAGAACCCACCGGTGCCGTACTACGGACTGCGGACAGACAGCGTGGGGTACCTGCGGCTGTCGTCGTTCACCGAGAACTGTTCGAAAGATGTACGGCGCGCCTTTATCGAAATGAAGAACAAAGGCATGAAAGGATTGGTTCTGGATCTGCGCGGCAACGGTGGCGGATCGGAACAGGAAGCGGTGGATATAGTGAATATGTTCGTCCCAAAAGGTGTGGATGTGGTGTCGAACAGGGGCAAGCTAAAGCGCGTCAACCATGATTACAAGACAACGGCTGAACCTATAGACACGGTGATACCCGTGGTTGTAATGGTAAACGGCAGTACGGCAAGTTCGAGCGAGATAACGAGCGGAGCGCTGCAAGACCTTGACCGTGCCGTGATATTGGGCACGCGGACTTATGGAAAGGGACTGGTGCAGATGACTGTAGACCTGCCTTACAACGGAAACCTCAAGCTCACGACAAGCAAGTATTACATACCCAGCGGTCGGTGCATACAGGCGATAAACTACAAGCACTCACGCGGCGGATACCGCGAGCACATACCCGACTCGCTGACGCGTGTGTTCCACACGGCAAACGGACGCGAAGTACGCGACGGAGGCGGCATAATGCCCGACATAGAGGTAAAGCCCGACTCACTTCCGAACATCGTTTTCTATCTGGCATCGTCGGGAATGGACTCCACGGAGGTGATGCTCGACTATGTTGTGAACTATATTACAAAGCATGAGACCATCGCTCCGGCAGCCGAATTCGACATCACGGACGAAGAGTATGAAGAATTCAAGAAACTGGTGTTAAAGAGCGGTTTTACATACGACCATGAGAGCGAGAAGTATCTTGCAAATCTTGAGAAGCTGGCAAAGTTCGAAGGCTATTACGAAGAGGCAAAAGAGGACTTCGAGAGGCTTAAGAAAAAACTGACACACAATCTCGAACACGACCTCGACTACAACAAAGAGGACATTAAACAGATGCTTGCCGCCGAAATACTTGCCGCATATTACTATCAGGCAGGCGTCACGGAGTATGGACTGAGGTACGACACACAGATGAAAGAGGCGGTGAGACTTATCAACAATCCGGATGAATACAAGGCTCTGCTGACGCCAAAGAAGCAGTGAAAAACGGCATGTGTGGAGCCGTTTTGTAACACATTGTAAATCAGCATGATACCTTTTACGTTCTAAAAGGGCATCTTTCGGTTTCTGAAAGGTGCCCTTTTGCATGCCAAAAGGGCACCTCTTAGAAGGCAGGAGGTCGCCTTTGGAAAAAGGAGATAAAAGAAGATAGAAGGAGATATGTGGCTTGCGCCACGGGAGATAAAGGACAATGGTCTTGAAACAAACAACAAGGCTTTTGTCTTTTATCTTCCCTTTATCTTCTTATATCTCCCCCTTATCTCCTTCTTACATTCGATGTTTCTCCTCCCGGTAGGGCTGTACCATGGTGCAGCCGAAGTGACAATGAATGATAATCCACCGTCATTGCAAATGCCATAAGCCATGCGATTTCGGATGCTCCATGGAGCATCCCTACCGGAAAACTGGTTCTTTTAAATAATAAGACAAAAGGAGACAGAATAAAATAAAAAAGAAATAAAGGACAAAAGCCTTGTTGTTTGTTTCAAGACCATTGTCCTTTATCTCCCGTGGCGCAAGCCACATATCTCTTTATATATTCTCTTATCTCCTTTTTATTTACCTTCCCTGCCCCTCATCAAGCAACTCAAGAGCCTTGTTGACGATGTCGCTCGAACCGTTAAACACAGTGAAATACTCGTTCATATCCCAAATATCACGGGCAATAAGAGCTTTCAGCTGCATTTTAAGATACGGCATGGTACGCTCCGTCTCGGCATCGTCCTTGGGCTTGACGCCCTGCTCTACGCCTTTACCAAGCACGTCTTGAATCAAACTTTCGGGCACTTCGTAACGTCTGTTAAAATCGTCGAACGAAGCATATTCGCGCTTCAAGCTCTTGCGCTCGGCATCGACATACCTCAAACTTGAGTTTATAATAATGCCCTTGGCGGCAAGTTCACGGTGCAAGCGTGTATATTTTGTCGTGTCGAGCGGCACGAAAAAGTCAGGCATAATTCCTCCGCCACCATACACCGTGCGATGTTCCTTAAGCGTATAGTATTTCAGCGAGTCGGCAAAATGTATGCTGTCCGCGCTTGTCAGTTCACCGTTCTTGAGGCGTTTGTCAAGCTCCATGGCATAGTCCTTGCGGTCGCCTTTGGTATAAGGCTTCTGTATACAGCGCCCTGAAGGTGTATAATAGTGAGATATGGTGAGACGTATCATCGAACCGTCGGGCAGGTCTATGGGACGCTGTACAAGTCCCTTGCCAAACGTGCGGCGTCCTACCACCGTGCCACGGTCATGATCCTGTATCGCTCCGGTCACAATCTCGGCGGCAGAGGCGGTAAATTCGTTGACAAGAACTATCACCCGTCCGCTATTGAAACTGCCGTCCCTGCGAGCACGATATTCGTTGCGCGGCACCTTCTGCCCCTCGGTATACACTATCAGTTCGTTATTGTCGAGAAACTCGTTCGCCACCTGCACGGCGGCATGGAGGTATCCGCCGCCGTTGTCCTGGAGGTCGAGTACGAGGTCTTTCATTCCCATTTTCCTCAGCTGCACCATGCCTTCCATAAACTCATCGTACGTAGTTGCACCGAAATTGCCTATGCGGATATATCCCACTCCGGGACGTATCATATACACTGCATCGATACTCTTGATTGGTATCTTGTCTCTCTTGACCGTAAAGGTGAGCACTCCTCCCACACCGCGGCGAACAACTCCGAGCACCACCTTCGTGCCCTTAGGACCGCGAAGGCGCCGCATTATCTCCTCTCGCGGCATCTTCACTCCGGCAATGGCGGTATCGTTGACGGTAACAATGCGGTCGCCCGCCTGTATACCGACTTTCTCCGACGGTCCGTTGGTGGTGGGCTGTATAACAAGCAGCGTGTCCTCTGCCATATTGAACTGCACTCCGATGCCCTCGAAATTGCCCTGCAGAGGCTCGTTCATCGCCTTCACTTCTTTCGGGTCGGAATACGACGAGTGCGGATCGAGCTTCTCCAGCATGCCGCGTATCGCGTCCTCCACCAGTCGTGTCTCGTCTACCGAGTCAACATAAAGATTTGTTATCGCAAGCTCCGCTATCTGAAGTTTGCGCAAAGGGCTGTCCTTGTCCATGTTGATGCGCAGCTGAGAGAAAACTGCAAGCGGCATTAACACGACTAATAATAATGATGTAAGTCTGTTCATTGTCATAAAAAGATATTATCAGAACACTTCCACGTCCTCTTCCGGACGGTCTTCCTCTACCACAAGGTTGTCTATAATGAAGTTCTGACGCTCCGGAGTGTTCTTTCCCATGTAATATTCGAGCAGCTTCTGCACCTGGTCTGTCTTATGAAGAGTAACCTGTTCAAGACGCATGTCGGGACCTATGAAATTCACGAACTCGTCCGGACTGATTTCTCCAAGACCTTTAAAACGCGTTATCTCGGGGTCGGGACCGAGTTCGGAGATGGCGTTCAGACGTTCCTCCTCGCTGTAACAGTAGCGCGTGATGAAGTCTCCCTTCTTCTTTCCGCCCTCACTCTCCTTGTCGGCATCAGCCTGCAGAGTCTTCTTGTTCTTTATTTTCGTACGCTTGTTGCGCACACGGAAGAGCGGCGTCTGCAACACATAGACATGCCCCTTCTTGATAAGTTCGGGGAAGAATTGCAGGAAAAAGGTTATTATGAGCAGGCGTATGTGCATGCCGTCGACATCGGCATCGGTAGCCACAATCACCTTGTTGTATCTCAGCGTGTCCAGTCCGTCCTCTATGTCGAGGGCAGCCTGCAACAGATTGAACTCCTCGTTCTCATACACAACCTTCTTTGTAAGCCCGAAAGAGTTGAGCGGTTTGCCTCTGAGAGAGAACACCGCCTGTGTGTTTACGTCACGGCTCTTGGTGATGGAACCGCTTGCCGAGTCGCCCTCGGTTATGAATATGACGCTCTCTTCCTTGCGGTTGTTCTTCACATCGCTGAAGTGTATGCGGCAGTCACGCAGCTTGCGGTTATGGAGGTTCGCCCTTTTCGCCCTCTCACGTGCAAGCTTTGTCACACCCGCCATTGCCTTACGCTCCTTCTCGCTGTCGTGTATCTTCTGCAACATCACCTCCACCACGTCGGCATGCTTGTGCAGATAGTTGTCCACCTCGTTCTTTATGAAGTCGCCGACATACTTGTTCACCGTCACACCGTCGGGACTCATGGTCTGCGAACCCAGCTTTATCTTCGTCTGGCTCTCGAACATCGGTTCCTCCACATTTATCGCTATAGCTGCCACAAGACCGTTTCTGATGTCTCCATACTCGAAATTCTTTCCCGAGAACTCCTTTATCGTACGGGCTATATGCTCTTTGAAAGCACTCTGGTGGGTGCCTCCTTGGGTGGTATGCTGACCGTTCACGAACGAGTGGTACTCCTCTCCGTACTGGTTGGCGTGCGTAAACGCAATTTCTATATCCTCGCCCTTAAGATGTATTATGGGGTATATGCCATCGTTGGTCATAGTGTCGTTGAGCAGATCTTCAAGCCCGTTGCGACTGAGAATGCGCCTGCCGTTGTACATTATGGCAAGACCGGTATTCAGATAAGTATAGTTTCGGAGCATCGTTTCCATGAAATCGTCATGAAACGAGTAATTCTTGAAAAGCGTATCGTCCGGCTCGAAGAAGATATAAGTGCCGGTCTCGTCTTCGGTGGGCTCCGTAACGTCCGACACGAGGACGCCTCTTTCAAACTTTGCGGTACGCACCTGACCGTCGCGATACGACCTCACCTCAAACCGCGAGCTAAGAGCGTTGACGGCTTTGACGCCCACTCCGTTCAGTCCCACACTCTTCTTGAAAGCCTTCGAGTCGTATTTTCCACCCGTATTGAGCACACTCACCGCTTCGATAAGCTTTCCCTGTGGTATGCCACGCCCGTAGTCGCGCACCGACACACGCAGATGCTCGTCGAGATCTATCTCTATCCGCTTGCCCGAATTCATGCGGAACTCGTCTATTGAGTTGTCCACAACCTCCTTAAGGAGCACGTATATGCCATCTTCGGGCATCGTACCGTCGCCCAGACGTCCGATATACATGCCCGGACGGGTGCGCACATGCTCCATGTCCGACAAGTGGCGGATGTTGTCGTC
>Ga0073906_1000871_pt1 | contig 51838 bp, 42 predicted proteins | sample Inofromicrocosms_FD_65485 | JGI IMG/M metagenome (GOLD analysis project Ga0073906, IMG submission 65485) | Mouse cecum microbial communities from Vienna, Austria - Inoculum for glucosamine and mucus D2O microcosms | ecosystem: Host-associated > Mammals > Digestive system > Large intestine >...
AAAAATGAGCGTGTTTCGGAATAAGTCTGAAATATTGTTGCTTGAGCCGTGTGATGGGAAACTATCACGCACGGTTCTTAGGGGGGAAAGCGTCCGCAAGGGCGCCGACCTACCCGCCCCCGAAGCTGTGGACATTGAAAAGCGTGGAACTGAAGAGGCCGCTGCGCTATTGATGGTTGATACGCCTAAGGGAGAAAAGCCGGATACCGTCGTTGAACTTCCTTCTCCTTTTGATGACCAAAAACCACTGACTGATTTAATAAAAGTGGCGTTGACCGATTATGAAGGGGAGAAAATAACGGCAAATATACAGATTGTAGTTGGAGAGGACGGCCGGATAAAGGAGGTCTTGGCAGACGGCATTGGTGATCAGGGCATAAAGACCGCAATCGAGCAGGCCGCAAGCCAAGTGCAGTTTGTAAAGGTGTTTTTGGATGGTGCTGCTATTTCGGTGCGGTATAATATTCCCATCAGGATAGAGAAATAATATGATGTCATATTAATTGCATTGGCTGCCAATTTATTGGCAACCGGCCAGTTTTATATCCATATGAAAAGATCTGCAACTGTAATGTCTTTAGTCTTATTGTCTGTATTACAATTGTTTAGTCAGACAATAATCAGCGGGTGTGTCAAATTTACCAATGGAGAAGGGGTGGATATGGCCAATGTGTCAGTGTTGCCCTACAGTATGCCTGGGACGGTGATTGCATCAACGTTTACAGCCGTTGACGGCAGTTTCAGCATTAAGGTGAATAGCTTATGTGACAGTGTGGTTTTGAAGGTGTCAGGCATGGGGTTGTTGCCGGCGACTGTTGCTGTCCCCAATAAGCAGGGGACACATACCATTGTTGTAGAGGGGCGGGATATGGAGCTGAAAGAAGTGGTTGTAAAGGCAAAGAAGATATACTCCCAAGAAGATACAATCAATTATAATGTAGCCTCGTTCCTATCGCAATCCGACCAGTCGGTTGCAGATGTATTACGCAAGATGCCGGGAATAACAGTGTCCGAAGCCGGGCAGGTGTCATATCAGGGGAAGCCTATCAAGAATCTTTACATCGAGGGGCTTGACCTGATGAAAGGGCATTACGGAATAGCCACCAACAGTATCGACCCAAATAGCATTGCCACCGTCCAGGTATTTGAAAACCATCAGGACATAAAGGCCCTCAAAGGATTGCGCCCTGAGGAACAGGCTTCTATAAACCTCCGGCTCAAAGAGGGGGTGAAAGGGGTGTACAATCTCATCGCCGTGCTCGGCAGCGGATATGGCGGCGATGTCCTTTGGGTCAATTCCGTTATAGCAACATGCTTCCGCCGTAAAAGCCAGTTCCTGGCCACTTACAAAGGCAACAACACAGGCGAGGACCTTTCACAAGAACTTTATTCTTTAGACAACGACTATTCGCGCACCAACAATATCTCATCCATAGTCATGCCGTCTGCGCCTGGAATTGACAAGCGGTACTATTATTTCAACCGTTCGCACAGCGCGACATTCAATAATGTATACCGTGTCGGGAAGTCCGGCGTGTTCGGAATTAATGCCGCCTATCTCAACGACCGCGACAGCCGTGAGTGCTACTCTTCTACGTCCAACACCTTGCCCGGTGGTTCGCAAAATATTGTAGATGAACTGGTGGGCGGCAAGGTGCGTATGCAAAAGGCCTACGGAGACCTGACATATATGGACAACGGCGAGCGAAACTATTTGAAAGGGCAGTTGAAATTTGATTGGGGAAGGAACGATGCCGACAGCCGCATTCTTGCAGGTGTCGAGGACATAGGCCAGCTTGGAAAGACCGACACATACAGGTTGTTAAACAAGTTCCATATGACTTGCCGCAATTCAGAAAGCCGTGGTTTTGAGATATATTCTTTGGTAAATCTTGAGAAACGGCCTCATAGCCTGGTGGTGTCGCCCAATCTTTTCCCGGATTTGTTCACCGATGGAGTGCTAAACCAGAATGTGGACTATCGCAATATCTCCACTGAAAACAGATTCGGATTCCTATCCGCTTTCAGGTACGGGAACTTTTCCCTACATCCGACTGCGATTTTCAATTACCATCATAATTCGTTGGATAGCGATATTGCCCAATTCCGTAACAGGCTAGCCTTGGATTATATTGATGCCGGGATGAACGCAGAATTTGTATACAGCATACGCCGCTTCCATGTGTCATTATGTATCCCATTTAAATATAGATTGTTCAGTCTGGATAACAAACATGATGATGAGGTGACGGACAAGTCCCGTTTCAGGGTGTCGCCGGATTTGAGTATAACGTATGATATCAACAGCAGCCACCATCTGACGCTGAAATCGGTGCTGAACCATCTGACGCCATCGATTGAAAACCTTTATTCAAATTATATCCTCACTTCGTACCGCTGCCTGTCGGCCTATGACGTTTCCGGGCTTTATGAGGGTGCGGCACTATATAACAGTATATCCTATAGTTTCAAAAATATACTTTCGATGAGTTTTGCCGGTGTTGAGGCCGGATGGCATAGAGAATTGCCCGACGTGCTCTATGGTTCATATTACGACGGCTTGGTGCAGCGCACCATCAGCCGCCGCACATCAGAAACAGGCGACATGTTTTCCGTAAAAGTCCATGCTAGCCGGGGTTTTGACTGGCGGAGGTTTAAGATCGGGCTGTCTGCGACATATACCTGTTATGACAATCCTTTGCTCGTTCAGGACGAGGTGCTGAGGTATACCGGCAGTTCTTTGGGAGTTGACGCAGACATAAGTGTTTCCCCATTCCGATGGCTGTCCGCACTGTGGGAAGGGCGTTATTACCAGTCGGCAGGCAGTCAAAAAGGTTGTGCCGATACACCGTGGCTGCGCACTGTCACCAACAAAGCCTCGCTCGATTTCGCGATTCCCGGTGGCGTGACACTTAAAGCTTCTGTGTATCATTACTATAACAACTTCAATGATGGCGATAAGTCGTTTGTGTTGCTAAATGCCGAGGCCCGCTATTCAATCAAGCGTTTCATTTTTACCCTTGCATGCGACAATCTGCTTGACCGCAAGGCCTATCTCTATTCAAGCCGATCGGCACTCACAGATACCCGCTCTGTCTACAACATCCGTCCACGGAGCGTAGTGCTGAAAATCAGATTAAGGATATTCTAAATTCCAATAATATGAAAAAACTCTATTTACCTTTTTTGGCAATTATGCTTCCATTTGTTGCCAATGCCCAGCTTGGCATATTTTCCGAGCCGCTTGACAAGGCCACGCCAGTCGATACTGCGGCATATAAAGTGACATATGCCTTGGATTACACTTGCCATCCATTGGCAAATAATCGTTTTTCCGATGTCCGCAATGTGCTTATCGGGCGGCATACGGTAAAAGATTTCAGTGATATAATATTTCAGTTTGATTCCCTATGTACGGCTGATATCAAGAAAGGCAAAGATGTGTTCTCAAATCCCAACGGTACACCCTGGCCTGTGGAAACCTTGCTGGCAATAAAAGAGAGGCGGGCAGATATGAAGCGGAGACTGCCTTCAGGTACAGGGATATTATGCTATTCCGAACAAGTACCCTCCATGGAATGGGAGTTTGTGGCAGATTCCGTTAAAAATATCCTTGGATATGAGTGTTTCCTGGCAAGGACCGAATTTTTTGGCAGGAATTATTCGGCGTGGTACACCTTTGAGCTGCCATTGCCTTTCGGTCCATACAAATTCGGTGGCCTCCCGGGTATGATAGTCCAAATACAAGATGACGAAGGCCAATTCATCTGGGTTATGAAAGGATTTGAACGTGTCAAAGAACCTATTTATGTGTATGAGTACCCCAATGAGAAAAAATGTTCCTCAGATGATGCCGACAAGACGGTCAAACGGTATTATAACACACCGATAGCTTTCCACTTAGCCGCTATAGGCGGTGGTACAGGACGATTGATGATTGTTGGTAAAGACGGAAAAGTGCGTGATGCGACCGAGGTGGAAGAAACCCCTATCCCATATAAGCCGCTTGAAATAAGATGAAAGCGCTATATCTCATGGCGTTTGCATGGCTGACAGTCAGCAGCGCAAACGCACAGACTGCCGTTGAGACGATTGAACTTGGGCTTACTGGTGAAAATCTTTTTGGAATCCGCCATATGACCGAAATGAAGGTTTTGGGTGATACACTTTTTATTGTTTATGAACGTGACGGGGGACACGGGCAGCGTTTCCTTCGCAGGGCCACTATAGATAAGACAAACAACGTCCTTGTTTTCGGGCCGGAAATCGGGAAATGTGACAATGGATACTACCAATCATATTTGCCTTACCCGTTCTTTGGGGATGACGGACGTATGCATGTTATCAGCCAGGATGACGGCGAAATATATGAAGTAGAGGCAGGCAATGCCTTGTATCGGACTAAAAGGTATCTGATTGGCGTGGACTGCAGGCTTCCGTTTGCCATATCGCAATACGTCCAGGACGTATCCATGATGGGTTCGGGCCGGTATGTGTTTATAGGGCGTGAGCCAAGGGGAGGACGTCAGTATGCGATGACGGCCAATCTGGATTCCGCGTGCATAGACACTGTGTGCCATATAAGCGTATCTGAGGATTTGCCGTCATGGATTCCAAACGTCGGTGAGCTTGCCTATTCCAGCAAATACAATCGGCTGGCATTTGCCTACAGGATGCATCCGGTTGTGGAGATTAGAGGGTTGGATGGCACTCTAGTCGGGACAGTCAAAGTCGGGGAATATACGTTTAGTCCGGAGACCCTTGACGAGGCTGATTCCGGGGATCTGAATCCTTGCCATTTTATGGATGTATCCAATACGCAAGACTACATATATGCGTTGTATTGGGGATACGGGCATGCGGACGCGGCGTATTTATATCCGACGATATACAAGATTGATTGGACTGGAAATATCGTTGACCGGACTGTCGGCATTGACATTCCGCTATATAGGATAGCTGTATGTGATGATGATACCATTATAGGATGGACCGGGGACGGATTTGCCATGATACGAAAAAGGGCTGTACCATAAAAATAATATGGTGCAGCCCCTATAGTGGGATACCTTTGACAGGTGTTATGTTACATGTTTTCTTCGATTAGCTTGAAGAACGATTCCTGGGGCAGGAGGTCCTGTGTGCCGACATATGTCTTGGATTCTTTCCCCGGGATGATGAATGTGACATGCGGGATGCCTTCCACTCCGAATGCGGCTGCTGTGCTGGGGTTGTTGTCGACATCCACAGATATAAATTCTACTTTGCCGGCGAATTTTTCGGCTGCGGCATCGAAGGCAGGCCTGAATTGGCGGCAAGGGCCGCACCAAGTTGCGTTGAAGTCTACTATTATCAGGTGGTTTGTCTTTATTCCGGGACGTAGTATATTGTCGTTGTCCAGTTCAATGACGCCGATCTTCACCTGGTCGGGGTTGAGTATCTCAGCCTCTTCGGCTACCGTCTGTGCTGCATCGATCTGTTCTTCGATGTTTTGGGTTGCAGTATCGGTTGTGTCCTGTCCGTTTCCGTTCTTTGATGATTGGGAGCAGGATGTAGCCATTGTCAGGGCCAATACGGCTGCAATGGCTGATGCTAATGTCTTTCTCATTGTATGGTATATTGTGGATATGATATTAAGAACACGCAATCATGGCTTATTGTTTGAGCCTGTGGTTGCGTGTTCCCTTTGACTTGTCAAGTGTTGTCCTGAAGACTAGAGAGCTCCGGCAAGTGCGGCGTTGGTCTTGTGGACAGCTTCAGCGCTCTTGCGGAAGAGTTCACGTTCGGCATCGTTTAGGTCGAATTCAACGATCTTTTCGATACCGTTCTTGCCGAGGATGCAAGGAACACCGATGCACAGGTCCTTTTCGCCGTATTCGCCGTCGAGCAGGGCGCTGCATGATATGAGGCGTTTCTGGTTGTGGATCACAGCTGCCGCAACCTGTGCAGCAGCCGCACCTGGTGCATACCATGCAGATGTGCCGAGAAGCTTGGTGAGGGTTGCGCCGCCTACCATTGTGTCGGCAGCCACTTTCTCGAGCTGTTCAGCCGGGAGCAGTGTGCTTGCAGGGATACCACGGTATGCTGCGTAGCGTGTAAGGGGTATCATGGTGGTGTCGCCGTGTCCGCCTATCACGATGCCTTCGATCTCATTGGGGTTGGCGTTGAGAGCGAGGCTGAGGAAGTATTTGAAACGTGCGCTGTCGAGCGCGCCGCCCATACCGATGATGCGGTTCTTGGGTAGGCCGCTTGTCTTGTGGATGAGGTATGTCATCGTATCCATAGGGTTGGATACGCATATGATGATGGCGTCGGGTGAGTATTTGAGTACGTTGTCAGTTACAGACTTTACGATCCCGGCATTTACGCCGATGAGTTCTTCGCGTGTCATTCCTGGCTTGCGGGGAATGCCTGATGTGATTACAACGACATCGCTTCCAGCGGTCTTTTCATAGTCGTTGGTCACACCTGTCAGGGTGGTGTTAAGGCCGAGGATGTTGGCGGTCTGCATGATGTCCATGGCCTTGCCTTCGCTGAGGCCTTCTTTGATGTCGATGAGAACTACTTCATCAGCCACCTGATTTGTTACCAATACGTTAGCACAAGTAGCGCCCACATTTCCGGCGCCTACAACTGTTACCTTTGACATAGTTAGTTTTTATTTAAAATGGTTTATGGTCTATTCTGTAATGAATCAAGCTATTCCTTACAAGTTTTGGTGCTTGGGGAATGACAATGCAAATTTAGCGAAATATTTTCAATGTCAGAGCCTTTAACTTAATTTTATATTTCGGTTATGCCGGACTGGTGTGTATAAATACACGGCAGGAGCTGTCGGTGTAATATGCCGGTAGCTCCTGCTGCGTAATTTAGATTGTAATCAAGTTCGATATTGATGGGTTTATGGCTGCTATATGGCCGTCAGGGCCTATAAGGTATGAGCCGTAACCGTTGTCCAGGTCGTAGTCGGCGATTATCCGTTCTGCCTGTTTCCCCTGGACATTGAATTGCGCATCGGAATCAAGGTTGTCGCGTGTCACTATCTGGTTGAAAAGCCCGGCAGACCGGTCTAGGTTTACGGAGATGTGGCGTACGCGCTGTGCGTTTTGCAGATTCCTTATTGCAGTGGTGTAGTTGTTGCAGGCTACTCGTGATGGGGCATCGGTGGAGGACCAAAACGTGAGCAGTACGTAGCTGCCGCGTAAAGAATTCAGGTCTATGGCCTTGTTGCCGTCGGTGATTGATAGCATCGGGGCAGCAGAGCCTACTTCCGTGCCGAATACACGGTGATTGGTTGCCGATGATGCAAACAGCATCACTGCAAAAAGCGCAATAATAAAGAATGTTTTCTTCATTGCTTAAAATTAAAATTCCTAAATAAGCTGATACTTACGCGTAACCGAACGCCCATGATTCAGCTCGCCGATTTTCGGCTAAAGTCAGCCATCTCTATGGCTGCTCATCAATTAAAGCGGCACAAAGGTACGGATTTATTGCCGAATATGCAAGTGTCTGTGTATCAGGTGTACCAGCGTTAGATGCTGCTTGCTGGCTAATCCGTTGATACTTTGTATTTTATAGCTCTGTTAAATTAATATAATGTTGAAAATCAGAAGGGTGCGTATCCGGCGTCAATCAGGGTCTGCGGAGAGCAATAGAAGTCTGGTTGCAGCATGGATGACATGCTCTGTCCGGGGTGTTGGGAGAGGTATGACCGGATGATGCGCAGCCCTACGAAGCGTCCTGCCCGAGGGGGCACTGATTGGCCCAATATGGCCGTCGCGGGGGCTGGAGATACGAGGCGTGTGGCATCGACAGGGGATGTTGAGTAAAGCAGGTCATTCCCGATCAAAGCGTTCCATATCCGGCCTTCGTTATCGTTGAGCCATTTCAGCTGCTCTGCCGTCAGCGACAGTGCCTCGGATGTATCGGCATCGGGTACTAGCGCCATTACGGCATTCAGCAGTGCGCCCTCGTATAACATCCGAGACAGAGCTGTGGCATCCTGGGCTGTCGGCGGGGCGTATGGATAAGCTGAGGCTACAATGGCCTCGGCGATGTCATAAGGCAGCCTTTCCGGGGTCTTGTCGCGCAGGCGGTATGGCTCGAATCGTCCGGCATATCCTATGTAGTCAGCCCCTAGATAATGGTTCAGGGCTATTAGCGCCACTGAATCTGACAGGAATATCGACTGGCTGTATGGAGATATTATTGAAAAATAGGTCCGCCTGGGGATTTCTATAAACTCTATTCCGGCTATGGCAGTGATGTGGCCGAGTGTGGATTCAAGTTTGTCGAGGTTGGGGTAGACATGTTCTACATCGGGCGTGAATATTTTCACTGCAGGAGATTTGCAGTAGCTCGCGAATGACGCCTGCGGGTTTCCGGTATAGGCCAGCATTGAATCTATGGCGGCTATGCCCGGAGTCATCGCTTCCTTGTCTGTTTCAGGTGTACTGTCGGGCATGACTCCCAAGCGGTAGGCGTATGAATCAAGCCTGTGTACTTTTTCGGGGGTGAAGGTTGCTGTTTTGTTGTTGCCAGGGCTTCCGCATCCGGTTATGGCTGCCATAACCGTTGTCATTATGTATGTTATATATATGTAATGCCGCATTGGTATGAAAATGTTGTTTTTGTCGCAAAATTACGATTTCTACTTGTAACGGATTGGCAAAAAATGCCACATACATTGGGCAAAACGCTAAAAATATGGTCAGTATTGGCTAAATTACGTGTTTAATCGTTAAATTTGCACCTTGTTTTAAATCGGGCGTTATGCGTAGATCGTTTTTTAGGTTCTTGATATGTTCTTTTGCCGTTGCCGTCATGGCAGTGGCCGGTACAGTACGTGCCAGCGCGCGGGAGTTTGTCGTTGTGATAGACCCCGGGCATGGCGGCAAGGACCATGGAGCGGTTGGCCGAAAGGCGAAAGAAAAGGATATAGTGCTGGCTGTAGGTAAGGCTTTCGGACGAAAGATAAAGGATGCGTACGGACGTAATGATGAAGTGAAGGTGGTGTATACGCGTGATGATGATACATTTGTCACTTTGCAAGGACGTGCGGATATCGCAAATAAGGCCAAAGGCGATCTGTTTGTGTCGATACATGCTAATTCTGTGGACAAACGGACACGTGGCCGGGATAAGATTCATGGTGCTTCGGTGTATACGCTTGGCGTCAACCGGGCGGCACGAAACCTGGAGGTGGCCCAACGAGAGAATGCCGTGATGGTGCTTGAGCCGGATTATACTACCACTTATGCCGGATTTGACCCTAATTCGGCAGAGTCGTACATAATATTCGAGATGGAACAGAACCGCCACATGGTGCAGAGTCTGAACTTTGCGGCAAAGGCGCAACGGGAGCTTGTAAAGACTGCCGGGCGTGGCGACAAGAATGTGCGGCAGGCCGGATTCTGGGTGCTTCATGCCACATCGATGCCTTCTGTGCTTGTGGAGTTGGACTTTATATGTAACCCTACGCAAGAGACATATATGTCTTCAAAAAAAGGACAGGACAAGCTGGCCCAAGCATTGTTCAATGCCTTTGTGGCATATAAAAAAGCGTATGATGCCGGGGAAGGCGGCATGCAGGACCAACAAGAGACTGAAGGTGATGCCGGCAAGGAACAGGAAGAGGATGAAGGCGATGATACTCCAGATGGGTATCAGGAAAGCCTTGATGGCGGGCTTAGGTATTGCGTCCAGTTCCTTACAAGCGGAAAGCCTTTGGAAGAAGGGGCTAGTGCTTTCAAGGGTCTTAGGCCGATATATAGTTACAGGGACGCAGGGCTATATAAGTATTATTATGGCAGTTATGGTAGCATGGATGATGCCCTGGACGCACTGAAGAAAGTCAAAAGGTCGTTCAAGGATGCATTTGTCATAAAAATGCGGGATGGAAAACGTGTCAAGTAGATATGTTGTTATAAAGGATAAATCAGCAAATAAAACATATGAAGAAGATATTCAGAAAAGAAGTGATAATAGGCCTTATAGTTGCATTGTCGATAGTGGTGCTGGTGGTCGGGATTGATTTCCTTAAAGGGGTCAATGTGTTCAAGGCTGCCAACTATTATTATGTGACGTATACCAACGTGGAGGGGCTTGCGGTTTCTGCACCGGTGAGTGTCAATGGATATAAGGTAGGTCTTGTCAGGGATATAAGCTATGAGTACGATAACCCGGGCCATGTAAGGGTAGAACTGAGCCTGGATAAGAGCCTGCGTGTGCCAAAGGGCACTAAGGCCGTGCTTGGCACAGACCTGCTTGGGACGGCTTCGATAAAGCTTGATATGGCACCGGGTGGTGATTTCCATAATGTAGGCGATGTGTTAGTCGGCGAAAATGCTTCCGGACTGATGGACAATGTGTCGGGCGAGGTGCTGCCGTCGGTGTCGAAGGTGATGACAAAGGTTGATACCTTGCTTACCAATGTGAATGTGTTGGTGTCAGATCCAGCCATCGCGGCTTCGGTGAAGCGACTGGATGCGATTACGGCAAACCTAGAGGCGACCAGCCGCCAGTTGAACGCTGTAGTCAAGACGTTGCCTCCTATTGCAAAAAATGTGAATGCTATAACAGAGAATGTTTCGGTCATGTCCGGTAACCTTTCGGGTTTCTCTTCTACGCTGAACGGCCTTCCGGTTGATTCGCTTGTGGACAACCTGAACAGTATGAGTGCGAATCTCAGACAGCTTTCCCTGCAGTTAAACGACCGCAATTCAACGTTGGGGCAACTGATGAACGACCGGGAGTTGTATGACAATATCAATTCGGCTGTATCCAGCCTTGACTCGCTCCTTATAGACGTAAAGAAGAATCCAAAGCGCTATATAAGCATAAAACTTTTATGATATGACACTAAGTGGCGTTATTTAGATTTATTCTAAATAGTGGATTTGGACTCAATTGAGATATAATTGCCGCTGAATAGAGTCTGTACATATGCAGACAACCATACCCAACAGAATGCGATGATTTAACTTTAATGTATCAAATCATTAATAATCAATACGTTGTTTTGAAATATTGAAGCTATACATCTACTATAGATTCAATGTTGGCGTAAAATGCTGAGATACAGATTGATTGAAAAATTTTTAAAAATGCAAATAAATTCACGTTTGTTTTTGTGAAAAAAAAGTGAGAATTTTGCAGAGTAAAAAACGTAAGAAAACTCCCCTTTTCCTCTAAAATTCCCCAAATGGAAAAAACTCACACTCAATTGTGGGAGGATTGTCTGGCGATAATACGCGACAATATTCCCGCAGAACAATTTGACACTTGGTTTAAGGATGTGACCTCGCTCAGCTTCAGGGAAGGCAGGGTCACTCTCAATGTCCCGTCAGCGTTCTTTGTAGAGCAGCTGGAGGAACGTTATGTCAAATTGCTTGGTGCTGCGTTGAGGAAAGTCTATGGCGCAGGGGTGAAATTGTTCTATAATTATTACCAGGTCAATAATGACCCGGAGACAGAAGTGAATGTGCGAAGTGTCGGCCCTAGCCCGGCGGTCTCGCCATTCCATACATCTCCGGCCAATCCGTTCCAACCAGTGGTGGAGCGCAGCATTGATCCGCAGCTCAATCCGCGTTATACTTTTGAGAACTATTGCGGGAGCATGTCGAACAAGATTGCCCGTTCGATAGGGGAGGCCATTGCAGACAATCCGAAATGCCGGACGTTCAACCCTCTATTTGTTTTCGGTCCTACGGGTGTCGGCAAGACTCACCTTATACAGGCGATAGGGATCAGGGTCAAGGAACGTAATCCGCGTGCGCGTGTGCTGTACGTTACCGCCCGGCTTTTTGAAAGCCAGTTTACGGCAGCTTCGCAGAATAAGCACATAAACGACTTTTTCGCATTCTATCAGAGCATAGACACTTTGATAATAGACGATATACAGGACCTTGCCGGTAAGCCGAAGACCCAGAATACGTTTTTCCATATATTCAACCACCTACATCAGAACCAGCGCCAGATAATACTGTCGAGCGATTGTGCTCCATCTCAGATGGAGGGCATGGAGGCGCGTCTGCTGTCGCGGTTCAAGTGGGGTATGTCGACACAGCTTGACAAGCCCGACCTTGCATTGCGCAAGGACGTGCTTACGCAGAAGGCTGAGCAGGACGGGTTGTCCATCCCGGATGAGGTGCTTGGGTATATCGCAAAAAATGTTACTGACTCTATCCGTGAGCTTGAGGGCGTGATTGTATCGTTGATGGCATATGCTACAGTCCTGAACCAGGAGATCACTATCGATCTGGCACGTGCGGTGCTTGCAAATGCCGTCAAGATCAACAAGCGCCAGGTGAACTTTGATGCCATAACACAGGAGGTTGCGGCATATTACAATATCGACCCGGATGTGATGTTCACAAAGAGCCGGAAGCGTGAGATATCGGATGCGCGGCAGATGGTGATGTATCTTGCAAAGAAACTTGCAAAGATGCCGTTGAAGGCTATCGGTACGCGGCTTTCCAGGACTCATGCCACGGTGTTGTATGCATGCAAGAATATTGAGGAGCGTCTGCCCATTGAAAAGCAATTGCAGGAGGATGTGAATAAGATTGAGGGCGCATTGATGCGTTGAGGCAGACGGCGTATAAGGCGCTGGTTACCTTTGCATCATTCTTGCTATTGACCGCTTGTCCTCACGCTCTTTTATGCTTTGGCGCTTGTCGTATTCTTTCTTTCCCCGTCCAATACCGATTACCAGTTTGGCAAGTCCGCGGCCATTTATGAACAGGCGTAGCGGTATTATTGAGAATCCGGATTCCTTGCCGTTTTTCTCCAGGCGTGCAATTTCCTTGCGGTTAAGCAGAAGCTTGCGGTCGCGGCGGGCTGTATGATTGTTGTATGTGCCGTAGAAATATTCCTGGATGTTCATATTCTTCACCCATACCTCGCCGTTGTTTACGTAGCAGAATGTGTCGGCCAGGCTGGCCTTGCCTAGGCGTATGGATTTTATTTCGGTGCCGGTTAGCACCAGTCCTGCCGTGAAAGTCTCGGTGATATCGTAGTCGAATTTTGCCCGGCGGTTCTTTATGTTGATTTCTTTGAAGTCCATATGTGGGATGTTTTAGGTCAGACCAATAGCCCTAACGCAAGCCTGAGCAGGTAGGGTGGGGCGATAATTGAAAGTATGGCCAATATCATGAAAGCGCCTGTGCTTTCCGTCTTGATCTCCAGATAGGGGGTTGCCTTCCATATTATTATTGCAACGTATATGGGCAGGAAATGCATTAGCGTAAGGCTTGAAGGCATGCAGTTCTCTAGGGCTGCTATCATGGCCAACAGCCCGGTGGAGTATGCTACCACGGTTGACAGTCTGCGCTCTATGTCGGAGGCACTGGTGAATGAGTCGATGAAGAATGACATGGCCATTGGTGCGATAAAGTATGCCAGGAAATAGGATACGAATATGACCAATGCATAGATTATGGCGTTTATTGCCGAATAATCGAATGTCTGCGTATACAGTCCGCGGCAAAAACTGGTGAGAGCCACCACGGCAAGCCATGGAAGGAGTCCATTTAGCAGCAGCCGGCGCGGGTCGCTATCGGCATGTCCGATATCTTCCCATCCGCGTCCAGGTGAAATTATAAGCTGAAAAAGATGTTTGATGTATAACAACATATATTTTTTGCAGATCTCTTGGCAAATGCGTGGGGCAAAGTTAGTAAATTATCGGTAATGTGGCAATAGCATATGCATTGGCTGTGGCCGCCATGTTCCAAATCCGGTCTCCATTATTTATTTTGAATCACCATGCAGTCTTTTGTGGTTTTGGGTATCTATAAGTAATAATTTTTAGCTATGGATAAAATATGTCTTGTAGAACAGTGTAAATCCGGTGACAGAGATGCATTCGGACTTCTCTATCAAACCTATCTCCCGGCAATGCGGGAGGTGGTGGCATATTATATCCATAGCTCCGATATAGTCTGGGATATACTTCATGACGGTTTTTTAATAGCCTTCACATCAATCGGCGCGCTGAACAATGGGGCAAGAGTGGAGGCATGGCTCACCACCATAATGAAAAATCTTTCGCTACAATACATTAAAGATGTGGCAAGCCATATGTCTGTCCCTTTGTCGGAGGCTGCAATTGCAGATAATGCAAAGGACATGGCCCATGAAGAACACGTACTGACTCTTGAAGAACTTAACGCCATAATCGACAAATTGCCTGACGGCTACGGTAAGGTTTTCCGCCTTGCAGTCTTAGATGGATTTTCGCATAAGGAAATAGGGGCATTGCTTGGTATTGCCCCTCATTCATCATCGTCACAACTCACCCGGGCAAAAGCGATGCTGCGGCGTATGATAGTACAATATAGAGTAGGGGGGGGTATCCTGTCGCTGATTGGTGTCATTTTGCTCCTTTGCTATGGGATATTCAAGCACCGGGAGGAAAATACTTCGATTCATATGATAAGTAAAAACACGGATGGCAAGCCCCATATTATAGCCGATTCCATAGCTGATGGAGGTGTTAATCCCGACAGTATAATTCCGAAGCAAAAGGTGGTTTATAAAACTATAAATCCACAGAAACATGAGCTTGTTGCAGGTATGACAATAACCAAAGACAGCATACCGGCAGCCAGGAAAGACAGTGTGGCAAATGATACCATAAGGAGGATACAAGATGTGATAGACAGTGGCATGCCTATCGCCCAAGAGGATTTGCCGCATAGCCAGTCAAATGAGGCGCCCGATTGGTCGTTGTCGTTGGCATTTTCCGGTGGTCTTGGGCAAAACGGCTTTAACCGTTATAGAATCCATGACCCTGACATTTCGGATGTGGAAGGGCCGGATGGTGAAATCGAAGTAACGGAAAAGACCTATCACCATATGCCTGTGGCCGTCGGTCTGTCGTTCAGCAAATCGCTGTCTTCGCAATGGAGTGTTGAAACCGGCCTGCGGTACACATTGCTGCGTTCTGAAATCCATTACGAAAGTGAGCTTACATATAAGGAAATAAGCCAACGCATACATTATATTGGCGTGCCTCTTAAATTCAACTACCGTATGTTCGCATACAGCGGATTCTCGTTGTACTGTCATGGAGGCGGTGCGTTGGATATTCCTGTAAACGGCAGTCAGTCGGTATGTGAATACTCGCCGGAAGAATGGGGTAATCCCAATACCAGCACAATTCATATCCAAGCGCCGGTGCAATGGTCGGTGGAAGGAGGGCTAGGCATCCAATACGATCTTACCCCGTCGGTCAGCTTCTATGCAGAGCCGTCGTTCCGCTACTATTTCAACCCCGGCTCTGACATCAAGACCATCCGTCAGGAGAATTCTTTTGAGTTCATTTTCCCAATAGGTCTGAGATTGACATGGGACGAAATGTAGTCAAAAATAATCCGCTATAAGCAGTCTTTGGGGTGAGATTTCATCTATACGGTGGAATTTAAACTCCGAAGAAATGTATAAGATGCAAGATTACATAAGGAACGGTGTGTTGCTGGTGCGCAATATCCTGTTCCCGCAAAACAAGAAACTGGCGCAGCTCATGATATATGCCACTAACCGCTGCCAGTCGCGTTGCCGACACTGCTCGATATGGCAGAAACCCCACGACACGCTTTTGAAAGAAGAAATCGTGTCGTTGATGTCAAGCAAATGCATAAGTCCCCACACGACAGTAGGACTAGAGGGCGGCGAGTTTGTGCTACACCCGCAAGCGGCCGAGATTTTGGAGTGGTTTCAGGCAAATCACCCCAACTATACATTGCTTTCAAACTGCCTTCTGCCGCAAAAGGTGATCGACCTGACGAGATGTTACCACCCTAAGCATCTGTACCTGTCGATTGACGGAAACCGGGAAACTTACAAGAACATGCGTGGCGTTGACGGATACGGTAAGGTAATAAGGGTCATAGAAGAAATTAAAGACGAAGTCCCTGTGTCGCTGATGTTTTGCCTGTCGCCGTACAATAGTTTCAAAGATATGGAATATACCATAGATGTTGCCAAAAAATATGGGATAGACATACGCATAGGCATATATGGCTCAATGGCATATTTCGACACAAAAGCCGAGATGTTGCAGCCACAGGGAGAGGAATATATAGGGCAAATCCCGGCCAACATACACTGTACGCAGGAGAATTATGATTTTGTGGCACTCTACGACCAATGGCGCAGCGGGAATCTTTGTCTGCGTTGTCATTCAATTACCAATTCGCTCGTAGTCCATCCCGATGGCAATGTGCCTGTTTGCCAGAATCTTGATGTTATTCTGGGTAATATCAAGGAAAAATCTCTTGACGAGATTTTCAACTCGGCAGAAAGCATAGCCACTCAATGCCGGCATTCTAAGGAATGCAATGGCTGCTGGATCAATTTCCATCGGAAATATGACATTATACTGCTCCGCAATCTGGAAAAAGTCTTTCCAAAGAAACTTATTGAAACTTTCTATGGACAATACCAATGGTGTGCCGACAGGCATCTGACCTATCGTAACTATCTAAGAACCATAAAGAAATGAAAAACCTTATAGACAGGGGTATACAATGCTGGCGGTCTCAACGCAACCGGAAAATGCTGCAATCGCCATATTCTGCCCAATACGCATTTGTGGGTGTAGGCAGCCATGCCATGCAAAACCTTTATCCGGTTCTGCAATATCTCGGGATACGGCTTAAATACATTTGCTGTAAAAGCCCGGACAAGCTGGCGTTGATTGAACGCCGTTTCGGTGTGGCTGCTACGACATCGATAGACGCAATATTGAATGACAGCGATGTGGAAGGGGTGTTTGTGTGCACATCGCCGCAATCGCACTATGAGATATGCTCCCGTGTGATAGCGTCCGGCAAATATTTGTTTGTGGAGAAGCCACCGTGCCAAACGATTGGCCAACTTGAAAGCCTGATTGCCGCCGATAAGCGACAAAAAGCAATGGTGGGCATGCAGAAGCGGTATTCGCCCTTAATCCGGCAATTGATGAAACGGCTGTCAAAAAACAAGCCGATTAGCTATACGATGTTGTATCATACAGGGCCTTATCCAGAAGGGAATCCATACACAGATTTGTTTATCCACCCTGTGGATTTGGCTTTATACCTGTTCGGAAACGCTGAAATAACGGCAGTTCAACGGGTTGAAAGGAATGGGACTACTACTGTCCAGGCTTTGCTTTCGCATGGTGATGTAAATGGATTCATAGAATTATCTACCGCCTATTCTTGGACTAACCCGAAAGAATCGCTCCATGTCAATACGCAGACAGGAGAATACTGCCTTGAGCAAATGGAGCGGTTGTGCCATTACCAGCACCCTAAGAAGATTGTAGGGATACCTCTTGAAAAGCTCGGACTTTTCGCTGCCGCCGAGCAAGTGATTGAGGATAGAAACAACTTCAATCCGCTCGTAACTAACAACCAGCTTTACATGCATGGTTTCCTTCAGGAAATCAAAGCATTTGCGGACATTGTGGAACACTCCGGCAAAAATTTAACGCCTCTGTCGAGTATGCGCGCTACTTATGAATTGCTGGATCATGATTAGCGAAAAATTTCGCCAATTGTATTTGCGGGATGGTGAAAAAGTCGTATATTTGTGTGTTTTTGACAATAAGACATCATACACCTTAAATATATAGCTAATAATAATCAAACCATTATGGCAGAAAAGAAAGAACCATTGTTCGACCAGTTTCCCGGCATCAGCTACGATGAATGGCGTGCCAAGGTTGAGGCTGACCTTAAAGGCGCCGACTTCAACAAGAAATTGGTGTGGAGGACAAATGAAGGCTTCAATGTCCAGCCGATATACCGTGCAGAGGATATAGCCGACCTGAAAACCACAAATTCACTCCCAGGTGAATATCCCTATGTCCGTGGTACGCGTACCGACAATGACTGGCTTACCCGTCAGGAGATTTGCGCTACTACGCCTGAAGAGGCTAATGCCACAGCAATCGATGTCCTTGGCAAGGGCGTCACCTCGCTTGGCTTCAAGGTGAAAGATCCCAGCCGTGCGGTAGTTGAGGCCCTTTTGAAGGGCATAGACCTTGGGGCTGTAGAAATCAACTTTACATGCTGTCCGTCAAAGGCGTTAGAGCTTACACGTGTAGTTGTGGGGTATATCCTTGACAATAACGCCGCAGATACATTCAGGGGATCGGTTTCGTACAATCCTTTCCGCCGGGTGTTCCGTCATGGTGCCAAGATTGACAAGGATGCGATGGTGGCTGAGGCAAAAGAGCTTCTGTCTGTTGCATCGCCTGTAAAGAACCTCCGTGTGCTGTCGGTGGACAGTGCCTCGCTTTCAAATGCCGGCGCATATATTTTCCAGGAACTTGGCTATGCAATGGCGTGGGGTGCAGAATGGCTGACGTTGCTTACTGATGCCGGTGTGCCTGTAGATGAAGCCGCCAACCGTATAAAGTTCAATATGGGCGTGTCTTCAAACTTTTTCATGGAAATAGCAAAATTCCGTGGAGCGCGCATGCTCTGGGCGCAGATTGTCAAGCAATATGGTCCGGCTTGCGACTGTGCATGCAAGATGGTGGTCAATGCTGAGACATCGAAGTTCAACCAGACCATATATGACGCGCATGTCAACCTGCTGCGCAGCCAGACCGAGACATTCTCGGCAGCGGTTGCCGGAGTGGATTCAATAACCACAGTGCCGTTTGATACCCCATACAAGACTCCAGACGCTTTTTCTGAAAGGATTGCACGCAACCAGCAATTCCTACTCAAGGAGGAAAGCCATCTCGACAAGGTGCTTGACCCGGCCGGCGGTTCATATTATGTAGAGACATTGACTGTTTCTATCGCGAATGAGGCCTGGAAGCTGTTCATTGAGACGGAAGACAAGGGCGGATTTGTTGCCGCATGCAACAGTGGGCTTGTGCAGGATGCCGTCACTGAGGCTAATGCAAAGCGCCATACAGACGTTGCACGTCGCAAGGAGATACTTCTTGGTACTAACCAGTACCCTAATATCAATGAATTTGCTGCCGATAAGATAGAGAAGACTGGTTGCTGCAACTGCAAGTGCGGCGAAGGCGATGTGGCGCAGGCAAGTGTGCTTCCGACTTCGCGTCAGGCCAGTGATTTCGAGGCCCTTCGTCTTGCTACGGAGGCATCGCCGGTACGCCCCAAGGTGTTTATGCTGACAATTGGCAATCTGGCAATGCGTCTGGCGCGTGCTCAGTTCTCAAGCAATTTCTTTGGGTGTGCAGGATATGAGATAATTGACAACCTTGGGTTCAATACAGTCCAGGAGGGTGTGGATGCCGCACTTGCCGCAGGCGCAAATGTAGTAGTCCTCTGTTCTTCTGATGACGAATACGCACAGTATGCCCCAGAGGCGTTTGATTATCTGGCAGGCCGTGCTGAATTTGTGGTGGCCGGAGCGCCGGCATGCATGGACGAGCTGAAGGCCAAAGGCATCAACGACTATGTGCATGTACGTTGCAATGTGCTTGACACCCTCCGTGATTTCAATGCCCGTCTTCTCAAATAATATCAACAACAATCCTCAATTATGAGACCTGATTTTAAGACTATAGATATAACCAACGACGCTTTCGGCGCAAAGACAGCGCCTGTCGCTGCAGGGGAAGAATGGCTGACACCTGAACTCATCCCCGTAAAACCTGTATATACAAAGGACGATCTTGAAGGCCTGGAACATCTCAATTATGTTTCCGGAATGCCACCATTCCTCCGTGGCCCGTACAGCGCGATGTATCCTCTGCGCCCGTGGACCATACGCCAGTATGCCGGCTTCTCCACGGCTGCGGAATCGAATGCATTCTACCGCCGCAACCTTGCTTCCGGGCAGAAGGGCCTTTCTGTTGCCTTTGACCTTGCAACACACCGTGGATATGATGCAGACCACGAACGTGTGGTGGGCGATGTCGGCAAGGCAGGTGTGTCCATATGCTCTATCGAGGATATGAAGGTGCTGTTTGCAGGTATCCCTTTGAACAAGATGTCGGTGTCGATGACCATGAACGGCGCTGTGCTGCCGGTGTTGGCGTTCTATATCAACGCCGGACTGGAACAGGGTGCCAAGCTTGAAGAGATGGCCGGTACTATCCAGAATGATATCCTCAAGGAATTCATGGTGCGTAACACATATATATATCCGCCTGAATTCTCAATGCGTATCATTGCCGACATATTTGAGTACACTTCGCAGAACATGCCGAAGTTCAACTCTATATCCATTTCGGGCTACCATATGCAGGAGGCTGGCGCAACCTGCGATATTGAGTTGGCTTACACGCTTGCTGACGGCCTGGAATATCTGCGTGCCGGAATCAACGCCGGTATCGACATTGACGCCTTTGCCCCGCGCCTTTCGTTCTTCTGGGCTATCGGCATGAACTATTTTATGGAGGTGGCAAAGATGCGTGCGGCGCGTATGCTTTGGGCAAAGATTGTCAAGCAGTTCAATCCAAAGAACCCAAAATCGCTCGCATTGCGTACACACTCCCAGACATCTGGATGGTCGCTTACCGAGCAGGATCCGTTCAACAATGTCGGCCGTACATGTATCGAGGCAATGGGCGCGGCGCTTGGACATACACAGTCGCTTCACACGAATGCGCTTGATGAGGCCATTGCGCTTCCTACCGATTTCTCGGCACGTATAGCACGCAATACCCAGATTTATATCCAGGAAGAGACCATGGTCACCAAGCAGATTGACCCATGGGGCGGCAGCTATTATATAGAGGCACTTACCGATATGATTGCCCGCCGTGCATGGGCGCATATCCAGGAAATCGAGAAGCTTGGCGGTATGGCCAAAGCTATCGAGACCGGTCTGCCTAAACTACGTATCGAGGAGGCTTCCGCGCGCACACAGGCACGTATCGACTCCGGACGGCAGACTATTGTCGGCATAAACAAGTATCGTCTTGACCATGAAGATCCTATCGATATTCTTGAGATCGACAATACAGAGGTCCGCAAAGAGCAGATTGAACGTCTTGATGAGCTCAAGGCCGGACGTGACGAGGCCGCTGTGAAGGCAGCGCTCGAGGCGATTACGGAATGTGTGCGTACGAAAGAGGGCAACCTTCTTGACCTTGCAGTCAAGGCTGCCGGCCTACGTGCCACCCTTGGAGAGATTTCAGATGCCTGCGAAGATGTAGTGGGCCGTTATAAAGCAGTAATCAGAACAATATCAGGCGTGTATTCAAGCGAAACTAAGAAAGACCCAGATTTTGTACGTGCTCAGCAGATGTGTGAGGAATTCGCCAAGCGCGAAGGCCGCCAGCCACGTATAATGATAGCGAAGATGGGACAGGACGGCCATGACCGTGGCGCAAAGGTGGTGGCAACAGGCTATGCCGATTGCGGATTCGATGTCGACATGGGCCCGCTTTTCCAGACTCCGGCCGAGGCTGCCCGCCAGGCTGTGGAAAATGACGTGCATATCCTAGGCGTTTCGTCGCTTGCTGCCGGTCACAAGACCCTTATCCCACAGGTGATAGAGGAACTGCGCAAGCTTGGCCGTGAGGACATCATGGTGACTGCCGGAGGTGTCATACCGGCACAGGACTATGACTTCCTGTATAAAGCAGGTGTGGCTGCTATATTTGGCCCTGGCACACGCATCCCTGTGTCCGCAATCAAGATGCTTGAATTGCTCAATGACGCGGAATAGGTAATAGCTTAGGCTCCCGCATATAAAGCAGGTGTCTTATATGGCTGGAAGCTGTATAGGATGCCTGCTTTTTTTTAGAGTGTGTTTACTTTTTACAGTTGTTAAACTTTAGATATGATTTATCAAGAGCTTGACAGTTGCAAAATCAATCATTTCCTCAGCGGATTCATCAGTCTGCTCATAGTTTCTTGTGAGCCTCCTGAATCCATCAAGCCAGGCAAATGTCCTTTCCACGACCCATCTCAGAGGCTTGGGCGTAAACCCTTTGGTTCCATTGGGAGTGTTGCTAACCTCAAGTTCGATCATAAAATCGGATTTTATTTGTTCCGCAATCTCTCCGCGATACCCTCTGTCAACAAGAATTTTCTTAATTGTGGGCCAAAAGAAAGATGTCTGCCTGCAGAGTGGATAGGCAAGTTTGGAATCATGCCTTCCGGCATTGTCAACTGTCCTTCCAAGGATGAAACCGTTGCGGTCAACCACGATGTTGCGTTTGACGCCCTTTACTTTTTATTAGCATCGAAACCGTTATCGCTCTGACGGTTGCCCCATTTGACGCTTTGTGCGTCCAATGCTCCGACTGTCGGGCATTCGTTCTGCCCTCGTTTGCGTCTGATTCTCATGATTGTCTTTTGTATGAAATGTTCGATATGGCCGTCCTCTCTCCACTTGCGGAAAAACTTATAGACCGACTGCCATTTCGGAAAATCCTTGGGTAGCATCCGCCATTGGCAGCCGCTAACCAGAAGATACAGGATTGCCTCGAATATGGAGCGCAGGGGATATTTGCGGTGTCTACAATCATTTTCAAGGAATTCTTTGTTTATATAAGACCATTGACCCTCGGTCAGATGTGTCTGATAGAAGAATTTTATATGCATGATAAAAACCTTTTTTTCTCCTTTCAACACTCTGGTTGAGGGTTTTTCGTGCTATTAAGGTTTAATTTGGTTTAAAAGTAAACACACTCTTAGATGTCGCGAACAAAACCGCATGTCTGTGTGTTTAACTTAAATTAATTGTAAAATAGCAAATTATCAATAAGTAAGGCAACCTCATTAAGTGAGTATAAATGGTAGTAGGACAATAATGCCATGACCGAAACGTTTGAATCTATATTCAAGACATATTATCCTCCGGTGAAGCAGTTTGCAATGAAACTTCTAAAGAATGAGGACGATGCGCAGGATGTGGCGCAGGATGTCTTTGCATCGCTTTGGCCTAAGGAAGATGTATGGCGTGACAACGATCAGGTAGATAAGTATATATACCGTATGGCCAAGTACAAGACGCTTAACCTTATCCGTAGGCGCAGTCTGGAGTTGTCCTATCAGAAAACCCAGGAGCAGGACGGGTTTGTTAGGGACGCGTTGCAGCATGAGTCTGCGCACGACTCTGTATGCTATGAAGAGCTGGCGCTTATGTTGCGTATGGCTATTGACAGCCTGCCTACGCGTCGGAGGGAGATATTCAAGCTCAGCCGCTATGAGCACCTTTCCAATAAGGAGATATCGGAGATGATGAATATTTCACTGCGTACGGTTGAAAACCATATTTATGCCGCATTGCTTGAGCTTAAGGCTGTTATGGGCTCTTTAAGTTGAACTGCCTTCTTTTAACATTAATTAATTGTACTGTCGGGTGAGTAGTCGGCATGATTGGCGTGAGTTATATCTAGAAATAGGAAGTAATGAATCAAAAACTCAATAACATAAAAAAGGTGCTGGTTCGGTTCTCATCAGGTCGGTTCTCATCGGCGACAGATGCGGAGGTATACTGGTGGTTGCTTGATGATGAGGACCACTCCGAAAAGGAGCAGGCGATCCAGGCCTTGTGGGACGAGTCTGTACGAGAGACGGCGCGTACGGAGGCTTCCGGCTCGCAATGGGATGCATTCCGTGCTTCCTGTGGCAAGGCCGGCTCTGCATCTGCAGGCAGATCCATACGGTTTTTGAGGTTCTGGCAATCTGCTGCGGCAGTCTTGCTAGCAGGCATATTTGTCCTGGCATTCATGAAATTTGAAAAGCCTGCTATAGAGAATGACCTTGTCCAGGAGCATACGCCAATAGCTTTGACCCACTCTTTCCTGCTGCCTGACGGGACGCAGGTGCAGTTGAACTCGGAAAGTACGCTGTTGTATCCCGACAAGTTCAGCGGCAAGGAACGTAGTGTATATCTTATGGGGGAAGCCTCGTTTAAGGTGGCACATGACAAGGAGCATCCGTTTGTTGTGAAGGGTGACGATTTCCGCATAACCGCGCTAGGCACGGAATTCAATGTATCTGCATACAGTAATGACGATGAAGTGACGGCCACATTGCTCAACGGTAGTGTGATGGTGGAATATGAGGACCTTCAGAAAAAGTCGATACTTAAGCCGGAGCAGCAGTTGGTATACAACCGTAAGAGCCATGAAGTGTCCCTCAGGCATCCAGTGCTGGATGATGTCACGGCATGGCAGCGTGGCGAGCTTGTTTTCAGCCGTAAGACTGTAGCGGACATACTCCGTGTACTTGAACATAAATACGATTATGACTTCATATATTCCTCTTCGACATTGAGCGGTGACACATATGTGTTCCGCTTTCGTGACAATGCGCCCCTCCAGGAAGTGATGGCTGTTGTCCGTGATGTCTCCGGCGCTATAGATTATGAAATAGACGGGAATATATGCCGTGTCAGGGCAATATGATGTAAGACCCCTACCTTAATACCATGCATATAATTTACCAATGAAACTCAGAATAATCAAATATTTATTGACAAACTAAAAAAACGTTAATGTCCCGTATGAATAAAAGTACAGGCGTGGCGGCGTATGCTGTGGCATGCTGTATGAAATGAGAAGTTACCATGACTGCTCTCCTTATGTCAACCAGAAAATTACATCCAATTTTTAATTATTAAACCTTAAAGCTAAATGATTAAATCTAAACACTTTAACGGACACTCCATGAAGCATGGAAGCAGGCTTGTGAGTATCCTGTTAGCTTTAGTGTTGATGGCGGGAACAGCATTTGCCCAAACAGGCAATGTCCGCATCAACATTACAAAGACCAATATTTCTGTGGTCGATGCCCTCAAAGAGGTCGAAAAGCAGTCCGGGCTTTCGATAGGCTACAACAGCACGCAGCTGAGCCAAAAGCCCGCTATCAACCTCAACTTGCAAGATGCCGGTCTGTCCAGCTCTTTGAGCACTATCCTGAACAATACCGGGTATACTTATGAAATTTCGGACAAATATGTAAAGATTGTCCCCGTGGCAGCAAAGAAGGTAGTTTCAGCTAATGCTCCCACAGAAACCATCACCGGTACTGTTGTCGATTCTGAGGGTGAACCCATGATCGGTGTTACCGTTTTCGTCAAAGGTACGAGCACTGGCGCACAGACCGACTTTGACGGTAACTTCCACATCAAGGCGGCAAAGGGTGATGTCATCACTTTCTCATATGTAGGGTTCAATCCTCAGGAAGTGACCGTAGGCGACAAGACAAACTTCAATATCTCGATGGTGGAGAATTCCACAGTGCTAGATGAGGTTGTCGTGACCGCCCTCGGTATCAAGCGTGAGCAGAAATCACTGTCATATAATGTTCAGCAGGTGAAGGGCGACCTTCTCACAGAGAACAAGGATGCAAACTTCATCAACTCATTGGCAGGTAAGGTTGCCGGTGTCAACATCAATGCATCATCGTCTGGTGTAGGCGGTATCTCAAAGGTTGTGATGCGTGGTACGAAGTCAATCATGCAGTCGTCGAATGCCCTTTATGTGATTGACGGCATGCCTATGCGTTCAGGCAACAGCACAGGTTCAACCGAATTCGGTTCGCAGGGTACTTCTGAGCCTATCGCCGACATCAACCCGGATGACATCGAGTCGATGTCAGTGCTGACCGGTGCTGCCGCAGCGGCCCTTTATGGTAGCGAGGCTGCCAACGGCGCTATCGTCATCACCACAAAGCGTGGCCAGAAAGGCAAGACGTCCGTAAGCTACAGCAGCAACCTTAACTGGGATAACGCATTCATCCTTCCTAAGTTCCAGAGCCGTTACGGCACAGGTATCGACGGCCGCTACAATGCTGATGAGACACGCAGCTGGGGCGCGCCCTTAGGTGCATCAAATTCTTACGGCTACACAGCTGGTGATGATTATCTCCAGACTGGTTTCGTTTCCACACAGGCGATATCGTTCTCTACCGGTAACGACAAGAACCAGACCTACGCATCGGCAGCAGCCTTGAATTCAAAGGGTATCGTGCCCAACAACCGTTACGACCGCTATAACTTCTCGATACGTAACACCACATCATTCCTTGATGACCGCATGACCCTTGATGTGAATGCCTCATACATCTACCAGACAGACCGCAACATGGTCAACCAGGGTGTGTACAACAACCCGTTGGTGGGCGCTTACCTCTTTCCACGTGGAAATGATTGGGAAGACATCCAGGCATTCGAGCGTTGGAATCCGCAGCGTAAGATCAACACCCAGTACTGGCCCGTTGGCGATGCCGGCATGACAATGCAGAACCCTTACTGGGTCAACTACCGCAACTTGCGTGAGAACAGCAAGGACCGTTATATGCTTGGCGCGCACCTGAGCTACAAGCTTACGGACTACCTGACACTTTCAGGACGTATCCGTATTGACAACTCCAATACTGATTACACAGAGAAGTTCTATGCCACAACCAACAACCAGCTGACCGGTCTTTCCGACCGCGGTTACTATGGCATAACCCGTTACAACGACAAGCAGTACTTCGGTGACTTCCTTTTGAGCTTCAACAAGAACTTCGGTGAAGATTGGTCTATCCAGGCCAATGTCGGTGGCTCTATCTCAGACATGCGTTCCGATGTGCTTGATACACGCGGTCCTATTGCCGACGGTTCAGAGACTTTCGCCGGCGAACCTGTAGGCCTTACCAACTTCTTTGCGGTACAGAACCTTTCTGTCCCCCACTTGAAAGTGATGCAGAGAGGATGGCACGAGCAGACACAGTCGCTCTATGCTTCTGCCGACATAGGCTACAAGTCGACATATTACCTGACCCTTACTGGTCGTAACGACTGGCCATCCCAGCTCGCAGGCCCAAATTCAAAGAATTCTTCATTCTTCTATCCCTCTGTCGGTCTGTCGGTACTCTTGGACCAGATCATTCCCGGTGTGAACAGGAATTTCCTCCAGATGTGGAAGGTACGTGGATCATGGGCTTCGGTAGGTACTGCTTTCCAGCGTTATATCGCCAACCCGCGTTACGAATGGAACGAGTCGACCGGCACATGGAGCATCCTTACCCAATATCCTATGTATGACCTGAAGCCGGAACGTACGAATTCGTTTGAGCTTGGTATGAACTTCCGTTTCTTCAACGATTTCACTTTCGACGCTACATATTACCGCGCCGACACCAAGAACCAGACATTCGATCCTAGCCTTCCTGTAAACAAGTACTCAAAGATATATATACAGACAGGTTGTGTACGTAACCATGGTATGGAGTTTGCCCTTAGCTACAACCACACATGGGGTGACTTCACATGGGATACCGGTGTCACATATTCGTTCAACCGCAACAAGATTGTCGACCTTGCCGACAATGCTATCAACCCGGAGACCGGTGAGGCAATCCCCAACGAGATACTTGACATGGGCGGCCTCGGTTCAACCCGCTTCCTGCTAAAAAAGGGGGGGGCGATGGGCGACATCTATTCTACAATCGACCTTCGCCGCGACTCTAACGGCATGATCTACGTAGATGAGACACAGGCTATCCAGACTTCAGCAATCCAGGATAAGGAACAATATATCAAGCTCGGCAACGTCATGCCAAAAGGCAACCTTGCATGGAGCAACACACTGCGCTGGAAGAACCTCTCGATGAGCTTCATGTTCTCAGCACGCTTCGGCGGACAAGTATTCTCACGTACACAGGCTATGCTTGACTACTTCGGTGTATCTGAAGCTTCAGGCGATGCACGCCAGCAGGGATTTGTGGAAATCAACAACGGTGACCGCGTTGACCCGCAGATGTGGTATTCTACTATCGCCGGCGGTACGGCAGTTCCCCAGTACTATACGTACTCTGCAACAAACGTACGTCTGCAGGAGATGAACATCACATATGTAATCCCACGCAAGTGGCTTCACAATGTATGCGATGTAAAGGTATCGCTTATCGGCCGCAACCTGCTTATGCTCTACAACAAGGCTCCTTTCGATCCTGAATCGGTGGCTTCTACAAGCAACTACTACCAGGGTATCGACTATTTCATGATGCCTTCGCTGCGCAGCTTTGGCTTTAACCTCAATTTCTCTTTCTAATTGTAGCCTTATACAGAATGAAAACTATTATAAATAAAATACTTGTTGGTTCTCTGGCACTGGCTGCGGCTACCGCATGTACCAGCGATTTTGAGAACATCAACTCCAACCCCTATGAGCCGGGTGACCTCACACCTGATGACTATGCTATCGGTTCGGCCATGAACAATATGGCCTCAACGGTCATGAGCGGTGATGTTAATACGCTCCAGTTTACCGACTGTCTGCTTGGCGGTCCGCTTGGCGGATATTTCTCTGACTCGAATGCTGGATTCACCGAATCAATTATCCGTTATAACCCTAAGGACGACTGGAGCCGTGTATTCCTCAAATCAGATAAGGTCATTGCACAGCTCTATTCCAACATGACAATGATAGAGGCTTTCGCCGAAACTTCGGGTGATGAATTGCCTCTTGGCGTGGCTAAGGTGATAAAGGTGGCTACGATGCACCGCGTCGCTGACACATATGGCCCTATCCCTTACACAAAGATAGGTACAGGCGGTAATCTTGCCACTCCTTACGACAGTTCGCCTGAAGTATATAAGGCTTTCTTTGATGAACTTGACGAAGCGCTGGCTATACTGCATGCACATGCCGGTGATGCCCTTTCCCCTTCAAGTGACTTCACTTTCCGTGGCGATATCTCAAAATGGATCAAGTTTGCCAATTCTTTGAAGCTGCGTCTTGCCATGCGTATCAGCAACACCACTGCCGACCGCACTTTGGCCAAGCAGATGGCTGAAGAGGCTGTAGCGGATGGGGTCATGACTTCAAATGCTGACAATGCCGCTTGGGATTATTTCCAGACATCAACCAACCCCATGTATACTGCCGTCAATTACAATAGTGGCGACAATGAATACAAGACCGGTGGTGACACACACGCTGCTGCCGACATTATCTGCTATATGAATGGCTATAATGACCCGCGCCGTGAGGCATATTTCCTCAAATCAGGCTGGGCAGGGACTGAATATATCGGTCTCCGCCGCGGATGGCAGACCTATGCCAACTCTTGGGGCTTCAAGTTCTCAGGCGTGAACATCAAGGCAAACGACCCGCTTGTATGGATGAATGCTGCTGAGGTGGCGTTCCTACGTGCCGAAGGTTCTGTCCTCGGGTTCGAGATGGGTGGCACAGCCCAGTCGTTCTATGAAGAAGGCATTCGCCTTTCATTTGAGCAGTGGGGTGCAGGCGATGCAAGCGAATATATAGCCGATGCGACATCAATGCCACAGGCATATAGCGATCCATCAAACGCCAACCAGTATAACGGTTCAATGTCAACAATAACAATAGCATGGGACGAAGCTGCCACTCTTGACCAGAAAGTTGAACGCATCATCACCCAGAAGTGGATTGCCAACTGGCTGAACGGTTGTGAATCATGGTGTGATATCCGCCGTACAGGTTATCCCAAGTTGATTCCTGTTGCCGCAAACATGTCGGGTGATGTGGTTGACTCTGACCTTGGCCCGCAGCGTATGCCTTACCCGCAGGAAGAATACACCAACAACTCTGCAAATGTGACGGAAGCTGTCAACAAATATCTTGGCGGAATCGACAATATGGCCGTAACGCTATGGTGGGCAAAAAAATAAGTGACATTACTCTCCTCTGTTTAACTTTATAAAACATTACAATTCAATGAATAAATTTTTCAAGACCGGCCTGTCTGCTTTAGCAGTCCTCACTGCCGTTTCATTCACATCTTGCGATGACTGGACCGAGACTGAAAGCGAGGATCTCGACTTCGGCACTATCGACAAGGTCGATCCGGCAGCATATGCCAAATATCTACAGAACCTACGCGACTACCGTACCACTGACCACAAGAAGGTGTACGCATGGTTCAATAACACTGATAATTTTGTATCCCAGGCAAACCGCCTGACTGCACTTCCAGACAGTATCGATGTGGTTTCACTTACCGATCCGGCGAACGTCACCATCGGTCTCATGCGTGAGATGGACAAGGTGCGCCGTGACAAGGGTATGGAAATCATCTATACTGTTGACTTTGACAAGTTCAAGGCTGCCTATACGGCAAAGATGGAACTTGCTACAGAAGAAGAGCCTGTGACCGAAAGCTTCAAGGGATTCCTTACCGACTCACTCGCAAAGTCTCTTGATTATGTGAAGCAGTTCGGCTTTGACGGAATCTGTATTGCATACAACGGTAAGGCTACTCCTCATCTCGACAAAGACGAACTTGCCGAATATGCAGCGAACGAGCGTCTGTTCATCGGTATCCTTACAGATTGGCACAAGCGTAATGCCGACAAGTCTATCGACTATATAGGCAAGCCGCAGAACCTGCTGGACAAGTCTCTGCTTGACGACTGCCGTATGATATTCCTTTCAGATGGCGTGAATGCGACCAATATCAACCTGTTCTCTTATTACACAGCTTTGGCCAATACTGAGGGAGTTCCCGCGGAAAAGCTTGGTATGGTTGCTGCTGCCAAGTCGGTTGACCCTCAGGACGTGAAGACAGGCATGTTCACAGATGGCACCCGTGCCCTTGCCGGATTGGCTTCATGGGTCGCAGTTAACCCTGTTGCCGGTATAGGCATCTTCAATGCGCAGGACGACTATTACAATCCCGACCGTGTATATCCTTACACCCGTGACTGTATACAGGCTGCAAATCCAAGCGCGAAATAAATTCTACCTAACAAACAAAAAAAACGGACTTTAAATATGAAATTTAAGACATATATCACCGTTGCAGCTATGGTCGCTGTCGCTATGACCGCCTGCCAGGAAGATATGGGGTCGTTCGATAACATTGTCTATGAGCCGAATGCCGCCAAGCTTACCACTGTGCTGATGGACGGCACTGTAAACGAGGCTTCGGGAACGGTCTCCGCTTCCATGGCAAAACCGCTTGACTATGATGTCAACATCACCTTTGCTGCTGATATGGACAAGCTGGCAGATTACAATGAACTTTATGGTGAAGAGGCTCTTCCGCTCCCTGCTGAGAATTATGAAATCCCGGAACCGACAGCCACCATCCTTTCTGGTGCGGTTTCATCCGCCCCTGTCACTGTCAAGATAACAAATCTTGATCAGCTCGACCGTAACCTTGTTTATGTACTTCCGGTAAGCATTGTTGAAGCACCGATTGAAGTGGTGGCCAGCAAGCAGACAAGCTATTTCGTTGTCCGCGGTGCAGCCCTCATCAATGTTGTTGCCAACATCAATGAGAATTATTGCTCGCTGAAGGATGCCGGCAGTGCCACAAGCCTTGGCTCAATGTCGCAGGTGACAGTAGAAGCCCTTGTGAAGATCGATGAATTCGGCAAGCTTATATCTACCGTCATGGGTATTGAAGGTAATTTCCTCCTCCGTATCGGTGATGCCGGTGTGCCCGACAACCAGCTTCAGATTGCAACATCAAACGGCAATGTGACAGATGCAGCCTGGCAGTTTGACACCAACAAGTGGATAGCCCTTGCCGTTACATTCGACTCATCGACAGGTGCTGTCAATGTATACTTCGACGGTGTGAAGAAAGGTTCGACACAGACAGTGGGCTACCGCCGTGCCGTAAACTGGAATTCAGGCAGCTTCTATATCGGCAAGTCTTACGATGACGCACGCTATCTCGACGGCTGCATCTCTGAGGCACGTGTATGGAACAAGATACTTGACGAGGAAATACTCAAAGACCCGTCGCACCCATATACTGTCGACCCGGAATCAGAAGGTCTCGTTTCCTATTGGAAATTCAATGAAGGATCTGGCTTGCTTATCCATGACTATGCTAACGGCTATGATCTCATCTGTAATTCAGCTCCCACTTGGATTCCTGTAGAACTTCCCAAATAAATCAATCTCCCTCCTTAAAAATCTATAGAATTATAGTCAATGAAAAATAAATCAATCCTTAAGTCATGCATGGTGGCGGCCTTGGGCTTCCTGGCCGCCGCATGCTCCGATGACATCAATCTCGGACAAGTAAACCCTGACAATGCTGTGGTGCCCGATGGAGATATCATATATATCACTGACGCCGCAGGCAAGCGCCACTTCTCAAACGTAGAGTTCCGCGGGAACTCTACGGAGAAGCTCACCTTGAACACTCCGCATGAACTTGCCAATGACTGCTCAGTATCTTTCGCATACGATGAATCGGTATTGACAGAGTACAATGAGAAAAACATGTCATCCTACGTGGCTCTGCCCGCGGATATGGTGTCTTTTGCCGGTAATGGTGTGGCAACACTTTCTGCTGGCTCAACCTCGACATCAGTGGAATATACAATCACATCTGACGGCAGCCTTGACCCGTCTGCTACATACGTACTTCCTGTACGTGTATCGGTTACTGACGGAAATGCTTCCCTCGGTTCTGTGGATGCGACCCGTATCATCTTTGTCCGTGACCTTACGGCTCTTCCCGATGCAACAAAATACGTCAGGGATGCCGATGGTAATCTGGTGCCTGGTATAAAGGTGTTCTCCTGCATGGAGGTCAACGATACCAATCCTTTGAACAACCTGAGCTTCACGCTGAAGAACGCTGAGATTGCCGACAACAACGGAAAGCCTCTTGTGGACGCACTCATCATCTTCTCTGCCAATATCAACTACAATCCTGAGACTGGCCGTGTCTACATCTTCAACAATGAGAATGTGCAGGCGCTCCTTGACAACCGCGAGCACTATCTTAAGCCTCTCCAGGACCGTGGTATGAAGATTATTCTTGGTATCCTTGGCAACCATGACCGTTCAGGTATCGCCAACCTGGCTGATGACACTGCCGTAGAGTTCGCTAAAGAGTGCAAGGCCGTGTGCGATGCCTACAACCTCGACGGCATATTCGTCGATGACGAGTACTCTTCATACCAGACACCTCCTCCTCCCGGTTTCGTGTCTCCCTCAAAAGCAGCCGCATCGCGCCTGATGTACGAGATCAAGAAGGCTATGCCTGACCGCTTGATGGTTGCATACTGCTATTCCCGTACATACGGTGCTGATAATGTAAAGGATCTTGAGACCGGTGAGACAGTAAAGGCTGGTGACTTCGTGGATTATGCACTCCATGATTACGGTGGCTCTGCCGACCTGGCATCCTCTTTCGATGGCATGCAGCGCTGGCAGATGGGCCTTTATTCCCAGGAATTCAACCAAGGCCGTATGGCGTCACTGTCAAACCTCAAAAGAATGCGTGAAAACGGATACGGTGCGCATATGATATTTGCGATGGACCCTAACCGCAACAACTTCTATTCACAGCAGTCTGCTATGCAGAACTGTGCTGAAGCGTTCTATGACGCAGACCTGGAATTTGACGGGATAAAATATCCTAAAGATTGGAAGTAAACCGATTAAAAACAGATATTTATGCTACGCAATAAATTTATATATTTCGCATGTGGAGCTCTTATGCTTGGCTTCACTACTGCTTGTGATGATGACGATACCGTCATTGATGAGTCCGTCATCACTCCAATAGAAAAGCCTGATCTGGTTATTGACGTTGAGACGATGCGTGTCAAGATAGGCGAGCCGGCACAGATTCCTGTAACCTCAGGTGGTGGCGATTACAGCGCATTCTCTCTTTCCCCTGAAATTGTTGATGTCACAATTATTGATGGCGTCGCAATGATCGAAGGTAAGAAGAACGGTACTGGCGAGATTATAATCTCAGATGCTGCCGGCAACTATAAAAGCCTGACGGTAAGTGTGTACACCACAGATGAGCTGACTCTTTCGCAAACGGATGTCAAACTGGTCACTCCTCTTGGATTCAGTTCAACGGTTAAGGAATCTGTTCTCCTTGGAAACGGCGGATATAGGGCTGTTTCTGACAACAGGGCTGTCTCAGTCTCTATAGGTGAGGAGTCAGGGGAGATATCGATATCTGCCACATCAACAAAGACTGATATCAATGCGGTAATTACCGTATCTGATGTTACCGGCCTTACGGCAACAATGAATGTTACAGTGAAGTACACACTTGATGCATTCACTGAAAGCGATTTGGCTGCATTCTGTGAATTGACCGAAAGCGCTGCTGAACTTAATGGAAATGTTCCCGCTTATTTTAACTACTATCCAGACAACTTCTCGACCCGGACTGCTGACGGAAAAGATACATTTGGTTGGGTATATAATTCATGGACAGGAGCAAAGTATTGCTGGCTGGAGTTTGAATACCCTGCAAATGCCGCTATAGGACAGACTGTATCAGGAAAGGCTTCTCTGGGTAGCTATGGAAGTGTTACATATCAAGGTGAAGGTTCTGTGAAGGTTGTAAAGAATGACGATACATCAAAAGTAGTCGTTTTCTGGAATGTTGATGAAGCAGCTGAAAGAATCAACCGTGGTTATCTTGTAGAGGTAAAATAATCAGGACGTACAGGTATAATTTAATCAATCAAAAGAGACTGCCAGTTTAGATTGGCGGTCTCTTTTTTTTAGGCTTAAAGATTTGCATTGAGTTAATTAATATTAAAAATATAGGGGGGGGTATTGGCTGACGCAAATAATTGTAATAATTTTGAGAACCATCTATTATTTAATATTATTACACATAAAAGACAATGAAAAAGGTATTTTTATTCTTTATGGCGTCATTGGCCTTATTTTTTGTAACATCATGCGACAAGGCTATGAATGCACTGACAGAGCCGGACGGTTATAAGTTTTCAACAAAAGCAGGCCTGGATGAGATATTGAGCGACATGTCATCAAAATGTGATACCACAAAATTTCATATAACAGGGTTCTTTATGTCAGAGGATGAGGAATATTCGGGGACATCAATTCTGTATACAGTCTATATTGTTGACGAATCAGAATCGGGCTATAAACAGTCATTCTTCCATAATGGTAATGTAGGTGACATGGATACCAACAATAGTATACGTAGGGCCGGCTGGGATTCTGAATACATCCATCCGGGATCGTATGATACAGGATCGTTGGTAAAGGCTCTGGACGAGATAAAGGCAATGACACCTGAAGGGTATACATTCAAGTCGGTAAGCTGGTTGGATGTAAGGCCGGATAATATTGACGTGACCGTACGTATGACTAAGGATGGTGAGGAGACAATATCAAATGGCGGAAAGACCCAGGAAGTCTATTATGAAGCAAACTATGATATAAATCCTAAAAATTGGACTATAAAAGATTGATAAAGTCTGCATAGGAGCAAAAAAACGTATCCGGCTTGGTATTCCAGGCCGGATACGTTTTTTATATGCCGTGTAGGTTTATTTTCCCGGTGCGGCCGTCAATACTGACGGTGTTGTTCCGGAATAGGCGTTCGATGTGGCCGCTTGCAGCCAGTTGTGCCGGAGGTAGGTTATAAAGTGTGGGATTGTCAAGAAGTATGATGTTGTCGCACATCTGCATGGCTATGTCGAGTTCGTGGGTGGAGAAGAGTATGCATTTGCCATCATTGTGTGCCAGAGACCTAAGCAATGAACACAGCTCATATCGATTAGGCATATCGAGGAACGATGTCGGTTCGTCCAGCAGTATCACAGGGGTCGACTGGGCTATTGCCCGGGCTATCATTATGCGTTGGCATTCGCCGTCAGACATTTTGTCCATTGTGCGGTCTGCATATTCATACATTCCTACTGATTTCAATGCATTGTCGACTATTTCGATGTCCTTACTGCGCAGGCGTCCTATCCAGTCGGTGTAAGGCGCGCGTCCAAGGGCGGCAACATCACGGCATCGCAAGTCCGGTATGCGTGTACGTCCGGTTGTGACCAGGGCCAGGCTTTTTGCCATAATCCTTGGTGGCATGTCGGAAATTTGCCTGCCGCATATCGATATCTCACCGGAGAATTCGCCATTCAAACCGGCTATGGCTCGCAGCAAGGTGGATTTTCCTGACCCGTTTCGTCCTATCAAGGCGGTCATAGTCCCTCCTTTGATGTCAGTATCAACGTTTTTGAGGAGTGTGCGTTTGCCGAAGCCTGTGGTCAGATTACGTATACTTATCATACAGTCATGGATTTGTTGCGTATCACCACCCATATGACTACCGGGATGCCGATTAGCGCGGTAATGGCGTTTATAGGAAGGATAAGCGCTTTTGATATTATATCGCATGCCAGCATTACGGCTGCCCCGGCTAGGATGTTGCCTGGTATAAGTGTACGGTGGTCGGCATTCTCAAATATGGCGCGGCACACATGCGGAATGGCCAGCCCGATAAAACCTACCGGGCCACAGAATGCTGTGACCGTGCCGGCCAAAAGGGTGGTGGATGTGAATATCAGTGCCCTGCTGCGGCGTGGGTTCATTCCCATCGACCTTGCGTATTCCTCTCCGGCCAAGAGCATGTTAAGGGGTTTAATGGAGGATACGGCAAGGGCAAGGCCGCCTATGACAGCAGGAAGCAGTATCCATAGCTGCTCTGAAGTGACATCCCCCAGCGACCCCATTGTCCATATCACGAAAGATTTTAGGGCCTCATCGCGGCTCAGGTACTGCAATATCTGCACTACCGCACCTACTCCGGAAGAGAACATCATGCCTAGGATAAGGATTACCATTATGTCTTTGATACGGTGTCCAAGTAAGGATATTACTACCAATATTAAGGCAGAACCTATCCATGCCGAGCCTGTTATGCCGACGGACTGCATGATAGCGGATGCACCGAGCAATGGTGCGCCTAGTATGAATAAGGCAACACCAAGGCTGGCTCCAGAACTGATACCGAGCACATACGGGCCTGCGAGCGGATTGCGGAACAGGGTTTGCATCTGCAGTCCGCTTACAGCCAGGGCTGCACCTGCGGCAATGGCTGTAAGGGCCTTTACCAGGCGTATTTCCATTACGATTTTCACTGTTACCGGGGGGCAGTCGCTTCCGGTGAATGCAGCCATAACATCGTGCAGTGGTATGTCGACAGCTCCCACTGAAATATCCAAGATGAACAGCGCGGATGTCAAGACGATGAGTATCAGGATTATTATTTTCCCACGGCGGTACATCTATTCAAGTCTTTTGTAGTAGGTGAATTCTATGTCGTATGCTAATGAGGGATGGAATATCTTAACCATGTCGGCCAATACGAGATCGGGGTTCACAATTCCTGATTCCCAATAATCGTTCCCTCCGCCATCAGTTGTCCGCAAGGTGGTGTTATACACCTGTCCGGATTTTACCGGCGGGGTGTCCATAAATTTGGGGCATACCTGCCTTAGGCCTTCCATGCTGGCTATTGTCCCGGTATTTATCCATATGTTTGACCCGGATGCCAGCATGTAGGCTTCTTCAATGTCGATAGGGACAGAGCGGTTGGAGTCCTGTCCATTACCGTAAATGTAATGTCCTCCGGCGTCAGCGATAAGGGTGGCTACATAGCTGTTTTGGGAGGCCATAACCCAAGAATCGCCATATGGTGTGTTTATCATGATGGTTGGCCGCTCCTCCTCCGAGTTGTCGACCCGTTCCTTTATGGCGTTATACCTATCCGGAATGGAAGTGAATCTATCAATGCCATCATCCATTCCGCCGGTAGCTTCAGCCACAGCTACCATCCATTCTGCTTTGCCTAATGGCGAATCTTCAAGATAGTCACCAACATACATGAACGGTATGCCTAGCTCTTTCAGCTTTTTTTCCATTATGTTAGCCCCGTCTACGCCATATAGCAGTACAAGGTCGGGTGACAATGAAAGCAGAAGCTCATAGTCGATATTTCCGTCATAGCCTACATCGCCAATGGCATCGCTGTGTGATCTTATGTATGGGTTTGATATGAATCCCATTCCGGAAACACCTACTGTATTGCTTATCCTACCGATGGCATCAAGCATGGCGATATGTGACGATGACATCGCCACGACCTTTATTTTTCCATTTACCGCATTGATATCCAACACCTGGCCATTGTATCCTTCCGGGATAGTTTCACCGTTCCTTTTTATCAAGAGTTCCGTCGTTTGTCCCTTGCCGTCGTCCTGCCATGGGGAGAGTGTCTTTATTATGGTACTTTCACCTTCGCCAATACCTGTGATAATGAATCCTTTGGCATAGCTGGGAGAGTAGATTGTGTCTTGTTGTGTTTCTGTAGCATGTTGTCCCTTTCCGCAACCGGTACTTATACAAGACATGGCCAGTATGGCCGCAGGAAAGAGGTATCGTATGATGTTTTTTACCATTTTGGGCTTATAGATATGAAAAATTCAAAGTTTATACCTGGCATAGGACGGGAGAGCACCGATAGGTATTCTTCGTTGAAAAGGTTATTGACAGAAAGTTTCAGTGACAGGCTTACAGGCTTCAAATCCACCATGCGTTCAATGCTGACATTGCTCATATAGTATTCAGGCAATGTCCCGGACAGGGTGACATCGTTGCTAGACATGGTGTAACGTTTGCTGTAGAAGTTCCATTTATACAGCACCGACCAGTAATGCCATCCTAGCCGCCATGTCATTGTGGCTGTATGCCTGGGTACGTATGGTAGTTGTTTCCCTACCGAAATGTCGGCTGGTGACATCTTGTCGCCATCATTGATTGATGGAGTCCAAGAATATGACGCGTTGACATCCATAGACCATCCTTTTGGGAGATGCAGGCCCAATGTGGCATTTGCCTCAATTCCGTAGGCATGTACGCGTTTCATATTGCGTGGTGAAAAGAATCCTTTTGTGGTAGGAAGCCACATTATCCAGTCATCAATCCTTGAGTCGAACCAGTTGACACCTGCTGTAAGCCTGTAAATGCCGTTCTTTCCGAATTCCGCCGATAATCCGGCATCGTAGCTCCATCCCTGTTCACTTTTCAGTGACGGGTTGCCGCCAGGAAGGAAATAGAGGTCATTTAGGGTTGGAAACCGATAGTTGCGCGATACAGAAGCCTTTGCAGTCAGGTTGGCGGCCGGCCATATTACACCGTCAATGAATAGAGCCGGGATTATTGGAGTCCATGAATCGCCATACATATCTTCCCGTATCACAAGTGATGCCCCGAAGCGTTTTGACGGTTGCCACTTGACTGATGCAGATCCGGACAGTTCTATGCGTCCGCGGTCATATCCGACAGTTCCGTGGGCGCCATCCTGTGTGGTGACATTCTTGTCAGAGCTTTTTACAAATTGCTGGTGGGCAGAAATGTCGGTTGTCAGCAGCCAGCGGCTGTCAGGATAAAATTCCCATCCGGCCTTGCCGAATATGGTGCTGGTATTGTTCCTGGAGCGTGTCATGGTAGTCATGATGCCATTTCCGGCGTCGCGCCTATAGTCGTAGGCCATCCATGTATGTATATATCCTCCACGGAGATCTGTCTTCCAGTTTTGTGCGTAATGACCCCATGACAGGAGCGTACGTAATGTCTCCTCCCGCTGGCGGTTTTCAAAATCGTGGTGGTCGCCATAGTCGGTGGTCATCATCGGCAGTTCACGGTTGGATGCTGTGAACCAGGCATTGATGCCCAGACGGTCACCGTGCCGGGTGTCGTAATAGGCTTCCTGTAAAATGTGCAGGTCCTTGAATGCGCCGGAACGGTTTTTCTCCTTAGGGTAATATGAGCCGATGATGTTATGGTTGTCATCGTATATGTTTTCTTTTTTGTCCCGGTTGCGGTATGTGAAATCGTTGGCGGATGATGAGTAGACGATTCTTGTAGATGTTTTCCAGTGACGGCAACCGTAATTGACCTTCAGGAATTCATCGAAAGTGGAGAATGATCCTATCCCCTGTACGTATTCAATGTCCCATCCGTTTTTGTCTGATGGCCTTGTGGACAGTCTGACCAGTCCGCCAAGGCCACCGCCTGTCTCGTTGACGCTGGATGTGCCGTGGAGTAGGGAAGCCCCATCAATGAAATATGCAGGGATTGTGGAGAAATCGGTCATGCCAAGCATGGGGCTGTTGATACGCATGCCGTTCCATGTCACTTGTGTGTGTGACGGTGATGTTCCACGGAATGCAACTGTCGACAGTGTGGCGCGCCCGTAGTTTTTAACGAATACAGAAGAGTTGAAAGCAAGGATGTCGGCCATGGACAGTGCTATATTATCCCTTAATGCAGTGGAATCGAAACGGGTTTCCTGTATTCCGATTTCCTTCATAGGACGTATAGAGGTGACTGTAACTTCCTTGAGCTTGCGTGTCGGGGTCGTGGAGAAGGCAGGCATTACCGATGCGGTAATTATGATTGCCGATATTATTGTGGCCTTTTTCATTTCCAGCAGAATGCCCCAGGGTTAATACCGGTGTAGAATTGGTCGAGGAGTGTGCCATCGGGGGTGAAACGGTACACGATCCCTTGTTGTTGGTAATCTATAGCATCGGCCACATAAATATCTCCGTTGTCGGGGTTTACGGTAAGGCCGAAATATTTTGTCCCTTGGGAGTGCACAATTGGGCTGGAAGGTAGTTGCACGGCATCAATTTCCATGCTCCAGATGTCGTTGTTTATCCAATATAGCCTTGACCCGTCACCATTTAGCGTCATTTCTACAGGTGAGTCATCCGGCGAAAAAGTGAAAGCCAGTTCTGTTGTCATTGATTCAGGGTCTATACGGAATAGTGCAGGGGGCTCATGTCCGTAAGGACTTCCCGCATACCCTCCATCGGTCATTGCCCATAGTTTCCCATTGCGGTCGATGGCAATGGCCCGCGGTTGTATCCCCACAGTCATTTCATCTACGACAGAGTCGGATTCCGTATCGATTTTGAGGATACGGTTCTGGTAGCTCCAACAGCATACATATACATATTTGCCGAGTTGTGCCATCTGTTCGGTTGAGCCGCTTTCTACAGACATGTCAGGACACAGTATAGAGCCGGTCACAGTATATGTGGATGGATTTACGATAAGTATGCGGTTGTCCCACAGCTGTGTGACATATGCTTTTGTCGGGGATATGAAATGTATATACCTTGGGGATGGGAGATTCACGATGCGCCCGGTCTCACGGAAAGTAGTGAGGTCGATGGAGAATATCACATGCGAATTATTGACAACAATCCAGCCTTTACCGCCAAACAAGGTCATTGACTGCGCCACATCGCCTAGCTTGAACCCGTTTGAGCGGAAAAACACTTCATTTTCGACAGTTCGGGATGTAGGGTCGTAATATGAAAGGGAAGCATTCCCATATTGGAAATTTCCCTCGTTGACGATGAATAGCCCCGGACCAGATGTTGAAAAGTCCTCGGTTTTGCCGTATTCCCATTCCATGCAGCCGGTGGCTGCAGCCGCAGTAAGCGCCAGGGCTATGCATGTGCGTAAAAATGCCGTTTTCCTTGCCATAGTTTTTCCTCCTGTTGTCCCGCAGGGATTAATATTGATACGGAATGACAGGTTTTCTGACTTGTGCCGTCCGTCCGCACCTTCCCGGCATGGCGGCCAGTGGCAATATTGCGGCAGACATTAAGGCATTTACAGCAGCGGGTACTGTCCCGGACTTACACCGGATTCCCTATACGTTCCGTCCTGCAAATTTACGTCAAATCCATGAAATTAGCAAACTACACTTGTAGTCTGTGCCAGCGGTCTATTAGCGCTGTCATATCGGCCGGGATTGGGGCGGAAAAGAACATCTCTTCGCCTGTGCGCGGATGTGTGAAGCCCAATGTGCGTGCGTGCAGAGCCTGTCGTGGGCATATCTCCATGCAGTTGGCTATGAATTGGCGGTATTTGGATGAGGTGTTGCCCCTTAATATCTGGTCGCCGCCATATCGGGCGTCGTTGAACAGTGGATGCCCGATGTGGCGCATGTGTACGCGGATCTGATGTGTGCGTCCGGTTTCCAATACACATTTCACAACGGATACATGTCCTAGATCCTCAATCATCTGATAGTGAGTCACGGCATGTTTTCCCATATCACTGTCTGGCGGGAAAACCGCCATCTGCAACCGGTCGCGCAAAGACCGTCCGATATTCCCTTCGATGCGGCCTGATACAGGGGATGGCACGCCCCATACGACAGCTACATATTCCCGTTTGGTAGTCTTGTTGAAAAACTGGCGTCCAAGATGGGTCTTTGCATCAGGGGTCTTTGCCACGACAAGGAGTCCTGATGTGTCCTTGTCAATACGGTGAACCAGCCCCATGCGGGGGTCATTGACATCATAGTCGGGATTGTCCTTGAAATGGTATGCCAGGGCATTTACCAGCGTGCCGTTGTAGTTTCCGTGCCCGGGATGCACGACAAGTCCTGCCGGTTTGTTTACTACCAGGACATCAGTATCCTCATATACTATATCTAGAGGGATATCCTCAGCCGTAATTTCAAGTTCATACCTGGGTCGGTCCATTACTACAGTCACGACATCGAGCGGCTTTACGCGGTAGTTGCTCTTTACCGGACGTCCGTTCACGCGGATGCATCCGGCTTCGGCGGCCTGTTGCACGCGGTTGCGGGAGGATTTGACAAGGCGGTCAACAAGGAATTTGTCGACACGCAACAATGCCTGTCCCTTGTCGGCTACGAAGCGGAAATGTTCATACATCCCGTCTTCCGTAGCGCCCTGGGCATCAATTATATCAAGTTCATCCAGGCTGTCGCTCTCTGATGCCATCGCGTTAGGGGTGTGGTCCATGTCAATCTGTGAATGCATCATTTACGGCCTCGTCTATCTCAGCTTGTGTTCCCGGAGTTATTCCTGTCTCGATGTCATAAGAAGCTTCAGTCCCCTTTGTAATCTGTACAGTCACCTGCGAAGTGATGGGGTACGATGCGCCTGTCTTCACATGCTGCCCGTTTATTATTACAGCCTTGACAAGGTCATCAAACGGGCCTGTGACGTATTCTTTGCGTATATTAGTAAGGCCTAATCCCTTGAGGTATGCTATGGCCTGCCTTGAAGATACATCAGTGAGTGGCGCGTTTACTGTGACTTTCCTTGGAGAGAACGCGTTTACGGTCACATAGACAGTACGTCCGGGCTTGACGGTTGTATGAGCCCTTGGCATTGTCTCCATGATTTGCCCCGGTGCGGCCGATGTGTCATATATGGAGTCGGATATCTCAATGCTCATTCCGGCCTCATTCAGTACAGCTGCACCGCGTACATATGACAGACCCTTGATTTCTGGGATTGTAGTGGTCTTGCCGTGTGCGGTCCATATATCTAGGAATAAAAGAGCGAGCAACGCAAGGAAAACACCGGTGATTACAATGAGTATGAAGTGGCTGAATACAGGGTGCTTTTGGTAAAATCCTGTAATTTTACCGGTTATCGAGCTTTTCCCTTTTTGGGGATTTCCGTTATTTGGCATAGTTTGTATCTGCTGTTGGATTTTAGTGCAAAATTAGTGAAAATTGCGGTAACCATCCATATATTGTGACAAAAGTATCAGGCCGCTTGTCGTTAAAGTATCGGGCTGAGAAGCCTGACCACGGATTCTATCCCTTTCTGTATTATTGGCCGGTGCCGCCACGCCGATGCGGTTATACGGGTGCTGGAATCCTGGTCGTTAAGGAATATTTCAGCCATTTCCCGGTTTACATCTCTTGAATATATGAACAGGTTGCTTTCAAAGTTATGTTCAAAGCTGCGGAAATCAAAGTTGGTGGACCCTATTGTCGAGAATTCATCATCGACAACCATTGTTTTGCTATGTAGCATTCCGCCTTCATACAGGTATATCTTTATGCCGGCGCGGAGGCATTCGGTTATGTAAGAAAAAGAGGCATTGCGCAGCAGCCGCGAGTCGTTCCTGCGGGGGATCATCAGCCTTACATCGACTTTTGCCAGCGCTGCGGTCTGAAGGGCCTTAAGCAGGCTTTCTGTAGGCAGGAAATAGGGAGTCTGTATGTATATGCGCCTTTTCGCATTCGCTATTGCCTTGAACATGACGTAGGCTATATTGCTCCATTGGCTAGTCGGTCCGCTTGTGAGCACCTGCATGCCTATCTTCCTGTTCCCGTTTTGTTGTTGCTGTACAGGAAGGTCTTCCTCTATAAGCGGCTGCCCCATGAAGTTCCAGTCGATGGCGAACGAGAACTGCAATGCGTTTACTGCCGGGCCGGTGATTCGGACGTGGGTGTCGCGCCATGAAGGGAAAGATTCCCCGCCATCTATATAACGGTCGGCAATGTTCATGCCGCCGATGTAGCCGATATGCCCGTCGATTACGCATATCTTACGGTGGTTTCTCCAGTTGATGCGCGTGGCAAAAAGTGGGAACGACACCTTGAAAAAAGGGTATACATCGATTCCAGCATCCAACATTTCCTTGAAAAACCTGCGTTTGACCTTGAAAGAGCCCACATGGTCGTATATGACTCTGACTTTTACCCCTGCGCGGGCTCGTTCTATCAGTATGTCGCGGATACGCCGGCCGGTATTGTCGTCCTCAAATATATAATATTGGAGATGGATGAATTTTGAGGCTGTACGGAGGTCGGCTTCAAGGGAATCGAATTTGTCTTGTCCGTTGGTGAATATCCTGGAAGAGTTGGTGGCAAAGAACTGTGCACCTGTAAGCGAGTGCGCCAGTTTGATCTGCTGTTTGCTTTCCTCGCTGAGCTCCATCCTGTCGGGATCGGATGCACGGTAAGGGTTTAGCTTCTTGAGCCGGCGGCGGTTGCGGCGTGATATCATCCGGGTATTCTTTATCGAACGCCCGAAAAATATGTAAAGGATGATTCCAACCAAAGGGAAGAGCAGCAATATTGTAATCCACGCCAACGATTTGACGGGATTGCGGTTTTCGGAAATCACAACCCCGATAATGCCTACAGTGGTGATTGAGTATATGGCGAACAACCCCCAGTAGATCCATGACATGTTTATATGGTACGCTAGAGCTTCAAACATGGAACTGCCAAATTATATATTTTTTGTCCTTTGGGCAAATTTATGTCCATGTTGTTGTCCTGATGAAACGTTTTTTAACTATTCTGCCCCATCCTCTCCGTCTATTAGTTCAATCTGTTGCCGTACCGACTCCTCATGTATGGCAGAAAGCACAGAACGAAGGAAATCCTCTCCCATACCCATGTCAGTGCCGGTTTTTACACGTGTCGACACTATGTCGCCATAACGTCCGGGTTGTACCACCGGCATCATGTGGTCTTTCTTGTATTTCCCTATTTCACGTGAAATGCTCATACGCTTTGACAGGATGTCAAGAAGCTCATTGTCAAGCTGGTCAATCTGTTGCCGAAGCATCAATAGGCTTTCATTTTGGACTGGGGTATCCCTGTATGCAAGATGGTCAAGTATGGCTGAAAGGGCCTCAGGCGTCACCTGCTGGTCCTTATCGCTCCATGCACAGTCGGGGTTGCAATGGCTTTCAATTATCAGCCCGTCAAACCCCATGTCAAGAGCTTGTTGCGACAGGGATGCTATGAGCTCGCGTTTGCCGCCCATATGGCTTGGGTCGCATATTATGGGGAGGTCAGGATACCTGCGGCGTAATTCCAGGGGGATGCGCCATTGGGGGCGGTTTCGGTAAAGGGACGTCCCGTATACGCTGAACCCGCGGTGTATGGCCCCGAGACGTTTTACCCCTGCATTGTACAGCCGTTCCAATGCCCCTATCCATAGTTCAAGGTCGGGATTCATTGGATTCTTTACCAGCACAGGCGTCTCTGGCGCATCCATATCGCGGATGGTGTCTGCTATTTCCTGCATGGCAAACGGATTGCCGGTTGTGCGTGCACCGATCCACAGTATGTCTATATTATGCGATAACGCGGCTTCGACATGTGAGCGGGTGGCCACTTCCACTGCTGTCAGCATACCGGTGGTTTCTTTTACATGCTGCATCCATTGGAGGGCAGGCACGCCAATGCCTTCAAATCCGCCTGGCTTCGTGCGCGGTTTCCATATGCCGGCACGGAAAATTTTTATTCCTGCCCGCGCCAGCCGCTTTGCGGTATCCAGGGTCTGTTCCGGAGTCTCGGCGCTGCACGGTCCGGATATTATTATAGGCCTGTCAAGGTCGGTGTCGCCGGCAGCCAAGGTCTTGATATCTGTCATGGTCATTTTGTTATACGTTTGGGCTCTGCCTCCATGATTGATGATTCTCCCCGTGGCACGGATATGCGGCCTGTAGGGATATATACGTTGTGTCGGTATAAAATCATGTCGGCAATGGCCTCTGATATGGTTTTGGTGTAGGAAATGCCTGCCCATTAGCAAAAGGCTGCGTTGTGAAGGAGGGAAATTGCAGCCAGGCATCTCGTATTCCTTATAGAATAAGGTGTATGGAATGGACAAAATTACTAAAAACACGAAAAAGTTCAAACACCAATAATCCGGGAATTGAAAAATAAATTTAATTTATTAAAAATAAATAAAATAAATAAAATAAATAAAATAAATAAAATAAATAAAATAAATAAAATAAATAAAATACCTTTGTAAAAAATATATTTTAACCTTAAAATAGCACATCCATGGTAAAGTTTAACCGTTTTGTATTGTCGTTGCTAGCGTCAACGATGGTATTTACGGCATCGGGTGCTGAAGAGTTTGGGATTGTCCAGCAAACGCTTGACAATCCCGACAACGAGCCTGCTCCGGTGCATCCTGTTCCACATCCCCGCCAAATGAAATGGCAAGAGACTGAATTTTATGCTTTTTTTCATTTTGGAATGAATACATTCACTGGCCTGGAATGGGGTTATGGCTCAGAAAGCCCGAATCGGTTTGCGCCAACGGCTGTCCCGAATCCGCGGCAATGGCTTGAAGCCGTAAAGGCTGCCGGAATGAAAGGCGGAATCGCCGTAGTGAAGCATCATGACGGTTTTTGCCTGTGGCCGACTGCTACGACAGAACATAAATGCACAAATAGCAGCAACCAGAATGCAAAGCAGACAAATATTCCCAGGGATTTCGCTGAAGCGGCCCGCGCTCTGGACATGAAGTATGGGTTCTATATTTCGCCCTGGGACAGAAACTCGGCTGAATACGGCAAGGATACATATGTGAAAAATGTATTCATGAAACAGTGCGAGGAGTTGGCCCTATATGGCGATGACCAGTTTGAAATGTGGTTTGACGGGGCTAATGGCGGAGACGGATATTACGGAGGCGCCAACGAGACGCGTTCTATCGACCGCGAAACATACTATGATGTCCCCAACCTGCGCGACTATGTACATGATATATGTAAAGACTGCGTTATGTGGGGCGTAGGAGGAGAGGCCCGGTGGATTGGCAATGAGGAAGGTTGGGCCGGCCAGACAAACTGGTCGCCTGAAAACCGCGGCATTGCAGGCGAGAACAATGGCATGTACGGTTCTGAGGACGGTTGGTTCTGGCTTCCGGGCGAAAGTGACGCCAAATCCACGTCAGGAGGCTGGTTCTGGCATTCAGGACAGTCCTATACTTCGGCAGAACGCCTTTTCCAGATGTATCTTGAGACCGTTGGCCGCAACTCCACATTGATTCTCAACATTCCTCCTGACCAGTCGGGTCTTCTTCCGCAACGGTCAGTGGACATACTTAAGCAGTTGGGCGATATGATAACGTCAAGGCTTGGCAACGATTTGGCCAGGTCCGCAAAGTCGGTAGAGGTTACAGCCGTCCGCGACAACGGTCAGGCCAGGACATATGCTGCCTCAAACCTTACCGATGGGGACAAGGATACATATTGGGCTACAAATGATGGCGTGAATACAGCTCAGATCACCATTACATGGGACTCGCCGCAGACTCTGCGCTATGTCGCATTGATGGAGTATATAATAAAAGGTCAGCGTGTAAAAGGCTTCACAATAGAGACTTCTGCTGACGGAGTCACATGGGCCCCACGTGCAGATGGCATCGAGAAGACTACCATAGGGTACAAGCGTATTGTACCGTTGAACGGAAGCACGGCGTCAAGCTATGGTTCTGGGGTTACAGCAAAGGCGTTACGCATATCGATAACAGACAGCCGCGCATGTCCGTTGCTGCACACAATTTCTGTTTACTAAAATGAATAAGCAAAAACAAATGGCACGAAATATAATAGGGCTGTCGGCATTGATGGTTGCCTCGATGGCATTTGCGCAGGATGGCGATGCGTTCAAGATTGGTTTTGAGACTGACGACTACCGGTCGGTATCAGTTTATGACACATGGGAAGCATCCCCGTTCCGGACAGGTGTACTTTCCGGAAATGCGGCTGTGATTGACAATAATATAGCCTCGGAATATAACGGCACGGACAATATATTGGCTGTACAGCGCTCTCGCTTTGGCTCAAATACATTTGGTGTAAGGATCGACCTTAAAGAGACCTTTGAATTGACGCCCACTCCAAAGTATGTACATGTCCTCATCAATAAGCCTGTTGAAGGACGCGTGATGCTTGTAGGCCTGGGAAAACGTAAGGACCGTCCTCAACAGTCTTCCGATGTTGAGCAGTTTTGGTCTATGTCGGTCAATACGATCACACCCGGGGAATGGAATGATGCCGTCTTTTCTGTAACAGGGAACGGAGGCATAGATATATATTCATTGGTAGTTGTGCCTCATTGTGAATCACCGCATTCGCTTGAAGAGGATTTCATCGCATATGTCGATGAAATCGAAGTCAACGGCAGTTCTGTGCCGCGCGTAGGGGCCGACGACTATCTGATAAACTTCGATTGGGATCAGGCGTATACGCGTGATGACCGTTGCCTTAACGGAATAACATTGTCCGGCGGAACGGATGGGTCACAGTCTATAGCTATACCGGCCCCGCGTAAAATGTACTCAAAGATATTTTCGACACCGCTGATGGCGCGTCCGGGAGAGACTGTCACGGCATCTTTCGACATAAAAGGGGAATGGACTCACGGATATGTGTACCTGGACCGGGGCAATGACGGCGCGTTCTCCTACGACCTTGACGGGAATGTCCCTGCTGCGAATTCCGACCTTTTTGCTTTCTCATGCTATGAGTCATATAATAGCTCCGGATCATATGTCAGCAACAAGAATGTCGTGAATCCGCCTTCATTCACTATTCCCGCCGACCTTAGGCCGGGTATATACCGTATGCGCTTCAAGACCGACTGGAATTGCGTTGACCCGGCAGGCAACCTTGATCCGGGCAATGTAATGTTGGCAAACGGCGGAGGATTCCTTGATGTCCTGGTTAACATTCATGGAGATTACGCATATGTTTCCCAGGCCAACCGTAACGGAGAAGTCCTCTCGGCCGATGGCCAGAAGCTTGAAAACTTCCGCGTACCCTTCGGCCAGGATTTTAAAATAAAGATGAATCCTGAAAACGGCTTTACTTATTCAGGTATACGCGTCCGCCATGGATACAACCTGGCTGGAGACAGCTTGGTCCATGGAAACCCGCAGTATCAGGATGTGATATTTACATTTGACGAATTTGATGCGGACGACACATTTACAATCCCCGGACGGTATATTGACGGCGATGTGAATATTGAAGGCATGTTCGTTGAAAGCGGGACTCTTCCGGCATCAGTGACCGTGACATATAATCTTATTCACGAAGGTGATGTATTGGCGACAAAGTCTCACCGGGTGAATGAAGGTGAACCATATCCGGCGCACGGATTTGAATTTGAATGCTCTTCTGAATACTTTACTGTATCGGGAATACCCGAAGGTGTAGTAGGTGCTGAAGATGAAACCATAGATGTCCAGTTGGTGCACACCGCCCCTTTTGATGTAAGCAGGGATATAAACCATGCCAAGTGGTATTATGTTACGATTACATCCGAGCCGAAATACCTGCATGATAATGCAGGAAGTGGCTATATTACATTGACACGCTCGACCACATCTATGGAATATCCCGACCCGCAGGACTTGTGGTGTTTTATTGGCAACGCATTCAGCGGATTCAAGCTGTACAACAAACAGGCTGGTATCGGTAAGATATTATCTTCCAATGTCGACACCTCAAGCAATACCGGTGGCAATACATACCCAGTAATGACCAGTGAGCCTGTGCCGTCCACGCATAATACATATTGGATTCCGGTAGCCAGTAGCTATACCATTGATGGGCGTAAAGGTTTTTTTCTACATCAGCAAGGCTTCCCGTCCAATTGTATGAACAGCCGCGATGGCCGTTTGGCCTATTGGACAGGTGGTGTTGATGCCGGATCTACATTTGTCTGTACCCTTGCGCTTGACGAAACCAGCGGGATTGATGACATTTACAATGACCCCGACGGCACCCCGATATACTATAACCTTCAGGGAATACGTATCTCTTCCGACAGCCTTGTGCCGGGAATATATATACGCCACCAAGGGAATAAAAAAGATAAGGTCTATATAGATTAGTTTATATCCATAGATAATTATAGATGCATCCTGGACAAGAAGGGTAGGCTATCCCTCTGTTCAGGATGCATATGTTTTGAATGGCAGGAAATAGACCTGCCATATAGTTTCGCAATATTTACAATATATATGGGTTTGACTGCTGTTCCTGCTTTATTGTGGTTGATGGCCCATGTCCGGGAAACACCACGGTATCATCAGGCAGCGTCAGCAGGCGTCCCTTTATGGACTCTATAAGCTGCCTGTGGTTGCCCCCGGGAAGGTCGGTACGGCCGATGCTGCCCTCAAACAGTACATCGCCTACAATCACAAATTTTTGTGCCTTGCAATATAGGGCTATGCTTCCCGGTGAATGGCCTGGTACGGAAATGACTTCAAGGCTACTGTCACCGACCTTTATAATGTCCCCGTCATGCAGGCTTATGTCTATAGTGACCGGTTGGGCCTGTACGCCGTGTATCCCGAACCTTGAGGCCTGTGCCGGCAAAGCTTCAGCCAATGGGGAATCGGCATATCCCGACCCTAACTGTACTTTGTAATTCCTCTTCACGTAGTTTGCACCGAAACAATGGTCAAGATGCATGTGCGTGTTTACTATTTGGGCGATTTTAAGATTGTTCTTATCTATAAAGCCATCCAACGCACGCTCTTCGCGGGCATCAGTCATCCCAGGGTCAACCACCACAGCATCTCGGCTGTCCTCGTCCCACACTATATACGTGTTGACGCCGAACATATTGAAAACAAATTGAGATATCCTTAACATTATATGCCTGTTTATCTTTTAACGCTTTTATAAGGCACATAGATCAGTTCCTTTGAAGAAAAGAACTCCTCTTCCGGGAAAAACTCCGATACAGGGAATGTTACGACTGGAAGCTGTATCCCGCGTGACTCCTCATCAATATCTCCCCCCTTCAGGCATATGAGACCGTTCGGATGCATGTTCCGGCAATCAGATGAAACGTTTCGCCTTGTGATTCGTACGAGGTCATCCAGACGCATTACGGCCCTTGATACGATAAAATCAAATTTGCGGTGGCATTCACCCGAATCCCCATGCTGGAATGTGACGTTATCCAGTCCTATGGCCGATGATATTTCAGAGGCTACCTTTATCTTCTTTGCTATGCGGTCAATCAGATGGAATCGGCACTCTGGCCATAATATGGCAAGCGGAATACCAGGGAATCCGCCGCCCGTACCCAGATCCATGAACTCTGTACCTGCTTTAGGCTGTAGGAACTTTGCAATAGACAGGGAATGCAATATATGGTGGACATACAGGTTGTCAATATCCCGACGCGAGATAACATTTATTTTTTCGTTCCATTCAGGGTACAGCATCCCGATGGCGTCAAACTGCTCCTTTTGTCGTCCCGACAAGTCCGGAAAATACTTGGCTATGATATCAGTTCCCATACAATTGATATGAAATATAATAATTTCCCACAAAGATACGGATAAGCCGAGCGCAAAACAAATTTATTTGGTTTTGCCGAGCGGGAGTATCTAAGGCGTAGCCAAAGGGCAGGTTCAACTGGCAAGTGCAAAATTAGCGATTTGTTTGAAGAACTCGGTTTTCGGGTTTGAAAAACCGAGTTTTTTCCGTGGTCTGAGGTTTAGTTTCTTTGCGACATTCTTGATG
>Ga0073906_1000872_pt1 | contig 51794 bp, 44 predicted proteins | sample Inofromicrocosms_FD_65485 | JGI IMG/M metagenome (GOLD analysis project Ga0073906, IMG submission 65485) | Mouse cecum microbial communities from Vienna, Austria - Inoculum for glucosamine and mucus D2O microcosms | ecosystem: Host-associated > Mammals > Digestive system > Large intestine >...
AATTTGTAGGTATGCAAAACGTAGCGGAACCACGAATAGGAATCACAGATGCCATCCCGGAGCCTATATTTCTTCGCAATGCCAGAGAAAATCGCTAAATTTGCAGTAGCAAAGATGCCTGACAAGCGACTCCTGCGGCATAAAACAGGGATAACCATCCATCGGCAAAACCGTCTTCAAGACCGGGATTCCGGATAGGAAAAAGGCAACGGATAGGTAGCGATTCAATCTCCTAACCCTTCCAAAAACCGAATTTTCAGCCGAAAGCACCATTCGGACGAACAACGCCGATCTCTCCTAACTCTCAACACATTACTTTATTCCCCATTTCTTGCCATAGTCTCGCGAATTCTCCGTATCTTTGGCTTTTCCTTAGGCACTATCATCATCTAAACTTTAAACCCTAAACTCTAAACTTAAATAGTTTCCGTATATTTGTAAGAATATTTGAAAGGTACATATATGGATTTCAAACTCAGTTCGCAGTACAGCCCGACAGGAGATCAGCCGGAAGCTATACGTCAACTCATAGCCGGAGTCAACGACGGTCTGGAAGCTCAGACTCTTCTCGGAGTTACGGGTTCCGGTAAAACTTTCACAATGGCCAATGTCATAGCAGAGGTCAACCGCCCTACCCTTATACTCAGCCACAACAAGACGCTGGCAGCCCAGCTCTACAGCGAATTCAAGCAGTTTTTTCCTGACAACGCCGTTCAGTACTTCGTGTCTTATTACGATTATTATCAGCCTGAAGCATACATACCGTCAGTCGACAAGTACATCGAAAAGGATCTTATGATCAATGATGAGATCGACCGTCTGCGTCTGGCCACGACATCGGCTCTTCTGTCGGGTCGCCGCGATGTGGTGGTCGTATCGTCCGTATCTTGTCTTTATGGCATGGGTAACCCTGCCGACTTCAATGAAAACGTGATTGAAGTACGCGTAGGACAGAACATATCCCGCAACGCATTTCTCCGACAGCTTGTGTCATCGCTTTACAGCCGCAACGAAGTCGAACTGGCCCGTGGTAATTTCCGTGTCAAGGGCGATACTGTAGATATTCGTCTGGCTTACGAAGAAATCATCGTCCGGGTGGTATTCTGGGGCGATGAAATAGAATCGATCACGACCATACACCCCGATGACAATGTAAGCCTTGGCTCCCATGACCGCTTTAATATATTTCCGGCAAATCTGTTCGTGACATCTCCGGCACGCAGGTCATCGGCAATATCAAGCATACATCTTGATTTGGGCGCGCAGATCCGTCACTTCAAGGACATTGGCGAGGAACTCAAAGCCCAGCGACTGGAAGAACGAGTGACCTACGATCTTGAAATGATCAAGGAGATAGGATATTGTCAGGGCATAGAGAACTACTCCCGCTATTTCGACGGCCGGACGGCCGGACAACGTCCTTTCTGCCTGCTCGATTATTTTCCCAAAGATTTCCTTACAATAATCGATGAGAGCCATGTGACCATACCGCAGATACGTGCGATGTACGGCGGCGACGTTTCGCGCAAGATGAACCTTGTCGAATACGGCTTCCGTCTGCCGGCCGCTCTCGACAACCGTCCGTTGCGTTTTGAAGAATTCGAGAGCATGACACGCCAGATGATATATGTCAGTGCCACGCCTGCCGACTATGAACTTGAGCGTTGCGAGGGTGTGGTCGTGGAACAGGTAATCCGTCCGACGGGATTGCTTGACCCCCTTATCCGCGTGCGGCCGTCGATGAATCAGATCGACGATCTCCTCGAAGAGATACAGACACGCATAGAACGAGGGGAACGCACATTGGTGACTACCCTGACCAAGCGCATGGCTGAGGAATTGAATGAATATTTTCTCAAACTCCGTATCAAAACAGCCTATATACACAGCGACGTCGACACCCTCGACCGTATCAAGATTCTCGACGGATTGCGTGCGGGAACCTACGACGTACTTATCGGTGTAAACCTTCTCCGCGAGGGCCTCGACCTGCCGGAAGTTTCGCTTGTAGCCATTCTCGATGCCGACAAGGAAGGATTCCTTCGCAGCCGCCGCTCGCTTACGCAGACAGTCGGCCGTGCCGCTCGAAACCTCAACGGCGAAGTAATCATGTATGCCGACAAGATCACAGACTCCATGCGGCAGACCATAGACGAAACCGAGCGTCGCCGCTCGATACAGCTTGCCTACAACGAAGCACACGGCATAACTCCAAAAGCAATTGTCAAGGCTCGCACTTCTATCGTCGGACTGGAAGCCGAGGTGATCGACGACAGCACATCGGACACAATGCGCCGACCGAAGCAGCTCAACGCCCGCGACAAACGCGACAATACCCGCAAGAGCGTGCCAAAGCCTTACATAGAACCGGAAAACACATCGGTAGACATAGCCGCGGATCCGGTTGTGGCCTATATGAATGCCGACGAGTTGCAGCGTTCCATCAACCGCCTGCGCGGAGAGATGCTACAAGCCGCCAAAGACATGGAATTCATTACGGCCGCACGCCTGCGCGACGAAATCATCAAACTTGAGGCACGCCTCGAAAAAATGGACAAATGAGCGACATCATACGACCAACAGTAAATTATCATGATCTAAAACCATCCGACTGGCTTCCGACCTCGGTCAAGGAAATGCAGGCTCTCGGGTGGGACTATGTCGACGTAGTGCTTTTCTCCGGTGATGCTTACGTAGACCATCCCTCTTTTGCCGCCGCCGTAATCGGACGCACATTGCAGGCCTCGGGCTATCGCGTAGCCATAGTACCCCAGCCTAACTGGCGCGACGATTTGCGCGATTTTCGTAAATTCGGCGCACCGCGGCTTTTTTTCGGAATTTCGGCCGGAGCAATGGACTCTATGGTCAATCACTACACAGCCAACCGCCGACTGCGTTCCGACGACGCATACACTCCAGGCGGCCGTCACGGAATGCGTCCCGACTATCCGACAATCGTATATTCGAAGATACTTAAAGAACTGTTTCCCGATGTTCCTCTGGTGGCCGGCGGAATCGAAGCGTCGTTGCGCCGGCTTTCGCATTACGACTACTGGCAGGATTGTCTTCGCCCGTCAATAATCGCCGATGCCCCTGTCGACATGATTATCTATGGCATGGGTGAAAAAGCGATTGTAGAACTTGCGCGCCGTCTTGATTCCGGAGAAAAGATACATGAAATCACGGATTTACGGCAGACAGTCATGCTTCGTCCGGCAAGCGAACAGCCTGAGGCTGATGATGCTAACATAGTTCTATCGCCGTATGCCGACTGTCTGCGCGACAAGCGCCTTCAGGCCGCAAACTTCAGGCACATAGAGCAACAAAGCAACCACAAGGACGGCGGATCTACCCTATGGCAGCGGACATCACGCAATCAGACCGTCAAAGTCAATCCCATGTATCCGGCTATGAGCACCGGTGAAATCGACGCCTCTTTTGACCTGCCATATACACGCCTCCCACATCCGCGTTACCGCGGCAAAGTCATTCCTGCATATGAAATGATACGGCATTCAGTGAACCTTCATCGCGGATGCTTCGGCGGCTGCGCATTTTGTACCATTTCCGCCCATCAGGGAAAATTCATTGCATCACGTTCAAAGGAATCAATACTCCACGAAGTGCAGCAGATTACCCGTATGCCGGATTTCAAGGGCTATATCAGCGATCTCGGAGGACCGTCGGCCAACATGTATGCCATGGGCGGACGCGACAAGCAACTATGCGAGAAATGCCTGCGTCCGTCGTGCCTCCATCCGTCGCCATGCGGCAACCTCAACACCGACCACGGTCCATTGCTCGAGATCTATCATGCAGCCGATAATGTGCCGGGCGTAAAAAAATCATTTGTAGGCAGCGGAGTACGATATGACCTGTCAATGCACACTACCGGCGACACACATATTGACACCATAAACCGCAGATACAACCGGGAGCTTATTCTCAATCATGTTTCGGGACGACTCAAAGTAGCGCCGGAGCACACATCCGACTCCGTCTTGAAAATCATGCGAAAACCGTCGTTCAGACTGTTCCACCGCTTCAAGGAGTTGTTTGACCAGGTGAACAAAACAGGAGGCCTGAAACAGCAGCTTATACCCTACTTCATTTCAAGCCATCCGGGATGCAGACCCGAAGATATGGCGGAACTGGCAGTGGAAACCAAAAACCTCAATTTTCACCTTGAACAGGTGCAGGATTTCACTCCCACCCCAATGACTCTTGCCACCGAAATCTATTACACCGGTTACCATCCCTACACCGGCGAGGCAATACCCACTGCCACCGATTCCCGCGACAAGCTCGCGCAGCGACAATTTTTCTTCTGGTATGACCCGACATACCGCAGCGAGATCATGCGTTCGTTGCGACACATGGGCCGACCGGACCTGATTGAAAAATTATTCGGGAAACACCCGCCGCACCGCAGACGTTAGTTTTCCGAAAAGGCCTATTTTATACGGAAGTTATAGCCTATCGTGGCCTCTATATCGGTAGGACGTGATGCACCGAATGTATCGGCCTTACTTGCCGGAAATATATTTCCAAGTCCATAATAATAGCGACATTCGAGTGTTATCGAATGCCGTGGCTGTACATAGAATTCAAAGCCTATTCCGGCAGTGATGCCATAGTCGAATTTATTATGTATGTCGGTCCACATCTGTTCGACCTGGCGGTTGCGCGAAGGAAAATCCGGATTATCGAAAGGATTGCGGTAGTCGAAATCAGACCTTATCTTTTCGCCGATCATCATTGAGAACTCGGGACCAAGATTCACAAAGCACTTGAAACGGCGCGAACCGAAATAAATATGCGTCAGCAAAGGCAGTTTGAGATAGGTAAGCTGACGTGAGTAACTTATCGGCGCGCCCTCGAAATTTTCTTCCCATCCGCGCTGCGACCATCCGAACTCCGCAATGACTCCGAAAATCTTTTCCTCGCTGTAGCGGAACGTCACAGCTCCGGCACTACCCATAAGAAAAGACTGTTTGACATTTGGAGAAAATGCCATTTCAGAAAAAGTCACACCTCCGCGCACACCAAGCGAAATATGAGGTTTATAATGCGTTTCAGCCGACATACCTGTCGGAAGCGACATCAAAGCGACAAGCACGGCAAGTGCGTAACACAATGGACTGCGCATCGGCTCAGATTGTTTTAGCGGATGTAATGCCTCCGGGGCGATATGTTATGATATAAAGAGCATCATTGACATATCCGCCGGCAGAGTTCCGTGCCCTCTTCAGTCTGACAGCCGACTGAATACCCTCGTATGGCGTAAGAGGATTGAAATATCCGTCGTTTGCACGCAGGTTGCGAAGCAGGTAATAACCGAGATCATACCCAAGCAGTCCATGATTAGGAACACTTTCTATCATCGAGGAACCGTACCAGCGCCGGAAATCAGAATCTATATTGCGGCTGTCGAAAGATGTGACATCATCGTAGAAACGCGAATAGATTGTGGCTTCGAGCGCGTGCAACATGTCGAGAGCATCACCTCTGAATGCAGCCCAGTCCGGATATCCGAACACGGCGATATGGCTGCGCGCGTCACCGTTATCCGTATCGGCACTTTCTTTCAGAACCTTGAGCACATGGGCGAATTTATTGAATTCGGCAGTGGAACCCGACGACGGAATAAATACATGGTGTCCCGTCGTAAGATCGGCTATACTGTCGAGATCGTCGCGGTGTAGAGCATTCTGGTATGTGATCTGCTTTACATCCAGATTCCTTTCGGCATAGCGGTCGCGAAGGTAATCGATGAATCCTTCTTTTTCGTTACGACCGCCTTCCGAGCGCAGGATTACGGGAGTATATCCCTCGAAGTCAGACATCAGCGCATCCACAGCTTTGGCGTACATTGTCTGTTGTGGTATATTTGTCTGAAGAAGAACCGGATTTACGGTATATAACGTATCTCGGAAATCGAATGCGTTCATCAGATAGCTGCCGTTGGCATGTGCCTGACCGGCAATCAGACTGAAATCCTCGCTATCGTCGGGAGCGACTATCACGACAGCCGCACGACGGATATTTTCATCATGGCTCAGTAAATCAAGCGTCCGCCTGTTATCTCCACGGGTATCTACAGCCGTAACCGTTGTTATACGTCTGGATGGATTATCACGCCTGCAAAGAGTGTCGGCGGCAATAAGAAAACCTTTGTAGAAGTCGGTATAAAGACGACTCTGCCTGGTCGGTGTTTCCTGCTGAAGCATAAACGGCAACAGAAGGACTATACCTGAACGATTGGCTGTGGTGTCAACCGGCACGACAGCCGGAGAAGGAATTTCACGCAAAGAAGCCTCAATCTCATCGTTTTCGAACTCTGTGCGTTTTTCAGATGAGCCATAAGCATCATCTATTTTCTCAGGCTCAGGAATTCTGACCGGCATTGTGCTGACCTGTTGCGGATTCGCATCCATTTCTTTAAGGTCTGCTTCAAGCTCCTCATATCCGGGTTCATTCCTGTCGGCAAATTCATCAACAGGAAAATAAAGCGTAGAGCCGCGTTTTATTCCGTCGACAGCCGATGGGTTGTGTTCTACGATTTCCTGTCGTGTCAGCCCGAGGCGTTTGGAAAGGCCGTAGACCGTTATTTTTTCTTTCGACTTGAAATAATAGTATTGGCGTCCGTTTATAGTCGTTGTCGGAAGATGCAGAGCCGTTGCTCCCGTGACAAGCATCAGAAGCATGGCAGACAAAAATATCCGACCTTTATTTTTTTTCATCTTTTAGCGTATTGACAGTTTTTCAGTCTTTCAGTAGATAGCGGAGCAGTAAGTAGCTTCCGAATATCTGCAAAGCTATGCCCGGAAATCCTACGGTAATATCCTGTACTGCGGCAGCGAACGATTGCGTGAGCCATTCATAAACTCCTCCCGCCAACTGGCAGAAAAGCACTGCAAGTGCGATCGCGGCAAGGCTTACATCTCTGGCCCGACGGGCAGCGTACGCCCCTCCGAAAGCAAGGGCTGATGATTTTAGAATGATTGCGGGAAGAGCTGCAAAAGCCGGCATACCGAAAAGAATGCTGTTGACAAGCGACGACATGACAGCGGTCATAATACCTACACGCCAACCATACTTATAAGCTCCCACAAGAGTAAAGAAATAAATCGGGAGCCAGATATGACCACCGTTCGGAATAAGGTGGACAGCCTGAGGAAGAATAATATTTCCGGCTACGAAAACAAGAGCGACAAGCACAGAGCGCATGCTGCGCATATCGAGAGAATAGAGAGCGGTTGTATTGTTCGACATAATCTATGATATCTTATTTGCATTAATTACCAGGACAGACTTTCCATCTTAACCTTTATGAATGCAAAAATACAATTTTTTTTCGATACGGCATCCCGTAAATGCTAAAAACTCCGACAGACTTCGATGCTACAATCGGAATTGGTAACTTTGCAGGCAAATTATACTGATTTATGAGAATCGACATACATGGAATAACAGGTGCAGCCTCACGGAGCATAGCACAGGTGATGCTGCAAAACCGCTTAACGACAGGAGTTCTGTTCTTTATCGGAATAGCCGCCGCTTGTCTGAGCATAGGAGGTGAAGGACGTCTGTCTGTCCTTGTCGGCGCTGTAGCTGCACTACTACCGGCTTTGATTGCCGGACAACGCATGAAAGGCTGGAGCGACGGACTTGCCGGATTCAATGCTGTGCTTGTAGGATGTGCGGCGTTCACGTTTCTGAATTGCGGAACAGCGGTGTGGGTTATGCTCTTAGCGGCAAGCGTGTTCACGCTGCCATTGAAACTCCTGTGCGACAGAATTTTCCGAACCGTAGGGATATCATCTCTGACACTGCCTTTCATCCTTGCCACATGGGGACTCCTGATCATTTCGGGAACATGTTATCCGACTACACTCTATATACCGGAAATTATTATCGAGGCTCCCAAGCCAATACTTACTTCGGTGTCCGCCGCATGGATGAAAGGCCTTTCACAGGTATTTCTTACAGACTCGTGGATGACGGGATGTATTTTTGCTGTCGGACTGTTCGCAGCAAGTCGTCGGGCTGCTCTGTGGGCGTTGGCAGGCTCTGCCATCGGCATGGCAATAGCCGCAGCTTTTAATATTCCGTGGTTGCAGATTTCAAAGGATTATGGGGCTTTTCCCCTGCACTGACAGCAATAGCCATAGGTGATACATTCCGTCCGGACACCTATAAGCCTCTGCTGTGGAACATCCTGACTGTTTTTGCTATAATACTTACCGTTTTCGTGCAGCTATTCTTTCAGCCTCTTTTTGAAAAGGCATCCCTTCCTATTCTTACGCTACCCTTCTGTGTGGCGACATGGATTGTCGTCGCCTCCTTCAGACTTTACTCCGAACGAGAGCGGCAACGATAATTATCCCGACGATTTTGCCGCGACTAAATTGTCTACATGTTAAATTTCCAAAATGTCGGAATGTCGCAGGATGCGCGCTTTGTCAGTATGCGGATTATCCGTACCTTTGTATGAATAGCTCAATGCGAACCAATGAAAATATATAAGATTACATTGATTGCTGCCGCATCGGTTCTCGGAAGCATTTCCGTGTCGGCGGCATCACTTGATTTCACAGGCACCACTCTTGCCCCATTGTCTTATTCCGCCGAGGCATCGACAGGACTCGAAGCCATATATGTACTCGACTCGACTGCCGGAGTAAGCCTGCACTACAGCAACACACAAGGAAACACATCGAAAGTTTACCGCTTCAGCAATCTCGGAGGTGCGTATGCCGAAGAAATAGCATCGACGACATCAGCCGACGGTACCATCACCGCAAAACTCAGCGCCGGCGATATGGGATACATAATAGAAGTCGGCAACCGTCGATACTGCTTCTGGGTGGTGGACTACAGTCTGCACCGTCTGAGCTTCAACACTCTCGCAGTCGCTCCGCCCCAGGACGACTGCGGCCGCACGGCACTCGTATTCGACGGCGACGCGTCCGAGATTCCCTATTATACCGTCAACGGGCGTCGGATGGAACTGAGCCGCGACATCGAAGCCAGCTACATGACCCTTGCTTTCGATGAAGACAATTTCGTGTATTCTACAGATATATCACATGAAACATTTCCACACCTGACTACAACATTCTCTGTGCCGGCTCCCCTCTGCGATTCATCCATATCACTTACGGGCGACCGCTTCCTGAAAGCGTGGAACGAAGAGGAACAACTCATAAGCCCCGAGATAAAAGTCACAGCCGTGGAAGCGGAAACAAGAGCAACCCAGACGGAACGCGATGCCGACAACGAACAGAAAGATGAGAGTGCCGACGGTCAGCTCGGAGGTTCGGCTCCTTGCGAGATAACGTTCGAGGCTGCCGTGACCGATGGCGCCATATTCCGGGAATGGCAGATTTCACGCACACCCGATTTCGACATCGTCGACAACTCTTTCAATGAACTCGAGTTCACCTATACATTCCGCGAAAACGGGAGCACTTATGTCCGTTTTGTCGCCGCCGACGCTGACGGCAGGTGCCAATTCACGGGAACAGTGTACAATATCGGCATAGGCGAATCCCGCCTCGAAATTCCCAACGCATTCTCACCCGGTTCATCACCCGGTGTCAACGATGAATGGAAGGTAAGTTACCGTTCGCTTATCTCTTTCGAGTGCCATATTTTCAACCGTTGGGGAACTCAGATGGCATCATTTACCGATCCTTCGCAAGGTTGGGACGGAAAATACGGAGGAAAACTTGTGCCTCCGGGTGTTTATTATTATGTAATCAAAGCCCGGGGCGCCGATGGTACGGACTATAAGCGCAGCGGCGACATAAACATCATAAATTTCAACTCCGGCAGCTCTTCTTCGGAAAATCCCCCTGCCGGCAATTAAGACAATAAAAAATGACTTTTAAAAATATCTTCACCGCAGCGGCTGTAGCCGCCCTTATATCTTCGACTCTGTCGGCAGCCACCGCACAGACACCATTCTCGGATGTATATTCACCGCAAATACCGTCGAAAATCACATTCTGCGGCAAAACGGTCGATCTCGATCCCGTAGAAATGTACGAGCGTTTCGATCGGGAACTGACATCGCTGACATACACCCACGGAAATACGATGCTCACCATAAAACGTGCCAACAGATATTTTCCTGTCATGGCACCGATACTGAAACGCAACGGCGTACCTCTCGATGTGCTGTACCTCGCCTGTGTAGAAAGTTCGCTCAACCCGCGCGCCTATTCGCCGGCAAAAGCCGCCGGCATCTGGCAGTTCATAGCTTCGACTGCCAAACAATACGGACTGGAAGTCAACGATGAAGTTGACGAGCGTTACGATCTTGAAAAAGCCACGGCCGCCGCATGTCGCTACCTGAAAAAAGCTTATGAAAAATACGGCGACTGGCCTACAGTATTCGCATCCTACAACGGCGGAATGACCCGCATAAGCAAAGAACTCGAAGCTCAGGGAGTCGACAATGCTTTCGACCTGTATCTGACCGACGAAACCACACGCTACCCGCACCGGATCATGGCCATGAAAGCAATAATGGAGAATCCCTCTGCCTATGGTTTTCATCTTTCCGACCGTCAGCTTTACCAGCCGCGACGCTACCGCGAAGTAACAGTCGACTCGGCTGTCGCCGACTGGCCCGCATGGGCAAAAAGCCAAGGAATCAATTACCAGCAGCTACGCGAGGAAAATCCATGGATCAGGGCAAAAAAACTGACAAACAAGGACGGCAAAAAATATATTGTGAAAATTCCGCTTGAAGAGTCGCGTTCTCGCCGCAAATCAGGCATAAAGACCTATAATCCGAACTGGACCGATATCAAGGAATGACAGACAAGCATCCAAACAATAAAGATATGGAAACCGGCATTCTCGGGACAGACAGCCCCGAGGACGCTATCGAAGTAATCGGGGCAAGAGTCAATAATCTGCGCAATGTCGACGTCACTATTCCGCACAACAAGCTCACCGTCATAACAGGCCTTAGCGGAAGCGGCAAATCGTCGCTGGCGTTCGATACAATCTATGCCGAGGGACAGCGTCGTTACATAGAAACATTCTCAAGTTATGCACGAAACATGCTCGGCTCGCTCGAACGTCCTGATGTGGATAAAATCAGCGGCCTGTGCCCTGTCATAGCCATAGAGCAGAAAACCGTCAACAAAAATCCGCGTTCGACCATAGGCACCACCACGGAAATATACGATTTCCTGCGCCTGCTTTTCGCCCGTGCCGGACATGCCAGAAGCTATGTTTCCGGCGAAGAGATGGTGAAATATACCGACGAAAAAATAGTCGATCTGATACTCGAACGCTATCAGGGACACAAAATCTACATAATGGCTCCTCTGGTCAAGAACCGAAAGGGCCACTACAAAGATTTATTTGAAACCCTTGCTAAAAAAGGATTTCTGAGAGTGCGTGTCGACGGCGAACTGATGGAAATCACACCGGGCATGAAACTTGACCGTTACCGCAACCACAGTGTGGAGCTTGTGGTAGACCGCCTCGCCGTATCCGACAAAGACCGCATACGTCTGCTTGATTCTGTCAGCAACGCACTTGCACAGGGCGACAAGGAAATGATGGTCTACGACGTCGAGGACGATTCTGCGGTATTCTTCAGTCAGGAACTCGTCGATCCCGTATCCGGCATCTCTTACCACGATCCGGCTCCGCATAATTTTTCTTTCAATTCTCCTCAGGGTGCATGCCCGTGCTGCAAAGGCCTCGGATATGTCGACATCATCGACCGGGAAAAGATCATCCCCAAGCCTTCGCTTTCCATTCATGAAGGCGCCCTGACACCCATTGGGAAATATCGCGACACACTTATATTCCGCCAGCTCAAGGCCATCTGCGAACGGGCGGGCTATACCCTGCGGACGCCTGTGAAAGAGCTGCCTGAAGATGTGGTCAACGAGATACTTCTCGGCACCACATCAACGCCTGTACTGACAAGTGAAGCCGCTGTTTCCGGTCTTGATTTTTTCAGCACCTACGACGGTCTGGTGAAGTATATCGAGATGCAGCAGGACGACGAAGCGGGAGCATCGGCAAAAAAATGGAGCGGGCAGTTCGTGTCACGCAAGATATGTCCCGAATGCAAGGGCGACCGCCTCAACCGTGAAGCCTTGCACTTTTTCGTCGACGGATATAATATCGCCGATCTTTGCCGTATGGACATCGACAAGCTTTACCAATGGTCGCAGGAAGTTCTCGGACGCCTCGACAAACGCGACCGTAAGATAGCATCCGAAATTATAAAAGAAATATCCACACGCCTCCAGTTTCTCGTGGCTGTAGGGTTGAATTACCTGCAACTCAACCGCATGTCGGCCACTCTGTCAGGCGGAGAAAGCCAGCGCATACGTCTGGCCACACAGCTCGGTTCGGAACTTGTAAATGTGCTCTACATCCTCGACGAACCAAGCATAGGCTTGCACCAGCGGGACAATCACAGGCTTATAGACTCGCTGAAACGTCTTCGCGACGCATCAAACACCATTATCGTAGTGGAACACGACAAGGATATAATGATGCAGGCCGACTATCTGGTCGATATCGGTCCGGGTGCAGGCCGCAAAGGAGGCAATGTAGTCTTTCAAGGCACACCGGAAGATATGCTCGCCGACGACACTTTGACTGCACGCTATCTTAACGGAAAAGCAAAAGTAAGTATGCCCGATCACAGGAGGAAAGGCAACGGACTGATACTTGAGCTGAAAGGTTGCAGCGGCCATAATCTAAAGGATGTGGATATGACTATACCTCTGGGCACGCTCACATGTGTGGCCGGAGTATCGGGCAGCGGCAAATCGTCGCTTGTCAACGGCACTTTGCAACCAATTCTTTCCCAGCACTTCTTCCGCTCAGGCACAGAACCCCTTCCCTATCGCGAAATCATAGGATTGGAAAATATCGACAAGGTCGTAACCGTCGACCAGTCGCCTCTCGGACGATCGCCACGCTCGAATCCGGCAACATATACAGGCGTATTTACCGACATACGGACCCTGTTCGTCAACCTCCCCGAAGCTAAAATCCGCGGCTACAAGCCCGGACGCTTTTCGTTCAACGTGGCCGGAGGCCGATGCGAGGCATGCAACGGAAACGGTTACAAGACCATAGAAATGAATTTCCTGCCTGATGTGCTGATTCCGTGCGAGGTATGCCACGGAAAACGCTATAATCGCGAAACCCTCGAAGTACGCTTCAAAGGAAAATCGATAGCCGACGTCCTCGACATGACAATCAACCAGGCTTGTGAATTTTTTGCCGGAGTGCCCCACATACTCAAAAAAATAAAGGTATTACAGGACATCGGACTCGGATACATAAAACTCGGACAGCCGTCGTCGACATTATCGGGCGGCGAGAACCAGCGTGTGAAACTGGCTACCGAACTGGCAAAACGCGATACCGGACGCACCTTATTCATTCTCGACGAACCTACCACCGGCTTGCATTTCGAGGATGTGAACACGTTGCTCGGCATTCTCAACCGCCTTGTCGACCGCGGAAACACCGTACTTGTCATCGAACACAATATCGATGTCATTCAGGCTGCCGACCATGTCATAGACATGGGTCCGGAAGGAGGTATAGGCGGCGGAAAAATAATAGCCGCGGGAACACCTGAAGAAATTGCCAAAGGCGACTCCCCGACCGCTCCATATCTGTTTGTCTGAATTATAATATAGGCCGACAGTCGATTGTCACCTATCAGGCTCGAATTTCACCTCGATAGTGGCAATCGGCCATTCGCGTTCATAAAACGTCTTACGGTCGCCTCCGGGAAAACGCGTCAGGTCAACATAGACAGTTCTGCTTTCGTCGGGTTCCGACGACTGAAGGAATTGCAGCAATATGTTATACCCACTATGTTTCACGGTTAAAAAATCCACGGTGAAACTCGTGCCAGGAGTATCTGGAGGAAATGCCAGAAAAGCATCATCCACCCATCTCCCTCCAATATATAGAATACCGGCATTCTCCGGCCAAATCTCACTCCATCTGTCAGTATGATGCGCAAATATGTATGCAAGCCGATTCAATTCGATCATTCGCATGTTGTTTACACGATCAAGCACGACGCGCAAAGTGTCGCTGTCCAATATCGGATCAAAAAAATCTTCGGAATCGACTCTCTCATAATACCACCCATATTTGATTAATTCCGCCTCCGAGAAAATATTTGTAGGTGAAGGATATGGAATAGGCATATATTTATCTCCCTCATTACATGACAGGCAGAAGACAGTTAATAAACAACTTATAAAAACAGGAATCTTTTTCATTTTATTGATAGATATTGGATTTGTTCATACTGATAGGATATACTATTGAACCACTCGCCAGCCTTTCCAGAATCATATAATGTCGTACCTGATTGTCTGAAAATCTTATCTTTAAAATAGCCGTTATTTCGCCCATTATGCCCCCAATTATAATGGAAATATAAATCGCTCACATAATCTGTGTTTTCAAGATTCCAAAAAATGCCATCAGACGAGGTATAATATCGAATCCGACATTGTCTATAAATATATCCATCACAAATCCAGCAATGTCCACTTTCTGCGCCAACAAGACGACCATCCATTAAAGCGATACCATTACGTGCGTGTACAGCTTCATATAGAGCATCTGAGTTATAATCAGACCATTCACTTATACGGGCTGGCAGAAAAAAACTTAAGGTTCCACGTATTTTACGTTTAAGTGTTGAACTTACTCCCGGCTTTGAATAATCTGTATCGGCTTTTTCTCCAATCTGACGACATAGTCTGGCAATCTTGTCATGCGCACTTTCTGAAGCCATACAATTTTTACCAATGTATGAAACATAATTGTGATTGATTATATGATTTTTTATATTCACCCAATCAAGCTTCAACATATCAATCATACAGTTAGGATATGTCAAATAAAGAAATTGAGGATGTTCATAATACGACAAAGCCATAGCTATCGCAGTCGGAACACATCCACTGACTTTATTAGGACAGTACATCCCTTCCGGATTATCCTGTCCCCATTTAACCTTAATCCTAGGCCATAAAGTGGTATTTACTATTGTGTCAACTTGTGTTCTGAGTCTAAGCAATCCTGGATTAGTCGGCTTAATTTCAGCCCGTGATTCATTATAAATACAACTCAATACATAAGTCTTAGCATAATCCATAAACATATCAAAACCGGATTCCTGAATAGAATTTTGAGATGGCTCATAATGACCATCCTCAATAATAGCAAGTAGCGGATCTGAAACAGAAATTGCAGATATCAAAGCAAAACCTTTATCATCTGCATAGTCAACAACATAAATCAATGTATCTTCCACCTTAGAGCGTGCTGTGGGGCTTGTAATAACCTTAACAGACTCAGGAATACGAGAAAGCGTACGAGACATCGTAGAATCTTCCAGCATTTTAGCCGCCTCGGCAGCTATATGTAAAGCCTCTTCTGGAGTACGTTTTTTTATGATATTTTCGTTCTCAGTTGAAACTTCATTACCACATAACAACAGTTCATCTTTATGGCATCCGGCCAATATTACAGCAGTAAGCAGAATTAAAAAAGATTTTTTCATAAAGGTATTATATTTAAGGCATAGATAATTATTTGCTGCCAAATATACAACTTTAATTTCAAAAAGCAAAATTTTTCAAAATAAAAAACGGGAGCAATCCAAAGCTTCATATAGATAGCATCGGATTGCTCCCGTAAATTCAATTATACGGCTTCAGTATAGTTCTTATCGAGGAAGAACGTCGACTGTCATGGCGCGATATGCCCGTTCGGCCTTGTCGCGTGCAGCTTCTACCGTTTCGGCCGTAGCAAGTATGACGCCCATGCGGCGGTGTCCCTTGACTTCAGGCTTACCAAATATTCTGAGTTGAGTGCCCGGTTCAGCAAGCACAGCGTCGAGATTGCCCATAACGACTTTATCGCTGTCGCCCTCAACCACAACGGCACGCGATGCCGATGGTCCGTAGAAACGTATAGCCGGAACAGGCAGTCCAAGAAGGGCACGCGCATGAAGTGCGAATTCGCTCTGATCCTGTGAAATCATAGTAACCATACCAGTATCGTGCGGACGCGGCGATACTTCGCTGAAAATCACCTCATCACCTTTAACGAACAGCTCGACACCGAAAATACCGTATCCACCAAGAGCATCTGTGACCGCACGGGCAATTTCGCATGCACGTTCCTTAGCCTTGTCTGCCATCGGTTGCGGTTGCCAGGAGTAACGGTAATCGCCATTGACTTGTATGTGTCCGATGGGTTCACAGAATTTAGTTCCGCTGATACTGCGCACTGTAAGCAATGTTATCTCGTAGTCGAAATCGACAAATCCCTCGACAATCACACGACCGGCTCCGGCACGCCCGCCCTCTTGAGCTTCGCGCCAAGATTTTTCGATATCATCCGCACTCCGCAGCGTCGACTGTCCATGTCCCGACGAACTCATCACGGGTTTTACCACACACGGGAAACCGATTTCCGCCACCGCGGCAAGAAATTCATCATAATCCGAAGCAAAACGATATGGCGAAGTAGGCAGGCCGAGATCTTCGGCAGCCAGACGTCGTATGCCTTCACGATTCATTGTCAGGCGAGCCGCCTGAGCCGTCGGAGTTACATTGTATCCTTCTTTCTCCAGTTCGACGAGGGTGGGAGTGGCTATGGCCTCGACTTCGGGAATGATATGGTCCGGTTTTTCAAGTTCCACGACCCGGCGAAGCTCTTCGCCGTCGAGCATATTGAACACATGGCAACGATGTGCGACCTGCATAGCCGGAGCATCGGGATATTTGTCGCATGCCACGACTTCAACTCCATAACGCTGCAGCTCGATAGCCACTTCCTTGCCAAGTTCTCCGCTGCCGAGCAAAAGCGCCTTGCAGCCTACGGGGGTCATAACAGAACCGATCTTTGTCATTGATGTTTTTTATTTTAGGGTTAGAGTGATTTCACTATGCAAAGTTAAGATTTTTTATACGGCTTTGCGAATTTTCCGGAAATTCTGTGTAATTTTACGCATCATTTTACCCTACAGCCTCAAAGTCTGAATCATACTTATTTATAACCATAAAAAACGATGAAAATCCAAAACTTATTTATCGGCGGAGCCATGGTTCTTGTACTCGCTGCCGGATGCAAAGCAAAAGTCGAACCGACTCCGGCCGACACTCCTACACAGGACGAGGTAATCCTGCACGCCTGGTCATGGAATCTTGATACCATCGCCGCAAACATGAAACTAATAGCTGAATCGGGCTATGATTTCGTGCAGACATCTCCAGTGCAGACATGCTATGTCGGTGAAGACGGAGGCATGGCGCTCTTCAGCCGGGAAGGCGACAGCATCAAAGGCAAATGGTACTACTATTACCAACCCACCGACTGGAAGATAGGCAACTATGAAATCGGTACCCGCGACGCTTTCAAGGCTATGTGCGACAGTGCCCGCAAATACGGCGTGCGCGTGATTGTCGACGTGCTTCCCAATCACACTGCTGTCGACGACAAAGCCGTATTGCCTTCGCTCGACAATGCCGTGGGCGGCCATGAGAACCTGTTCCATGCCAACGGATTCACCCCTATCACCGACTACAACGACCGCCTGCAGTGTACCACAGGCGAAATGGGCGGCCTGAAAGATGTCAACACCGAAAACCCCGACTTCCAGCATTACTACATGACTTATGTCAACGATCTGATCAGCCTAGGAGCACGCGGATTCCGCTATGACACAGCCAAACACATAGGCCTGCCGTCCGATCCGCTCGACCCCAAGACCGAGGCCAACGGATGGACCAACGATTTCTGGGACGTAGCCACAGGGCGCAAGGATGTCAAAGGTCTTAGCCTTATGATGCCCGACAGTATTTTCATATATGGCGAAGTACTTCAGGACAAGAACGTCAAGGAAACGGAATATGCCGAATATATGGATCTCACAGCCAGTGCCTACGGCCATGTTTTGCGCGAAGCTCTTGAAAAAGGCTCGGCAGCGGATGCCGGACTTGAGGAGTGGCATCATTCCGCCGATCCCTCGAAACTCGTCACATGGGTTGAAAGTCACGACACCTACTGCAATGCTCATGAATCGGCAGGCCTTTCCAACGAGCAGATACGTGCCGGATGGGGGTTCCTGACGGCACGCCAGAACGGACGTCCGCTTTTCTACAGCCGTCCTGCCGGCAGCACCCGCGAGAACTATTGGGGCAACAACCGCATCGGCGCACGAGGCAACGACGAGTTCTTCAATCCCGAAGTCGTGGCTGTCAACAAGTTCCGCAAAGCCATGTCGGGACAAGCTGAGAACACATTCACTACACTCAGCGGCGAAATCGTCGAGGTATGCCGCGGAAACCGCGGAGCTGCCGTGATAAATTTCAGCGCCGAACCGGTCGATTTTGAAATAGCCACTACCCTGCCCGACGGAAAATATACCGACGGTGTACATGGCTCGACATTCACTGTAAGCAACGGAACACTCGCGGGCAGTGCCGCACCTTTGGCTTCTTATATCCTTTACGCACAATAATACATCAAAGGAGTTCCTGACAAAAAGGGTTGGTCCAAGTAGCGGGCCAACCCTTTTTCTATGATAACAACTATTGAAAAAATCAATGGGAAACACGGTTCAGAGCCATACATAATCAGTTCCTTTGCAAAAAAATTTAGCGATACGATTATGAATACTCCATTGATCACCTGGTGCTGCGTCGTAGGTCTGTTGACAGCGGTAGTCCTCGCACAAAGCATAATTTACATTACCGGCCGCAAGCACAAAAGAAAGAAAATATTCGGAATAGCCTCCGAACGTGAAATTCTATTTATTCCCGGCGACAACACAGATAATGACGATTATGACTGCGACGACTGAACAACGCCCGTCATCGGAACAAGTATGCCATTTTCTGTCGGAATATGCCTCATGGCTGCTTGGCTGCGGAGCCACATGCATACGCCTTGAAATGAACCTTACGAGAATAGCCATGGCATTCGGCAAAAACGTAGAACTGTACATCACCCCACGTCACATCCATCTGTCCGTAACCGATACCCTGAGTCCGGCATCGAAAGCAGCCACATGTATAGTATCGGTTTGCCATATACCGACATCGTTCAATATAAATATGGGGCTTAGCCGACTGAGTTGGGAAATCGCCGACGGGAAAATAGGTTTCGAAAAAGCGGAAACACGTTTCCGGCAGATTGTCAGCAACGATATCCAGAGCAAAGCGCTTGTTCTGATGCTCGTTTCGGTAGCCAACGCATCGTTTTGCGGCCTTTTCGGAGGCGACAGCATAGCAATGGCGACAACCGGTATAGCAACTCTCGCAGGTTATTATATTAAACAGCGAATGCTCAGCTTAGGCATAGACCTACGCGCCACAGTGTTCGTATGCTCGTTCGTATCAGTAGTAATAGCTGCATCCGGAAGCATATTTCATTCATGTCCATCTGATATAGCACTCGCTACAAGTGTACTTTACCTTATTCCCGGAGTCCCTTTCCTCAATTCATTCAGCGATATGCTATACAGGTATTATATCTGCGCGCTCAGCCGTTTCATGGATGCACTTGTAATCACAGCCTGCCTTTCGGCCGGCATGTGTTGCGGAATGTTACTGATGAATGCCGGGATGTTCTAAAAAATTGAATAATATGTTGTGCAAAATTTTATATGATGCATTACTTGCAGCGATAGCTGCAATCGGATTTTCCGCAATAAGCAGGCCGCCGCGCCACGCCTATTTATATTGTGCTATTCTGGCTGCGGCAGGCCACTCCTTTCGTTTCGCCCTTATGAGTCCTGAATTGACAGGCATCCATATCATCACAGCCACCATCGTGGCTGCCACTGTCACCGGAGTGCTTGCAGTGCTCGTTTCACCTATAGCCCGTATGCCCGCGGAAGCATGTCTTTTTCCAGCTCTGCTGCCCATGATTCCGGGAATTTACGCATATAAGGCTTTCGGAGCACTGGCCTTGTGCATGCTGTGCGAGAGCAAGGATGTTTTCTGGCATAATTTCTACCTGTTCTCTCATAACGCCATCACATGCACTGCCGTGCTTTTGTGCCTGGTAGCAGGAGGCAGCATTCCTGTTTTTATATTCAAAAATTTATCTTTTAGTGCCACAAGATAAAAATAAATAATATTTTTGCATATTAAATGATTTAACTGTAATGGAATTGCGTCAGCTGAAATATTTTATCAAAGTAGCCGAAACATTGAATTTTTCCGAGGCGGCTAAATTGTCGTGCGTCACCCAAAGCACTCTGTCGCAACAGATCAAACAGCTTGAAAATGAACTTGGCTCCCAACTACTTGTCCGCAGCAGCCACAACGTGGCACTGACGGAAGCGGGAGCGGAACTTCTGCCATACGCACGCCGCACGCTCCATGAAGCGGAATTATGCCGCACAAGAATGGACGACCTCAACAAATTGACAGCAGGCACCTTGAATATAGGCGTTACATATTCATTCAGTCCGATATTGACTGAAACGCTGATTTCATTCATGAAAATGTATCCCGGGATAAAACTCAACATTTTCTATAAGCCCATGGCTGAGCTGATGGAACTACTCAGGAGCCGGAAGGTCGACTTCGTCCTTGCTTTCAGACCCACTAAACCTGTCGACGGAGTTGAATCGCACATCTTGTTCCAGAATTATCTTTCGGCAATAGTAAGTTCACGTCATCCATTGGCGTCAAAATCCAGAATCAGTCTGTCGGACCTCGAAAATTACGATCTGGCTCTCCCGTCACAAGGTTTACAGGCCCGCAACGCATTCGAGCATATCATCACTCCCGACCACCATTTCCGCATAAGAATAGAACTTAACGAAGTCAACATACTTCTTACGTTGATACGCCAGAGTTTTCTGGTATCCGTTCTTGCTGAAGCTTCCATACACAATGAAAACGGTATAAAAGCCATCCCGCTCGATCTTCCCGACAATGAAATGACCGGATGTGTGCATACCCTCAAGGATAGTTACCGGAAACACTCGATGCAGGAATTCATTAGGTTGTTAAGTGATTCTTTTGCCGTAAAAGAACGGCAGAACGCATGGATTTAAATTTATAATATCAAAAATAAGATTTATAATGGAATACAGATTTTGTGGAAAAAGCGGTTTGCAACTGCCGGTCATATCGTTGGGTATGTGGCATAATTTCGGCGACACCGACCGCTTCTCGACCATGCAGGAAATAGCTTTCAGGGCTTTCGACTGCGGAGTGACACACTTTGACCTTGCCAACAACTACGGACCTCCTCCTGGAAGCGCCGAGTCGAATTTCGGCAAAATAATGGAGCGCGGCCTTAAAACACACCGCGATGAAATAATCGTATCGTCGAAAGCCGGCCACCTGATGTGGGACGGTCCTTACGGCGACGGAGGTTCGCGCAAGTACATAATGGCAAGCATAGACCAGAGCCTGAAACGAACCGGACTCGAATACTTCGATATATTCTACAGCCACCGCTATTGTCCCGAAACGCCCCTTGAAGAAACCGTACAGGCGCTTATTGACATTGTCCACCGCGGCAAAGCCCTTTATGTCGGGCTATCGAAATATCCCGTCGACGTGGCTCGCCGTGCATGTGAAATGATGGCGGAACAGCATGTGCGCTGCCTTATCTATCAGGACCGCTACAACATGCTCTGCCGCAAGCCCGAAGACGGTCACTTCGACTTCATGGAAGAACAGGGTCTTGGCTTTATCGCGTTCTCGCCTCTGGCACAAGGTCTTCTCACAAACCGCTATATCAACGGTATTCCTGATGATTCGCGCGTGGCAAAAAGCGGAGTTTTCCTGCACCGCGAGGACATTACACCGGAAATGGTTGAAAAAATCAAGAAACTTGATGCCATTGCCGCCAACAGGGGTCAGTCGCTCGCACAGATGTCGCTTGCATGGATTCTAAATAATAACGTTGTAACATCCGTTATCATAGGAGCAAGCTCGGTCAGTCAGCTTGACGACAATCTGCAAGCAGCCGCCAATACTCCATTCTCTCCGGAAGAAATTTCAGAAATAGACCGCATCATCGGCTAATCCGATGTCAGCCCTCGGAATCTTCCGGCCTGTCAATTCAGGTCGGAAGCGAGCCTGCGGGATGCAAGCGCGAAAGCGAACACAACAATTCCGAGTAGAACATAGGTGATGGCCGTGGAATGCAACACATTGCCAATTCCGACTATGGGCGAAACCGCGGCTCCCACAACATAGCCGCTTATACCGAGCAATGCTGAAGCTTCTCCGGCGCTTTCCCGGCCTTCGTTCATAGCTAAAGTGTTGGCTGTAGTGAATATAAGTCCGAGTCCGAAGAGCATCACGATTGAGAAAATTTCGTAAAGCAATATGCTGTGTATGCAGTATAACGCCACAGCTTCGGCAAGCACGCCGAACGCCATTACCACTGCACCCGTATATGCCGCTTTTTTGAAAGGCTTGAATTTGAGCGCAAGCATCGAGCCGGCCGCCATAAATATTGCATTGAATCCGATTACAAGTCCATAGGACGTCTGCGATAACCCATAGTGACTCTGTAGGATAAAAGGCGACGACGAGATATAAGCGAAAAGCATTCCGAGAGCTGTTCCTTTGAAGCATATATGGATTATGAAAGGACGGTTACGCAAAAGAGAGCCGTAACCTGAAAAAGATTTCATCCACGGCCCGGATACACGCTTCGCGACAGGAAGCGATTCTTTAAGAACAGGTGCGGCGAACAAAAGAAACACAGCGAATATAGCCAATAGCACAAACACGCCTTTCCATCCGAACGCATCCGACGTAATGCCGCCTATCACCGGCGCCGATGCCGGAGCAATACCGTTGATCGCACCTATAAGTGCCATAAGCCTGGCGAGAGCACGGCCTTGATATACGTCGGCCGGAATCGTCCGTGCCAGAAAATATCCGCCCGAAGCACCTATGCCCTGAAAAAGCCTGCAGAGGTTAAAAACATGTATAGACGGAGAAAACACACTCACCACAGCGGATACTATAAAGAGCACGATAGAAGCGACAAGCACAGGCCGTCGGCCTATGCGGTCACTGACAGGCCCCAGTATAAACTGGCCCAATGCAAGCCCTGCCATACCCATCGTCAGCCCCATTTGCCCAAGAGATACGGAACATCCGAAAAACCGGCACATCGCCGGAAGTGCAGGCGTATACATGTCGTTTACAAAAGAGCCGAGAGCGCTGAGCAACACAAGACAGGCTACAAGAAATACATAGTAGTGCTTGTCGGACTGTAGTTTCGCAGCCATGGGCGACTGCTGCGAAAGAAGTGTTGAATTGATATTTGTCCTTTCTTGAGATGTATCCATATATTTTCAAACATGCGTACAATTTAAAATGTTTGCCAAGCCAAGACTGTTAGCTTTCAGCCTGGCAAAATCAAATATTTGCTTTTATACCCTGTTTATTGGTAAATTTGCACAAAAAAATATGTGAATATGGCCGATAACTATCTTGAAAAGAAAATGGAAGAACACCGTCGCGGAAACAGCGCCGGAAATTATACGAGGCGTCTGACTCCTAACGGGACTAAAGCCGGTCATGTTCTTATGCCATTTCCGCCGCGACGGGTGCTTGTGATAGCCGAGGATGTTCCGTCCGATGACATTGCAATGGGCGTAGTCCGCGCTCTGTGCACGACAGGATGCCGTGTCGCGTTCACAGGGAATGATTTTTCGGAAGGTCAGAAAGCGGCACAATCTACAGGCGGCCAATTCCATAAAGTCCCTTATGGCAATCTTGAGGCACTGGACAATGCGATGGCTTATATCGCTGAAAAATGGGGATCCGTCGAGATACTTGTATCATGTGGGGCAGAAAACGCTTTCAATCATGCGTCCGCCTCACATTTTCTCGATTCCGGCTGTATCAGAATCATTGCGGGCGAAAACATCACACCAAGCTCCGGAGCAATATCAGTCGAACTCTTGGCCGATACTCCGGTCGATGCAGTCACCCGACTTATACTCTATCTCGCACTTCCTGATTCGGCAATGCTATGCGGGTACAAAATAAAAGTGAGTCCCGACGGAACGCCGGAACTCACCGCTATATAAACCATTGATTTATTACAGTTCTAACGCTCCGACTGCCGGAGTATCGGTTATCGCATAATCAATTACATCGGACACAGTGTCGACATAATGGAAGTTCATTCCGTCGAGATATCGTGCCGGTATGTCCTCAATGTCGCGCCTGTTTCGTTTGCTCAGTACTATCGTTTCAATACCCGCGCGCTTTGAGGCAAGGATTTTTTCGCGTATGCCACCTACAGGCAGAACTTTACCACGCAGTGTGATTTCACCTGTCATGGCAATCCGTTCGGCGACACGCCGCTGCAAGAATGTAGAAACAATCGATGTGGCAATCGTTATGCCAGCCGACGGGCCATCTTTCGGAATGGCACCTTCGGGGAAGTGTATGTGCAAGTTGTATTTTCCGAAAAGCGCAGGATCTATGCCGAGCACTTTGGCATGAGCCTTCACCCATTCCAAGGCTATTGTGGCCGATTCTTTCATCACATTTCCGAGATTGCCCGTTATTGTCAGGCGTTCGCCGTTGCCGGGCGACAGCGATGATTCCGCCATCAGGATTTCGCCGCCGACTTCTGTCCATGCCAGACCCGTCACCACTCCGGCGAATTCATTGCCTTCATAACTGTCGGATTCGCGAGGTGCAAGTCCGAGCAGGTCGTACAAATCGTCGGGAGTGACAGGCGAAGGAAAATCGCGTTTCTCCATCTTGAACATCACGGCCTTACGAGCCAGCGCGGAAAGCTTTTTCTCAAGCTGGCGCACACCGCTTTCCGAAGTATAGCGGGCAATAATGGCTGACAAACCATCGTCGGTGATGCTGAGATCAGCTTCCGTCAGCTTGTGTTCGCCGAGTATTCTCGGCAAAAGATGACGGCGGGCTATTTCCATTTTTTCTTCAAGCACATAGCCGCTGATATCTATAATCTCCATACGGTCGAGCAGCGGACGGGCAAGTGTGGAAAGTGTGTTGGCCGTGGCTATGAAGAGAACTCGGGAGAGATCGTAATCCACATCTATATAATTGTCGTGGAAGCGGCAGTTCTGCTCGGGGTCGAGCACCTCGAGCAACGCGGCAGCGGGATCGCCTTTAAAGTCGGCTCCTATCTTGTCGATTTCGTCAAGGAGGAGTATGGGATTGGAAACACCCACTCGCTTCATGGCTTCTATGATACGCCCGGGCATTGCTCCAACGTATGTGCGTCGGTGTCCTCGGATTTCAGCTTCGTCATGGAGGCCGCCGAGCGACACACGCTCATATTTGCGTCCGAGCGCACGGGCCAGCGAGCGGCCAATCGACGTCTTGCCGACACCGGGAGCACCGACCAGACATATAATCGGTGCCTTGCCGCGCGGATTATGCATCAGTACTGCAAGCTGTTCAAGTATGCGCTCCTTTACTTTTTCCAGTCCGTAGTGGTCGGATTCGAGGATGTCACGTGCCGAATTCAGGTTATTATTTGTCGAAGTAAGCACATTCCACGGCAGAGCGAGCAATGTTTCGAGATAACTGAACTGTACCGAATAATCGGGCGACTGCGGATTATAACGCCTCAACTTGTCGCTTTCACGTATAAATGTGTCCATCACGGCCTTCGGCATATCGAGCGCACGGGCTTTCTTTACAAGCTCGTCGATTTCGTCGGCACTGTCGCCGTACAGTTCCTCGCGTATGGTATCCATCTGTTGCTGAAGGAATGCCGAACGTTGGTTTTCCTCCATATTCCGGCGCGCGCGACTCATTATGTTGCGCGTAATGTCAAGTTTCTGTTCCAGACCTGTCAGTTCTGTCAGAAGACCGTAGGCACGGTCGGCAAGTTGCGATTTCGAGAGCAGCCCGCATTTCGCCTTAGGATCGAAAGGCAGGTTTGTAGCGGCGAAATTGACGAATTCATCGTTGTCCGTTATATTCTTCAGATTCTCTACTATGACAGTCGCGTCAGACGACTGTTCGAGAATTTCATGCGAAAGCTTGCGCACCTGTTCCACAAGAAGGCCGTATTCATACTCATTGTCGGCCTTGACGTCGGGTATGGTTTTCACGCGCGCCGTCAGCTGCGCTTCAGGCATCGATGTTCCTCGTCCGCGCCCCATTATGCGGAATTTACCGCGTGCCTGCACCACAGCGGTATAATTGCCGTCGGGCAGTTTGATCAGCTTGAGAATATCGGCAAACACACCGTATTTATATAAGCCCGTAGTGACAGCCGGGGTATCCTCGTCGGCATCGATCTGACAGACAATGCCGACAGGCATAGCCGCTTCATGCGCACGTTTGGCGGTAAGCAATGAATTGGGGCGTCCAAGGGAAATCGGGATTGTCACACCGGGAAAGAGGACAAGATTACGGGTAGCTATAACCGGCAGATCCTCGCAATCGGGCGCGTTACGGCGCCCCTCGGCATCGAGGCTTATATCGATGCCAAGGCCATGAAATTCAATATCTTCGATGGAGTCCTTATTTTCGTTGTCGTTGGCCATGTTTTCGGTGGTCTTTTGTATTCTGTAGTCTTTTTATTTTCAATACTGCAAAAGGAGTGCCAAAATTACAAAATTCCCGTCGTAGAGCAGTCGGCTGTCAGATAAAAATCGTTAAAATCCATTCTTACTGACTATATGTCGGCAATATGTTGTGAAACATAAAACCGAGGTGCAGTTTTACAGCATTTTTTTCATAAATTGCACTCGCCAAACGATAAATCGGCGGCAAAAACATAAAATCACCATTTATCCCTTAATATCATGAAGATATATAAATCCAATGAAATCAAGAACATAGCCCTGCTTGGCAGCAAAGGCTCAGGTAAAACCACACTCGCCGAAGCAATGCTTTACGAGTGTGGAGTTATAAAACGCCGTGGCACAATTGACGCTAAAAATACAGTTTCCGACTATTTCCCGGTTGAAAAAGAATACGGCTATTCAGTATTCTCTACAATTTTTTACGCCGAATTTCTCGGCAAAAAGCTGAATGTCATCGACTGCCCCGGAGCGGACGACTTCGTAGGCGCCGCCATCACGGCTCTGAACGTCACCGATACCGGTGTGATCGTAATCAACGGTCAATACGGAGTCGAAGTAGGCACCCAGAATATTTTCCGTACGGCAACGTCAGTCAACAAACCCATAATGTTCGCCCTCAACCAGCTCGACGGCGAAAAAGCCGACTATGAGAACGTGTTCGAACAGATGCGCGATGTATTCGGCCCCAAAGTGGTGGCGATACAATATCCTCTTGCCTCAGGACCCGGCTTCAATTCCATGATCGACGTTCTTCTGATGAAGAAATATTCGTGGGGACCCGAAGGTGGAGTTCCCGTCATCGAAGAAATCCCCGCCGAAGAGCAGGAACGCGCCCACGAACTTCACCGAATACTTGTCGAGGCCGCTGCGGAAAACGACGAGAGCCTGATGGAAAAATTCTTCGAAAGCGACCATCTTACAGAAGACGAACTGCGCATGGGCATACGTAAAGGCCTTGAGTCACGTTCGATCTACCCTGTTTTCTGCGTAAGTGCCGAAAAGGACATGGGCGTTCGCCGCATGATGGAATTCCTCGGCAATGTCGTTCCTTTTGTGGAAGACATGGCTGCACCTGTCGACACAGCCGGCGACGAAGTGAAGCCCGATGCCGCAGGACCGTTGAGCCTCTATGTGTTCAAGACCACCGTCGAACCGCACATCGGCGAAGTGAGCTATTTCAAGGTAATGTCGGGCACACTGAAAGCCGGCGCCGACCTTGAGAACGTGTCGCGCGGAGGCAAAGAACGCCTTGCCCAAATTTTCTGCGTATGCGGACAGATAAAAACTCCGGTCGACGAACTATGCGCCGGCGACATAGGCGCCACCGTCAAGATGAAAGACGTCCGCACAGGCAACACACTCAATGAAAAAGGCTGCGAATACAGTTTCGATTTCATAAAATATCCTGCGCCGAAATATCAGCGCGCCGTACGTCCCGTCACTGAAAGCGACGCCGAGAAGCTATCCGTCATCCTGACACGCATGCACGAAGAAGATCCGACCTGGCAGATCGAACAGTCCAAGGAGCTGAAACAGACCATCGTGTCCGGCCAAGGCGAATTCCACCTCCGTACCTTAAAATGGCGCGTGGAAAACAACGACAAACTACCCATCATATTCGAGGAACCCAAAATTCCCTATCGCGAAACAATCACCCGCGCATCGCGTGCCGACTATCGCCACAAAAAGCAGTCGGGCGGCGCAGGACAGTTCGGCGAAGTACATCTGATCGTGGAGCCGTACACGGAAGACATGCCGGCTCCCGACACCTATCGTTTCGGCAACCAGGAATTCAAGATGAACGTTCGCGACACACAGGAAATACCTCTGGCATGGGGCGGCAAACTCGTTGTCTGCAACTGCATCGTAGGCGGTGCCATCGACACACGATTCATTCCGGCCATTATAAAAGGTCTTATGGACCGCATGGAACAGGGTCCGCTGACAGGTTCATACGCCCGCGACGTTCGCGTATGCATCTACGACGGCAAGATGCACCCCGTCGACTCCAATGAAATCTCGTTCCGCCTCGCAGGCCGCAACGCATTCAGTCAGGCGTTCCGCGAAGCGAACCCGAAAGTTCTCGAACCTGTCTACGACGTCGAAGTGCTCGTGCCCGGCGACGTAATGGGCGATGTAATGAGCGACCTTCAGGGACGCCGTGCAATCATCATGGGCATGTCGTCGGAAAACGGCTTCGAGAAAATCACAGCCAAAGTTCCCTTGAAAGAGATGGCGAACTACTCTACGGCTCTCAGCTCGATCACCGGCGGGCGCTCGTCGTTCAGCATGCGTTTCGCCTCCTACGAACTCGTGCCCGGCGACGTACAGGAAAAACTCCTCAAAGAATACGCCGAAAAGAACACCGAAGAATAACTACGGTTATATACACAATGCGACCTGCCGCGGCCATATCGCGGCAGGTCGCACTTTTTTTGTTGCCGCTACGGATTTTTTGCTTACCTTTGTAGGACAATTATACAAAAACCGGAATATCACTAAAAACATAAAGATAAAAATGGAAATTACGGGTAAAATCATTGCCGCTCTCCCCGAGGTATCAGGCGTTTCCCGCTCAGGCAACGCATGGAAAAAGAAAGAATATGTACTTGAAACACAGGAAACATATCCCCGCAAGGTGCATTTCACCTGCTTCGGCGACAATGCCGACAAGATAGTGCTGAGCGTAGGCCAGACAGCCACAGTCAGCTTCGACATCGAGAGCCGCGAATACAACGGCCGCTGGTACACCGACATCCGCGCATGGAAAGCCGAAATCGCACAAGCTCCCGCAGCCCAGCCCGCAGCACCTGCCGCCTCTCCTTTCGATGCAGGCGTGGCAGTACCTCCGCCCCCGATTGTCAACAATTCCGCTGAAGAAGAATTCCCTTTCTGACCCGACATCGAAACAGACTACAATGGCAATCGAACTTAAAGACTTAACCAAACGCAGCGAAAACTACTCGCAGTGGTACAACGACCTCGTTGTCAAAGCTGATCTTGCCGAACAGTCGGCCGTACGCGGATGTATGGTCATCAAACCCTACGGCTATGCCATCTGGGAAAAGATGCAGCAGACCCTCGACCGCATGTTCAAGGAAACCGGCGTCCAGAACGCCTATTTCCCCCTTCTTATTCCAAAATCATTCCTCTGCCGCGAAGCCGAGCACGTAGAAGGCTTTGCCAAGGAATGCGCCGTGGTAACCCATTACCGACTGAAAAACGATCCGGAAGGACGCGGCGTGGTAGTAGACCCAGAAGCCAGACTCGAAGAAGAACTGATTGTGCGTCCGACTTCGGAAACAATCATCTGGGGAACCTACAAGAACTGGATCCACAGCTACCGCGACCTGCCCGTACTGTGCAACCAGTGGGCAAACGTGATGCGTTGGGAAATGCGCACACGCATGTTCCTGCGCACATCCGAATTCCTATGGCAGGAAGGACATTGCGCACATGCCACAGCTGAAGAATCGGAAGCCCGCACAGTGCAGATGATCAATCTTTATGCCGAATTCGCCGAAAAATACATGGCCATGCCGGTGGTAAAAGGTGTCAAGACAGCCAACGAGCGTTTCGCCGGTGCCCTGAACACCTACACGATCGAAGCCATGATGCAGGACGGCAAAGCGCTACAGTCGGGCACATCCCACAATCTGGGTCAGAACTTCGCCAAGGCTTTCGACGTGACATTCGCCAACAAGGACAATCAGCCCGAATATGTATGGGCAAACTCATGGGGCGTATCGACACGCCTGATGGGCGCCCTTATTATGACCCACTCCGACGACAACGGCCTTGTCCTGCCTCCGCATCTGGCTCCTATACAGGTTGTCATCGTACCTATATTCAAGAATGCCGAACAGCTTGCCGCCATCACCGAAAAAGTGATGCCTATCGTCGAACGTCTGCACGAACTCGGAATATCCGTCAAGTACGACGACGCCGACAACAAGCGCCCGGGCTTCAAGTTCGCCGACTACGAACTCAAAGGCGTGCCAGTTCGTCTTGTAATCGGAGCACGCGACATCGAGAACGGCACAGTCGAATTGATGCGCCGTGACACACTTGAAAAAGAATCCGCACCTCTCGCCGGCATAGCCGATCACATCAACACCCTGCTCGAAGACATTCAGCAGAATATCTACAACAAGGCTCTTGCCATGCGACAGGCAAAAACTTACGTCTGCGATTCCTACGACGAATTCAAACAGCGTATCGAGGACGGAGGTTTCTTCCTGTGCCACTGGGACGGCACCACCGAAACCGAGGAACGTATCAAGGCCGACACCAAAGCGACCATACGCTGCATACCTCTCGACGGCGATGAAACACCCGGTGTATGTATGGTTACTGGCAAGCCCTCCGCTCGCCGTGTGATCATAGCCCGAAACTATTGACATTAAATTGCATGTCCGAACCCGCAATCACAAAAGCACCGCCACGTGTGGCTCTGGTCGTTCCTTGCTACAACGAGGAAGAGGTGCTTCCGCTGACCCTCCCCGTACTTCTCGATATCCTCGGGAAGCTTACGGAGCGGGGGCTTGCGGCAGCGGACAGCTATGTGCTGTGCAGCAATGACGGCAGCCGCGACCGTACGTGGGATATAATTAGCCGATTCAACGACAGCGACCCGCGTGTGAAAGGCATTTCGCTCGCCCATAACCGCGGACACCAGAACGCCCTGCTCGCAGGACTGATGCGTGCACGCCGCGACTGCGATGTCAGTATCTCTCTCGACGCCGACCTTCAGGACTCTCCGGAAACCATCTTCGAGATGATGGAAATGTACCATGCCGGGTACGACATAGTCTACGGTGTACGCTCGGACCGCAGCAGCGACACATGGTTCAAACGGGTTACGGCACATGGATTCTACCGTTTTCAACGCGCTATGGGGCTTGAAACCGTATTCGACCACGCCGACTTCCGCCTGCTCGACCGACGCGCACTCGACTGCCTGTCGGAGTACGACGAAAGCAACCTTTTCCTGCGCGGCATCATGCCTCACATCGGCTTGAAATGGACTACGGTCACCTATCGTCGCTCGCCGCGTCGCGCCGGAGAATCGAAATACCCTCTCAAAGCGATGCTTTCGCTGTCGATCGACGGTATAACATCCTTCACCGCCAAACCGATGCGCCTGATTTTCCTCACAGGACTCGTCATGCTGCTGGCTGACATAGGCGTTGGAATATGGGTATTCACCGCACACTGGCTCGGACAGACCATATCCGGCTGGTCGTCGCTGATGCTCTCGCTGTGGTTTCTCGGCAGCCTTGTGTTGATAGCCCTTGGAATCATAGGAGAATATATAGGCAAAATTTTTGTGGAAGTCAAACACCGTCCGCGATTCCACGTGGCCGAAGAAACCAAGAACTGAATTGTCGATTATGGATGCACGCCAATTCCGCAAGCAGCTTTCCGAAAAGCTTTTGATGTCGGCAGAGGAAGTCGACGCACTTACCGAAGGCCTGGCGATGATCATGCGCGAACGCTGCGGCGAACTCGATACCGTTGCCATACCGTCGTTCGGCAACTTTGTTCCGGTCAAGCACGACGAATCCGTCGAAACCGACCGCTCCAGCGGCCGCCGGCTTCTCCTGCCTCCGGAAATCGTTCTTGAATTCACCCCCAGCGGACTGCTGCGAAAACACCTCGGACATGAATAGCACTGTCAACCTCTCGCAGCTTATAACACGTCTTTCCGAAATCACGGAAAGCGATCCGAACACTGCACGCCGTTTCCTACACGATTTTTTCGCGCTGATAGAAACAGAACTTGTAGCCGGTAACGAAGTGGACATAAAAGGCATAGGCACATTCCGGCGCCTTGACGGAAGCACCGCCGCCGACAGTACTCCAAGCGTAGGTTTTATTCCGGCCGAATCGCTGGCAGAAGCGATTAATGCCCCATTCGCCATGTTTGAACCGGTGGAACTTGCCGAAGGTGTCGACGAAGCCGCACTCGCGGCATGCGATACGGAAGAGCCTGCGCTTACGGAAGATGCTGACACGGAAAGCTCATCGCCTGACGAAACAAGCGCCTCGGCAGAAATCAGCCAAGAAGAAATTCACCCCCAGGACGAAACAGAAACCTATCCGGAAGAAACGATGACTGAAGACAACGCTACGGAAGAAGTGGCCGTATGCACTGTCGAGGCAACAGAAAATGAAGTGCTTCAGGACACAGAGCAAATTCCCGGAAATAACTATATTGCGGAATCAGACGATAACTTCGACTCCGTCGGAGAACAAGCCGTGCATCGCCGCCGACCGCGTCGCGGTCTGTGGGCTTTAGCCGGTCTTATATTCGGACTTTCCGCCGGCTATGGAATTTCATGGCTGACAGTTCCTATGCCTGCTCCTGACTATGATTACGTATTCGAGGAAGAAGTCGAAATCATTGCAGAGAACGACTCTGAAGAAGCATCGTATGCCGAAACCGGAGCCGACGAAGCGTCAGAAAATAATACCATAACGCCTGAAACTGTTGAAACCGGTAAAGCTGCAACAAGCATTCAGGAGGATCCGGCTGAAAATGAAACCGAAAACACAATCGAAGTCGAGCCAAGCGATGTCGTCTACGATACTGTGACAAAAAACCGCTTTCTCGCCACCATGTCGCGCGCCCATTATGGCGGTGCAATGGAATATTGGGTATATATCTACGAGGCAAACCGCGACCGGCTCGGTCATCCCGACCGCATCGAACCCGGGACTCGCGTAGTAATTCCACCCATAAGCAGCTTCGCGCCTGAAGGCGACACCCCGCGTGCGCGTGCCGAAGCCGTCCGCCTTGCATCGGAAATATATTCCCGCTTCAAATAAATATTTTTCGTAATTTTTATTACCTTTGCAGAGTCCGAGCGAAATAGTCCGGAGGGACATTCGTACGGATTCTTATTTTTACAGGGCTTTCTGCGCTTCATCTTTCAATCTCGAAACTTCGCAAACTTTGACTCACAGAAAGGTCCTGCAACGAGGACGCCTGCATGATGTAGTCATATCCGTACGGCCATATCTGTATATGGTCTAATATGATTATATCGGGTGGGCTTTCTTGCGTTGCTTATCCATTGTGAGTCGGGCAATGCGAAAGCCTTGGGATTGTGGATAAGCTGCGAAGCTTCACGCCACTTTTTTATTTTAAAGATCCTCTGAAGCTGAGGAGAAAAAAACATAACTTTATGAAAAACAAACTCATCATTGCCCTGCTTTGCGCATCGGCTGCCGCATCGCCGCTACACGCACAAGAAATCACTGCGAAACAAACATTTCCCACTTTTTATGGGGCTGCTGACGCCTTGGATAAAAACGGGGAGCAGTTTTTTATAATATGGGAAGCCGTCGGCGACAACACGAAATTCACGATTTTTGACGGAATCAATATTGTAAAAGAATTTACCATGCCCGTAAAATACGGGGTCATCAATAACAACCAAGGTTCTTTTGAACCTTACGATCTTTTTGAACTCTATAGGAACCACGATGGCAGTGATATAGCTGCGACTCAGAATCTGTTTAACAACGATGACAAATGGGAAATTACTTGGCGAAAGTCCGACATAAACGGGGAATCATATCTTGTTTATAATGAAGACGGCATCTTGCTCGGAGAATATGACCCCGAGAAGTATGGCAGTTACCTGATTATACCTCAGTCGAAACAGACTTTGGTCATGGATAAGGATTATGCTAATATGACCACTGAAGACACTTATCGTATATACTCTTTCTACGACAACAATAGCAGCGGAGTCCGGCCGGCGGCTCTTACGCCTGTCAAGCAATCGAACGCCTATCCCAACCCAGTGCCGGAAGGACATACCCTTACCATCGACTTCGGAACCGCACTTGAAGCCGACGGAATGCTGAGCATAATAGATATGAACGGCCGTACAGTCTACCGCAGCAGAGTCGCACAAGGAAGCCAAAACACGAAAGTGCCATCGCATCGCTTCGGACGCGGCCGGCTGATCTACGTCGTGGCTGTCGACGGCGCGCCCGTAGCCACAGGCAAAGTAATAGCTGAATAAACTTAATAATATCCATACAAATCATCCAAAAAGGAGTGATGGCTGCCAAATAGCCGCATTCCTTTTTATTTTTTTGCCCAAACAAGCCTTGTGGTTCATAATAATAATTAAAAGTTTGGGGTGTGAAAGGTTAAATAGATAAATTTAACATTCATATTTAACGTGTCACTTGTTATAGTAGTAATTTTGTATGGGTTTTCATGCCCGAGCGCATTATGCCTGACACGAAATAAATTGAAAATAACATATCTTCAGAAACTATGAGCGAAAGCGTCAACATTCGCCAGCTCAACGAGCTGGTTGCAAGCAAAAGCGATTTTATCCGCCTTGTGACCCATGGAATGGACCAGACAATCGTCGGCCAGAAACACCTTGTCGAATCACTGCTTATCTCCCTGCTGGCCAACGGCCATGTGCTGCTTGAAGGCGTGCCCGGTCTTGCAAAGACCCTCGCCATCAAGACTCTCTCTCAGCTTATCGACGCCAAATACAGCCGCGTACAATTCACACCTGACCTTCTGCCGGCCGACGTTCTCGGAACCATGATCTACAGTGTGAAAAACGAACAGTTCCAAGTCAAGAAAGGCCCGATTTTCGCCAACTTCGTTCTCGCCGATGAAATCAACCGTGCTCCCGCCAAAGTTCAGAGCGCCCTGCTCGAAGCCATGCAGGAACGTCAGGTGACAATAGGCGACCACACTTTCCCTCTCGACGAACCATTCCTCGTAATGGCCACTCAGAACCCCATCGAGCAGGAAGGCACATATCCGCTTCCCGAAGCCCAGGTCGACCGATTCCTGATGAAAGTCGTGATCGGCTATCCGAGCAAAGACGAGGAACGCACAATCATACGCCAGAACATCAGCAAACAGAAAGTGAACGTTCTGCCCGTGCTCAAGCCCGAAGAGGTGATCGAAGCTCAGAAAATTGTCGAAGAAATCTATGTCGATGAAAAAATCGAACGCTACATAGTCGACATAGTATTTGCCACACGAACACCTAAAGAATACGGACTCGACGACCTCGACGCCTATATTTCCTTCGGTGCATCGCCCCGTGCGTCGATTTCGCTTGCCCGCGCCGCCCGTGCTTACGCATTTCTGCACCAGCGCGGCTACGTAATACCGGAAGATGTGATTGCCGTATGCCACGACGTGCTCCGCCACCGCATCGGACTGACTTACGAAGCCGAGGCTAACAACTTCACCACCGACATGGTGATCACCGATATCCTCGATAAAATACAGGTTCCCTGACCGCAGCCTCTCCTCCCCATATCAACCAAACTTTGATTTATGGACTCAAATGAACTTATAAAAAAAGTTCGCAAGATAGAAATAAAGACGCGCGGACTTTCGCAGAACATCTTCGCCGGCGAATACCATTCGGCATTCAAAGGTCGAGGCATGACTTTTGCGGAAGTACGCGAGTACCAGTACGGCGACGATATCCGCGACATAGACTGGAACGTCACCGCACGCCACAACCACCCCTATGTCAAAGTCTACGAGGAAGAACGTGAACTGACGGTGATGCTGCTTGTCGACGTGTCGGCCAGCCGCAACTTCGGAGCCGTCGGCGAGGAAAAACGGCAGATGATCGCCGAAATCGCCGCAACCATAGCTTTCTCGGCCATCCAGAACAACGACAAGATAGGCGCTCTGTTTTTCTCCGACCGCGTTGAGAAGTTCATTACGCCGAAAAAAGGCCGCAAGCACATCCTTTTCCTTATCCGCGAGCTGCTCGACTTCACTCCGCAGAGCCGGGGTACGGACATAGCCGCTGCCGTGCGTTATTTCACCGACGCCTTGAAACGCCGCTGCACAATGTTCCTGATTTCCGACTTCATCGACAGCGGCGACTACCGCACACCTCTGACTGTGGCTATGTCGCGACACGACGTCATGGCAATTCAGGTCTATGACAAACGCGACAGCTCGCTGCCCGATGTAGGACTGATGCGCGTACAGGACTTTGAAACAGGCGCCACCCGCTGGATCGACACTTCATCGTCGCGCGTACGAAAGGCATACGGAAAATGGTGGTACGACCGCCAGCAGCAGATGGCAACATCGTTGCGCAGCAACCGCGTGGACTTCGTGTCCGTGGCGACCGACGAGGACTACGTGCGCGCACTGATGGGACTTTTCAAAAACCGCTCGACCGTATGAAAAAAGCAAGACTGAACATAAAAAGCCTTTATCGTCGCCTCTCCATGGCGCTTATGGCGCCGGCATTGCTGGCGTCCGCCGTATCAGCAGCTCCCGCAGGAGTGACGCTCAAAGCATCCGTAGATTCGACGGTAGTGGTGATGGGCGATATCACGAACCTACGCCTTCAGGCCATCCTGCCCACAGCATTTATCGACTCCGCCCGCGTGGCCGACATGCCCGCTCCCGACAGCCAGTACGGAGGTCTTGACGTAATATCCGTCAAAGCCGACACACTGCTCGGCGATGCTTCCGGCCGTTCCACAATCGACTATACATTGACAGTACAGGCTTTTGACCCCGGTACACTTTCCATTCCTCCATTCGGCATGGTAGTAGGCTCGGTTCCCGACACGGCATATTCGGACGTACTCACACTTAAGGTATTGCCTGTCGACGTGGACTCTCTTGAAACAATCCATCCACTGCAAGGCACGGTTTCGGCCCGGTCACGCTGGTATGATTACATACCCACATGGCTTCCGTACGTCCTTCTCGGCCTCCTTGCCTTAGGACTTATCGCCGTAGGCATACTCTATGCTTTCATGGGCAAGAAAATCATTCCGGAGAAAGCCAAGCCCGAAATACCGCCTTACGATCTGGCTGTCAGCAGGCTTAACGAGCTTCAGGCTCGCAAACTGCCGGAAAACGGACATGAGAAAGAATACTATACCGAACTGGTCGACATTCTTCGCCAGTATCTGCACGGTCGCTTCGGCATAAACGCTATGGAAATGACAAGTACACAGATCGTGCGCTCCCTGCGTGCCAACGAAAACACCCGCATGACCGCAGAAGAGATGCGTCCCGTGCTTGCCATGGCCGACTTTGTCAAATTTGCCAAAGTACGCCCGATGCCCGAAGACAATGTGAAATCATACAACACTGCCGTCAATTTCCTTGAGCAGACAAAACCCGTACCGGTTCCCGAAGAAGAACAGGACACCAAGGATTCCGACGCAAAAAAAACAAAATAATATAAGATGCAATTCGCACATCCATCGTTCCTTTGGCTGTTCCTGCTTTTCATACCTCTTATAGCTTGGTATATATGGAAACAGCGCAACGCCAATGCCACACTGTCGCTGTCGTCGACAGCCGCGTTCGACCGGCTACCGCGCTCGCCGAAGGAATATCTGCGCTATTTCCTTTTTGTGCTCCGTCTGGCCACCCTTGCCTGCGTGATTATCATATTGGCACGCCCTCAGGTCAAGGACAGCTGGCGCGTGACTTCCACCGAGGGAACGGACATCGTCATAGCCATGGACGTATCGTCGAGTATGCTTGCCCGCGACTTCACCCCCGACCGTTTCGGCGCTGCAAAGGAAGTGGCAGCCAAATTCATCGCCGGCCGTGAAGCCGACAACATCGGCATAGTAATCTTCGCCGGTGAAAGTCTGACAGGCGTACCCATGACTGTCGACCGTTCACAGCTTCTGAGCTATCTCCAGAATCTTAACATGAACATGCTTGAGGACGGAACCGCCATAGGCGACGGCATAGCAACCGCGCTAAACCGCCTCAAAGAAGGCAAAGCCAAGAGCAAAAGCATAATACTACTTACAGACGGCAGCAACAACACCGGCGTCGTAGCACCCGTCACCGCCTCGGAAGTAGCCAAGGAAATGGGAGTGAAAATCTACACCATAGGCGTAGGAACAAATGGCGAAGCCCCCTACCCGACACGCAATTCCATCACCGGCGCAATCGAATTCACTCCGCAGCCCGTAGTTATTGACGAAGCCACACTTCAGACAATAGCAAACAGCACCGGCGGAAAATATTTCCGCGCGACAGGCAACAAAGTGCTACGTGATGTGTTCACCGAAATCGACGCGCTCGAGAAAACACAGATGGACGTACGCCATTTCTCGCATACCGAGGACGATTATATGTTGTGGGCATGGCTTGCGCTCGGATTTTTCGCACTCGAACTTATACTGAGATATACCATCTTGCGCTCCATCCCCTAAGGCGGCGCGGAATACAGAATAAAGAAAACCGACTATGTTTGACTTCGCATATCCGACACACCTCTACCTGCTTGGGCTTATAGTACTGCTGGTAATGCTGTTCTGGTGGACACGCGCATCGCGCAGAGCCAAGTTGCGCCGCTTCGGACGCCCGGAAACAGTCGCCGCCCTGATGCCCGACGCATCGGCCTACACGCCATCCATCAAACTTGTGCTGCAGATGTTCGCTCTGGCAGCTCTTGTAATAATCGTCGCACGTCCGCGTGCAGGCGCCAAAGAGCAGGAAAGCACATCGGCTGGTATCGAGATCATGATTGCTTTCGACGTGTCGAACTCCATGCTCGCATCGTCCAACGACGCTGCCGACGGAATTCCGCGCCTCGACCGCGCGCGCCTGCTTCTCGAAAAACTTGTCGACAAGCTCGACAACGACAAAGTAGGCCTTATAGTCTATGCCGGCGAACCTAAAGTCCAGCTTCCGCTTACATCCGACTTCTACAGCGCCAAAATGTACCTAAACGAACTCAATCCTTCGATGATTGTCAATCAGGGTACCGACATCTCCGAAGCCATAAAAATGGCGATGAACGGATTCTCGCCGGCCGAAGACATGCACAAGGCAATAATACTCATCACCGACGCCGAAGACCACGAAGGCGAAGCTGTCAAAGCCGCCGGACTTGCCGCCGAAAACGGCATACAGGTCGACGTTGTCGGACTCGGATCAGCCAAAGGCGCACCGATACCCGTGCCCGGCGGACGACGCGGACAGTACATGACCGATCGTGAAGGTCAGACCGTAATAACAACTATAAACGAACAGCTCGGACGTGAAATAGCCGCCGCAGGCGACGGCATCTACGTGAACGGTGCCTCCGGATCCGCCCTCAACGACCTTATCGGACAACTCGACAAACTGCAGAAATCAGAGTTCAAGACAATTAACTACAGCGCATCGGCAGAACAATTCCCCACTTTCGCCGTAATCGCATTTCTGCTACTGCTGATCGAACTATTCATTCTCGACCGCAAGATCAGCTGGCTCAAGGGTATAAACTTCTTTAGCAAAGAACAGTCAGAGAAACACTGAAAACCATGACAAAAGTCAAGACCTACATACAACGCCTGCTCGTGATCGCAGCCTTTGCCGCAATCGCGTTGCCCTACGGCTTCGCGGCTGACCATGCGTCTTTCGAAAAATCAACAAAAGCGGAACGAAACTTCATCCGTTCGGGCAATAAAGCCATGGAGAGCGAAAAATACCACGAAGCTCTCGAGGACTACGAACGTGCGCTCGATGTGAATCCACTTTCATTAAGGGCGAACTACAACAAAGCACGAGCACTGCTCGAACTGTCGAGCGACGACAACAAAGGCACACGCAACGACCCTCGCGCCGCCGCCGACTCCATTCTTCAACGCGTAGCCGAACAGGCAAAAAAATTCGACACTGAAGTCGCTGCCAAAGCGTTCTATAATCTCGGAAATATGGCTTTCAACGATCAGAACTACGACCGCAGCATCGACATGTACAAAAAATCGCTGAGAATCGAACCGGAAAACATGCAGACCCGGGAGAACCTGCGTCTGGCACAGCTCAAAAAACAAGAGCAGGAACAGCAAGAGCAAAATCAGGACAAACAAGATCAGAAGCAGGATCAACAACAGGAACAGCAACAGAACCAAGACCAGCAGCAGGATCAACAGCAACAACAGGAACAACAACAGCAGCAGGAACAGCAACAAATGACAGGAAGCGCCCAACAGATTCTCCAGTCCATGCAGAACAAAGAGAACCGGACACGCAAGAAAGTCAATGCCCAGGAACAACCCTCCGGCCGGCCGCAGCATGAAAAACCCTGGTAACCCATTATCTCTTCTCCACTATCTCATCTCTTATCTAAAACACAGACAGATATGATACGGAGTCTACGTTTCACACTTGCCATCATAAGCGCACTGACAGCATTCGCGCTCGGGGCACAGCAGCCCTCTTTCAGCCTGATTCCGCCCCGCGCTGTCGTACAGGGACGGAATTTCACACTGACATTCCGCCTAAGCGACGGCGAAGCCAATCCGCCGGCTGCACCGACACTCGACGGCTGCACCCTGCTCTACGGACCGTCGACATCGACAATGTACAACACGTCGATTGTCAACGGCCGCATGACATCCAGTTCGTCAATCGACTACTCTTTTGTCTATAAAGCCGACAAACCGGGCAGCGTCACAGTCCCGGCTGTAACCATCACGGTAGAAGGCAAGAAACTCTCATCCCGCGAAAGCAATTTCAATATTCTTCCCGATGACAGCGCCCCCGCAGCATCCGGAAGCCAGGGCAACCGCCACGGACACCCCGACGACCCCTCATCCCGGGCACCCGGCCGGATAGAAGCTTCAGATCTGCTCGTACGGGTATTCTTCTCAAAATCGAAAGTCTACGAACAGGAGCCGGTCATCGCCACCATCAAAGTATATACCAAATACGACATCAGCTCATTCCTGGTAACCACACAGCCTGCATTCGAAGGCTTCCTGTGCGAAGAACTGCCGGTGAACCTCGAAGCCGAACTTGAACATTACAATGGCCAGAACTATCATACCGCCGTACTGAAGCGCCTGTTGCTCTATCCGCAGAAAGCAGGTAAACTCAGTGTCAACTCAGGCAAATATGATGTAACCCTCGTTCAACAGGAAATAGTCAACATGGGCTTTTTCCGCACCACACGCCCTGTCGAACGTCAGGTGACTACCTCATCCAATGCCGCCACCCTGACCGTCGAAGCTCTTCCCGAACCGCGTCCGGCCGGATTCAATGGCGCGGTAGGACACTTCAGTGTAGCCACGGAACTCACGCCCGAACTGCTCCGCACCAATGAAGCCGCCACCTATTCATATATAGTAAAAGGCACAGGCAATATCAAGTACCTGAGCGAACCCTCTGTCGAATTCCCGGCCGGCATAGATGCATATACGCCAAAGACCGACATAAACACCCGCGTTTCAGGCGCAAATATGACAGGCACATATCGTACCGACTTCACAATCGTTCCTCAGGAAATAGGTGATTTCAGTATTCCCGGCACAAATTTCGTATACTTCAATCCCGACAGCCGCAGCTATGAAACCATAGAAGTCGCCGCCCGCGATTTCAAAGTCGTGCGCGGAGCTACCACTTCGGGCGTCATAAGCGACGAACAGACCGCCGTACAGGCCGAGATCGAAGACATCAACCACATACATCGCTCCGATTCATCAAAACAGCGCCACAGCATCAGCTACACAATCGACAGTCCCTGGTACTGGCTTGCTTACGTGTGTGCCACCGCACTTCTTGCCGGCATCGTGCTGGCCTACCGACGCCGCATTCGCCTTGACGCTGACGTCACCGGACGACGCCTCGCACGCGCCGGACGCGTAGCCAACCGCCGCCTCAAAGAGGCTCGAGGATATATGAACAGCCATCGCAACGAACTTTTCTACGACTCGCTCGCAAAAGCCCTCTGGGGGTACATAGGCGATAAACTGTCGATAGCCCCGTCACAGCTTATGCGCGACAACATTGCTGAAAAGTTACGTTCCTTCGGAGCATCGGCAGAAACCACAGATCAGGTCATCGACGTGCTCGACCTCTGCGAAATGGCTCGTTTCACACCAAACCACTCCGACCGCGAGGTAGCCGAACTCTACGACAAAGCCGTCGCAGCCATACACGGAATCGAATCCGTAAGAAAATAATTCCGGAACCATACCCATACACAAAAGCTCAAAGATGAAACGCTTCTTATTATCGATAATAAGTGCCATTGTCATGACATCCGCACCGATTGCGGCAACCGCGGCTTCACCGGCACAGCAGGCAGACTCGGCATATAACAAGGAAGACTACCGCGGAGCCATATCGCTCTACAAGCAAGCAATCGACTCCGACGGAGTGTCGGCCGACATATATTACAATCTCGGCAACGCATATTTTCGCAACGGCCAGCCCGGAATGGCTGTTGTCAGCTACGAACGCGCCCTCAAACTCGAACCGTCGCACACCGACGCACGCCACAACCTCGCCTTTGTCCGCAGCCGCATACAAGACCTGCCTGAAGACGACAGTTCGTTCCTTGTCAACCTGCACCACGGCATACGCGATTTCGCATCGGCCAACACATGGGCATGGATAGCATTTGCCATTTTCATTAGCCTTCTTGGCTGCGTCGCACTTTATATTTTCTCCCGTAATGTGGGTCTGCGCAAGACCGGATTCTTCGGCGGCATAACATTGCTTTTCATTTTCATATATGCAATAGTACTCGCCCGCGGCAGTGCCATAAACGCTTCAAGCCATGAAACGGCAGTCGTCATTGTCCCCACGACACACCTCAGTTCCACACCGAGAGCCGCACGCAACGCCACCGACAAGGTAGTCCCCATCCACGAAGGAACAAAAGTCGAAATCATTGATTCCATTCCGACTCCCGACGACCCACGCTCGCCAAAATGGTACAATGTTAAAATCAACAACAGCTCAAGTGCATGGGTCCGCTCTGTCGACGTTGAACGTATCTGACAATCAATACATTCTAATTCCTTTATGAATTACATGCTATAAAACATATTCTTTTTTTCGCCAAATTCTTTGTTATATAGAAAAAATGCGACTAACTTTATAGCACAAACAATAAATTGTAACTTAACTCATAAAACGGACTACTGATATGACAAAGACAATCACTTTCAACGAGCTTCGTCGCCTCAAAGACAGACTGCCCGACGGCTCGATGCATAAAATCGCAGACCGTCTTAACACCACCGTTCAGACCGTGCGCAACTATTTCGGAGGCAGCAATTATGACTTCGGCCGGAACTGTGGTGTCCACATCGAGCCGGGTCCTGACGGCGGCATTGTCGTCCTCGACGATTCAACGATCTACGATATGGCCGTCGAAATCCTCCAGAGCGAGGAAGCTGAGTAACAGGCATATTTTAAAAAGCTCTACCGAGGGTTTGCGGCAGTCCCGATTAAGCTGTCGCAAACCCTCGGATGCTAAAAACAGATACCGTAATGTCGCGCTTTATAACAGTAGCAATCCATACCTACGAACGTGCGCTATCACTGCGTTCGATACTTGAGAACGAAGGTATAGAAGTTGAACTGAACAATGTAAATCTCGAAGTCCCCGGACTCTCGTCGGGAGTAAGGGTGCGCATACGCGAGGAAGATCTGCCCCTGGCTTTGCGTATAATCGAAAATGCCGAACTCTTCGGTGTGAACTCGTCAGGCACAGCTCAGACTCTGTCACACACCATAATGATTCCTGTCGACCTTAGCGAGAACTCATTCAAGGCAGCATCTGTAGGCGCACGACTCGCCGCTCGCCATAAAGCCGCGATATGCCTGCTATACAGCTACATCGATCCGTATATCGCCGGCAATATGCAATTTACCGACAGCCTGACATACGAAATAGGAGAAACTGGCGCACGAGCACAGATGGTTGAAAACGCTGAAAAGCTGATGAAAAATTTCGCCGACCGCCTGCGGGCATCAATGAAAAAAGGCGAACTCCCGGCAGTGAAAATGCGGCATAAAGTAGTGGAAGGCGTTCCGGAAGATGCCATAACCGAATGTGCAAAAGCTGAAACGCCCTACCTTATTATAATGGGTACACGTGGAGCCGACAAAAAAGGGAAAGATATGATAGGCAGTGTTACGGCCGAGGTTCTCGACGACGGACGCTTCACCGTTCTAACCGTTCCCGAACCTGTCGATGCCGAAACCTCGCTGCGTCCCCGCAACATTCTTTTCTTCAGCAATCTTAACCAGGACGACATTCTCGCGCTTGACACTCTGTACCGTACTTTCGACGATGCCGAAGCCCATGTGACAATAGTGCATGTGCCCAAACGCAAACGCTTTTCCGATACTTCGACAGGCAAAGCTCTCGACCGTCTTGGCGAATATTGCAGGAAAAACTTCCATCACTACCATTTCAAGACAGTTCCTCTGAACGGAAATGTCGACATAGAAGAATTCGCGGCACTGCAGGCCGAATTCAAATTCGACCTTATCGCGGTTCCGAACCGTCGACGCAACGCATTCAGTCGTCTGTTCAATCCCGGACTTGCACATAAAATACTTTTTCAGACAGATATCCCCATGCTTGTGATTCCGGTCTGATTAAAACCGAACACTCTCCATGAAATTGCTGCTACTCCCCGACAGCATGTGCCGGAAACGGCTTACATTCTTCCTTGCCATGGAAGAATGGGCGGCACGCAGCCTGCCGGCCGACGAATACTTTTTTATATGGGAAGTAGGACCGACTGTCATCTGCGGACGTAATCAGGAAACAGACAAGGAAATCGATATCGAATTCTGTCGATGCTCCGGCATAGATATATGCCGACGTCGCAGCGGAGGCGGAGCTGTGCTGGCCGACAACGACAATTTCATGTTCTCGTACATCGCGCCCGGCGACGACACCGAAAAAATCTTCCACCGCTTCACAGCACGCGTAGCTGCCATGCTGCAGTCGCTTGGACTCGAAGCCGAAGCCCGCGGACGCAACGACATCTACATCGGAGGTCGCAAAATAAGCGGTGGAGCCTACTACAAGCTTCCCGGACGAGGCATAGCGCACAGCACCATGCTTTATTCATTCAATCCCGAAATGATGAGGAAAGCCCTTACGCCATCACGCGGTAAGCTTGAATCAAAAGGCGTCACGTCTGTCGAAGCATCAGTCAGTTCCCTGTCGGCCGAGGGCTTGAGGATGAGTCAACAGGAATTCAAGGACTACATACAGAAAAGCGTGACTGATGACACACTGACTCTCGGCAACGCCAATATTTCAGCTATAGAAGAAATACAACGCCGCTATGACGATCCTGCATTCATTTTCGGAAAAAAGACAGAATACCGCCACACAGCCAGCTCAACAACCTATGTCAAAGGCGCAGGGAACATAGACATAGCAATAGCGATAGCACCCGACGGCACTATCGCCCGATTTGATATAAAAGGCGATTTTTTGGGAAATCGGGATTGCGGAGAAATAGAAAAACGGCTGCAAGGCATAAAAGCCGACATAACGACGATAAAATCAAGGCTTGCGGGATTCGACACCGGAAAAGTGATACACGGTCTGGATACCCAGACTTTTACCGATCTGATCGACCGAACACTGAAAGAAACCACCTGAAACACCTTATATAACCATCAATAAAGATATAGAACCATGGAAAGCAACGACAAAAAAACATGCCTGCATGCCTGTCATGTCGCACTCGGCGCACAGATGATGCCATTCGGAGGCTTCGACATGCCGATCGAGTACAGCGGTCTTGACGCCGAACATCGCGCCGTGCGCGAATCGGTAGGCGTCTTCGATGTTTCTCACATGGGCGAAGTACGCATCAGCGGGAAAGACGCCCTACGCTTTGTGAACCATATTTTCTGCAACGACATTGAAAGTATATCCGACGGTCAGATACTCTACGGCATGATGCTCTACCCCGACGGAGGCACAGTCGACGACCTGTTGGTCTATAGAGTGGCCGAGGATGATTATTTCCTTGTTTTCAATGCATCGAATATCGACAAGGACATTGCATGGATGCACAGTTGCGCCGAAGCCTACGACGTAAAAATAGAAGATCAGTGCGATATCTACGGTGAAATAGCCGTACAGGGACCCGACAGCGAACGCACACTGCGCGAAGTACTCGGCATCGAGGCTGCCGACCTCGCTTTCTACACATTCAAAAGCCTCGGCGGCAATCCGGAAGTCATAGTCAGCCGCACCGGATATACAGGCGAGGACGGTTTCGAGATTTACGCCGCACCGGCCGACATTGTATCAATGTGGGAAAAACTGATGGCAGCCGGAGTCACGCCATGCGGACTCGGATGCCGCGATACATTGCGTTTCGAGGCCGGCTTGCCTCTATATGGCGATGAACTCGCAGCCGACATAAGTCCTGTCGAGGCTGCACTCGGCATGTTCGTCAAGCTCGACAAGCCTGAATTCATCGGTCGCGAAGCCATAGCACGCCAGAAAGAACAAGGCGTAAGCCGTAAGATTGTCGGACTCGAAATAGAAGGTCAGGCCACAGCCCGCCACGGGTTCGAGGTTCTTGATACCGACGACAATGTCATAGGCTCCGTAACCACAGGCTACAACTCGATAACCCTTGGCAAAAACCTTGCCATGGCAATGGTGGACATAGCCCATGCCGCACTCGGCACGCAGCTGAAAGTGCGTATACGCCGTCGCGTCGTGCCGGCAACGGTAATAAAAAAGCGATTCTATACCCCCAACTATAAAAAATAAACAAAACCCTAAAACGAAACAGTCATGACACGCTTTCTCAAATCACACGAATACGCAAGAATCGAAGGTAACAAAGCTTATATCGGAATCTCCGAATATGCGGCTCGCCAGCTCGGAGTGGTGACATACGTCGACATGCCCGACCTCGGAGAAGAAATCGACGCCGGCGACGATTTCGGAGCTATAGAAAGCCGCAAAGCCGCTTCAGATCTCTTTACTCCCGTAAGCGGCGAGGTTATGGAGATCAACGAAACACTTGAAGAAGACCCCACTCTTATAAACAAAGACCCGATGGCAAACTGGATCATCTGTATCGAGATGTCCGATCCGTCCGAGCTTGACTCTCTTATGGATGAAGCAGCATACGCTGCATTCTGCGAAAGCCTGCACTAAACATTCCGGAGCCATGAATCAACACCACTATCTGCCCCACACCGAGGCCGACATAGCGCGCATGCTTGCACGCTGCGGAGCCTCCTCGCTCGACGATTTCTACAGCGATGTCGAGCCTGATCTCCGTATTAAAAAGCCTTACGACGTATGTCCCGGAATGAGCGAACCGGAACTGGACGCCTATATGCGCCGCCTGTCATCAGCCAATCGCGAACTGATATGTTTCGCGGGAGGCGGTTTCTATCACCATCACACTCCTGCAGCAGTCGAAGCCATTACATCCCGCTCCGAATTTCTGACCGCATACACGCCTTATCAGCCCGAAATATCGCAAGGCACACTGCAATATATATTTGAATATCAGTCGATGATGGCCGAACTTACGGGGCTGGATGTCAGCAATGCGTCGATGTACGACGGTGCAACAGCCACAGCCGAAGCCATGATCATGGCAGTAGCCTCAGCACGCAAAAAACGCCGTGTGCTCATATCGGCGACAATCAATCCGGCTGTAGCTGCGGTTGTAGGCACATACGCCGCAGGAGCGGGAATCACAGTAGAAACCATTCCCGAACACGAAGGCATCACCGACCGCACAGCATTCACCGAAATGCTCGGATCCGGAGATGTGGCAGGCGTAATCGTGGCATCGCCAAACTACTACGGCATCCTTGAGGATTACAGCGGGTGGGCCGACGAATGCCATGCCGTCAAAGCCCTGCTTATAATGAACTGCCACGCATCGGCGCTCGGAGTAATCCGCACTCCCGGAGAATGGGGCGCCGACATTGCCTGCGGTGAGGCTCAGTCGCTCGGTATTCCGTTGAACTACGGCGGTCCGGGACTCGGCTATCTGTGCGCACGACGCGATCTAATGCGCAAAATGCCGGGACGCATCGTAGGCGCCACAACCGACGCCGACGGACAACGTGTATTCGTCCTGACTCTACAAGCACGCGAACAGCATATCCGACGCCAGAAAGCGACATCCAACATCTGCTCAAACCAGGGTATCATGACTCTGCACGCGGCCGCCTACCTGTCGCTGATGGGCAGCGAGGGTCTGGCTGAAGTAAACCGCCTCGGAAGTGAAGCCATGCACTCGCTTGCTGAAAAGCTGTGCGCGACCGGACGGATGAGCCTGCTATATCCCGGACGTACATTCCTCAACGAAACGGCATTCAAAATAAACAGACCTCTTGATGCCGACCGCATAATCGACAGCCTCGCAGACCACGGAATCCTCGCGGGAATAAAACTCGACGATGACGCAATTCTTGTCGCAGCCACAGAAATGTGTTCTCCTGCCGATATCGACCGCTATGTTTCACTTGTCAACAATCTCTGAAGCCCCATGAACAGACAATTGTATTCCAAGCTGATATTCGACCTCTCCCACGAAGGACGCAGGGGCTACAGCCTCCCTGAATTCGATTACGGTATTACAAGCTCCATACCCGACAATCTGCGCCGCGAATCAGCTCCGAAGCTTCCCGAGGCCGACGAACTGACCGTAGTACGCCATTACACCAATTCGAGTACCAACAACTTCGGTGTCGACACCGGTTTCTACCCCCTTGGTTCATGTACAATGAAGTACAACCCCAAGGCCGACGAAAGAGCCGTAACCCTGTGCGGCATAGGGCACCTGCATCCGGCGGCTCCCGCATCCACGGTGCAAGGCGCGCTTGAAATCTACCATGTCCTGCAAAAATACCTCAGCGAAATAGGCGGCATGGCTGAATTCACACTCAATCCTTTTGCCGGCGCACACGGAGAATATACCGGACTTATAGTGATAAGAGCCTGGCACCTGTCGTACGACGGTGGAGAAACGCGCCGCAAAGTGCTTGTGCCCGACTCGGCCCACGGTACAAATCCGGCAAGTGCCGCAATGGCAGGATTTGAAATCGAAGAAGTCAAAAGTATGCCCGACGGGACAGTCGATGTCGATGACCTCCGCTCAAAGCTCGACAGCAGTGTCGCGGCAATGATGATGACAAACCCGAATACCGTCGGGATGTTCGAGAAAAATATCCCCGAAATAGCCCGTATGGTTCACGAAGCCGGCGCACTGATGTACTACGACGGTGCAAATCTGAATCCTATGTTAGGCGTATGTCGTCCGGGCGACATGGGCTTCGACGTAATGCACATCAACCTGCACAAGACATTCGCTACTCCTCACGGCGGCGGAGGACCCGGAGCAGGGCCTGTAGGCGTACGCGCAGGCCTTGAAAAATTCCTGCCGGTTCCACGCGTGGTTCGCGACAACGACGGCACATATCGCATTACCGGACTTCCGGATTCATGCGGCCGTGTAAGTTCCTGGCTCGGCAACTACAGCGTTTTCGTAAAAGCTCTGTGCTACATTCTCAGCATGGGTGCCGAAGGACTCGCCAAGGTAGGTCCGCTTGCCACCCTCAATGCCAACTACATCATGCACTCACTATGCGACCTGTACGAACTTCCGATAAAAGGTCCCTGCAAACATGAATTCGTGTTCGACGGCCTGAAAGACAAATCGACCGGAGTAACAACCATGAACGTGGCCAAACGCCTCCTTGATTTCGGCTTCCATGCTCCGACCATCTACTTCCCTCTGCTCTTCCATGAATCGATGATGATAGAACCGACTGAAACGGAAAGCCCGGAAACGATCGACGCTTTCATCGATGTGATGCGCACAATAGCACGCGAAGCTTCTGAAACTCCCGAAATGCTTATCGAAGCCCCGCACAACACTCCGATGCGTCATCCCGACGAAAACGAGGCAGCTCTACACCCTGTTGTAACACTACGCGACCTATGTTCAAAGCAGATCTGATAATCATAGGCGGAGGCCCCGGAGGTTACGAGATTGCCGCTGAAAAAGCATCGGAAGGCTACTCTGTGCTCCTATTCGAACGCGCCGAACTTGGAGGGACATGCCTGAACCGCGGGTGTATACCGACAAAATGCCTTGCGGCGGCGGCAAAAATGCTTTCTGACATGAAACGGGCATCCGAATTCGGCATAGAGATTCAAGGACTGAATGCCGATTATGGAAGCGCTGTACGAAGGGCAGGCGAGGTAATCGGCCGCCTGCTCGGCGACATTGCCGGAAGCCTCGCTTCTGTCAATGTGATCCGAGCCGAGGCAAGCCTTGCCCCGGGGCGACGTGTACGCGCCGGAGGCGAGGAATACTCCGCCGAAAGAATACTGATTGCCACCGGCTCGAAACCGGCAAGACTGAACATTCCCGGAGCTGAGCTATGTATGGACAGCGACGCATTCCTGCAACTCGACAAGCTGCCGGACAGTGCGGCCATTATCGGAGGCGGTGTGATCGGCCTTGAGTTCGCCTCGATTCTCGCTGCCTATGGATGCGAAGTGACCGTAATAGAATATTGTAAGGAAATACTGCCGAACTTCGACAGTGAGATTGCCAAACGCCTGCGCTCGCTTCTAAGCCGCCGCGGTGTGAAATTCATACTCGGAGCCGCTGTCAAGTCTGTGGAGGAAGGATTCGCGGTCGAATACGAAAACAAACGCGGCATAAACAGACTCGAAAACATCGGGGCCGTGATATGTTGCGTCGGACGTCGCCCGGTGGTTCCGGACGGCTGCGATTCGGCGGGAATAGATCTCGACAGCCGCGGATTCATATCAGTCGACTGCAATATGGCGACTACAGCCGAAGGAATATATGCCGTCGGCGATGTCAATGGCCGAGCCATGCTGGCACACGCCGCCACAGCACAGGCACGTGTGGCTCTTGGCGAAAATGTCAACCTGGACATAATACCTTCCGTAGTGTTCACCGATCCTGAATGTGCATCGGTCGGACTCAGTGAGGACGATTGTGAGAAAGCCGGAAAGGACTTCCGTAAGGTCAAAGCACTTTACAGTTCAAATGGCAAAGCGGAAGCCTCAGGCGAAAGCGATGGCATGGTGAAAGTAATCTATGACAATGCTTCCCGCAAACTCCTCGGTTGCTCGGCTGTCGGCGCCCACGCCGCCGATCTGATAGCCGAAGCCGCAATTGCGCTGACCGCAGGAATGACAGTCGACGACATAGGAAGTTTGACTGTTCATGCCCACCCCACTCTCTCTGAACTACTGGCATCGGCCTGCCGCAATGCCGGCTGTTGAGAAATCACAAAAAACGCATATCACTCTTTTTCCGCCGTATCAGCCTCCGGACATTCGCTTCCGGCCCCGATACGGCGGAAAAATTCACGTTTATA
>Ga0073906_1000877_pt1 | contig 51540 bp, 54 predicted proteins | sample Inofromicrocosms_FD_65485 | JGI IMG/M metagenome (GOLD analysis project Ga0073906, IMG submission 65485) | Mouse cecum microbial communities from Vienna, Austria - Inoculum for glucosamine and mucus D2O microcosms | ecosystem: Host-associated > Mammals > Digestive system > Large intestine >...
ATACTGTTCCGTAGATTGGGAAATCAGGAGAAGAAAGGCATTCGGTATGGATATTCTCACCGTCAGCCACTTGACGAAGATCTACGGGGAGGGCGAGGCGGCCACGCGGGCCTTGGACGATGTGTCGTTTTCCGTGACCGAAGGCGAGTTCGTGGCCATCGTGGGGTCGTCGGGCTCGGGCAAGTCGACGCTGCTGCACCTCATCGGCGGGGTAGACCGTCCCACGTCGGGCCATGTGCTGCTGAACGGCGCCGATGTGTACGCGCGAAGCGATGAGGAGCTGGCGGTGTTCCGCCGTCGCGAGGTGGGCCTGGTGTACCAGTTCTACAACTTGGTGCCGGTGCTGAACGTGGTGGAGAACATGACGCTGCCCGTGGCTCTGGACGGCCGCACCGTGAACCAGGACCGTCTGGGCGGCCTGCTGGACCGGCTGGGCCTGCGCGGCCGCGAGGGGCACTTGCCGCGCCAGCTGTCGGGCGGTCAGCAGCAGCGCGTGGCCATCGGACGAGCCCTCATGAATGCGCCGGCCGTGGTGCTGGCCGACGAGCCCACGGGCAATCTGGACACGGCCAACAGCCGCGAGATCATGCAGCTGCTGCGCGACTCCAACCGCGACTTCGGCCAGACCATGGTGGTGATCACCCACGACGAGGAGATCGCCCTGGCCGCCGATCGCATCATCGCCGTGGAGGACGGCCGCATCGTGCGCGATGAGAGGATCCGCCGATGAACGCCATGACCACCTTCACCATCAAGAGCCTGCGGGCCAACAAGGTGCGCACGCTGGTGACCATTGCCGGTGTGGTACTGGCGGCGGCGCTGCTGACGGCGGTGCTCACCAGCTACACGAGCTTGCAGGCCATGCTCTACGAAGCCGAGACGCGCATGGCCGGCACCTGGATGGCCGAGGTGCAGGGCGACGACTTCGACGGTCTGGCTGCACAGACGCAGGAGGCCCAGGCTGCAGGGCAGGTCAACGATGTCGCCTACCTGCGCGACGCCGGGTTCGGCGAGCTTACCGAACAGCAGCAGAACTCCTTCGGCCGGTATCTTCCCCTTGCGGATTTCTCGGGCGACATCGAAACGCTGTGCTCCCTGCGGCCGAGCGAGGGGCGCTTGCCCGAGAAGGCCGGCGAGATCATGCTCTTCGATACGTGGCGCACCGCCGGCGACGGCGTGGAGGTGGGCGACACTATCACGGTGCCCGTAGGCGAGCGCGTGGCGGTGCTCGCTCCGGGGCGCACTGGCTCGATGACCCACGGCGAGGTGCCGGCGAGCGGCGGTTTCGTCGGCGGGATGGAGGCTGCCGAGGACGAGATCGCTGAGGGCACCGTGCTTGATTCGTCCATAGGGTATTTGGATGCCGCCCTCGACGGCGGCATCTTCAACGAGGAGCTGCGCGTTACGGGCGAGCGCACCTATACGGTGGTGGGATTCTACGATAATATTCCCTATGCCGCCTCTCACGGCTTCGGTATGACGGCCTTCACCTGCGATTCTCCGGACGATGAATTGACAGGGCTGAATCGGGCCTATGTGACCATGGCCGGCGTGGACAGCACGGCTGCGGTGGAACAGCGCATCGAAGAGGCCTTTCCCGACCGCTATGCCGAGTTGCACATGGGGCTTTTGCGCTATATGGGCGTGCGCACCGACGGTGCCATTTGGGACACGTTCTTCAATATCGCGGCGGTGCTGGCCGTGGTCATCATCGTGGCCTGCGTGTCGCTCATCTACAACGCCTTCGCCATTTCCGTGGCCGAGCGCACCGGCCAGTTCGGGCTTTTGGCCTCGGTGGGGGCCTCGCGCCGGCAGCTGCGTCGGGCCGTGGCGCTGGAGGCGCTTATCGTGGCGGCCATCGGCGTGCCGCTGGGGCTTGTGGTGGGCATCGGCGGCTGTGCGGTGACCTTTGCGGCCCTCGGCCCGTCGCTGGCCACGATCTTCGGCGCGGCCGAGGTGGGCTTCAACCTGTCGGTGGCGCCGTGGGCTCTGGCGGTGGCGGCCGGCCTCACGGTAGCCACAGTGCTGTTCAGCGTGTTCGTGCCCGCTTGGCGGGCGAGCCGGGTGAACGTCATCGATGCGCTGCGCGGCAACCAGTCGGCCCGGGCTTCCAAACGCGGGGCGGCGCGAGCGGCGCGGGCGGCCAACCCGGCCAAGCTGTGGCGCGGCCGCGGCATCGCCGGGCGCGTGTTCGGCATGGGCGGCCTTCTGGCGCGCATCAACGAGAAGCGTGGCGCGTCGAAGGGCATGGCCGCTTCGGTATCGCTGGCCCTGGCCATCGTGCTGCTCATGACGGCCGGATCGTTGTCCACGTTTTTGGGGACGCTGACGAAGGTGGCCGGCGGCCCGGTTGATGCGGGCGATGTGGGCGTGGTGGCGATGTTTTCGGACGATACGGCACCGGGCGGGGATGGGACCGAGGGCGCGGACGCGGCTGGCAATGCGCCCGGAGCCGAGGGCGCGGACGCTGGCGCTGCTGATGCGAACCCGGCCGCCCTGGCCGATGACGGGTCCCTCACCTTGGAGGCCGTGGTCGAGGCCCGTAACGCCCGCTTTGCCGAAGAGGCCGCGGTCTACGGAAAGGCCTGGGAGGTGCTGAAGACGACGCCGGATGCCGAGCCGGTGGGCTGGCGTCTGGGTGGGGGCGTGTCCCTTATCGTGCCCGAGGCCATGGTCGGCGATGCCTTCAAGGCCGATGGGGCCCTGCACGGGGGGCAGATGGCCGACGGCTCCTTTGCCGTGATGGGATCGGTGGTGTACTTGGAAGACGCGGCGTTCGACCGCTGCGTTGCCGACGCGGGGCTGAACCCCGCCGACTTCCGCGACCCGACTGAGCCGCGGGCTCTGGGGGTGGGGAAGGCCTATGGGAACAACGGCGCCGTGTACGAGCTGCTCGACGTGCTTACGGCTACGGGCACGGTGCAGGCGCTGACAGCCGGCCTCTACGAGGGCGAGGTCGTGTCTGGGTTCGCCGTGGCCTATGAGGCAGACGGCGCGAACGGCGCGGGCTTCGACTTTGTGCCCTACGTGTTCGAGCCTAATGGGGCTGACGGTGGGATGACGCGCAACCTCGATCCGGCCGATGTGGAGACGGCCACGACCCCTGTAGAGGTTGTCGCTGTGCTGGACGAGGCTCCCGAGCTGGTGGGCATGTACGGAGAATCGGTGCAGCTCATTGTGCCCATGTCCCTGGCGGCCACCCACAGCCTCGGTATCATCGACCCCACCTTCCGCGCCTCCTTCGACGCGCCAGAGGGCCGTTCGGGCGAGGTGGGGGACGACTTGGTGAACGCGGCGGGCACCTTCTTCCACGACGAGGCTCCCTTCGAGGTGGCGTTCCTCGCCATGAACGACTATGCGGGTGATGTTGCCAGCAACCAGACGCTGGCCATGGTCGTCAACGTGTTCTGCCTGCTGTTCACGGTGATTCTGGCGCTCATCGCCATGGCCAATGTGTTCAACACGGTGACCAACGGGCTCATCCTGCGCCGCCGCGAGTTCGCCGTCATGCGGTCGGTGGGGCTTTCCAACCGCCAGTTCCGCGCCATGATCGTGGACGAGTGCGTGGCCTGGTGCGCTCGAGGCCTCGTGCCGGGCGTGCTGCTGTCGCTTTTGGTGTCCTGGCTGCTGTGGGTGGCGGTGTCCGGCTCACTGTCGGGCCTTTCCTTCATGGTGCCCTGGGCCTACGTGGCCCTGGCCTTCGCCATGACCGCGGCGGCCGTGGGCATCTCGGTGGCCTACGGCATGCACCGCTGCAAGGCCGACAACGTCGTGGAGGCCCTGCGCATGGACAGCGTGTAGGAGCCCATTGCGGCTATGCGGGCGGCAGCCACGAGCGTGCCGCCCGGGCCCCGAGCCGGCAGCTGCCTCTATGCTGCTGCCGGCTTCTCTCCTCGCTTGCGGTAGCCGTAGCGGCCGGAAAGGGCGATCATGAGCGTGGCGGCCACCAGGCAGGTGAGCGCGTCTCCTATGGTGACCGACAGCCAGATGCCGTCGATGCCGAACAGCATCGGCAGCACGATGACGGCCGCCACCTGGAAGACCAGGGTGCGCAGAAACGAGATGAGCGCCGAGACCAGGCCATTGTTGAGCGCCGTGAAGAAGGCCGAGGCGTAGATGGCGAATCCCATGAACAAGAAGCACAGTGCGTACAGGCGGTAGGCCTTGGCGGTCAGCTCCAGCAGGGCGGCGTCGTAGCTGACGAAGATGGTCGACAGGGGCGCTGCGAGGGTTTGGCCGAGCAGGAACATCACCACGCTGGCCACGGCGATGAGCCCCAGGCTCTTCCACAGAAGCGAGCGCATCTCGGTATGGTTCTGCGCTCCGTACTGGAAGCTCATAAGCGGCGACGAGCCGATGGAGTAGCCCATGAACACCGCCGCGAACACCATGGCCGTGTACATGATGACGCCGTAGGCCGCCACGCCGTCCTCGCCGATGAAGCGCAGCAGCTGCCAGTTGTACAGGATGCCCACCATGCTCATGGCGATATTGGTGACCATCTCCGAGGAGCCGTTGGCGCAGGCCTTCCCGATGACGGGCCAGCGCAGGTGCGGGCGCACGAAGTACAGGGGCGTGGAGCGCTTGCGCGCGAAGTACACGAGCGGGATGCCGCCGCCGATGAGCTCGCCGATGTTGGTGGCCAGCGCCGCGCCCACTAGTCCCCAGCCGAACAGGCCCACGAACAGGAAGTCGAGCACGATGTTCGTCACCCCGGCCACCACGATGACGTAGAAGCCGTACTTGGGCTTGCCCGCTGTGACGAAGAAGCTCTGGAAGGCGTACTGCAGGATGAAAAACGGCATGGAGATCATCATCATGCGCCCGTAGAGCGTGGCGTCTTTGGCCATTTGCCCGGTGGCGCCGAGCACGGCCGCGGTGGGCTCCATGAAGAACCAGCCGCCCACGGCCAGCACGCTGCCCAGCACGAAGGCGAAGATGATGAGCAGCGAGAAGTGGCGCCGGGCGCGGGCGTTATCGCCTTCGCCTAGGGTCTTGGCCACGAGCGCGCTGCCGCCGGTGCCGATCATCATGCCGAAGGAGGCGAGCATCATCACGGGCGGCAGGATGAGGTTCACGGCAGCCAGGGCCGTCTTGCCCGCGTAGTTCGACACGAAGAAGCCGTCCACGATGGTGTAGCACGAGGTGAAGATCATCATGGCGATGGTGGGCAGCGTGAACTTGATGAGCGCGCTGGTGGAGAAATGCTTGGACATATCCACGGACATGGGAAAACCTTTCAGAGTAGTGCGATGGTGCGGGGGGGGGTGCCAGGGCCGGCGAGCGGGGTGCGGATCGGGCGCTCGGCGGGCCCCGAGCGAACGGGCGGGCGCCGGCTAGCGGAAGGAGAGGGCCGACAGCCGGGCGTCGAGCGCGTCTATGTAGCGTGCCATGGCCTCCGTGAGCCAGCGCTGCTCCTCGTCGCTGAAGATGGCCACGGCGTCGCGCTCGGCGGCGAGCACGGCGCGGATAGGCTCCGCATATTCGCTGAGGCCGCGCTCGGTGAGGAAGGCGCGCATGGTGCGGGGGCTGTCGCCGCGCAAGGCGATGAGCCCCTTGGCCTGCAGGCGCTTCACCGACGAGTGCACGGTCTGCTTCGAGGAGAACCCGCGCTCGCACAGTTGCTTCTGGGTGAGGCCGTCTTCCTCCATGAGGGCGTACAGGATGTCGAAGGCGCAGTCGGCCAGGCCCATGCGCCAGGCGGTCTGGCGGTACAGCTCGTCAGCACGGCGGTAGAAGTCGTCGATGGCACGGATGGTCTCGGCGGTGCGCTCCGGGGTGGGAGCGGTGCTGGTCTTCGATGCGGCGATCATAGGTTCCCTCAAAAGAAATGGTCTGATTTCGGACTAACGAGTTCGCTAGTATAGTCCGAAATCAGACCAAAGCAAGAGATTCACAAGGTTTTCAGAAGGGGCTTAGAACTCCCGTCCCTCGTAGAGCTTGGCGGATAGGAAGGCGCTGGCGATGTAGAGGATGGCGACGGCGGCCAAGGTCGCGCCAGCGGCGACGAGGTAGTTGCTGCCGGTGTCGAGCCACGCGACGAGATCGCTCACGAGGCCGTTGGCGAACAGGTAATCGGCGTCGAAGAAACTCACGCAACCGGCGATGACGATCACCACGACGAGGGGCACAATGCGGGCGGCCTTGGTCATGCCGAAGCGCATGATGAGCGGCAGCGCCACGACCATGGCAATCATGACGATGCCCACGGAGCCCGCCGTGGCGCCCACGATGGCGGCCGGCGGGTTCTCGGCGGGCGCGAGGCTTTCGGGCACCCAGGCGGCGGGCAGCAGGCCCATCACGGCCAGCAGCGCGAAGGAGAGCGCCAGGGAGAAAACGAAAGCGAGCACCGTGGCGATGGCAACGCTGGCGTAGCGGCCGAACACCACCTGGCGGCGCGTGATGGGCAGCGTGAGGCGGAAGCGTTCCCAGCCGTTCTGCTCGTCTAAGGCAGCCAGCGAGAACAGGCACATGAACGGTATCATGGCGCCGATGGCGGCAGAGGTGCCCACGGCCCCCATCACGTAGCTCATGAACAGGCTGACGACCAGGCAGATGCCGACAAGTTGCAAAAGCGCGCTGCGCAGGGCGGCGAAGTCGGATACGATCATGGTTTTCATCGGGATTCCCCCTTCAGGGTCAGCGTCATGTAATCTTCGATAGTAGCTTTGTCCACCACCAGGTCGGGGAAGGCGCGGGCGACAGCGAAGCGGTCGGGCACGAGCACGTCTGTGCCGTAATCGTGCCGCATCACGTGGGCTGCGCCGGGGGCCACAACGCCGCTGGCCAGGAGCGTCTCCACCTCGGCAGCGCGGCAGCGGGCCACGCCGGCCTCGTCGGTGATGACGTCTTTCGGGGAGGTGAACACGATGGCGCCGTTGTCCACGCAGACGATCTCGTCGGCGATCTTCTCCAGGTCGGAGGTGATGTGGGTGGACATGAGGATGCCGCGATCGCCCTCGGCCACGAAGTCGCGCAGAATATCGAGCACCTCGTCGCGGGCTATGGGGTCGAGCCCTGCCGTGGCCTCGTCCAGCACGAGCAGCTCGGGATGGTGGGCCAGGGCGAAGGCCAACGTCAGCTTCATGCCCATGCCGCGCGATAGCTCGCTCACCTTCTTCTTGGGGGACAGCCCGAAGGTGCTCAGGAGACGGCTGAAGTGGGATGCGTCCCACGTGGCATAGGCCGCGCGCCCGATGAGGCCCGCGTCGCCCACGCGGCAGGTGCTCGGGAAGGCGCAGGTGTCCAGCACCACGCCGATACGGCTCTTCAGGTCGTCGAGGGCCGACGAGCCGGGCGTGACGGCCTGTCCGAACAGGCGCACGGTGCCCTCGTCAGGGGCGATGAGCCCCAAAGCCGCCTTCAGGGTGGTGGTCTTGCCGGCGCCATTGGAGCCGATAAATCCCACGACGCATCCCGGTTCCACGGCCAGGTTCACGCCGGTGAGGGAGAAGTCGTCGTAGCGCTTCCCCAGGTTCTCTATGTCGATGAGGTTGGTCATGATGTCTCCTCGTGCGGGGCCGCTTGCGGCCCGCGGGTCAGTCTTCCTCCAACAGCAAGTCCAGCATGGCGTGCAAATCGGCAGGGCCGATGCCCGCCGCAGCCGCCTCGGTCGCGGCGCGGGTGAGGTGGGTCTCCACTTGGCGGAGGCGCTCCTCGCGCAAAAGCTCCAGGTTGCCGCCGGCAACGAAAGAGCCCTTGCCCTGCACCGTGTCGATGAAGCCTGCTTCCTCCAGTTCCGCGTAGGCCCGCTTGGTGGTGATGACGCTGATGCGCAAATCGTTGGCCAGGGCGCGGATGGAGGGCAGCGGGTCGCCTTCGGCCAGCTCACCGGCCATGATGGCCCCCTTGATCTGGCGGGCGATCTGCTCGTAGATGGGCTCGCTGCTTCCGTTCGCTATGATGATGTCCAAAGGTCCTCTTTCCCAGGTCGTGCCCTTTTCCGCATCGGCAAACTGCGCTGGTTGCCTGAGACGAGAAGGGGCGTTTCCCTGTTCGGCTTTCCCGTGCCGGCGTCCCGTCATCGCGGAAAGCGTGAATAGTGTATATACCCTATAAGCACAGTATATACACACCTATATACACTCGTCAAGGGGATTGGGCGAAACTCGTCGAAACTATTCTTGTACGATAATTCAAGAAGAGCTACACTGGGTAAGAACAATCATCTATTTGAGCAGAGGAGCACCCGTGGCAAAAACGAACAGCGTCATCGACTGGGAGGCCTACGGCACGATTTTGAAAGCGGCGCGTCTGGCCAACGGGTACAGCCGGGGCAAGCGACTGGTGGAAGCGGTGGAGGAGCGCACGGGCATGAAGATCTCGGAGCGCACCATCTATGCGCTCGAGGATGCGAGCCGTGCCCCCTCGGCCGATATCTACCTCGCCCTGCAGCAGGTGCTGCCCGAGCTGAACGACCCGGACTACATTCGCCCCATCTTCCGCAACGCCAACATGAAGGTGATGATCGTCGAAATCTAGTCGAGGTTTGCGCGCTGCCGGCGTGGTGCCCACGGCGCCGGCAGCGCGCAGGGGCCGGGCGCGTGGGGCAGCATGCTGCTGCGATCGGTGCGCTCCTTAGGCGCCGTAGCGCTCGGCCACCCAGGCGCGGGCCACTTCCACGAAGGCGCGGGTGGCGGCCGAGGCGGTGCTTCGCGAGCGGACGGCCAGCGAGATGTTGCGGGCGCACTCGCGCTCGGCCGGCAGTACGGCCAGGGGGAACAAGGGGCGGCTCAAGATGAGGCTCGGCAGGACGGAAAAACCCAGCCCCGCGCTCACCATGGACATCACCGCGTAATCGGAGTCCACGGTGAAGCGCACGTTGGGCTCCACCCCGTTGGCCTCGAAGAGCGCCTCCATCTCCGAGGGGCGCGCGTTGCCCTGGAGCTGGATGTAGGGCTCGCTTGCCAAAGCTTCGGTGGGGAAGACTTCAGCTTTTGCCAGCGGATGGTCGGGCGGCAGCACTACGAGGAGCGGGTCGGTGTGCAGGGGCACTGCGTCCAGGTCGCGCCGCTCGGGTGCGATGGAAAACGCGCAGTCGGCCCGGCCCTCCCAAGCTGCCTCTACGAGCTCCTGCTCGTCGTCGATGCACAGAAGCTTCAGGTCGATCTTCGGATACTGGGCGAGAAACGCCTTGGCAATGCCGGGGAACCACTCGATGGCTACGCTCGTGAACGAGCCGACGCGCACGAGGCCCCCTTCCCGGTCGTTCAGCTCGCGCACGCGGGTGGCGAGCGCGTGCTCATCGGCGTTGATCGTCTGCACAAGGCCGAGCACCTCGCGTCCCTCGGTCGTGAGGTGCACCCCGCCGTACTCGCGCACGAACAGCGTGAGGTTCAGCTCCTTTTCCAGTGCGTTCACCAAATAGCTGATACCGGCCTGGGTATAGCCCAATTCCTCGGCTGCCGCCTTGAAACTTCCCCGGCGCGCCACGGTAATGAACGCATCGTATTTCTGATTGGACACGGGACGGCCCCCTTTCGTCATGCACGTGCACAAGTATAAGATTTTCTTTAAAAGTTTTACAAGAAGTCCCGTTTTACTTTCATTAAGGCGGAGCTTAGTATGTCAATCGCTCCAAATTCAAAGAAAAGGCGCCCCTGCGGGGGCTTGGTATTGTGCGCTTTGAGGAGGGTGCGCGGCCGGAGCCCCGGCTGCGCACCACGGGAAGCGAGAGGAGGCATCGTGAGCCAGTGGAAGCAGGCGCGGTGGCCGTTCGTGGCCTTCGTGCTCATCGAGGTGGTCATCTTCGGATCGGGAAGCGCCGTGACGAAGTTCGCCTACGAGTCCATCACGCCTTTGTGGTGTTTGGCCGTGCGCTTCGGGCTCGCCACTGCGGTGTTCGCCCTCTTCTTCGGCCGTCGCATGGCACGGCGCCTGCACGGGGTGCGTGTGCGCACCTGGCTGCCCCAGGCGCTGTGCATGGCGGTGTCGTATCTGTGCTGCAACGTGGCCCTCGACCTGACCACGGCTACCAACGTGGGCTTCCTCGTAGCGCTGCCGGTGGTGTTTGCGCCCATCCTCTCCACGCTGGCGGAGCGCGGGCGCTATCCCAGGGCGATCATTCCCTTCCAGGTGGGCGTGGCTGCGGGACTCTACCTGCTGTGCAGCCAGGGCGGAAGCCTGGCCATCGGCGCGGGCGAGTTGTTCGCGCTGGCCTCGTCGGTGGCGCTGGCCGGGGCGCTCGTGTTCGGCAAGCAAGCTTTGGCCGAGCTGGATGCCGTCACCGTGGCTGGTACGCAGATAGCGGTGGCTTTCGCGCTGTGCCTGGGTTGCGCGCTTCTGTGGGAGCCGGCGCTGAACGTGGCGGCGGTGCGTCCGGTGGCCTGGGGCATCATCGCGTTTCTCGCCCTGTTCTCCACCTGCCTGGCGTTCTTCCTGCAGAGCCTGGCGCTCGATAGGCTTTCCTCCACCACGGTGTCGCTGCTGCTGACGGGCGAGCCGGTGTTCACGGCGCTGTTCGCCTACCTGTTCCTAGGCGAGACTCTCTCGCCGATGGGCCTGGCGGGCGCGATGCTCATCGTGGGCACGGTGGTAGCCGCCACCTATGTGGACGGCCGTGCAGATGCACCGGCCCACGAGGCGGCTCCGGTGCCGACGCGTCTGCCGCGCCGCGTGGTACGTCCGCGCCTCTTCGTGCGCCGGGTGCGCGAAGACCGCATGGCCGCTTAGAGGGCCCGCGTCGCATCGCGGCGGCCGCAGAAGGACGGTCGCCTCAGCTGGCCGCTTCCCATTTGCGCATATGCGGAACTCGGCATGTTCGATTGGTCGGTCGCCCGCGGCGCCGCGCAGGCTTTTGGAATTGCGGGTTTGGGAGATATCGCTGGGGTTTGCCATGGGGGCGCCGTCGTCGGATCGGGACGGCGGCGCCCCTTTTCTATTCCGCGACGATCACTCCCAAGCGCCGGGCGAGGGCGGCGGCCTGATACACGTTCATTTTCGTGCCGTAGATTTCCGCCATGGTGTCCGACAGCGCCACGCCTTCCAGCTGGCAGGTGGTGAAGTCGATGCCGAGCAGTGGCGTGCGGAAGAAGCTCGTGCCGATGAAGCGGTCGTCGTCGAGCAGCACATAGTGCAGCTCCATCTCGGTCATGTCGGCGCCGGAGAAGTCGCAACGGGTGGCCTCCATACCCCACCAGCGGCAGCGGTTCTGGGCGCTATAGGCCAGCGTGCAGTCGGTGAAAGCCACCTGCTCCAGGTTCGCCTCCATGAACGACGCGCCGGTAAGCTTGCAGTTCTTGAAGGTGCAGCGGGTGAATCCGGCGCTGTCAAAGTAGGTGTTGGCGAAGTCGCATTCCTCGAATACCGTATCGGTGAAAAGCGCGCCGGAAAAGTCGCAGCAGGATAGGAAGCAGTTGGTGAAGCGGGCGTGGCTCGCCTCCAGTTCCGAGAAGTTGCCGTCGGCGATGATGAGGTCGCGGGCGTCGATGGCCTCGAGGGGCTCGGTCGCGCCGTCGAGCAGCTCGTCGGCCTCCAGGGCGCGCAGCTCTTCGGGAATGGTCGGCAGCACGAGCGCGCGCTGGGCTGCAGCGCGGTCGAAGGCGGTCTGCACGGTATCGGGAATCACGGCCATGGGCGTCCTTTCGTCGGGGAGGTGCCGCCATTGTACTACGGGTTGCGGAGCTGGTCGGGAGCCTTCGATGGGCGATCGTGCAGTCGCGCTCGGAGCCTCTTTGCGTCTGAAAAGCGGAATCTTGTGCAGTAAACGCCGCGAGATAGACATCGTCGGGCTGGGAAATGCCGAAGAGGCAAAGCTCTTGTTGAAGGCTCCTGAATTTTCCCAGGTCAGAATTGTCCGGTAGGGCGACCTGGCAGAGAGCTTCAGTCGGGATATCTATCTCGCGGCGTTTACTGCACAGAAAACGGCTCTTCGGAAACAAAAAACGATCAGTGTAGAAACGGCTGGAACGAGATGACTTGAAAGGTCGCCTGCGGATTCCCTGCCGATGCGGCGGCAGAGGAGGCACCGAGCGATCCGGTGACGGAAGGCTAAGTCTCGGTTATACAGGTTTGTTCGGAAAGCGGGTCCTTCGGGACCCGCTTTTTCTCGTGGGACCGGTTCGAGAGCGCAAGACCTGCGATGGTGAGCCCAAGACCCCCGACGATGGGCGCAGTGAGCGGCTCGCCCAGCACGATGACGGAGGCGGTGCCCGTCAGCGCCGGCACGAGGTAGATGTAGGTGCTCGTGACGACGGCTCCCAAATGCTTCACGGCGAAGTTCCAGGTGACGAAGCAGGCGGCCGAGGCACCGAGACCGAGGAACAGCAGGTTTCCCGTCACGACGGGCTCGGCCAGGGCGGCTAGGGGCGCGGGCCCGGCGACGAGGAGCGCGGACGCCATGAACAGCAGGCCCCAGCCGAAGATGCGCTTGGTGGCGGCCAGGGTCTCGTAGCCGGCCTCGGCGATGCGCCCCACGATGGTGGAATAGATCGCCCACACGACTGCCGCGGCAAAGGAGAGCCCGCAGCCGATGAAGTTGGCCTCGGCGCTGCCGGCGAGGATCGCCTCGCCGCTGGCGCTGCCGACGAGCACGATGCCGGCCATGGCCAGGGCGAACCCGAGAGCGAAGGGCGCCGGGGCGGCGGGGCGCGAGCCCCGGGCGAGCATGATGAGGGCGCAGAACAGGGGAGCCGTGGCCACGATGGCGCCCACGGCGGTGGCGCTCGTGAAGGTGAGGGCGATGTTCTCGAGCAGGAAGTAGCAGGTCACACCCGCCAGGCCCGCAGCGGCGAACAGGCGTCCGTGGCGGCGGTCGGCCAGGGGCAGACGGCGGGGACGCAGGCAGCACAGGGCGAGAAAGCCCAGGGTGAAGCGGATGATGAGAATCCACAGCGGCGTGAGGCCGGCGGCGATCAGCACCTTGGTGGCGACGAAGGTGGTGCTCCACACGAGAATGGTAAACAGGGCGAGCAGATGGGCTTTCATAGGTGCGTCTTCTGTCGGCTTGCGATGGGACTGCTCTTCCCGGCGACCGCACGCTGATAGAAGCCGGGGGTGACGCCGAGGCGCTCCTTGAAGGCGCGCGTGAGGTGCGCCTGATCGGAAAAGCCGGCCTGGAAGGCCGCGTCGGCGCAGCTGGCTCCGCGGGCGAGCAGCTCCCGGGCCCGTTCCACGCGCAGCGAGGCCAGGTAGCGCATGGGCGTGAGGCCGAAAGCGGCGGTGAAGGTTCGCAGGGCGCGGTACTTGTCCAGCCCTGCGGCCTCCGCCAGGGCGTCCAGGCGCACGGTCTGGCCCACATGGTCGCGCAGATAGGCGGCCATGGCATGCGCGGCCTCGTCGCGGGGCTTGAGATCCGCAGGGGCGCAGAGGTGGTCGATGAGCAGGTAGAGCGTCTCCTCTATGGCTCCCTCGTCAAGAGGGGTCGCATCCATGAGCGCGGCGATGTCTTTCATATAGGCTGAGGCCTCGGCGCTCTCCACGATGGGGCCCTCGAAGGGCGGGCAGTCGGGAAAACCTAGAAGGGCCACGCTGTCGTAGACGAGCGGCACGGGGCCCTTCTGGATGCAGCCATGGGCGTCTCCGGCGTTTAGCGCGAGCAGCTGGCCTGCCTCCAGGCGGTAGGCGCGCCGGTTGCACTCCATGAGGCGGCAGCCCTCGCGCACCAGGCCGATGACCGGGTAATCGTGGGCATGGGCCGCGAAGGGTCGGTCGAGGCCGGCAAAGCGGCGAAATTCCAGCGCGCCGCCGAGGGCGCGCCGTACCGATTCCCGTGCGTGTCTGACATCTTGCTCCATGATGGATGCCATGGTAATCCTTCTGCACGGGTGCTTCTTGCATGAAATTGCACTGGTCGAAAGAGGTCGGGGACGGCGGGGGGGGGTCGGCGCGGCGGTTCCAAAGGTCGGCCGCGCTTGCCGATGCGAAACCAGGGCGGGGCCGCTCTGCTCGGTGGGGTACAATGGAGCTTATCGCGAAAGGAGTGTGGGCACCATGAAGCAGATATGGGACGGTCTCATCGTGGAGCATCCGATTGCCAGTGTGATAGGGGCGCTACTGGTCGTGGTGCTGACCTGCGGATCCGCTGGCTGAAAAGCGTGCGGGAGGGCTCGGGACGCCCGGCGCCCGTGAGGTTATCGTCGGTATGTTTGCCCTGTCAGCGAACTTGTGGCACAATATTCATTCGCGCGAGTGTCTCGCGCAGCACCAAAGGGTCGCGTGGCGCAGCGGGAGCGCAGGTGCCTTACAAGCACAAGGTCGGGGGTTCAAATCCCTCCGCGACCACCAGAAGTATTCGCAGGTCATCGCTTATTTTAGAGGCGGTGACCTGTTTTCGTTTTCAGGGTTCCTCCGCACCGAATCTGCAAATCGTCTGCAAATGGCGCAGAAAGCTGCCTCAGGCACCCTTCGGCAACGGTATGGCCTCTGGTTGCTTCGAATCGCCCTGAAACAGATTCCCGATGAGCCGTGCGGCCTTCTCGTCATTCTCCGGCACGGCATGGGCGTAGAAGTCGAGCGTTATGGAAGCCTTCGCGTGGCCCAGACGGCTCTGGATGGTTTTCAGGTCTATTCCGTTCGCGAGGAGTTGGGTCGCCTGGGTGTGGCGCAGCTCGTGGAACTTCAGGGTCGGGAATCCGGCGTTCTCACGGAAGACCCTCCACCAGCGTTGGAAGTTGCTCTTGTCCAGCCATCCACCCGTGGCCGAGCAGAAGGCCGGGGTCGTGTCATCGACAGTGAGACACAGATCGTCCAGCAGGTCGGCTTGGAGTGCCTTCCATGCCTTCAAGTGCGCCATAGTGACTGCATCCACCGCTACGGTGCGCCTCCCGGCTTCGGTCTTCGGCACCTTGGGCAGCATATCAGGGCCAAGCGATTGAGCCACGCTGATTTGGGAGCGCTCGAAGTCCACCGCTCCCCACGTGATCGCCAGAACCTCTCCCAGCCGCATTCCCGTGGCAAGGCCGACCCTTACAGCTAGGATGTAACAAACGTCTCTCATGCCCAGCAGGTAGCTCCTGTCTTCTGAAGCGCCCCAGTCCCGCTGTCGCCTCTCTTTCTCGATGAGCGAGTTCACAGCTCGTTTCTCCTCCGCGTTAATGTGGGCCAGCAGTATCGCTGCATCTTCCGTAGGGAGGCCCTTCCGGCTCGCCTTGTCCACGGGCGGTGCGTCCACCCGGTCGCACGGGTTCCGAGAGATCAGATCGTAGTCCACGGCCTTCCGCATGAGGGCCTTCAGGATAACGTGGTAGCTGTGAAGGGTGGTGTTGCCGCATCTCCGGCCCTGGGCCTCGCGCCGCTTACGAATCTCGCGATAAAGGGTCTCCACTGTGCGGGCGTCGATGCTCTTCAGGGGCATGTCGCCCAGCATCTCGCACATGAAGTTCAGCTTCGCCTCGTCGCGGTCGATGGTGTGCCTCGACGCTTTGCCTGATGCCCTCTTCGCCGCGATGAACTCTTTGCTAAACTGCCGTAGCGTCACCTTGTCGGCCTCGACTTTAAGGCCGTCCTCAAGCTCGCGTCTGATCTGGTCGCGAACTCTCCGGGCTTCGGCCTTGGTGCCGCGCACGGTACGCGATTTGCGGGGGTATTTCCCCGTGATGGGGTCGCGGCCCAGGGAGACCTGAACCTCCCAGACGCCGCGTGCCTTCTCGATGATGGAGCCATTGCCTATTGCTTTTGCCATATTTATCACCTCCAAACTCAGCTCTACGCTCGTAAATTCAATCCAAAACGCCCAGCAGGCGTAGTTGGCGGGAAGAACCCTGCCGCGCGGGCGGCAAAATGGGGGGGGGTTAAAGCGGGGTTGCCCGCATCCGAGATGCGGAAGAGGGAAGGGGGCAGAGAATGCCCCCTGCTATTTTACCGCACGCTCTGGCTCTGGCCGCCATCAATCAGGTCGAGAAAATGCTTTTTCAGCACGAAGAGGTTCCGGCCGATCCGGAAGCCCGGGATCTCGCCCAGGTTGATCTGCCGCCGGACCGTCTGCTCCGAGATGCCGAGCAGCTTCGCCACATGGCGCGGCGTCATGATGTCGGGGCAGTCGCTAACGTTCATCGCCGTCGCCCTTCTCGCGAATCCCGGCCAGCATCCGCTCCAGGTAGGCGCGCTCCTCCTTTGCGAATTCCGCTCCGGCGAGGAGCTGCTTCTCCAGGCTGTCGTAGTGGTCGATCATCTCCGGAATCACCTTCAGCCACGCCTCCCGGGCGCACTGGCTGGAATCGTCGTAGAGCAGGTACATCGGAACGACGCTGCGGGCCATGCCCGGCTCCAGGCCGCACCAAGGCGATCCCGAGTAAAGCGGCTCCCCTGGCTCGTAATACAGGGTCTCCCATCCGATGTCGGAGAGCTCCTGATCGGAGAATTCGAGCTGTCGTAGATTCATCATGCTTCCTTTCTTTTATCCGTACACGCATATATATATCGACCGCAGGAGGGCGGGCGGCCTACGCCTCGTCGCGCTTCGCGCGCCAAGCTGCGTCGTAGATGACCTGCCCTGTCTCTTGCGAGCGAACAACGGGGGATCCGATGGCTCCCTGCGCATAGAGCGCATCGACGAAATCGCCGAGCCCTTCCTGCGCGTCCTCGACCTGGTTGCCGGCGCGGCCCTCGGGAGTCTCCGAAGCTGGCGCGGCATCTTCGGGGCGGGGCATCTTAGGCGCGCCCGTCCACAAGAAATGCCCGTGTACTTCTCCTTGTGCTTCTTCGGGAAGAGGGCGGCCCCGGTCTTGCAGTCGGGCCAGTAGTCCTCGTTCGCCCATCGCTCAAGGTCGAATTGGGCGATAAGGGGCTCAGGGTAGCAGCACTTTTCCAGCTGCTCCTTGGTGACGTGCTTGCGCTCGGCGCAGTACACCCAATCGCCGAACTCCGCCACGTACTTCGCCGCCTCCTCCAGGAAGTTTTTGCGGTTGAGCGAGCCGCGCTTCTGGCCCGAGTTGGATTGGGCGTACCACTCCACGTACAGCTCGTAAAGAAAGTCCGCCGGCACGTACTCCCAGGCGAGCTCGGGCATGATCTCAGCGCAGAACGCGCGGCCTGAGGAGTTCTCCTGTTTCATCTTCTCAAGCAGCGACCAAGACGCGGCCCCTCCCTCAAGTGAGATCTCGTCCATCTCCAGCAGCTTCTTCAGCACGTACTCCAGCACCCCCGGGCGCTGGACGTAGTCCTCTTTAATGGCCTTGTTGGCCTTTCCCGTGAAGCACTTGCCGAAGGGGATGAGCGCGAACCGGCGCGCGAGGGATCCGGAGCGGTCCCTGAACTTGGGGATACCGTTGCACGACTGCACGATAAGCCCGTGGAAGTAGACCTCGATGGCGCTCTGGTACTTCCGGTTCAGGCCGATGGGGTCCCCCGTGACGAGGCTCTTCAGGTTCGTCGCATCGTCGATGTACATCTCGTGGTTGTTCTCGTCGCCGTAGATGACCAGCGCGACGGGGGCGCGTTCGAGGTAGGCATCGACGGAGAGCTGCTCCATGTTCGCCTTCAGCATCGAGCCCGACCCGATCAGGCACTCTGCCATGCGCATCAGGGTCCCCTTGCCGTTCTCGCCGGACTCGCTCACGAGCAGCACAGCCTTGTCCCATCGGCGGTTCGAGCGGATCATCGCAGCGAGCAGGCTCCAGATCTGATGGCGCACCTCGGGATCGTCCGTCAAGGAGTCTATCCATGAATCGACGTCCCACGGCTCGCCCGTGACGGGATCCTTGATGACCACCAGCGCCGCATTGGGATTGTAGGGGACGGCGATCTTGTTGAGGAACACGATATCCGGGGTGAACGGGAGCAGGGTCTTCGCCACGTCATCGAAGAGGCCGTTCTGGACGGCGATGAGGCGCCCGTCGCGGTAGGGGGTGGCGATGGGGCAGCTCTGAACCAGGATATGGCGGACCTGCTTGATGTCCCTCTCGCCAGCGTTTGGGCGCATCTCCCTGACGAGGTTCGCCAGCGTGGCCTCGTCGGTGGCGTAGGTGCCGTAGTTCGCGGATGCCGGATTACCGATGTAGAACCCGACCAGGCACTTCTCGCGGGGGGCGCGCTCAAGGTCGGCCCACGTCCCCGCGAACGAGAGGCTGATCGCACGGCAGCGGCACAGGCTCCGCAGGACGGCCGCGATCGTGCTCGCGGGAAGCTCTCTCATGGGACGCCATTTGCCGTGGATGTTCAGATCGTCCTTTCTGAGAGCTCTGTTTCGCGTGCTTATGGCGGTGTTCGCCACGGCGAGCAGCTGGGCCGCGAACTCCCGGAGGCTCGGGCACGCTCCTCCATGCGCGACCAGATGCTCGCACCAGTTCACTGCCACGCGCTCGGTGAAGGCGTCCTGCGATCCGTATAACTCCCCGCCCGAGGGGAAGATCGTCGCCGGGACGGGGATCGCGTTGCCACCCCGATCGGAGGGGGAGGGACTGGCCTTGCCGGGATCCCCGCTGGCCGGGGCAGAAGGGACGGGGCTGCTCGCATTAGGCGAGGGGAGTGGGGTGTTCTCAGTATTGTTCATTACAATTCTCCTTTTTGTTCATTACAATTCTCCTTTCAGAGACGCGACCGCCCAAACCCTTTCGGGCAGTCTCTTTTTTACTTTTATTTTTTACTGCGGGGATCGGCTGCTACTCTGCGGCCTCGAACAGCTCGCGAAGCTCGCCGCTCCAGCCCAGGGCATCGGCGATGCGGCGCCCGCGATTGGGGTATGCCGGCTCCAGCCCCCGCTCGATGCGGCTGAGGGATGTCTGATTCACGTTCGCGCGGCGGGCGAGCTCGGCCTGGGACATCCCCAGCTCCTCGCGTAGGGCTCTCATCTTGCTCATTGTCATGACCTCACCTCCCTTCGGGTTTCGCGTCGAGAAGTCATGACCTCATTAAATCATGGTATAATTTGTTTTAAAAATTTTAAAAACGTTAATTTATTTCAACTGAGGGAGCAGAACATGGAAAAAGCCAGGTCGGAGAGCGAGGGGAAGACGATCCCCCTCGCCCACATCAGACTCGCCCAGCGCGGCGAGGATCCGGTGATGGTACTCACCGCAGAACCCTGGGAGCGGGAGTCGATCTACGGGAGAGCCCGGCGCCAGGGCCCGGCACCGGGCGCGGGCAAGTGCGGCTTCGACTCCACCGCCAAGAGCGTCGGCGGCAAGCGGAGCTTGATGATCTCCTCCGCGCTCCTCGGCCAGGAGCATATCGACTACTTGATCTGGGCGATTGACGTGCTCTGCGATGGCGCTCCCTTCTTGCCGCCCCTCCAGGTGCGCGCCGACGAGCTGGCTCCGTGCGACCCGGCGGCATTGGCGCATCTATATGAGACCTGCGGCCTGAGGAAGGCCCTCGACGAGGGATGCGGGGCCGTGAAGGACGAGATCCGCTATGCCGTGGCCGCTACCGAGGTATGGTGCTATGACGGGGCCGGATGCGGGGATGAGGATATTAGAGAGGTCGTTCCCGTGGCATCGGCCCTCGCCGCCCTCGCCGATGCTCGCATGGCCACGGAGGGGCTGCTGTTCGCGATCGGCCAGCGAGAGGGCGCGGAGGCGATGGAGGGGCTTCTGGAGGCGAGCAGCGGGGCCTTCGGCAGCATGTACGCTGAAAACCCCTGGTCGCTGTGGTCGTACCGCGATTTCTTCGGGGCGAACGGCGGCGCGAAGCGCTGCCTGTCCCGCGTCCTCAATCATTACAACATGAGACGCCTGCCGCAAGCGGGCCAGCCATGGTTGCGGCTGGAGGAGTGCTGGGATGCTGCCGAGGGAGAGAGGTCAGACGGCGATAGATTGATCGCCGATCTGTTCGGGGCGTTCTCTATCGGCACCCACATCGCCATCGGCAAGGTGAAGCTCGCGGGCAAGGACAGCCTCAAAGAGGCCGTCGAGCTGGTCACGCGGTCGGAGTTCGGGCTGCCCCGATGGTACCGGCTCGTCATGGAGGGCTTCGGGGCGGGGCACGTGAAAGTGTGCCAGTCATGCGGCAACGTCTTCGTCGCCGGCAGGGGCCATGCGGACTACTGCTCCGACAGCTGCCGGGTGGGGGCGTCGCGCAGAAGGCGCTGAGACGGGAGGGCGGCGCGTCTTCTACGTGCTCTGCCGCTATGACGGACACAGGGGAAAAGGGGAGGGGCGATCTGGTTTCCGGCTCGACGAATCGCCACTTTTTACCCCCATTTTTGAAAAAATTCTCGAAAGAAGTTTTTCTCCATTTGTGTTATACTAAAAAGTTTTAATGACATCGTTTTACCACCACCTTTGAAAAGATTCTCGCGAGAAGTCTTTCACCATCTGCGATATATTGAAAGATTTCAATAGCGTCGTTTTAGCCCTAATTTTCAAAAAATTCCCGAGAGAAATTTTTCTCCATTTGTGATATATTAAAAAGTTTTAACGGCATTAAAAAGTGTCGATTCGGCACTGCTATTTTCAATGAAAAAAGTTTCTGAAAACGGCGCCGAAATGTGGCGAATCGGCAATCCCCTCCCTTTCCCCCCTGTGTCCCTCCGATGGGCCTAGAACGTAAAAAGAACGGGGCCGCTGCATTCCAGCGGCCCCGCTTAGCCAAAGGCTCCGTTTCGGCATCGGGCCTGCGCCCTACCTAACCTTTCCGGAGCGGACGGCCTTGCCCCAGCTCGTCCAGCACTTCTTCCCATTGACCTTCGCCTGGTAGCGCACCTGCACGTAGTAGCGCTTGCCGCTCTTGAGCTTCGTGAGCGTGACGCTCTTCCCCTTCACGGTCTTGCTCTTCTTCGCACCCGCCATCGACTTCTTCAGGCTGCATCGCACCTGGTAGGCGCAGACCTTTGCCTTCTTGACCTTGGGCTTCGCCCACTTCACCGTGAGGGAGCGCTTCTTGGCGCTCTTCGCGCTCTTGGCCTTGACGGCGGGGGCAGCGAAGCCCTTCAGCATCGCCCCGTTGCCATTGAAGTAGTAGGTCTTCCCGGAGAGCTTCAGCCAACCTTTGGCCATCTTCCCCGACTTATTGAAGTAGTACTTCTTGCCAGAGAGCGTCTGCCAGCCCGTAAGCGGGGTGCCCTTGACATAGTACAGACGGTATCCACCCTCGGTACGCCAGCCGTTCTTCTTGGCGAGAGCCGCTTTCTTAGCGGCCTCCTCCTGGGCCTTCTTCTTAGCAGCCTCAGCCTTACGCTTGGCAGCAGCCTCAGCTTCGGCCTTCTTACGGGCCTCCTCAGCCGCCTTCTTAGCCTCCTCCTCGGCACGCGTGTCGGCCTCGGAGGTATCAGGTGCAGAAGGGGTCACAGGCTTGGTCGCGTTAGGGTTGCTCGGCGTGGTGGGTTTAGAGGGAGCCACAGGCACCACAGGAGTCTCGGGCTTGGAGGGCTTAGACGGGGTCACCGGAGTCTCAGGCTTAGGGGTCTCAGGCTGAGAAGGCTTAGACGGGGTGGTGGGCTTAGAGGGAACCGCAGGCACCACAGGGGTCTCGGGCTTGGAGGGCTTAGACGGGGTCACAGGAGTCTCAGGCTTAGAGGGCTCAGGCTGAGAAGGCTTAGACGGGGTGGTGCTGGCCTGGGCCTTCACCAGGTAATAGGTCTGAGAGGCTGCGTCCCAGGTGGCGGTATAGGCCGTGCCATCGATGGTGCAGTCAACGTATACTGGCTTGCCCTCCTTGGCGCAGTAGTAGCGCCTGCCGTCCACGGTATGCCAGCCCACGGAGGCCTTGGCACCGTCAGCGGTATAGAGGAAGGTCTGGGCCTTGTTGGCGATCTTAACGGAGGCACCAGTGAGATCGGTGGTGTAGGCGGAGAGCTTGCCAGACCACTTATAGGCAGACGTATCAGCCTTGGCCTCGGCGATGATGAACTCACCCGTGAGCGACCACTTCTTGTTCACGTCCGTGGCAGTCCACGTGGCGCGGAAGCCTGTCATCGCGGTGATCTCGTTGTTATGGGCATAAGACATGGTGTAGTCAGTGCCCTCGACAAGACGGTTGCCCTTCGCATCGGTGATGACTACATCGAGCGTGACAGGAGCGCCTGCATAGGTGAGCGTAGGATAGGTGACACCGGCAGCGCCACCGTTGGGGTCGGCTGCATAGGTGTAGTCGGTCCCGTAAGCATAGGTGGGCTTGGGAGCGTTCTCCGGGGTGGGCTTAGTGGTACCGCTCGCGGAGGTATCGGGGTCGATGCCCGATGACGCGTCGCTGGGCAGCGAGGAGACGAAGGCCTTGTAGGCGTTGAGTTTCGCCTGGTAATCGTCGATCTCCATGACGGTGAGGTTGAAGGAAGTGACCTGCTTGGCGTTGGCGGCGTTGCAGCCGTATACCGACGTAAGAGAACCAGTCGCAGAGGTACGATCTTCCGCCTTAGCTGCTCCGACTATAGTTTCGTGTATAGTAACAACACAGGGCCAATGACCGTTGCCAATAGAAAGGGACTCGCCATTAAGAAACGCCTCAAGTTCACGAAAGTACCAGTTATAGAAGGGGTTACGATTCGTATGAATATCACCATTCGCATAGTTTTTCGACTGGCAGGCAAGCATCTCGTTGAGAGTACCATCAATCTCCGTATGCTCAAAAGCAACAATAGAACTGAAATTGACAGCTCTCATCTCACGGGCGACAAGTTCAGGGGAGATCTTGAGCATGTCCAGCTTCTTGCCGTCTAGCTTGAACTGGTAGAATTGGCGATTAACATCCTTGAACTTCTCATCAGCAGTACCGTTCTCGTTCTCATACTGACGAGTGAGGTTCCAGTCATTCACGAGATCAATACCGCTCTGCATGTTGTCATAGGCAGTGGCATCATCAGAATCGCCTAGATTGTCCATCTGAACGTATCGATCCACATCCGCGTCTTGATTGTTAACCTTTATATGATCGTAGGGGTTAAGCAGGATATCCGCTGCCTGGTCGTAGCCTGCCCATAGGAAGAAGCCTGCAGCGCCCAGGTCCTTCCACTCTTCCTGCGTGGTCAGAGCGCTCTCGTTGAGACGGTAGGTGCCGTCCGCGTTGCGGGTGAGGTAGGTTGCCTTCACGATGTCGGTACGGGTCTGGGAGACCTCATCGGCGTAGGCCTTAGGCGCGGACAGGTCGATGGGACTGAGCGCCTGGGCAGGTACCAGAGCGCAGGTGAGCATCGCGGCGAGAGTGCCGGCGATGACCTTGTTGAGGTGTTGGGTTGTCATTGTTCTTCTCCTTTTGGTGTACCCATCAATTGATCTCTCTGGCCGGGCATCGAGGCCCTGGCCGTGAAAAGGAAAGCCGTCGCGAGATGCGACATAGCACGTGGAAGCCCGGAGACGGGCGTTTTTCATTTCTAGGGGAAATCTCATCGGGGCCGGCACCTTCTCTCGCTCAGGTGCGCAGCATCGACAGGAGGCACCTTAGTCCAGGTTTGCCGACCAACATATGACGAATCACAGAGGTCCCATCATATGGGACAGGGTGCCCCCACACCGGGAACATCTGTGACTCGTCTCGTCATATTCAGTTGGTCGGCGAGAAACATTATTCCACGAGTCATCTTCGCGGGCAAGGCCTTTCCACGCGAAAGGCAGCGATTTCCAGGAGGCAAGATAGGCGTAAGATGGTCACGGCCGCAGACCGGTCGAAAGCCATCGAGTAGAGTTAGGAGCAAACCATGCGGAAGAGGCTGAAGAAGTACGAAGGGCAGCGCCTGCGCTTCAAGGGGACCTTCGAGAGGTTCGGAACGAGAAACGGGCGGGTGGGCGTGATACCGACCATCGTTCTGCGGAATGTAAAGCTGTGCGGCTCGCGGAAAGTGCTGACCGACCACCTTTGGTTCAACCTGACGAAGGAGTTCGAGAGGGCCGAGCTGGAGGGAGGGGACATCGTTATGTTCGACGCGCGCGTCGAGAGGTACACCAAGGGCTACAAGGGGCGCGACTGGGAGAGGCAGCTCGAAGCGCCGCTCGAAGAAGATCTCAAGCTGAAGTGGCCGACGAAGGTCGTGAAGATCAAGAGGCCCGAAGGCGACGGGGAGACAGCCTAAGCGCCGAGGGGCAACCGCCCGGGCGCAGCCCCTTACCGCGAGCCCCGCGCGGGACAACCGAATCGGAACCCGAGGAAAGACCCCCAACCGGGGGTCTTTTCACTGAGCTTCCCCGCCACCCGCCCCCGGAGAGGGCCATGGTCGCAGGCGTGAAGGCCCCGCGCAAGGGCCGTCGAAAACCTTCCGCTGGGGCGGAAGCTCAAGCGCTCCGCGTTTCGACGGGGCAAACCCCTTGCGCGGGACCTCCCCGCCTGCGGGCCCTCCCGCCCCGAGCCTCCCGCATCGAGGCACGGCACTCCCCACGGCGACCCATGGTCACTCCACATCCCGGGGTCCTCACCTTCTAGGCAGCAGCGCTTGGGCAGCGACGTTCCGCGATCACGGCACTCGCGGGCACGATGGCGACAGGACACCCCCCCTTCCAACAAGCTCCCGCAGCGTCACCCGATGCCCGCAGGCTCCCGCACGAAGGCTCCCCCGTCAAGGTGCCGCGAAACTTTCCCCTGCGTGGAAACTCAGGCGCTCCGCGTTCGGGCTTTTCCCCTTGACGATGGAGCCGCCCTGCGGCGTCCGGCAGGCAACGGGGCGGCGCAGAGGGCGCTGCCGAGAAAGAAAGGGGCCGACCATGATCGCCAACATCGCAAGCACGTTCGAAAGCACCGTCCTGAGCGGGGCCATCCGCTTCCTCAACCGCCGGGGCCACGTGGTGGAGCAGATCATCCCCCACGGGGAGGGCCCCTTCGAACTGGTGACCCGTGACGGAGAGGTGCTGGTCTTCGCAGTCGTGAGGGGCGCCCGCGGCGACGAGTTCCCCGTCGAGAGGCTGGACCGCGAGGAGGCCGAGGCCTTCGCCATCCGCTGGGTGGGCGAGCACGCGTCTATCGGAGAGGCGACCGTCCGCTTCGACATCGTCTCGCTCGTGGTGCTCGATGGCGGGAGGGCGCTCGTCAGGCACCACGTCGGGGCGCTCTCTTAGGGGACCTGGAGGAGGGGCCCCGGCCCCTCCTCCATCACAGCCCGCCCTCCCACTCGGCGGGCAGCTCGTCCCCCTCGTCGCGGAGCCCCATGACCGTCACGCGGTAGCCCGGCCTGGAGAGCTCGCGGGCCCTCCGCTCCCACAGACGGATGTCGGCATCTGCCACCTCGCGGGCTTCCCGCTGCTCCCCGCTACTCTCCTCCATGAGCCGCCTCCTCGCGCTCCCCGCAGGGGACGGCTCCCTTGCGGATGGACTCCTCCCATTTGCGCAGGCGCTTCGACGCCTCCTCAACGGGAAGGGGCTCGGCCCTCTTCGACCCCAGAACACCCGCGTTGCGGGAGACCACCGAGGCCAGCGCCCCGAAGTCGATCTCCTTCCACGAGGGGTAGAGGCCCACGAGCAGGCCGCCCGCCACGATGCGGGCCCTGTCCAGCCCCTTGCGCTCGGCCTCCCCGGCCCTTGCCCGCACCTGCTGCTGCCTGGCGCGGAGCTGGGCGATCCTCTCCTCTAGCTCCCTCTCCTGCTTCTCGTAGTCGGCCATTTTCGCACCGCCTCTCGCTCGCTGTCGTAACATTTTCTTCTTATATTGTAACACTTTTCGTTGTGTAGTGTTACGAAACATGCTAAAATTATTACCGTCCCGTGGGGACGGGGAGCCCAATCTGGGGAGCGCCGGAGCGCTCTCCAGCGCACAGATATGTCACTGCTTCGCAGCGACCGTGCGCCCTGCGGGGCTGGAGGGGCCTCCGCCATGGGGCTCCGCGCGGACCCTTCTGGGTGAGGGCCGCTTGGCGAGAAGAGAGGAGGTGCGGCCATGGCGATGTTCCACACGCGCATGAGCGTTGTGTCCCGTGCACGCGGCGAGACGTCTGTGGCTGGTGCCGCATACAACAGCCGCTCGGCCATGGCCGACGAGCTGACGGGCGCCTCCTACGACTTCCGGAGGGCGCACCTCCACGAGAAGCTCGTGGCAGACCTGGGGGTGACCCTCCCAGCGGGGGCCGACCCCTCGCTCTCGGAGCGATCCCGACTCTGGACCGAGGTGGAGCGTGTCGAGCGCGGCAAGAGGGCCCAGACCGCCCGCCGCATCGAGTGCTCCCTTCCGCGTGAGCTTTCCGAGGAGGAGCAGGTGGAGCTGGCCCGCCGCATCGTGGGGATGCTCGTCGGGCAGGGCATGGCAGTGGACGCCTGCATCCACGACGCCCTGGACGGGCACAACCCCCACCTGCATATGCAGATGCCCCTGCGGGGCATCGGGCCCGAGGGGCTGCTGCCCAAGTCCGTCAACGTGTACTCCCTGAGGGACGACACCGGCAACGAGGCCTCCATGACGGCGGATGAGCTGAGAGACGCCCTCTCCTCGGGGGGCACGTGGCAGAAGCTCTACCGTTACCGCATGGGCAGGGACACCCGGATGCTCACCCCGTCTGAGGCGGAGTCGTGGCAAGGCTGCAAGCGCGTGTCCAAGACCCCCGTGCAGGAGACGCGGTACCTGCACGATTGGAACGAGAGGGCCCGGGCGCGGGAGTGGAGGCGGGCCATCGCAGCCATGGAGAACGATGCTCTCGCCGCCCACGGCTCGGGCGAGAGGGTGGATCCCCGCTCCTACGCGGAGCAGGGGTCGGACGCAGTGCCCGGCGTGCACCTGGGCCCTGCGGCGACCCACATGGTGGGGGCCTCTGACAGGCGGCGCTCCAACGAGGCAGTGGCGAGGGCCAACGCCGCGCTGAAGGAGCTTGCCCTGAAGGTGCGGGCGGTCATGCGGGCGCTCTCGGCCATGAGGGAGGCCCGCAGGGCCCTCTCGTCGAGGAGGAGGGCTTCCAGCACCGGGCGGAGGGCCCAGCAGACCCGCGCACGCCAGGTGCGCAGCGCGGGCAGGACGAGCAGTCAAGTTCAACGATAGGAGAAAGAAAATGGAGATCAAGACATTCTGGAAAACTGGCGCGGTGGACTCGCTGTCCTTCGAGCCCCTTCGGGGCGCGGACGTCACCGAGTCGCTTCCTGGTGAGTACAAGGGCTACGACCGAATCACCACCACCAGCTCCCTGGAGTGCGTGAGCGCCACTGTCGAGTCATTGGAGATCCGCAGCGACGGCGTGTGGGCGACCCGTCGCGCGCTGCTGAAGGATCAGTGCGGTTTCGCGGAGGCACCCGTCCGGGCCGAGCACTGCATTGTGAGCGATGCGGAGCTGGAGGAGGTCGCCCACATCGACGTGGACGGTGTGACCGCCTGGCCCGAGGGCGACGATTCCATCGAGGACCAGATGCGCGAGATCGAGATGCGCTTGGATGCGGCGCTGGGTGCTGCGTAGAGAGTCCACACATTTGGGGGGCGCTCACTCCGGCGATACCGTTGAAGTGAGCGCCCCACGGGCTTCCTGGTCTTGCCGAAGGCATCTGCAAATCGTCTGCAAATCGTCTGCAAATCGTCTGCAAATCAGCGTAAACGTAGACATATTCCAATGAGCGCAAACACATGCGAAATAAAAGAATTGCGAGCGTAGAGCAATTGTATTGTCCTATTTCACTGTGTTCCCTGCTGCCTTACAAGCACAAGGTCGGGGGTTCAAATCCCTCCGCGACCACCATGCTCATAACAAGAAAAACCCCAGTTCATATGGGGTTTTTCTTTTTGATAATCCGCTATTTCTAGCTATATTTTTGGCAGACTTTGGCAGACGAATGCCCAGTGAAGCGCGCCTGCCGAAAAAGTCAAATTGTTTCTATGGCAGATTTTGGCAGGCGCAGATCATGCCTTCTTTGCGTAGGTGCTGCCGCTGTGGCGGATCTACAAGCCGAGCAGCTTGCGCCAGGTGTTCCTGCCCACGATGCCGTCCGCCGTCAGGCCCTTGGCCTTCTGGAACTTCTTCACGGCGGCGAGGGTGCCGGAGCCGAACGAGCCGTCGGCCCCGTACTTGCCGCACGAGTAGCCCAGCGCGATGAGGCGCTGCTGCATCAGCTTGGTGATGCCGCCCTTCGACCCCTTGCGCAGCGTGGGGCAACCCGCGAGCGTTTTGGTGCCGGCGATGCCGTCCACCGTCTGCTTGCTATAGCCCTGCTTGTTGCACTCCGTCTGGAGGCTGCGCACCCAGGCGTCGCCCTTGGCCGCCGGCTTCGCCGTTGCCGGCTTGGATGCGGTGGTCGGCTTGCTGGCGGCGGGCTTGCCGGACACCTTCCCTCCCATGGTCCTCGCCTTGAGCCCCGCCCACTTCGTCGAGTCCACGTAGGGTGCCGGGCACTGCTTTCGGCTCGCGTCGTAGTGGCGCACCACGTTGAGCTTTCGGCCGAGCACCGAGCACAGGTGGGTGTAGAGGGCGGCCAGGGACTCGATCTGCGCCTCGGTGAAGTCCTCGCCGTCCGACACGACCTCGATGCCGACGGAGTTCGTGTTGGTGATCCCGTACTTCCCGCCTCCGTCGCCGCAGTGCCAGGTGCAGTAGCCGTCCAGGACGTTGTTGTACTCCCAGATGTCGCCGTTTTTATCGATGAAGAAGTCGGCGCTGGCTCTACGGTCGGCCGCTGCGAAGTATATGCAGTTGTTCTTGGCCGACCCCTTGCCGCCGGTGTAGTGCTCCACGAAGTTGACGATGGACTTCAGGCCGCCCGCCCTCTTGGACCTGTTGTGGGAGCCGTGGTAGGTGTTGATCTTCAGTGCCATGCTACTCGCCCGACCTGTCGTCGTCGTCGGCGCGCTCGGCCTCGATCTCTGCGATGGCGGCCGCGATCTCCTCGTCGGTCGCCTCGCCCCTGATGTTGTCGACGGCGCCGACCGCCGCCGCGACGATCTGCTCGTCGCTCATGCTCTCGCTCATTGATCGCTCCTTCCGCTGAAAGCCATTTCGTCCATTTCCTCGATGCCCACCGTCACGTTCGGCGCGGCCGGGTCGTGGGCCTTGATGCGGTCCACGAACGGCAGGGAGGCGATGACGGGGTTGAGGGCGCTCAGGTTCTCCAAGATCGACACGACCTCGATGAGCGCGATGATGGCGCACACTGCGGCCACCGCCGGGAGCTCCGGCATCGTGAAGTCGCTCCCCGGCATGCTCTGAGACACATCGGCGTTGATGATCTTCGCGCCCACCTCGTAGGCGACGGTGAGCACGATGAGCCCGCAGAACCCGGCCTTGTGCCACAGGCCCTCGCGCATCTTCCCGCTCATGATCTCGCCCGCCTTCGCCGCCCCGGCGAATCCCGTGAGCATGTCCAGGGCCATCATGGCCACGGCCACGATCACCACCTGCCAGTGGGCAAGCAACGCATCCATTGGCGTCCTTTCTCTCGGTTTGGTCTACATTGGGAATCGTCGCGAACGTGTCGCTCGAGAGGAGAACCCATGAACCCCGTGACATTGACAATCGGAGAGATCGCCTGGAGCCACTATCTGCCGGCAAAGCGCCAGCGGAGGCGCACCAACACGTGCGACGGCTACGAGAGCAGCATCCGCCTCTACGTCGCGCCCCGCTGGGGAGGCATGGCCATCGCAGAGATCGAGCCAGACGACGTGCAGGCGTGGGTGGACGATCTGGCCAAGACCGACGCAGGCCCCGGCGGGGCCTGGAAGGCCTACAAGTGCCTGAGGCAGATCGTCAGATGGGCGCTCGCCAAGTGGAAGATGCGCGTGTACGACCCCACCCAGCACGTCGAGAAGCCGCGCGTGCCCGCCTACAGGCCCGAGACGCTGACGCACCGCCGGATGAAGCGCCTGATCCGTGGCATGGTAGGCTGCGAGTGCGAGTCCACGTTCGTCCTGAGCGCGGCCCTGGGGCTGCGCCCCGGCGAGAGCTACGCCCTCAGGTGGGAGCAGATCAACTGGCGCACGGGCCTCGTGCCCATCCGCGCCACCTTGCAGCTCGCCAGCGACGGGCTCAACGAATGGCCCACCAAGACCGCCAAGGGAGAGCGGGATCTGTACCTGCCGCCCTGGGCCTTGGACAGGCTGCACCAAATCTGGGTGGAACGGGGCCGCCCGAGGGGCCGCATCATCGGCGGGATGAAGCCGGGGCAGGTCACGTACCGCATTCAGCGGTGGATAAAGCAGCACAGATTGCCACGAGTGACCATGAAGAACCTCAGGCACACATGGGCCACCATCGCCGCCCAGTCGGGCGTTACCATCGAGCTGGTGGCCTCGATGCTCGGCCACGCCAACGTGGGCACCAGCTACCGCTACTACTACGCCCTGACGCGCGCCGCCGTCACCAGGGCGCAGCGCAGGGTGTCCAGGCGCCTGCTCGGCAAGACCTCGGACGATATGTATAAGGGCATCGTTCTGATGCCGGCCTTCCCGGGGGCGCTGCCTGCGGCTGCCTAGGCATTCCGTATCCCACAAGCTCGTGACCGTGGGCGCAGTCGGCAGCATCGGCACCCTCTACAGGTGGGGCAACATCGGCATCATCGAGATCTATCTGCTCCAGAAGACCTCCATTGCAGCATGGGGCAACGTGTCGGCCACGCTTCCCGGCGGCATTAAGACCGCCGTGACGGCCCGCAACCGGCTCACGTGCGAGGACAAGCCAGGCAACGAGGTGAACGCACGCGTCGCGGACGGCACCCTGTACATCGAGAACCGCACCTCCGCAGCCGTGTCGATGCCCGCCTCGGGCGGGTACATCAGCGGGAGCGTGGTCTTCCCGATCTTGTAGGCATTCCGTATCCCACAGCCGCGCCAATGCGGGGAAAGTGGTCGTGCACCGGCAGGGCAAGATGCGCTCGCTTACGCTGTCCATGGATGGCGAGACCGTGCAGGACAACAGCAACTACACCTTATGCACGCTGCCTGCCGGAGACAGGCCGGCCGGATACGTAAGGGGTCTCGCCACTTGCAGCAGCCGGGGCTACTGCATCCTCAATGTCAACACCAACGGCACCGTAGTCCTGTCAACTGGAGCGGGCTGCGCCGGATCGTACAGCGTGCAAGCGGCGGCGAGCTATGTAGTCAACTGAGTGATTCCGTATCCCGGGCGAAGCTCAAGGCCATCGATTCGCAGAACGATGACGTGTTCTGGTTCTTGACGGGGGCGGCGGGGAGCAAGCGGGTTGTATTCGGCGGGGACAGTGTTGGGTCTAGCAAAAACAGCCATGGCTATGTATGGGTCGACACGCCACCGATCAAGATTCAAAACGTATCGAGGAACTTCAGCGTCGCCGCCAATGGATATGTGAATGTCGCCGTCAGCGCGCCGGCGGTTTCAGGGTACACCTACCTCGGCCTGGTAGGATGCAGGCAGGGCGTCGACGCGAGGGTCACCCTGTTCTCGATGAGTCCGTCCGATGTCGGCCTCGCGAGCCGTGCCAGTACGGTGTTATCGGGCAGCATCACGCTCACACTCATTTACGGCCGCAACGGCTCCTAGGGCATTCCGTATCCCGCGTATCGGTGAGCAACGGAGCGGCTGGTCTGTCTCTGATCCAGGCAACCGACCGAAGCGGGTTCGGCCTGCGGCTCGCCGGTGCTGAGGAAGCATCGGTGCTGATGTGGGTCGGCGGTGCCTCCATCGAGGTGGAGACTAACTCACCTAGTGGTCAGACGAAGGCGATATTCAGGGCTGCCTAGGCATTCCGTATCCCAGATATACAAGGGGCAGCGTATCTACGCCAACACAAACCTGAACAGCGTGGTCAACCCGGGCATGTACAGGTGCATGCTGTACGCCGACGCGGCGAGCCTGTCGAACACGCCGGTGAAGTGGCCGTTCAGCTTGATGGTGCTCGACCCGGTAGGCGGCTCGGGATACTGCACCCAGATACTCGCGCATAACGGCGGCAGCGGCCTCGTCGGCCTGTACATCAGGGCCGAGTACGGCGGCACATGGAGCGAGTGGAAGCAGCTCTAGACCGCGTAGGAGTCGTGGAACCGGTACGACGTGCCCGCAGCGCCGCCGTGCACCCTGATGCGGCCGGCATCTATGGCGAGCGCGCCCGCCGGCGTCTCGCAGTAGACGATTCCGCCCTTCGGCGTCGGCAGCGCGCTGCTCGACATCAGGTGCGTGTACTCCGATGCCGTATGCGCGTACACGCATTCGAGCAGGCCCGAGACGTGGGCCGTGTGACCGTCGATGCAGATTCTGACCTGGCCGATCTTGTGGGTCGAGTTCGCGGTGTCCGGGACGACCGTATCTTTCTGGGATACGGAATGCCTAGGCAGCCGGAAAGCAAAGAGCGAAGAAGTTGTTCCCGGGCTTGGCGGTGACAACAACCGTGCCGTCGACATTCGCGCCGGCATAACCTCCGGTAACCGTCGGTGCCTCAGCATGCACCGCGGGCCTAGACCCGACAGGCAGGGTCAGCACGGTAACCGTCGATGCCGTTGTGACAACGCATCTGCCGGAGATAACGACGATGTTCCCGAGCCTCGCCCACTGGACAGTCGATGACGTCGCCCCGGCTCGGGATACGGAATCCCGGAGCGCCGTATCGCACTTCGCGAGGGATACGCTCCCATCAGCGATCTTGGCCTGCGTGACGGCCCCGCTCGCCAGCTTGGCGGCGGTCACGGTGCCGTCGGTGAGGTCTGCGCCGCTGTGCTTGTGCACGATGCCGGCGAACATGGCCTTGAGGCGCGGCACGACCGAGCGCCAGCCGGTGAGGTTGACCACCTCGCCGCCGCCCTCCCCGCCGTCGGTGCCGTCGAGCACCGCAGCGAGCTGGTCGGGCGAGGCCGGCGTGATCGATAGCTCCACCTCTCCGAACGACTCCCAGCGCTCGTCGCCGGACACCCAGATCCACTCCTGGTACATGCTCTGCTCGGTGGGGATGGCGCTCGGCACGAAGTACATGGTGCCGGCGTGGGGCTCGGAGATGATCGGCTGGCGCGTGTCGGGGTCGAACTCGCCGGGCTGGCAGATGTAGCGCAGCCAGCCGCGCGAGCGCTGCTCCATGTCGGCGAACTGGGCGGCTCGCTGGGCCTCGGCCTCTGCGCGCCCCAGCTCGGCGATGGCGCGCTCCTCCTCGGCGGCGGCGATCTCCTCCTCGGCGGCTGCGCACGCCTCCTCCAGCTTGGCGTCGATCATGCCGACCGCCTCGTCGCAGCGGCCGATGGCCTCGGAGACCTTGAAGAGCCAGTCCCTCGCCGTCTCGTCGTCGATTACGTCGGCGTGCTCCAGGGTCTCGGCGACCTCGGTGCTCGCCGGCACGGTGTGCCACTCCCTCAGCACCTCGGAGCCGTCCTCGCCGAGCTCCTCCCCGCACAGCGAGAACTGGAGAATCCCCGGCTCCGCGCATGCGGCTGCGCACGGCGTCCACTCGAACCTCACGTAGGTGCCGTCGCCCTCGCCGCGCCCGATGAGGTCGGCCCCGGTGTCGATCCCGTTGCTCCAGAGCACCTTCCAGCTCAGCTCGGCCATGTCCGTTCCGTGGTAGGCCGCCGGCACCGCGAGGCGCAGGGGCCGCATGTTCCTGTCACCCGCCACGATGAGGACGCCGGCGTCGGCGGGCGTCGAGATCGCCCTGGTCTCCCCGTCGACGTAGAACGTCGTGCAGTTGTCTTGAACCATCGTCTTCCCTTCCTATCAGATGATCTTGCCGTTCGCGCGCACCGTACCGTTCAGGTCGATGCCGTCGGGGCTCACGATGATCGAGTGCGCGCCAGCCCCGATAACCCCCGTCTCGTCGGTTCTCATGTAGCCGACGGATACGGATACCGAGTCCTCCGTCACGTTGATGGCCGGAGGGGTCGGACACAGTGACGACCCGGCCGTCGCGAACGGGAACTTCCTCGCCGAGATGTACACGCTGCCGAGCGACGAGTAGATGTTCATGCCCTGGAGCTCGCCCTCGTCCGTGACGGCGATCTCGCACCCGCCGATGTAGATGCCATCGCTCGAGAACTCCCCCAGCACCGTCCCGTCCTGGCCGATGAAGTACAGCGAGTCGCCGAGGAGCGTCTGGCTTCCCACGAACTTCCCGTTTCCGTCGGTGCTTCCCACCAGCAGGCCCCGGTCGGTCTGCTTTATGCAGTTCACGGCGGGGATGTCGGCGACGGTTCTGGCGAAGGTCGCCGAATCCGTTGCGGGATTGGTGAGGTTGCCCGTGACCGTGTACGAGTGGTCGGCCGCCCGCACCATCACGCGGTCGCCCTCGTTCACGCCGACCGTGCTCTTGAACGGCGCCGGGATGGAGCTTCCCTTGAGCAGGAGCATGGGGCCTTCCTCCGTGCCGACGATGACCCCCTCGGTCTCCGATGCCGTCGGGGCCGAGCCCCTCGTCGCCCTCCTGGCGAACTGCTTCGCCCTGGTCAGATCCTCTACGCTCACAGCGCGCTCACCTCCGCGTACCTGAAAGTCCCCGTCACCTTTCCGCCTGTGGCGCACTTGATGGTCTGCGCCTCGACGACCGCCCTGCTCACGATCCCGATCTCGGGGAAGTCGAGCATCACGCAGCTTCCGACCCTGACGTGGGGCATCCACTTGTGGTCGAACGTGACCGAGTGGTCGGCCGACGTCTCCTTCGCGAGCTCGCGCCTGGCGAACCTCTCCAGCTGCGCCTGGGTCTCGGCGGCCGACAGGCCCTCCGGTATCTCCGGGCTCATGTTCCGTTCGTACACGACGCGGCCCCTGGATGGGATGCTCGTGGGCGATGCCGGGTTCTCGTTGCGCACGATAGCGCTGAACGTCGCCGTCTCCCCGCCCGTCTCGCGCGTCAGCACGGCCTCGTAGGTGTTCGCCTTCCCGTAGACGCCGCGCTCGTCGGACACGTCCGGCACGACCGACGAGTTCCGGAAGCTGAACACGTGCACGGGCTGCATGGCCCCCGGCTCCCTCTCTGGAACCATGAGGATGCGCCCGAGGGGGTCCACGGCGAGGTAGTGGCCCGACTTCGCGACGAGGGCCTTCAGGAAGTCGAGCCACGTCTCCTCCGGCATGGCGCTGTGCGCCTCGGTGAGGGAGTACCCCGACACCGCCGCCGACACGGGCGCGCGCCCGTGCTGCACGAGCAGGTCGGACGCGGCCCTGAGGGTGTCCCTGCCGGCGGGAACGTGGAACCCGAGCGGCGGCATGTTCTCGGCCAGCTCGATCAGCGGGGTGAACGCCTGCATGGGCAGGTGCGTCCTCTTGCCGTTGTAGGTCATCGACGCGGGCTGCGCGAGGAAGGTCCCCACGGGCATGCGCTCCCTCGCGCCGCCCTGCTCTGCGACGACGTAGGCCCTTACGTAGGCCTCGCCCATGTCGTCGCGAACCTCCACCGTACCGTTGCCGAACGTGTCCTTCGAGCGGTCGAAGGTGAGTGTCGCCGAGGCGACGCGCTCGAGCCTGCGCACGTCCTGCCACGAGGCCGGGTCTACCTCGTAGAACTCGTAGGTGCGGGCCACTGATCCCGTCCAGTCGATGGCGCTCACCACGGCACCTCCTCGACGGTGTTGGGCGGCACGTCCAGCACGATGCACTCGTCGGATCCGGTGGTCCTCGTGAGCTTCACCGACACGTCGATCTTCGGGCTGCCGTCGGCGAACCTCCAGCTCGGCTTCGCGACGGCCCAGTAGCCGTCGCCGAGCTTGTCGCGGACGTAGACGTCGCCCCTGTGGCAGGCGAGCTTCCTGAGCATCCCGAGGGTCTCCGTGTCCGACGCCCTGATCCTGGCCGACCACGAGGCAGTCTGGCCGAGCTGCGTGCCGTAGTCCGAGGTCGGGTGCAGGTCTCCGATGTACTCGGTGAGGTCGACGTCCATGTCGTTGTCAACGCTGCCATCGTTGCTGTACTGGAGGAACAGCGAGGAGCCCGGCTCTATGGGCGAGCCGCCCACGGGCTCGCCGTCGACGTACTCCCTCGCAGCCGAGGCGTCGCCGTCCCACTGGATCAGGAGGCCGCGCCTCATCCTCACGTCGCCCGTGAAGTCCTCCCACGCGACGGCGCCCGACGTCGGGTCGATGCCGACGACGCGGTAGGCCTGGTCCGACAGCGCCGCGTGGGCGTCCACGACCGACCTGCTCCCGTCGGACGGCGCGTTTGCCAGGAGGGCGGTGAGGGTGCCGTCGGTCTCTATGCGGTAGACCGACATCAGCCAGCCCTCGGCGGGCACCGCGGGGATCCCCTCGCCGACCTCCTCCGGCACGGCGTAGGCCGCCGGCACGACCTCGCACGACCACTCCCCGAACGGGAGGATGTCGGCGTCGATGTCGGCCTCCTGCTGCTCGAAGTCGCACGGCATCTCGGCCTCGTCGGCGCACGACAGGCCGCTGCTCATCGAGCAGGACGCCGCCACCCGGTAGGTCGCGCCGTCGAGCAGAAGGGCGTCGGAGGGCATCAGCTCCACCGTCAGCGGGTTAGCGGCGTTGAGGTGCACCTGCCTCAGCAGCTCCTCCCCGTCGCGCACCGTGCGCTCGGTCCCGTCGGCGGAGGCGATCTGCTGCTCTCCGACCGCGAAGATCGACAGGACGAGCACCACGCACTGCTGGCGCGGGGCGCTCGTCTCGACGGTCACGGGGATGGGGTAGCTCGTCGCCGGCGAGGGGGCGGACACCCTGGCCTCCGGCCTGTCCCACACGCCTATGGTCAGGGTCTCGGACGCCGGCGATGGATCCGCGTGCGCCCCGTAGGTCCGCACGTACACACGCAGCTCCGTGCCGTCGGACATACTCGAGGTTGGGATGTCGAGCGTGCTCTTCGATCCCGCCACCTCCGTCTTGCGGAACGGGGCGCCGCCCAGGGACGTCCACACCTCTGCCTTGCGCTGGGGGCTTCCGTCGGAGGAGTTGTGCTGCCAGCTGATCCCCGCCGGCGACCCCTTCACGACCGCGAGGGCGTCGGCCCACACGCTCGGGGCCGTGGGAGGGGTGCCCAGCACGACCTCGTTGGACGCCTCGGACCACTCGCCGTCGCCGGACTCGTTGCAGCCCCTCACCCAGAAGAACCAGGACCTGCCCTGGTCGAGGTCGTCGAAGGTGAACTCGCAGAGCTGCGGGCTCTTGGACCCCTCCGTCGACTTCACCTCGTAGCCCGAGGAGAGCGAGAACGCCTTGGCGTCGTTGGCGTAGGCTATCTCGTACCAGTCCGCCCCGGCGGCCGACTTCCACGTGAGGGAGGCCGTCCCGGCCGACGTCGCCATCGCGTCCGGCGCCGCAGCCTTCGCGGGGCGCGTCCTCACCTTGACGGCCTTGCCGTCCCCGCCGACGAGCGTGTACCAGACCGACCACTCGCCGATGATGTTCTGCATCCTGGCGCGGATCTCGTACTCGCGGCCGGGGCGGCCCGTCAGGGCGACGGTCGCCTCCTTCTCGTAGGTGAACGTGTCCTCCTTCACCTTGTGGCTCTGGTGCACCTCGCCCTTGTTGCCCTCGACCTGGAACAGCTCGGTGTAGGGGTCGGAGTCCTTGACGGAGACCTCGATGGTGATGCCGTCTGAGGCGACCTTCGCCCCCGTGATGGCCGGGCGCTCCGGGCTGTGGAACGCGCCGGTGTTGACCGTCTTCTTCTGCTCTGCGGCGGTGAACCACTTCTTCTTGCCGCTCTTGACGGCCTTCTTCCTGCCCTTGCTGTCCTTCTCGTTCTTGTAGGTCTGCACTTCCTTGGGGATCGGCTTCACGTGGACCGTCACGCCGGTGGCCCCGGCCGGGATGTCGAAGGTGGCGTTCCTCGCCGTCGTGGTCGTCCAGGAGCCGGTGACGGTCTTCGGGTGCCTGATCTTCTTCTTGGCGTCGATGACCATGACCTCGTAGTCGAACATGACCTTGTACCCGGAGATGCACTCGAAGGCCTTCTTCTTGCTGGTCTCCTTGACGCCCTTCTTGCCGACGAAGGTTATCGAGATCTCTTTCGTCGGGGCCTTCCAGGCGGCGCGGCACTTGCCGCGCTGGTCCCCCGCCAGCCTCTCTATCGTCAAGTCCTTCGAGTCGATCTTCACCGTCGCCATCTACGACCTCGCCTCCAGCTCCATCTGGTACATGATCTGGTCCATGACCTTCCAGGCGGCCGTGCCGTCGTCGCGCACGACGCCCTGGAAGTTCGTCTCGCTGTGGTACGTGCCGCCCATCTGCCTCGCCTGGGCGGGGTCGATCCTGATCGTCCCCGACGACATGGCGCGGGCGACGGCCGCGCCGACCGCCCTGCCGATCTCGTCCGCCGAGGCGCCCCGCGACCCGCGCTGCACCTCGGCGGCTATGCTGAGCGCCACCTCGCGCTGGAGCGAGGTGCCGTTGGCCGCCATGTAGGAGCGCTCCTGCGCGAGCGCCTCCCGCGGGACGCCGGCCGCGGCAGCGTAGGACTCGACCCTCGCCGGGGCTGGCACCGACGCCGCCGCGAGGACTGATGCGGGCGTCGCGGCGGCGCGCTGCGGCGTCACGGTCTGCCTGCCGGAGGAGGGGCCGGACGGCATGCTCAGGCGCGGGCCTGTTATGGTCACGTTCGCGGCGGCCTTGAGCCTGTTGACGGCCGCCGTCACGAGGGGCCTGCTCGAGTCGATGCCGGCGGCCAGCTTCGAGCCGATGGCGTAGCCGTCGCCGAACGCGATGTCCTTGTAGGCGCCGGACCTCTCCGTCGTCTGCCTGATCTGCTCGGACTTGGCCTGCACCTCTCCCTGGCCGGACCCGATCCCGCTCGCGATCCCGCTCGGTATGGCGGCCCCCTGCTCGGACGCCTTGTCCGCGGCCCCCTGGAGCGGCTTGTCCGGCGCCGCTGCGAGGGCCTGGGCGGCCCCCTGTGCCTCGCCGGCCCTCGCGTTGCACTCCGCGACGAAGTTGACGCCCAGCGCGGCGCCCGCCGCCGCGCCCCTCTCGCCGGCGTAGAGCGGGAGCTCGTCCATGTTGGGCAGCGCTTCCTCGGCCGTGAGCTTCGGGGCGCTCCCGAACGCGGCGGCGATCTCCTCCCGGGTGTGCTCCTGGGCCTGCACGGCCTCGGCGGCCTTCGCCCTGATGGCGTCCACGTACTGCTGGAGCTCCTCCATGAGCTTTCCGTACTCGCTGCGGAACAGCGCGCGGTTGAAGGGGTCTGCCACGCCCTCCATGTCGAAGCTCTCGGCGCCATCGCGGAACAGGTCGAGGTTCTTGGAGTACTCCTCGACGAGGCTCGCGTTCTGGACGCCCGACTGCCTGAGGTAGTCGACGAAGGCCTTCTGCTGGTCGGTCTGGGCCTGCTTCTCCAGCTTCCCGAGGTCGCTGTAGAACTTGTCGTAGGCCCTCTTGTTGGCCTCCATGTTGGCGTTGGCCTCCGCCGCCGATACGGCGCTCTCCGTCTTGAGCTTCTCGAAGGCCGTGTTCACGGGCTGCTCGAGCCCCGCGAAGCGCTCCTTCAGGTCGTCGACGGACATGCCGGCGGCGTCCATGGCCTGCGCCATCTCGTCGGTCGAGATCCCCGACTTCTCCATGGCGCGCGCGAGCATGGACCCCCAGGCGTTGCCGTCGTCGGCGAGCGCCTCCTCGAGCGCCGAGGCGAGGGCCTGCGCGGCCTCCTCGGCCTCGCCCATCTCCGCGGCCGCCCAGTCGGCCCCATCGGCGAGCTCCCCCATGCCGGAGGCGGCCTCGCCCGCCCCCACCCCGAGGCGCCCGGCGGCCCTCGTGGCGGCGTCCATGAGCTTCTCGGCCTCGGGGATCTCCGCCTCCACGTTCTCGATCTGGGTCAAGATGTCGGAGTACTCGGCGGTGAACTGCTCGTAGCTGCCCTCCCGGGGGTTGTAGCGGGTCTCCTTGTCGTTGCCGCTCTTCTCGAGGTCCTCCTTCATGATCTTGAGCTTCTCCTGCTCGACGACCAGCTCGTGGTACTTCGCCGTGGCCTCCTCGACGGCCTTCGCCGCCGCCGTGGCCTTGGCGTTCTCGAGCCACTTCGCCGTGAGGTTTGAGAGCTCCATCGACGTGACGTTCAGCTTGCCGTTCGCGAGGTCGGTGACGCTCACCGCCTCGCCCGTGGCCTCGACGTACCCGTTGACCGCCGACACGAGCATCTCCTGCTGCACGGCGGTGAGCTCGCCCTGCTCTCCGACGCGCATCATCTCGCGTATAACCTTGTCGAAGTGGCGCACCTCCACCTCGTCGCCCGCGAGGCCCGAGGTCGCCTCCTTGACCGAGCGCGCCGTGTCGGCAGCCGACTGCACGACCTCGTAGGCCTCGTCCGCGACCTGCCGGGCGGCGCTCCTGGCGGACTCCGAGATCTCCTCCTGGGATCTCGCGACGTCGCGCGAGATGCCTCCGACGGCCTCGCACGCGGAGGCCAGCTCCTCCGCCCCCCGCGCGCCCGCCTCCATCTTCTCGTGGGCGTCCCACGCCGCGCTCCCCAGCTCCCAGAGGAGCTGTATCGCCATGATCGGCGCGATGCCCCTGAGGGCCGCGCCGGCGAGCTTGGACGACGCCGCGAGCAGCCTGACGCCCCTCGACGACGCGCTGGCCGAGATGCCTATCGACTCCAGGCCCGCGGCGATGGAGCCCGCGGCAGGCCCGGCGAGCTCCTTGAGGGCTCCGCCGGCGGCGTTCTTGAAGACGAGCACGGGGCCTGCCGCGGCCGCGGCCGCGATCCCCGCGTCCACGAACGTCTTGGCGAAGTCCGGCAGCCCGGAGTACCCGGCCGTGAGTGCCCCGATGATGTCGGCGAGCGCCCTGACGGGACCCTCGACGGACTCGCCGACCTCGGCCCCGAACACGTCGAAGTTGTTGCGGAGCAGCTGGACGGCGCCCGAGAAGCCCTGGGTCTTCGCGTCCGCCTCGCGGGCGGCGTCGCCGGCGCGCCCCCAGGCGTCGCTCACGCCTTCCCAGGCGTTGTCGCTCATCTGGATGTAGCTGTTCACGTTGCCCACGGTCTGGGACAGGCCGAGGAGCGCCTGCTTCTGGCGCACCGAGTTGATGCCGAGCTGCTTCAGGGTCGAGTCGGCCGAGCCGCCCTCCTTCTCGATGTCGGCGAGGCCCTGCACGAACGCCCTCAGCGCCTCGGACGGGGTGTCGGTCCACGCGGCTCGGAACTCGTCGGCCGACATGCGGGCCACCCCGGCGAAGGCCTCCAGGTCCTCGCCGCCGGCGCCCACGGCAGACTCGATGTCGCTCATGGTCTTGGCGACGGCGGTGCCGGCGGCCTCGGACCCCTGGCCCGTCGAGGCGATGGCCGTCGCCCAGGCGAGCAGCTGCGGGGCCGTGAAGCCCGAGATCGTGCCCATCGACGCGATGCGGCTCGTCACGTCCATGATGTTGGACTCGAGCGTCGCCGCGTTGTTGCCCAGGCGCGTGAGCGCGTCGCCGAACTTCGGGAACGCCTCGCCCCGGTCCTGCTTCATGTCGGACAGGATCGCCGACACCTGGCCCAGCTGCTCGGAGGCCTGGTCGGCGTTGAGGTTGGTGGCGATGTCGAGGTTCGACACGACGGTCGAGAAGGACTCGAGCTCGTCGGCCGCGATGCCGAGCTGCCCGCCCATGGCCTGGATCTCCAGCATCGTGTCGGCGGACGTGTAGTGGGTGCGCGAGTAGTCGATGGCGCCCCGCTTGAGCGCCTCGAACTGCTGCTCGGTGCCCTCGACGGTCTTGCGCATGTCGCGGTAGGCGGCGTCGATCTCCTCCGCCGCAGAGATCGCCCTGTAGGCGAACATCGTCACGGCGGGGGTGACGGTGGAGTACATGGACCAGCCGAGCTGCTGCGCGGTCTGCCTCGACATGCGGAGCCTGCGGTCGAACTCCGAGAGCTTCTCGGTGCCGCGCTCGACGGCGGCCTCCGCCTTGTACAGGTCGGCCACCAGGTTGTTGAGCGTCGCTCCCCGCCCGAGCCTGCGCAGCAGCGCGTCGAGCGTCTCGGTGCGCTCGGAGAGCTGCTCCATCCGCTTGGCGACCGCGGCCGCCCGCTCCTCCAGCTTGCGGTACGCCGCCGTCCCCTCCTTCGCCCGGGACAGCTCGTCCGCGACCGTCTGCGCGCGGCCCTTGAGCTCCGCGAGCGCTGCATGGGCCTGTTTCGACTCCTGCGTCACCCGCTCCAGCGCGCGCTCCGCGCCCTGGCCGCCGCTCTCGATCCCGCCGAGCCCCATCTCGTCGAGGGCCTTTATCTGCCTGCGGAGCGCCTCGGCCTTCTCGCGGGCCGAGTCGAGCTGCCTGCCGATGTTCGACTTGATCGCGTCCTGGAGCCCGTCCATCCACCGGTTCTGGGCGAACGCCGACATGAGCTTGCGCTCGTCCTCCTGCATCGACTTGATGGCGGCGTCGCACTGCCTGACGCTCTCCCGCGCCTCGTCGAACTCCCGCGATATGCCGTTGGCCGCGCCCGACCTGACGGCGAGCGCCATCTGCTCGCCGAGGGCGCGCACCTCGGCCCTCGCGGCGGCCGCGTCGGCGCGGCACTGCTCGAGCTGCACGAGCTCCTTGGCGAGCCTGTTGTCCCCGAACGCCTCGGCGTGCGCCCGGGCGAGGGCGCGGTACTCCCGCTCCACGCCCTCGGTCACCTCGCCCATCTGTCGCATCTTCGCGAGGGTCGCGTCCACGCCCTCAACGCCCGCGAAGGCGTTCTTCGCAGCCGTCTCCAGCGACCTGTACTCGCGCCTGAGCTGCTTCAACGAGGCGTCCCACCCCTTGATCTCGGCGAGCATGCCCCTCGGCGCCGCCGACCCCATCTCGGCGTAGTCGCGGCGCATCTGCCTCAGCAGCGACTCGTGCTCCCTGATCTCCGCGTTCAGCCGCTCCATCTCGCCCTGCTGGGACTTGAGGGCGAACCCGTGCTTGAATCGGGCTATCTCGTCGTTGACCTTGTTGTAGCGCTCCAGGCACCGCTGGGCGTGGCCCGCGGCGTCGTCGGTTTCGGCGGCGAGCTTCCTCAGCGCGCCGCTGGAGCCGAGCTGCCTCATGGTCCTCTGAAGCAGCGTGTAGCGCTCGGCGAGCCCCTTGGCCCTGGCGGAGACCAGCTTGAGCTGCTGGGCCTGGGCCTGGGCGTTGGAGCCGTCGAACTTGAGCGCCTTGTTGACCTGCCGCAGCATCGCCTGCGTCGCTGAGATGGTGCGGTTCGACGCCTTGAGGGCGCTCTGGAGGGACGTGGTGTCCGCGCCTATGCGGATCGTCAGACCCTTGTATGCCGTTGACGCCACGTCTCCTCCTTACAGCGCGTCGATGTCCTGCTGCGTCGCCCTCTCCGCCCCGCGCTCCTCCTCCGGCTCCGGCGACGCGGATCCGAGCAGGTTGGCGAGCGTGGGGTAGCTCATGTCGGCCAGGGCGGCGGGGCCGAGTCCGAGCCTCAGACCCGCCGCGTACATGGCCGTGTAGGGCAGCGTGGGCTCGCTACCCGCGGTCTTGGGCCTCGGGGCGACCGCTATCCCCGGCGTGAAAAAACGTCCTGACGGCCTCGGGCATGAGGGCGTCGGAGACCGCGTTCAGGTCGAGCGCGTCGATCCCGTCGGCCCACACGGCGTAGGGCGGCACCGACTCGTCGGCGGCCCTGCGGGACGCCCACAGCGCCCTCACGAGCGCCGTCCAGTTGGTGTCCCGGTAGTCGACCGACGCGACCACGCCCTCCTCATCCGGCTCCGGCTCGCGCACCGTGACGCGCCCGAAGAGGTCCTGGATGATGTCGCGCCCGAACTCCTGCTCGTAGGCGCTCATGGCCTTGAGGCCCATGCGGCACTCCTCGGGGCCGCGCCCGTAGTCCAGAAGCACGGCTCCCCCTAGGCGGCCGCGGCCTGCGGCATGGCAACCGCCTCGAACCACTTGTCGTAGGCGGCCTTCGCCTCGGCCTTGTCGGAGGGCAGCGAGTACTTGGAGGTCTTGGAAGTGCGGTCGCCCACCTCGATCTCGACCGGCACCGCCGTGAACTCCAGCTCGAAGGTGCCGGGGTCGGTCTTCTCGTTCTTGGTCTGGTCGGCCTCGGACGGGCGCTTGAAGGAGACGTCGTAGTAGACGACGCGCTTGTTGCGCACGTTGCCGTTGGTCTGCCACATGAACGCGACGTGCGAACCGCTCGCGTCGGCGTCGTCGTAGATGCCCCCGATGGCGTCGATGATCTCGCCGAGCAGGTCGGCGCGCGCCTCGTCCTCCAGGTAGGCGACCTCGAACTTGCCGGTGTAGCCGGCGTTGGTCTCCTCGTCGAAGTAGATCGAGTTGTCGGCGTAGAAGGGGTTCGACTCGCCCTCGGGGTCGACCGTGACCGACACGGCGCCGAGCAGCGGCTTGGGGGCGCCGTAGGTGCCGTCGTCGTTGCGGACGGCGTAGTGAGCCTTCTCGACGCCGTACTTGACGGCCTTCCTCAGGGCGGTGGTTGCTTCGGGCATGGCTCGTTCCTTTCTCTAGATGTCGGTGAACTCGTAGGAGCACATCAGGCAGTCCTCCGAGTCCACCCATGCCTCTGTCTTCTCGTAGTCGCCGTAGCGGCCCGCAAGGGCCGCCTCCAGCGATCCCTCGAGCTCGGAGTCGGACGACTCCTGGTACAGCTCGACGCGCATGCGCGGGAACGACGCCCACCTCCGGCCGTCGGCCGTCAGGTGCGCGTCCTCCTCCATGAGCAGCACGGCCCACGGCAGGTGAGGGGCGCTACCTTGGCGCCACGCGGCGTGGACGGCGGGGATGCCGAGTCCGTCGAGCATCGACACGATCTCCTCCCGGCTCACAGCTCCACCCCCTCCAGCAGCGCGTCCCAGGCGGCGTCGAAGGCGTCCTCGGCCGCCTGCGCGATGTGCGGCCTCGCGGCGACGCGCCCGCCGCCAACCCTGGCGTGGCCCTTCTCGAGCAGGTGGGCGAGGCCGGGAACCTTCGCGTTGCCCACCTCCGACCGCCACCCGCCTCCCTCCTGCCACGCGCGGTACGACCAGCCGTCGAAGTAGTCGCCGTTGTGCGGCGTGATGACGTCCTGGGCGTTGGAGACCGTCTCGCGGCGCCCGACCTTGGCCCCCTCGGTCACCGACCTGCGGGAGCCCTCCTGGACCGAGGCGTACACGTCGTCGATGATGTCGCCCATGGCGTCCTCGAACTGGCCGATCTCGATCTCGCGCGTCATTCGCCGTCCTCCTCCCCGGGATCGGGGGGAGTGGCGTCCGGCTCCTCCGGCGGGGCGACGGCCGGCTCGCGCTGGTCGCTGCCGAGCCTCTCGGCGATGGTCAGGGTGGTGAACTCGCCGCTCGACGAGGCCCCCTCGACGGTCATCTCGCGGCCCTCCCAGACGGCGAAGCCCTCGCCGCGGTACTCGGCCGACCTGACCCTCACGCGGACCGCGCCCCTGAGACCCTCGGCCGCGCAGGCGAGCCGCGCGGACTCGCCCACGGCCAGCCGGTTGCAGAACACGCGGCGGTGCCGCACGCGCGGGCGCTGTACCCCGTCGGGCATGCGCTCGTACTCGACGGCCCTGAGCACGATGGAGTCGGTGAACCTCATAGGCCGTCGCCCTCCGGCGCGCCGGCCTCGTCCCTGGGCGGGTACTGCGCCTCGTCGTCCTCGGCGGCGCAGTTCGCCGAGGAGTTGAGCAGGTCGCAGACGAGCAGCTCGTACTGCTTCTCCAGCCGCTCCAGCTCGAACTCTGCGAAGTCGAACCCGAAGTGGCACTTGCAGAAGCAGATGACGGCCACCACGACCAGCGGGTCGGGCGGGTCGCCGGCGAGCAGCCGCTCCCTCACGCCCACCCGGCGCAGGTCTGCCACGGCGGCCGCGATCCACGCGGCCACCTCGGCGTCGTAGGCCTCGGACGTGACGCGCAGGGCGTCCTTGACGACCTGTTGCAGGCACCCGCCCATGGCCTAGCCCTCCTTGGCCGCGGGGGCGCGCTTGGCCGCGGGCTTCTTCGCGGCAGGCTTGGCCGTGGTCTTCCCGGCGGCGGGCTTGACCGCGGGCTTCTCGGCGGCCGCCTCCACATAGGGCTCGCCGAGGGCCTCGTTGATCTCCCGGATGCGCCCCTCGGACGCCTCGAAGACGTCGCCGGCCCTGCGGTCGGCGCCGTCCTTGAGGTCGTAGAAGGGCTTCAGCACGCGGGCCTCCATTAGGCGCTCGCCTTCTTCTTGATGAGGATGAAGCCGTAGGGGTCGACGACGCGGCCGTCGCAGACGCCGTAGCCGACCATCTTGTTCTTGCGCTTGTCCCAGTCGGGGTAGCGCGTGATGGCGATGCTGCCGCCGGGCTGCCAGTTGATGGCGTAGTCGTTCATCGTGCCGTAGACGCCCACGACGTCGCCGGGGGCGGCCTTGTCGAAGTCGGGCAGCGTGACCGGCTTGACCAGTCGCGTCTGCTTGCCCACGAGCACCTGGCTGCGCTTGCCCGTCACGGGGTCGTAGGTGACGTTTACCGGGGCGTCGTTCTTGTCGGACATCGTGTCGATGTACTTGTTCCAGGAGCCCTTCGACATGAGGAGGCTGCCGTCGTCGTACTCGGGGTCGATGTCGGCGTCGAAGATGGAGTGCCACGCCTTCCAGTTGCGGAAGTCGGCCTCGGTCATCTCGACCACGTGCTCGACGCGCGGGTCGTTGAGGATGCCGAGCGGCTGGCCGCTGCCGGTGCCGCGGATGATCGCCTGGGACAGCGTGCGCGAGATCGACTTCTCCATCTTGGGCATGAGCTTGGACTGGAAGTTGTCCATGGTCACGATGGAGGAGAGGAAGGACTGCTGGAAGCGGGACTCGAACTCGTGGTAGGAGAACACGATCTTGTCCTTGCGCCCGGCCTTCTGCCAGTCGGAGACCTCCTCCTCGCCGACCCAGTGGGTCAGGAAGTCGAACTCGTCGATGGGTATCTCGTAGCCGCCCTGGAAGGAGGTCTTGGACACGAGGGCGTAGATGTCGTCGTGCTCGTCGAGCTTCTCGATGGCGGTGTTGGACAGCGTGGTCGGGATGGCGATCTTCACGTCGGACGTGAGCATCCCGTTGCCGGAGTCCTCGGCCCCCGCCATGCGCAGGAGCACGCCGGAGGGGCGGCCCGTCCTCACGTAGTCGATGAACGCGTCGCGGTACTCGGGCGTGTCGTGGGGGTCGTCGGGCGCCTCCAGCACCTGGGCTCCGCCGGATTTGCCGCCGAAGTCGGCGCGCTCGGTCACGCGCATCCCGCCGGACAGCGCGCGGCGCTCCATCGAGCGTCGCAGCTCGTCGGCGGCGGCGCGGCGCTCGGCCTCGTCGCGGACGATCTCCATCTCGGAGCGAACCTCCTTCATGTCCACCTCGGCCTCGGGGTCGAGCAGAAGGTCCTGCAGCTCCTTCTTGCGGGCCTCGAAGGCCTCGTTGTCGAGCGCGCGGTACTCGGTCGCGCCCAGATGCTCGAAAGCCATGTCTCCTCCTTAAAGGATCGATGCGAGGGCGGCGAGAGCCTCCCTCTCCTCCATTTCCCGCTCGCGCCGCGCGGACTCCCCGCGCGCCTGCTCGATCACTCCGTCAAGGTAGGAGCGAGCGTGTATCTCAGTCCCGCTGTTCGCAGGGAATGAAACCGCCGATACGTCGTAGACCTTCCGAACCTTCTTCACTGTCACGGTCGCGGCGCGCACGTTGTATTCCTCCGTACCCTTCACTACCGTGAATCCCCAGCTCATACGGGTGTAGAGTCCGCTCGAAACCGCTTCGTAGTGGTCTCTGCCCGCCTGGGATCCGCCGAGCTTCGCCCTGAAGAACAGGCCGTGGTCGTCGCACGCGATCTCGAGCGAGCCGTTGCTGCGCCTGGCGAGCACGGCGCCCTTGTGGTCAACCTGGTAGATCGCGTCCGACATGTCCGCCTCGTCCAGCGCGTGCCGGTCGATGACCTCGTAGATGCCGCCCGGCATCGGGTACGGGTCGTCGAACGTCGTCGCGTAGCCCTCCACCACGTAGTCGTCCTTCGCCTCCAGGGCGAAGTCGAACGTGCGGTACTCTCTTCCTTCCCTTACTGGCATGGTCACTCCATCTCGTCCTTGTCCATGACCCCGTGCAGGTCGGAGTCCTTCTTAACCAGGTCGTGCTGCTCGGGATCCGAGTCGTCCTTGGGGGAGGAGAGGAGCGTGGCGTCGGCGTACTCGCCGCGGATGACGCGCGCGTCGTCCTCGATGGGCGGCAGCTGCAAGATCTCGCGCGCCTCGTTGATCGACATGATCCCGCGGTCGGTCATGTCGCGGATCATGTTGCGCTTGGAGGCCGAGGTCGCGAACTGGAGCCTGTTCGAGGAGAACGTCACGCGGTTGCGCGACTGCTCCTGGCGCGAGTAGCACATGGCCGTGAGCCCCTCCCCGAGCTGCACGGCGAATGGCTCGATCTTGCCCTCGTAGTAGCTGTTCCAGTGGTCCTCGTTGAACCGGTTCTGGAGGATGTCGCGGTTGGTGCCGAAGTAGTCGAACACGTTGTTCTCGATGCGCTCCATCTCCTTGTCGGAGATCGTGTAGCTGAACGGCTCGACCTGCTTCACGTCGGAGAAGGTGTTGTCGTAGACCAGCAGGCCGCTGGTGTTGGCGCGCGACAGGTTGTCCCGGGAGAAGCGCTCGCGCTTGTGCTCGATGTCCTCCTCGCGCACCTGGCCGGTGAGCTGCCCGATGAACCTGATGGTGGCGCCCGCCTCGATGGCGGCCCTCTGGGCCTCCTCCTGGGCGTGGAGCAGCCTCATGGTCTCGTCGAGGGCGTTGGGGCTGCCGAACACGTCGGAGAGGTACTGGTACTTGGTCAGCACGCACACGCGCTCCAGCTCGATGGCCCTGTCCTCGCCGGAGGCCGTGTGGAACACGATCCACGGCTGCCCAGCGATCTCGCCGACGTCGGCGCCCTCGCACTTCAGCGGCCACAGCCCCACGGTGTCGCCCGCACGGTCGAGCTCCGGCACGACGAAGGCCGTGCAGTCGTTCTCGAACGCGGTGGCGAGCCGGTAGAGGAACTTCGGCCACGTCATCAGCTCGTTGGGCTGGGTCTCGAAGCACCGCCTCAGCTTCGGCTTGGCGGTGCCGACGACCTCGGGCTTGAGCTTGGAGCAGCCGTTGGCGAACGCGTGGATCGCCGAGCGCGTCAGCTCCTGCTCGTAGACGGATCCGCGCCAGGTCGAGAAGACCGGCTGGTACTCCGTGAACGTGCTGAAGCCGTGGGCGGCCCTGCGGCCGTCCTCTGCCCTGCCCTTGCCGAAGATCATCTCTCTGAGTCCCATACACGAGACTATCGCGCGAACGTGCGACCTTGGGGAGGGTCAAACTCTCGTCGCCTCAGATGGCCTGGGAGTACTCGCCCATCAGCTTGTCCAGCATCGTGTAGGCGTCCAGCTCCGCCATGAACCCGTCGATGCGGTTGGCGGCCTGGGCCATCTTCTTGTCCGGCTGGATGTTGCCGTTGACGTCGGTGCGCACCATCACGTTCATGCGGCACCACTCGGTCACGGGGTTGTGGTTGTCCACGATGCGGTTGGCGCGGTAGTCCGCCTTGATCTGCTTCATGGGCTGGGAGAGGGTCGCAGGCCCCTGGCGCACCGGTATGGCCCGCGCCTTGCCGACGAACGACTCGAACCCATCCCTCATGGAGTCGTCGGACAGGTGCCACGGGTCGTAGCCGATGGCGTAGGTGTACACGTCGTGCTCGTCGCGCATCTCCGCGAGCCACTCCAGCACCACGCGCTTGTCCACCTTGTTCCCGGGCACCAGGCGCACGAGGCCCCGGGCCACCCACTGCTCCCACGGCACGTCGTCCCTCTCGCGGCGGCTGCCGCTCTCCGACTCGCACCTCAGCGCGTCCTCGGGCAGCCAGTACATGGCGCTGGCGTACACGCGGTCGTCGCCCGGGCGCATCATCAGCATGCACGCGGCCGTGAGGTCGGTGGTCTCGGCGGCGTCGAAGCCGGCGATCCCGTAGCGGAACCCCATCTCGTCGATGTCGAAGGCCTCCTCGCACACGGCGTCGTCGAACTCCAGCCACGCGACCGACTGGTTCTCCGGCATGTTGAAGTCCTTGACCATGACGGTCGGCCGGAACGTGGGGTCCTGGAGCGCCTTGTTGACGTAGCCGCGCAGGGCCGACAGCTTCTTGATCGTGCCGAGGCCCGGGTTTGCCTTCACCCACGCGCACTCGTTGACCCACTCGTCGCGCTCGTCCAGCTCGTAGATGAACGCCAGGAACCGGTCGTCCTCCACGTCGCCGTTGAGCCAGCCCCTCGCGTAGTCGTACTGGGCGTCGAACACACCGTTTCGCACGAAGCCGTTGGTGGTGATGACGAACAGCATGGGCTGGTCGCGCGCCGACATGCCCTGCTTCACGAGGTCGTACAGGTCTCGGTTCCTGATGGCCGACAGCTCGTCGATGACGCCGAAGTGGACGTCCAGGCCGTCCAGGTTGGCCGTCTGCGAGGTCAGCGGCTTGATGAACCCGAGGTTCCTCTCGCAGTAGATGTCGTCGGCGCGCTTGCGGGCGTATTTCCTGATGCGCTTCGACTGGCGCATGATGCGCATGGCGGCGTTGAACGCGAGCTTCGCCTGGTCCTCGGAGTTCGCCACGTTGTAGACCTGGGGCGCGCCCTCGCGGTCGCCGATGAGGGCGTACAGCTCGAGCGCGGCCAGCAGCGACGACTTGCCGTTCTTCCGGCCCATGATGCACAGGACCTCCTGGAACCGGCGGTTGCCGTCCTTGTCCACGAACCCGAACGCGCACTCGACGAGCGCCTTCTGGAACAGCTCCAGCTTGAACGGCACCCTCAGCTTGCCGGAGGGGATGTAGCAGTACTCCTCGATGAAGCGGACCGGGCGCTGGGCCGCCTCCTTGTCGAAGTGCCACTCCTTGTACCCGTGCGCGATCTCGTCGAGCATCCTGTCGGCGAGCCTGCGCATCTTGCGGCACGCGGTGACCTTGCCCGACTTGATGGCTCGGAAGTACTTGACGGCGGCGCAGTCGGGCAGCCGCGCCGCGCGCCCCCTCTTCGGGGCGACCACGGGCTACATCCCCAGGAACTCGTCGAAGTCGTCGGCGTCCTGCGTGTCCTGCTGCTTGAACAGGATGCGCTTGAGGGGCGTGTACAGGCCCTTCAGCTCGTTGGACAGCTTGTGCATGGCCCCGACCATGGGGTGCTCGACGAGCTTCCCCTTCTCGTTCTCCATGATGATGCCCTCCGTCGCCACCGTCGACACCGCCTCGTCGTACAGCGTGAGCGCCTTGCAGTAGGCGACCAGCACCTCCTTGGTGGTCTCGTCCAGGTCGAGGTACTCCTTGGACAGGCGCTCGTAGCGCTCGCTGACCTGCTCATCGAACTTCATCGCAGCCCTTCCTGACGAGGTTCCCGTTCTCGTCGAAGGCCACCCTCTGCTCGACCACCCGCCCGTAGATCTCCGGGTGCTCCTGCGCGTGGCAGTCCCGGCACACGAGCTCCAGGTTGGTGTAGCCGAGCGTGATCGACGGGTCGCCGATGTTCTGGGGCGTCAGGTGGATCTTGTGGTGCACGATCTCCCCGGCCCTGACCACGCCGCGCTCTCGGCAGCGTTCGCACAGCCCGTGGACCGACTCGAAGTAGGCCTTGCGCGTCCTCCGCCACGCCTTCGAGCGGTAGAAGCGCTCTGCGAATGCCCTCGCCAACGGGAACCTTCCTTTCCTTTAAGGAAGATTTTTCGCTCATAAGTGCGATTTTCGGGAGAGTCAAACTCTCGTTTTTAGATTTGAAAAAATTCCCGCGCGTTTTTATTTGACTTCCCGCGCCGGTCCCCTTACACGCGCCCCCCGGAGCGAAACGGGGGGGGGTGCGCGGCGCGCGGCCCTCACCCCTCCCGCCGACCCCCCCGGCGGCTCGGCGGCCCCTCCTTCCCCGATCCGATCAGACCGGCCGGCGACACGGCCGACGGGACGGCACGGCGGTAGCGGCGGGCGGGGCGGCACGGGGCGCGGCGGTGCAGTGGGAGCGAGTGGAGCAGCGGCACGGCGGCGGCGGGG
>Ga0073906_1000885_pt1 | contig 51284 bp, 16 predicted proteins | sample Inofromicrocosms_FD_65485 | JGI IMG/M metagenome (GOLD analysis project Ga0073906, IMG submission 65485) | Mouse cecum microbial communities from Vienna, Austria - Inoculum for glucosamine and mucus D2O microcosms | ecosystem: Host-associated > Mammals > Digestive system > Large intestine >...
GTAAAGTCGACGATCTTCGGGCTGTGCCGTCCGCCGTCCTGCGTATACGTGTCTTCCGATTCCCAAACGGGCGAAATCGTCAGTTTGTTGATGACCCACTTCACCTGTACCGCCGTGGAGGTTCCGTCGTCCCAAGTATAGTTGTTGGTGTCCACAAGCGAGAGCTGCGTGGTGTAAGAGCCCGCATTGCGCTGCGAAGCGTTGGAGCTCAGCTTCATCACCAGATTATTGAAGGTCGAGATCTGATCCGCCAAGTCCTGCGTTTCACCCGCGTAGTCGAGCTCGATGGAAGCGTCGAACGAGGGCTTTGCAACGATCGCTTTCGTGATGCGCCATACGAATTCCGTTACCTGACCGCTCTCCCACTGGTAGTTGACGGTATCCGTCAGTTTAACGCGGGCGCGATAGCCCGCCGCAGGGCTTGCGTTGATCGCGCGGTAGGTAAGCTCCAAGCCCATATAGCGTTCGTTGTAGCTGTTTCCGAACAATTCGGTGATGCTGCGCTCCGTTCCGTTGTATTCGAAACTGTCGCCCGTCAGCACGGGGGCAAGCACCGACATACGGTCGATTTTCCAACGGATCGTAAACGACGCCGAGGAAGTGCCGCCCGACCACTGATAGTTGTCGGGGTCGCGCAAAGCGACCGTCATGGTATGATCGCCCGCCGTCGTTGCCGTCTCTCCGCTCAGCGCGATGAGGCTGGAATCATAATTGCTGTTCAGATATTGTACGATCGAAAGCTCGTTACCGTCGTTATACGTCAGCGAATACGCATCGAGCGCGGGTCTGGGAATCTGCGCCTTCTTGATGATCAGCGTCTTCGACTGCGTCTGTCCCGAGGCGAACTTCAAATCCTCCCCGAGCACGATCGTCATCGTATGCGTTCCTGCGTTGATGAACGTTTCGTTGTTCTCCGAGCCGTATACTTTGTATTCCTGTGCGCCGTTGCCGAGCATGATCTCCGCACCCGTATCCTGACGCGTTACGCGGATGGTATTCGGCTTCTTATCCGTCGAATCGTACGTAGCTTCTCCGAACGTACCCCAATCCACCAGTACCGCAATCAGCTGAGCACGGATTTTCAGTGTTGTCCGAATCGCAGGCGCGTTGTAGTCCGACGTCGTCGTAAAGTTGGCAAATACGAAGTATTCGCCGATATTCGCCGTGGTTGCGGGGATTCCGTTCGTCCAGCTCGGATCGCTCGTACCGTCCGTACGCTGATACTCGTAACTGACCCTCGGATTCCCGGGTAAGGCAGACAGCGCAGTCGCGGATATTTCATTTGCCTTTGCAAGTTCGCCCGTCTGCGACACTTCAACGCTCTTAGGCGCAAACGTCAGCTTCGACGTGTCGATTTCGATTTTGACGACCGTGAGATCTACGGTATCCGTTTTCGTCGTATATGACGCCGCCGTGATGCCCTTGTATCTGTACGACACGGTAATCGTATAGAGTCCCGTCGTGCCGTAGTGCACCTCTCTGTCGCTTCCGTTGTACGTTACCGTGTATCCGTCTCCGCCGAGGTGGATCACGTTCGTTACCGTCTCTCCCTCGTCCGTTTCATACGTGGCAATCACCGTCAAATCGTCGTCCGTAACCGTAGAGAGCGCCGTAAACGCTTCTACGCGCGCTACCGACGCATCGATATTGATCAGTGTCAGATTCAGCGCCTTCCACTTTGCGGTAAGCGTTAAGTTTTCGGTTACGCGGTCGGCTTCGAAGTCCCACTTCACCTCTAACCCCGCATCGTTGGTATAGTACCAGCCCAACAGCTCGTATCCGTTGCGTTCCGCTTCCGGCGTCGGCGTTATCAGGTTGTTCCACGAAAGCGTTCTGGTCGACGTGGCGTTTTCACTGCCGTCGTTCTTGTCTAACGTTACCGTATATAAACGCGTTACGAACGTTACCGTGATCGATTTGTTTTCGCTTACCTCGTCGAACGAGGTATCGAAATCGTCTAATTCTTTGCCGTCCAGCATGGGTGCGCGTCCGCTGACGGAGGCTGCGAATTCAGAATCGCTTTCCAGTCTGTCCGCAAACGCCTGCTGGAACACCTGTAACAGCATTTCCGGAGAATAATTCTGTTTGTAGTTCAGGGTCGCCTCGATCGTAGAAGATACCTGATTCATGTAGAAGGTCAGTTTGATCGCGGAAGCCGTAAATTTCACGGGGACGGTAACGGGCGTATAATTGCCCGTATCGTTGGGCGTAAATACGATATCCACCGTATTCTCCCCTTCGACGACCTTGTCGATTTCGCGTTCCCACCGCGCCGTTCCGGGGACGATGCGGTTATCGCCGTCGATCATAGTAACTTCGAACTCCAGATCTTTGAGTTCCATCCCCGCAAATACGTCCTGCGTGGTTACGTTGAACGTGCGCACCTTTACGGACTTCGCGGTGATTTCGAGGTCGACGGAGTTGGAGGAAGAACCCTCCGCGTATACGAGCGGCATGGAAGGATCGGTTAGCGTGTATTCGAAGGAATACGTGCCGCTCTGCCCGAACTCCGTAATGCTGTACGTACTGCGCGTCCCCTCGGAAACCTTTTCGCTCCCCTTCATCCATCGGTAAGTGATCGAAGGCTTGCTGATCGTCGGGCTGGTAACAGTTGCCTCCAGTACGAGAGATTCGCCGTATTCACCCTGCGTCTTATCGTCTTGTGCGGCGATGGTTGCCGTAATGCCCGAAGCTTCCCAAACCGCGTAATATTTGATATCGCCGTTCATTCCTGCGGGCGGGGTGTATTCCCAGGTGGTTGCGTCCCCCGCTTTCCAGTTTTTATTCTGCGTCCAGCCGCGAAGCGTTAAACCGCTCGCCGTCGTCCGTCTGTCAAGCGAGATCCTACCAATGTCGGATGCATCCGCACTGTAAGTGTAAGTATAGTTATTGTCGGGGTCCGATACGTTGATCGGCTCTTCCACTTCGCGCGTATTGTTCGTACCTGTTTTTAAAAAGTTATAATAACGGATATGAAACAGCGTGCTGACGTGCCGGCTCTTTACGGGGAAGAAGTCGTCCGTAAACTCCATTTCGGCGGCTTCCGTTTCGTAGAAGTTTCTGATCGCGTCCTTATTCACCCAGATCTTATCTTTATACGCCGCATCCGCTTTCGCGCGATCCCAGAACGAACCTTCCGTTCCGTTATAACGGCTTCCGGAGGAACTGCACTGTCCCATCGTGCCCCAGTGCCATTCGTCGTAACCGTCGCCGTTCTGCGAATTGTAGCTGCCTGCGTAGTTCATATTGTTGCAATTGATGTAGCCGAACGCCGTTGATACGCTCGTAGCGTGCGATTGGTACTGATACCAGGGCCACACGATCCATTTCCCCATACCGCCGTCCGCCGTCGTATACGGGAAACTCGTCTGCCCGTAAGAATAGCAATCCTGTACGGTCAACGTCGTCATATTGCAGTTAGACGGCGCGTTCGGTCCGCAAGTATAAAGCTGAGCGAAATTCACGGCGCCCAGATTGGATACCGCATCAATACGCGTCATACAGCGCACGGCGGATATTACGCCGCCCAAATAATTATACGCTTTCGCGGCGCCGTAGTTACAGTAGCCGATCAGAGCGCCCGCTAAATTAGAACAGTTGCCATTCGTAAAATTGCTGTTATATTTTAAGTCTGCCATACAGTCGGTAAAGAACGCATTTGCCCTCATCCAACAGGCGGCAACAAACCCGCCCGCAAAGTTAGACTGACTGGACGTCCCCGTTTCTACGATGTTATAATTCAATTTCGTAGAACAGCGGTAAAAATACGCGTTGCTTGCGCCCGCCGTGTGTTCACTTTGAACAACTCCGATAAAACCGCCCCCGATACAACCGACTCCTCTCGGCGTAGCGCGCGAAATCGTGCCAACGGCTTGAACATTGAGCATATACACCGAGGACGCGCCCACAGCATACCCGAACAATCCGCCCGCGAAGGTTGCAACGTTCGTATATCTGTACTGTAAATTTAAGTCGGCAATTACAACGGGTGCGGTAATGTTCCAGGTATATCGGAACATTCCGAAATATATGTAGTCCCCCGTATTGACTTGAGTATCCGCCATGTTATAGTTTCTGAGCGTGTGTCCCAAGCCGTAAAACGTACCCGCAAAAGACCACATGGGTACGAGCGTGGAAGGGCAATCGGGGTCGCTGGACGAAAAGTCCAGATCGACGGCAAGAACGTAATACTTCCCCGCGCCGTAAGTCCAGCTGGAATCGGTGGAGTGCGTATCCCCCATTTCGTTCATAAACGAACGCCAACGGAGAAACGAGTCGATAACGTAAGGATTTCGCTGCGTACCGTGCGAGTTCGTTCTGCTTACGGTAATCGTAGTCGTGTCCGTGTCATACGTATCGTCGCCGTTAAATGCGGCATACTTGTCCTTATCGGTAAAAGTATAAGTTGCGCCGTCCGCAAACGCAGAATAGTTGGAGTTTAGCACCGCCCAGTCCGCTTCGTCCGCGTTTGCCGAAATCTGCGCTTCGCGCAAATCGGAAACGGATTTTAAAATCGGCGCTAACGCGCCCGAAAACACCGAGCCCAAAAGCGCGACCGCCAACAACGCAATCGCCACCCCTAAACTGACTTTTTTAAGCTTCCTTGAACGCATCTTACTGCCTCCTCTTATGAATCTTTATTTTTCATCGTACCTTTGGAGCCTTATTTTTGTGCAGGGGAATTCCGCTTCTTTCTTTTTCCCCGTCCCACACGCAAGGGGTTGCCTTGTCGCTATCCCTTGTCCTTGGCGAAACCCTCTTTTCTATCCCCGACCTTGGGCAGGGACACAGGGGGTGAAAAAACCAAAAAATCGCAAAAAATTCATACCGTTATGCATTTTTTGAACATCGTCAAAAAAGGTATACTTTTTTTGACAAAAGATTGTTGACAAAATTCATATAGATAAAGTATAATTTTAGGCGAAATAATGCAATTTTCGCTGCATTTCGATTCTAATAAAAAAGTATACATTTTTTACTTTTTTCGAATTTTTTACTTATTTTTTTCTTTCAGGACGGATATTTAAAGAAAATTTTAGCCCGTAATGCAAAATAAAGCATTACGGGCTTCTATGAATAATAAGGGAAAACCGCCATTCCGACCCCGCCCTGTTATTCCGAGCGTAGCCGAGGAAGCTTTTTGCGCATCGCGCAAACCATAAGATTTTGCGCTCCCGACCAACAAACGGCGACGCCCTAAGCACACAAGCAGACGGACAAACAAAAAAGCCGCCCTGTACGGGCGGTTTTTATTACCTCATTGCATAATACATTATCAAAAACACTATCGTAAACGCGAGCAACGTTACAAGCATCGGCAAAACCATTTTCTTTACCGTAGAAAAATAGGTGTGCGCCTTTTCTTTAAAGGACGACTTCTTTTTCGGCGGCGTTGCAGCGCTCATGTCCACTACCGTCGAACCGTCGTCTACATACACGACCTTTTGTTTCTTATGCTTGTTTTTGTTCTTTTTTTTACTCATTCTTACTCCTGCGGGTAACAATGGCAAGCCGCAAAATGCCCGGGCTCGTACTCCTTATACACGGGCGCGATATGGCTGCATATCTCCATTGCCCAGGGGCAGCGTGTGTGGAATTTACAGCCCTTGGGCGGATTTGCGGGCGAAGGAATATCGCCGTTCAATACGATTCTGTTCATCTTTACGTCGGGATTGGGGTTGGGCACGGCGGAAAACAGCGTCTGCGTGTAAGGATGCAGGGGATTATTGAAAATGCTGTCTTTATCGCCGAATTCCACCATCGACCCGAGGTACATTACGCCGATCCGATCGGAAATGTGCTTGACTACCGACAAATCGTGCGAGATAAACAGATAGGTAAAGCCCATCGTTTCCTGTAAATTCTTTAACAAGTTGATGATCTGCGCCTGTATGGATACGTCGAGCGCGGAAACGGGCTCGTCGCAGACGACCAAACGAGGATTCACCGAAAGCGCGCGCGCAATACAAATGCGTTGGCGCTGACCGCCTGAAAACTCATGCGGGTAACGCTCGTAGTAGTAATCGCGCAAGCCGCACTTTTCCATAATGCTCAAAACGTAATTCTTCGTTTCGCTTTTAGGTACGATTTTATGCACGCGCACGGGTTCGGACAAAATTCCGCCCACCGTACTGCGCGGCGGCAACGACGAATAAGGGTCTTGAAAAATAATTTGCATCTTCGTGCGGAGCGAACGCATCTGCTTGGACTTGTATTTTGCAATATCCTGCCCCTCGAAAAACACCTGCCCTTCGGTCGGCTGATACAGTTTTAAAATCGTTCTGCCGAGCGTCGTCTTGCCGCAGCCTGACTCGCCCACGATACCGATCGTTTCCCCCGCTTTCAGCTTGAACGAAACGTCGTCCACCGCGCGAAGCACCGACTTCGGCTTGCCCGAAATCGTTTTGGAAAGCACAAAATACTTCTTTAAATGGCGAACTTCGAGAATCGCGTCGGGGTCGGGCGGAAGCTCTTTGTCCTCTTCCGCCTTCTTGTCGCGCGCTTCCTGCTCCTTCTTTGCTTCCGCTTCGTCGTCGAATTTCGAAAAGTCGCCGTCGGCTGCCGTTTCCTCTTGCGCTTTGCTTTCCTCGGGCGCCTCTTCGGTTTCGGTTGCCGCTTCGGCTTTGTTTGCCGCGACCGCTTCCTCCGCCAAAGCTTCGCTTGCCTCTACGGGCGCGCCTGCCGACGAATTTTCTAAAAACTCATTCTCTTTATTTTCACTGTTCATCGGATTTCTCCTCTGCGTAAAGATGGCAGGCTACCTTGTGCGTCGGGCTTACCTGAATCATTTCGGGATACTTGCCCGCGCATTTTTCGCAACTGCTTCTGCAACGTTCGCGGAAGTAGCAAAAATCGGGCATATCCACGGGGTTCGGAACGTTGCCGGGAATATTGAACAGACGGTCGGACTTGGTGTCCATCGTCGGTTTGCTCTTCTGCAAGCCGATCGTGTACGGGTGCATCGGGTGATGGAAAATTTCCGACGCGGTGCCCTGCTCGATAATTCTGCCGGCGTACATGACGACTACGTAATCCGCCATTTCCGCAATGACGCCCAAATCGTGCGTGATCAGCAGCACCGAACCGTTGATACGATCTTTTAAGCTGCGCAACAGGTCGAGTATCTGCGCCTGAATAGTTACGTCGAGCGCAGTCGTAGGCTCGTCCGCGATAATCAGACGTGGATTGCCCGCAAGCGCCATCGCAATCATCACGCGCTGACGCATACCGCCCGAAAGCTCGTGCGGGTAGGACTTGTATACGCGCTCCGGCATTGCCATGCCGACAAGACGGAGCATTTCGAGCGAACGCTCCTTCGCCTCGGTTTTCGTCGCGTCGGGCACGTGCAAAAGCGTTACTTCGTCAAGCTGGTTTCCAATCGTAAATACTGGATTTAACGAGGTCATCGGCTCTTGGAAGATCATCGCTATCTGTCTGCCGCGCAGACGGTACATTTCGCGCATAGGCATCTTCGCAATGTCGAAGGTCTTTTCCTCCATTTCGTACATGCGAGTGCCGTATTCGTCGCGCTTGATGCGCGGCACCATTACGGGGGATTTTTTCTTCTTTTCGCCCTCTGCCGCCTCTTCCTTTACTTCTTCCGCCGCTTCGGCTTCTACGGCATCTTTCACTTCGGAATTTTCGACGCTTTCTTCGGCGACGTCTTCGGCTTTGTTCTTCTTTTTGACCTTCGTCTTGATTTTGTTTACGAGTTCGACCGTCTTGCCCGCAACCGTCTTTGCCGCAGTCTGAATCCAGTTGTCTTCCTTTACGGCTTCCTCCATGATGACGTTGCCGTCCTTGTCATACTCGTAAATGGGAATGGGATTGCCCTTCTCGTCGCGCTTGAAGTCGAACGAGCGGAAACGGATGCTCCCCGAGTAAATCTGCCCCTGCGGTCCCTGCAAAAGACGCATGACGGACATACTCGTTACCGATTTTCCGCAGCCTGACTCACCGACCACGCCGACGACCTTGCCGAGCGGCACGTCGAAAGACACGCCGTTGACCGCCTTGACGATACCCTGTTCGGTGAAGAAATAAGAATTCAATTCGTCGATTTCGAGAATATTCTTCTCGTCTCTCATTTCGGCAAGAAATTCCGACTCGGCTGCTTTACGGCGCTTGTTCTTTTCCAACCGACGCATAACCGCCGTGTTTTCTTTGGCGATTTTGCGTACTTCTTTGCCCGTAAGGTAGTGCCTGTCTTTCGTCTCGCCCTCTTCCTTCTTCTTTTTGAAGAAATTGATAAAGCCCATGTTATCTCCTCATCTTCGGATCGAGCGCGTCGCGCAAACCGTCGCCCACAAAGTTGAACCCAAGAACCGCAAGCACGATGCAAATTCCGGGAGGTCCCCATACGTTGAAATAATTTTTGAGGATATTCGTATCCTGAGAGATGATATTTATCATCGCGCCCCAGTCGGCATACGGGTCTTGCACGCCCATGCCGATATAGGACAGCGAAGAAAGATACAAAATCGTGCTGCCAAGCGAAAGCGTCATCGTTACGATAAGCTGCGGGAATACGTTGGGCACCAAGTGCTTGAAAATCTTTCTGCCCGTAGAAAAGCCCATTGCTTCCGCCGCGACCATGTATTCCTGCTCCCTCAGATAGAGAATCTGTCCGCGGACAAGCCGCGCCGTCCCCGACCACGAGAATACCGTCAGGAATAGCATCAGGAAGTATATTCGCGATTGCTGTGATATCCCCAATGCAGGGTTATCGAGAATCGTGCCCAAAATCAAAAGCAGCGGCAACGTGGGCAAACACATAAGTATGTCGCACACACGCATGATAACGTTATCTACCCAACCGCCGAAATACCCCGACAACCCGCCGAATACGACGCCGATCAAGGTAATTGCGATTACCGTGATAAAACTTACCGTAATAGAGATTCTTCCGCCGTACATCAAGCGCAGAAAAACGTCTCTACCGCTCTTATCCGTACCGAACCAGTGGTGTCCGCTCGGCTTTGCCAACGCGTTTGCCGTAACGTGCTTTTCGACGACCTGATAGAATTCGGAAACGACGATCTCTTCCCCGGTCGTCGGGTCTTTATCCTTAATTTGAATAAGCTGATAAGTATAGTCGATTCTGCCCGTGTTGTCTACTTCCGTTTCCCCCCAATCGTAACCGAACCAACTGAATACCCACGGTCCGAGCCAGGAAAAGAGAATCAAACCGAGAATGAGCACAAGCCCGATAATACTGAGCCTCGAACGGAAAAACCGACGCAACACCATGCGCATGGGCGACATGAGTTTTACGTTCTGATCGAGCGGCGTTTCGCCGTCGGCAATGTCCGCCTCGGAAAAGCCCGACTTGTTGCTTTCTGCCTCTTCGGAAATCCGACGGTTGATTTGATCGGCAATTTCCTCCGCTCGGCGCGTAAACGCAGAGTCTACATCCGGCGTTCGGGAAGCGTTTTGTTTTACTTCGTCCGCGGCGCTCTGCCGCGTTTCTTCGTTGTTTTCCATACGTCCTCCTTCTACGCCAGCTTAATACGGGGATCGACGATTCCGTACATGAGGTCGGAAAGCAATACGCCGATGACGCTTAAAAATGCAAGGAACATATTATAGCCCATGATGTAGGGAATATCGCCCGCCATCATTGCGGTCAACGCACGGTTACCGATTCCCGGCAGGTCGAACACCTGTTCCAGAATCATGGAGCCCGAGAACAAACCGGGCAAAACGCCCGCAAGCACTGTAACGATGGGAATCATGCTGTTTCTGAAAGCGTGCTTATAGATAACTTTGCGCTCCTTCAATCCCTTGGCGCGCGCCGTACGGATATAGTCGGAGTTCAACACTTCGAGCATATTCGTACGCATATAGCGCATCGTTCCGCCGATGCCGAGCACGACGATGGTAGCGATAGGAAGCACCAAATGCCACAACCGGTCGATAAACTGCGGCAGGCTGGACGCGGGATTTTCGAGAGTTGCAGGCGGGAACCACCCAAGCTTGTTCGCAAAGATATCCTTTAAAATCTGCCCGAAGAAGAAAGACGGAAGCGAAATTCCAAGTACGACGAGTACGGTTACCACGTAGTCGCGAATGCTGTACTGGTGCGTTGCCGCCGTTACGCCGAGCGGAATTGCAATCATATATTCGAATATGATTGCAATAAACGCGACGATAAACGAAACGCCCATATACTGCCCGATGTCTTTGGTAACCTTCACGCCGTAGAGAAAGCTCGTTCCGAAGTCAAATTGACAGAGTGATCCGAGCCACTTGAAGTAACCCTTGATAATTCCGCCGAAGCTGTCGTCCTCCAAGCCGTACATGGCTTTCATGGCTCTCACCGTTTCGTCCGAAACAGTAGCTCCACCGGCATTGATTTGCGCTATGAGGTTGTCAATATAATTGACCGGCATACATCTGACGAGGATATACAGGATAAGCGATACCCCGAACAGAATCAAAACCGCAAGCCCCAATCGTTTGAGAATGTATTTCAGCATAGAGTTCCCTTTCAGGTAAAATTATTTTGCAAAGTCGACTTCCCAAATCTTGCCGAGCGGCGAAGAATACGAGTTGATCGTTGCGGGAAGCGTGCTCTCATCAATGACCTTAGCGTTATACGCAAACAGTTCCTGACGCTGATATACGGGGAGCTCTACCGCAAGCTGCAATACGTAGTCCATCGCCGTCTTATACAAGCCGGTACGCACCGTTTCGTCGTTGGTCTCTCTCGCCTGCTCGATAACCGTGGACATCTTCGTGATAATATCGTTTTCGGTGGGATAACCGCCCTGATTTGCCAGGATTTCGCGATAGCCCCAAGACAGAACGCTGGTTGCCGTGGAATTCTTGTGGTAAACCTGATACATATCGGGATCAATGGTCGAGCCCCAAGCTGCCGCCCATACGGTAAGCGAACCCGTGGAAAGCTTGGTGAGCGCATTGGTATCGGGAACGACGTCAATTTGCCAACCCTTTGAATTCAACAGCGTAGCCGCGTGCGTGAATACCGAATAAATCGGGTGCTCGGTCAGGTTGGAGCCTGCAATCGTAAACTTAATTTTCAGTCTGGAATCGTTTGCCGAAACGCCCGCCGCACGCATATAATCGTCGATTTTTTGCAGCGCAGTCGTGTCGTCGGTGAACATCATATAGTCTTTTCCGTTGTTGCTCTCTCTTCCGTTGAGCGGGTTATCGGGATCGAAGGTATAACCATCCTGACGGGGATAAGCCCAGCTGACGAGGGACATCGGGTAAGCGATGTTCGCAACCGTACCCGCGGAGTAGTAGCTGAGCGCACGGCGGATATCCATTGCGGACATGATTGCCTTACGTAGGTTGATATCCTGAACCTTACCTGCGTTGACGCCGATATAACCGTAACCGAGCTGCCAAGTGCTCTTGGAGCTGATCCCCTTGCTGCCGAGGCTTTCGATTCTCCTTGCGTTATCGTCCGTCAACTGCGGCGTAACGTAGTGAACCGCGCCGCTTGCAAGCATATCGAGCGCGTTGGTCGAGCTGACGACCTGGTAGCACAACAATTTAATCTTCGGCGCGCCGAGCAGGAAATTCTCGTTCGCCTTATAATAGACGATACCCGAATTGTAGAAGTCGCCGCCCGAAGGAGTCTCCGACTTGCCGCTGCTGTTGGTTGCGGCGTAAGGACCTGCGCCAACGGGCACTTGGTTTTTACTTGCGCCGTAAGAGTTGGTACCCTGAATTACGTTGCGCATAAAGTCGTACGAGCCCCACTGAACGCCGAATTTGTGTTGCGCAATATTCATGGCGCAATTCGGGTCGTCCGGGTTGGAATAGTAGTGATAAGGAGCAACGGAAAAACCGAAGTTCCAGATAGCTTTCGGGTCTACCCCGTTGATTTTAATACGGAGAACGTCGTACTCCCCTTCGTTTGCAACCGTGCCGTCTTCATTATGCTGACGCGCAATTTTATAAACGCCGTTAGAGGTGGTAATCTGCGTATCCGTAACGCCCGCTTCATGTCCCATGGAGACGATGCCTTCGACGCTGTCGAAGGGAAGCTCACCCTCCTGTAAGTTTTCGTGCAGAATAACTTCCGTTGCCTTGGAGATGAAGTCCGTCCTTACGGTCGTACCCGTAGCATAGAATTGCAAAATTTCGTTTAAAGCAGTCGAAACCCTGTCATTATATACGTATTCAATTGCCTTATCCTTCGTATTGACGACGCTTTGCGAATAGTTCCGCCGCACCTCTTCGATCTGGTTTCTGTCAGCCGTACCGCCCGCTTCCTGCTTGTATTTCAGCGTAACGTACCCTTCCATATACATGAAGGAAGTTATTTCGTCAAACTCTCCCGTCGACTTATAAGGATCTTCCGTGAAGGAATCCTTTGCCGAATCGTAATCGCTTTGAAGTTCCTCTTTGAACGTTTTCAACGTAAACTCATAGTCCGCCTTCAACTGTGCGCGGTACTCTTCTACGGTAAGCTCTTTGTTGGAAATCGCCGATTTAAACCCGTCGGAGAAAGACGACCAGCTTGCGATTGCGTTCTGCATCTGCTCTTCGGTTGCACTGTAAGAAACCGAGCCGCCCGTTCCGGTGATTTTGCCCGTGGCTTCGAAAACGTTAATAAGTTCCTGAATTCTGTCCTGCGCGCGCGAGTTTGCCCCCAAGGAAAGCGCGTCGTCCGCCGAACCCGCACCCGAAGAGTTATTTTGCTGCGTACGGTACTTGGTAAGTCCGACGATATCCGTGGAATACATCGTGGACGAACCCGTATAAACAGGGTCAAGATAAACGTACATATTAAAGAGCACGTCGTTCATGGTAAGGGGCTTGCCGTCGGAATATTTGATTCCGTTTTTCAGCACGAAATAATAGGTAGTTACACCCTTGCCCGAATCGCCTTCGTTCGCGTTAAACGACGTAGCATAATCAAGTACGACCGTCGCTTCGTCCTGTCCGTAGGCAACGTGCCCGGATGCGTCGGTAGTCAGCATGGAAAGCTGCGTCATTCCGACGACGTTCATATCCGTGCCCGACGTGGAATAGAACGGGTTGAAAAGTCCATTCAACGCCTCAGTCATGACGACGAGCCTACTGGTTTTTTTGCACCCCGTCAACACGCCGAGCGCACTGACGCTGAGCGCCGTTCCGAGCACTACCGCTACCGTACGCATAGTCTTTTTCTTATTCATCGTTATTACCTCCGTTTGTTGCTTGTTCTTCATGTTTTATTTCGGGTTCCTTAGAAGTATCCGGATTGGCGGAAATCGTAAGAATACCGTTCGTACCGATCGTAACCGCGTGCGGCCAAGTTTTCGTTGTGCCGCTGACGCGTGGCTTCAATACCACCCGAATATCGTGCGTAACGCCCGTGCCCGAATAATTCGATGCCACCGTTCCCACCTGATACCGCGTATAGCCCGTATAAATTCCCGCGCCGATGCTCAGCGTTCCGTTAACGATTTTGACGTTGGACAGCGTAGCTCCCGACGAGATATTTCCCGCAAACAGCCCGAATTCGCTCCCCTGCATACGCGACGCCGCGTTCAGCTCGTAAGTAACGTTTTCAAAAGTAATGTTTTCTATCACGCTGCCGTCCATCAGCCGCCCGAACAACCCTCCGCGAAGCTGCGAAGTGCTCGTCTGTACGATGTTGATATTGGAAACGGTGCGTCCGCCCTCGCCGATCCCGATAAACTTGCCCGAGAAATCGCCTTCGGTAAAGCCCGCTCCCCAACGAGCGATCAGGAAATCCTGAGTGTCTTTTAACGAGAAGTCGAGGTCTCTGCGTATCTCGTAAACGCCTGCAATATTCGTATTTTCGGCAAGCTGCTTCGCCGTATAAATATGATACTGCGTGCCTTCCGACCACGTGGTGTAAAACGTTTGCACGGGATTTACCGCAGTGCCCGTCTCCAAATCAATCGTTCCTTCATGGACGATAACGTCCTCCGTGATCTGCTGCGTCATCAAGCTGTCGGAATAGATTGCCGCAAACGTTTTATCCGAAACTCTCGGAAACGAACCGTAAGTCATCGAGCCCTTAAACGTTTCCTGTAAGTACTTTTCCAGCGCCGCCGCATCGTGTTTGAGTTCCTCGGCTGCCCGCTCGTCCGCCCAATACGGAAGCTCCAATTTTCCCTCTTGCAGCGTGGGGTTGAAGGCGTACTCCCCCGCCGTGCCGTCCGACGTTAAAAACCGATAAGTAAAGTTGGGCACCCAAGCGGCGTAAAGCGTCAGTGCAACGTCTTCCGTCGGCTCGTTTTCATAACGGAATATGTCCGTATCGAAATCCCAACGCCCGCCGTATTCCAATCCCTGCGCCCTACCCGAAACCGTACAGAGCTCGCCGTACTCGTCGAGTGCGTTTCCGCTGCCGTCGACGCGCGGCTCACGCACTCTGTACCAGCCCGCCAGACTGTAACCCGAACGCGTGGGCAACAGCCCTGCGGCGTTTCCTTTGTCGTTGACGCGCTCCTCCGAACCGGGATCGATGAGTTTTACACCCCTCTTTGCCGTGTCGATATGGAATACGTCCACAACATCCGTCTGGGGCGACGCGGAAAACTCGCCGCCGTTGATATCATAACGGACGCTGACGGTATAGCCCTTATTTTCAATCGAATCGTAAGGCGTATCCCATACCGTACATCCCGCGAATACGAGCGTGGCGACACACGCGCACCCGCATACAATTGCTATCTTCGTTTTAGTCTTCATCGTTGTTTTCCGACGTTTCGTCAGTATTTCCTTCCTTTTTCTCGACTTCGTCTTTATCGGCTTCGTTCGTTAGAACTTCTTCCTCTTTTTCGGAAATTTCGCCCTTCTCTTCGGCGTCCTGAGCGCTTTCGGTACTCTTGGCTTCCTCCACCTCGAACTTTTTCGCTTTTTTAAAGGAAATCACGAAAATATTCAGGCGTTCGAGCACCCAAAGGACGATAACCGCAATCGCAACCGCTCCGAACACCCCTACGAGCACGCCGAGCGCGATAACCGTTCCGCGACCGTTGTCGGTCGTAGGCTCGACGCCCGGGGTAACGGGCTTATCGTTATTCTCTTCCAGATAGCGGATGGTGTTTTCTGCCGAAGCCAGCTTGTTGTAGTTGGTAACGAGCGCCTGCTGTTCGCGCGAAGCAACCAAATCGTATGCAGCGCGCGCTTCCTCTACCTGCGCCTTATTGCTAAGCGTGATATAGTCGGGCAAAGCGTCGATCGCCGCAATCGCATCGAGCGTGGTCTGCAAAGGAGCCACTGAGCCCGCAACATAAGCGGTGAAGTACTTGCTCATGACGAATGCATCGTAATATTCGCCGTTCGACGGAGATACGATAATCAGCGGTTGCGTCTGTTTGCCCACGTAATTGACGAAGTTTGCGCCGTAATAGAATAGCGTCGGGTCAGTAGAGAAAGGAGAGTAATGAATGATTCCTAAGCTCTCCGAAGGCAAATTTTCGTCGACTGCATACGAGCGATCGTACTGTTCTTCGAGGATAGGTGCATAAACGCTCTTAAACACTACGAGCCGAAGCCCCGTGCTCTGATAGAACGCCTTGTCGCCGATCGATTTCAGCGAATAAGGCAGTTCCGCCGAAACGAGGTGCGCGTTGCCCGCAAACGAACCCGCAGCAAGACGGACAGTACCGTCCTTTACCTGATAAATCGGATTCTGCTTCGCCGCAGGGTAGCTGACAAGCTCGTATCCGCCGTTCGGCGTAACCGTGTAAAGCACGCCATTTTCTACGAATACGGTATTATTAAGTTCAAAGGTATCCCTGCCGCCTCGCGTATATGAGGAAATCGCACAGTTCATAAACGGGTTGTCGCCGATATTCACCAGACTTTCGCCGAGTTCCACGCCGATGATGCCCGAATTTTTAAACGCGAAGCTTCCGATCGTCGTTGCCGAGGTCAAGTCTATCGAAGATTTGAGCGACGAGGTGTTTTCAAACGCACTCGCGCCGATTTCTTTTACCGAGCCGAGAAATACCGTTTTGAGGTTTGTAGCGTTTTTGAACGCGCTCGCGCCAATCGTTACGACAGGGCTCAGCGAACGGTCAAGCGTTACAGAGGTCAGCGCCGTATTGTCTTCGAACGCGCTCTCCCCGATATAGGTTGCCCTACGCAAATTTGCAACCGCCAGCTTTTCACAGCCATAGAAAGCCATATCGCCGACGAAAGTTACGTTTTCGAGATTGATATTTTCCAATGCGCTGCATCTGATAAATGCGGAGACGCCGATCGTTTTAACGGTGTTTTCGAGCGTAATGCTCGTCAAATTAGTGTTATACGCAAACGCGCCTTCACCAATCGTCTCCGCACCGATGGTAACGTTTCTCAGCTTGGATTCAATGAAATTGTATCCGACCGTTATCACGTCGCGATCCTCAACGAGAGGATAGTAGTAAACGACAATTCTATGTCCTGCAAACGCCGCCGAACCAATAGATTGCGCTTTAGAAAGGTCTATCGTCGTCAACTCGGTACAAAGGTAGAAAGCCTGTGCGCCGATTTCGGCGCCTGCACCGAGATTTACCGTCGTCAATTTGTTGTTGCCGCAAAATGCCATATCGCCGATTTTAACGTTTTCGCCGATTGTTAACGAAGTCAATGCACTGACAGGGGTCGGCGTTACATATCTGACTTCGTAAAGCGTGGTATCGCTCAAAGGGGCACGCGAGAGAACATTATTGATTCTCGCCATAAACGCTCCCGCGCCGAGCGTAACGTCGTTGCCGATAACGACCTTCTGCAAGGCTACACATTCAGTAAACGCACCTTCGCCCACCGACATTCCCTGCGGAATTTCAACTTCCGTCAACGCCGTACAACCCGCAAAGGCATAATCGCCGACGGTCTTGATCTCGTTGAGGTTGGGCAGCGTATTCAACGCCGAACATCCCGCAAACGCATAGTCGCCAATCTTCGTGCACTTGCCGCTGAACGTTACTTTACTGCCGTTTAACTGCGTGCAACCCGCAAAGGCGTAATTGCCCATGCTCGTTGCATTGGGAAGATATACGCTTTTCAAAACAATATTTCCCGAGAACGCGCCATCGCCAATCGTCGTAATAACGTCGGATGAGAACGCTTCCGTTGCAAAACTTGCAAGAATCAGCTGCGTACCCGTGGCTTTATCGGTAATATAATCGTTGTTATTCGCGTCTTTCGCCGCTCTCATGACGGCGTTATTCGCATCCACCGCCAACGACCGCACGGAGGTGTCCGCAAAGGCGTACTGACCGATTAAGGTTACGTCCTTTCCGATTTCAACGGATGCAAGCTGTTTGCAGCCGTAGAATGCGTAGGAAGGAATGACTGCCGCGTTAACTTTGACTTGCGTCAGCTGCGCACAGTCCGCAAACGCATAGCTGCCGATTTTTACGCTGTCCGCGTTAAAGGTGATGGAAGTAAATGCGTTGTTGCGGAACGCGCCTTCGCCGAGCGACTGCGCCGATACGGGCAAAGTCAGGCTCGTCATGGCGGAAGTAACCGCCGCGCCGTCTACGTTTACCACGTTCCTTTCGATACGGAACGCGTCGTTGCCGATTGCCACGATCGAATCGAGTTTTACGTTTTCAAGCGGGCAATTACGGAACGCGCTTTGGTTGATAAACTGCACGCTTTCGAGGTTGATTTTCTTCAACTTCGTGCAACCGTCGAACGCGTACGACTGAATCTTCTTCAACGTACTCGGAAGCACGACTTCTTCCAAAGCGGTCAGCTTGCTGAACGCGTACGAATCAATCGTTTCTACCCCTTCGGGCAAAATAATTTTCGTGATCGTGTTTTCCCCGATGGGAACCTGTTTGGTGTAGTAAGGATCCTCTTCGGAAATTTCGTCCCCCGCGCTCAAATCCTTGGGTACGGATTCGTAATTGGAGAAGGCATACATATAGATTTCCGTAATACCCAAATCATCGGGAACAGTAACCTCGCCGCCGAGCCCCATATACGACATCAGTCGGTACGCACTCGTCGTATAAGGATTTTTAACGGTAATCTGAACGCTGTTAGAGTAAAGCGTTCTTTTGCCGTCCTGAAATACCACAACGCTTACGGACGTGTTGCCCTCCGCAACGGCGGTAATCTTGCCATTTTCATCGACCGTAGCAACCGCGCTGTTTCCGCTGGAGAATCGTACTTCAACGTCGTGAGGGAAATACGCCTTTATGTCGTAATGCAGGGTAATCTGCTCCGACGGGAAGAAGGACAGTGCATAATTGGAGCCAACGAATTTTACCGTCGAATCGGTAATGCCCAAATCACGCAAAGAGCTTGCGCCGAAATAATACGCCTTATCGATATAATATTCCGTCAAACGGAAGGAGTCGACGACGGGCTTCGTGTACTGCGCATAGCCCGCTTCCCCTTCCGAACGCACGTGAATATCCAACATTGCGCGAATCGAAGGATTGGAGTTTGCCCGCGCCGTAATCACCGCGTCGCCCGAGCCGCGAGCAATCAGCTTGCCGTTGACGACACCGACGACGTTTTCGTCGGAGCTCGAAAGCGTAACGCTGTCCGACCACATCGTGTCGGGAGTTACTCTCATACCGATCTGATACACTTCATTGGGATTGAGCGTAAGAGTATCGATGGGATTCCCCGTCGTATCGAGGAAGCCGTCGATCAGCGTGATATCGTCGGGAATCCTGATTTCGTACGTTGCAGAGTTCATTGCATAGTCAATGGTCTGAACGAAGAACGAGTTACCGTCGTGCGAAGCGCGGATATCGTCGAGATAGTCGGTCAACTCGTAGGTAAAGGTATACGTCGAATTAAAATCCGAATAGAGCGCGCTCAAATAGCGGTCAAACGTCGTCAGACTGTACCGATAAGGCGATTCGGGATCGTAATGAGGCGAATTCGGGTCTTTCAAATCGTTCGCAACGCCCACTGCCGCCGCTTGCGAATAGTGATTATCGTAGATGCTGATGCGAGCGTACAGACGTGTTTTCTTCAAAGAATTGTCGTATTCCGTGTAGAAGTCGCAATTCGTAACTGCGGGAGCCTCGAAGTCGGTCGTGAACGTAAACTCAAAGGTGTTCCTGAGGTTAGTGGTCGCCCCCCCGTCGCCGTAAGGCGTATACGCCTTCAACCGCACGGTATAGCGCGTGTTATTCTTTAAGTCGGCGTCCGCAATGCTGAAATTGCTGCCGTCCTCGTTCTCGACTGCGATCGACGACATTCTGATAGAACCGCCGCTGTTGTACGATTTGTGCTGATTGAGTTCCGTATTCGCAAACACAACCTTGCCGGTCGCATCCTCGGTAATAGTAATATCCACGTGGTCCGCACCGCGCAGCATACCCGCCCAAATCGCAAAAATGCTGTTTACGCCGCCCGAGCGTCCCGTCTGGTTGGTAAGCGCAATGTGCTCCCTATCTGCGGCAATCTGCGTCGCCGTGGGATTTTGCAGGTAAGCATACGATCCGAGATACGCGATATAGTCGTCGTAAAGCCCGCCGATCGGTGCCGTTGCATAGGCGTCTGCCATGGTCTTTTCGTCCTGATCGATTGCGGCGTTCTTTTCATCGGGATCGGTTTCGAAATAATCCAAATCGAAAATAGGCGCCCTGTTCCAATCGCCGTAGAATGCAAGGAAAGGAACGCTGATATTTACGTCCGTACCGCTTGCCGCTTCGCAGGTGATAAAGCCTTCCACGTACATGCCGTTCGCAAACGAACGGTCGAGGTAAGTCTTATCCGCATTGGTAAGCGTAACGCGCACCGTAACCTTTGCCGTAGCGTTTGCCCCTACCGATACGGTATTCCCGCTGTTCGTGCCGCCCGTAACGCTCACTACGCTGATCGGTGCTTCGAGCTTGTATCCCTCTTCCGTTACCGTCGTATCGCCGCGGACGGTCAACGTCTCGTTGACGCCTTCGGTTACGACGATTCCGCCCACGTTGTACGTAAGGGAAGCGGAACCCGTATTGTTGATGGCGAACGTCATTTCGTAAACGCCCGTCTTTGCGGGGTCGTCGCCGTATTCGAGCTTGGTTTTGTCCATTTCCGTGCCGTCTTTTTCAAACGTGGAAATATATGCGGGCGTCGTGGTTGCCTTGGTCAAACTGGCAAGTCCCGCACCCTGCTTGCGGACGGCATAAGGTAGCCCGATCGTATTTTTCACGGGGTCTGCCGTGGACATCATCAGCTGATTGACGCGGGCGGTAACCTGTACGTCGTTTAAATCCTTCCACTTCTCTTGGACGTACTGGCGCACGATAGACGTGATGCCTGCTTGGTTGGGCGACGCCATACTCGTGCCCGAAAGTCTGTCGTAGCGCTGTCCGGGGACGGCAGAAAGAATCTCGCCGCCGTGCGCCGTAATTTCGGGTTTGATTTTCAGATCCTCGGTCGGTCCCCACGAGGAAAAATCGGACATGAAAGGTCCCGCAACCTGCGACGCGGATATAGACATTGTCCCCGTGCCCGCCGCAGCAAGCACCTTGCCGTCGTCCTGCGAAATGGAGCAGGCGGGAATTTTTGCCCGACCGACGGTCATGGAGATTTTACCGGAAACGTTATTATAAATAACGACGCCGAGCGCACCCTGCGCTTCCGCGATTCTGATTTTGTCCTCGAACGTGTTCGAGCCGCGCTGCACGAGGGCGATTTTTCCCCTTACATCGATCCCCGTATAATCTGCCGCACGTCCGACGCCGGGGATGGTTACATATTCGAATTCGCCCGAACCGACGCCTGCGGAAAGCAATTCGCCTACGAAATCCTTGGGCTTGGACGCCTGATCGCTCGCCTCGTTAAAATAGATAACGCGGTTGTTATACATTATATAGGGCGTCTTTTTTCCGCTTACGGACGCAACGGAGAGTGCTGCGGGGAAGGTTGACGGCGAACCGACGGTACCCGTCGAAGGGTTGCTCGTCAAACCGTTGTTACCGTTCTTTTCCGAACCGAATGCCGAAGAGTAATCGTTGGACGCTGCGCAGACCAAACTGATTCCCGCATCCCTGATGCTCTCGTAAACTTCCTGCAGGCGCATATCGTCCTGAAAATTGGAAAATCCGCTGGAAGAACCGAGCGACATGTTGATAACGTCCACTTGCAACAAAACGCAGTCCTGCAACGCCGCAAGCAGCCAGCTCGTCCGCGCCCCCTCGGTAATATCCGAAAACACCTTCATGGACACGAGCTGCGCGTCGTTTGCAACACCCGTGATCGTATCGTCCTCACCGACGATAACGCCCGATACGTGCGTGCCGTGCTCGCTGTTTAACGGATAAACGTCAGAGTCCTTATCCGCATAGTCGTACGCGTAAGGAACCTTTTTATTCACGTAAACGTCTTGCGCGGTAAGCCCCTGCGTAAACGTTGCCGCCTGCAGCTTGGGCACTACGCCCGTAAGCGAATCCACCGTCATCCCCTCTTCGCCATCGAAACGGTCGGGGCTGAACGCGGAATGCGTGTAATCGAGTCCCGTATCCAGGACGGCAACCGTCGTTCCGCTGCCGTTGTACTTTTTGACAACCGTATTTTCGAAGATACCCGTCTCTTCATCGATGTCAACCTTGTTATTGACGACCTGAGATTCGCAGCTTTCGTACTCCTCTCCTACGATGAGCGTCGCATCGCTGCCGACCGCCTTCTGCAAGCGGTTAAAATCCTTTGCTTGAATGCTGACTTCGAAGCCGCTTAAAATTACGTCATACGACTCTCCGAACGTACAGGAGATGTTCGCGCCGCGGATCGCCTGCTTTAACGCAAAATTTTTATTGTTGATTTTTTCGGCTGCCTTTTTGCCTGCCTGGGAAGAAACGTATTCCGCAACCGATTTCGCTTCGGAAATCTTGGATGCATTGCGGTACGCGGCAAGAAGGTTCTGCGCGTCCGACACGACGATGACCGAAATCTCCTGAGAATCGGTAATTACGTCGGAAAGCTTGTAAACGGTGGATTTATCGTAGAATGCTTCGAGCGAAGTATCCATCACACCTTCCGACAGGCGCTTTATCGCAGTCTCGTCCTTTACGGCGCTGATATCCGCCGAACTCAGGCAATCGAAAATAGCAGGCGTAACCATCGACGCGCTCATAAGAAACGCCCCGAGCGTAATGCTGATTCTTTTTGCCGTTTTCGAAAATTTCATAATTATGCCTCTTTATGCGGATATTCCGCGTTTGTTCCTATGCAGAAGTTTGCCGATAACGTTTTTATCGGTATACCCGCAAATTATAACAGATTTTTTATATCCTGTCAAAAGATTTTTCCGTCTTTTGACAATTTTCATAAAATTAGATTGGGGTGAAATAAACGAAATTTTTGCGTGCTTTTCCCCCGTTTCGGCGCGCATTTTATCGAATTTTGCAGAATCCATATTTATTTTACAAATCAACGGTTTTCAAAGTTTGGAAACAACACAAAAAATGTTTTATTTTATCAAAATAAATTCCTCGGTTTTGCTATTAGAATTTCGAATACCTACTATAATTAAAACTTATAGTTCTGCAATATATTGTATAAATTTTCCCTTTTCGAAAAATTAGGCGCCCCCGCCCTCCATTGGAATTTTTTTCAATTTTTTTCAAAATCGGGTCGGGAATTTATACAATTATAAGCTGTGCTTATAGCATATATAAGTAATACTTAACGAAAACCGTAGCTAAAAACTTGACAAACGGCTCGAAAACCTCTATTATAAATAGTGATACGATATAAAAGGGATTTTATCATCGATTTCAACTGTGTTACGGAGGTAGATACACATGAAAGCACTCAGGAGGTTTGCAGTCGTTTTGGTTGCGGCACTCACGCTTTGCGCGGGTGCGTTGCTTCTGTCCGCCTGCAACAAGAAGAAGTCCGTTACGCTGTCGTTCGAAACGAACGGCGGAACGGCGATCGAAGCGGTAACGCTGGAGGTCGGCTCGCAGTACGAAGGTCCCCAAGCGCCGACAAAGACCGGCGAAACCTTCGGCGGCTGGTACGAAAACGCCGACTTATCGGGAAACGCGGTTACCTTCCCCATTACCGTTCCCGACAAGAATACCACCTATTATGCAAGTTGGGCGAATCTTCCCAAGATCACGCTGGTTTTAGACGGCGGCACGCTTACCGCAGGCACGGAGCTCTCTCTTGCCGCAGGCGAAAACGTGTACAACTTCATGCTTAACTACACGCCCGTAAACGACGGCTTGCAGTTCGATGGCTGGTACGTCGGTGAAAACAAGCTGCGCGAAACGACGAGAATGCCCGCAGCCGGCTTGACGCTGACCGCCCGCTGGCTTGTCGGCTACACCGTGGAAATTTACACGGAAGTAAACGGTACCTTCCAAAAAACGGACACTCGTACGTATACGGACGGCGTTTACAACCGCGAGCTTGCCTTTACCGCAAGCAACGCCCCTGCCGTCAGCCACTACACGCTGAGCGAACACGACGGCGAGGTGAAGAGCATCCGCCTTGCGAAAAACGCGAACGCGAACGTGTTCAAGCTCTATTACACCCCCGAAATACTCAGCATCAACTTCTCGGCGAACCTGCCGAGCGGAGTAACGGAATCGGACGGAGATACTCCTGCGGTATCCTCCGCATACGGCACGAGCGCGCAAATTCCCGAATGCGGCTTTATCGTGAAAGGCTACCGCTTTGCGGGCTGGGCGACGAGCGCGCAGGGCAACGTCGTATTTAGTGCGGGCGACACCCTCTCGATGTCGCAGAACCGTATTCTTTACGCGGTTTGGGATCAAGGCTACACCGACCGCCTCGGCGGAAAAGACATCGTTTACATTTCCTCGCAGGACGACAGCGTCGTATATCTTCAACGCGACGAGTTGAACGAACAGACGGGCACATACGACGCGGCGAACGGCACGTTCTCCTTTAGCGTCGGTAATAAAACGCTTTCGGGCGTCGTATATAACAACTTCACCTTTGCGTACCTGCGCGAAAACGAGATTGCAGGCACGTACAAATTCTCGAACCCCTACTACGATGCAACGCACAATAATACCGTCGATGCAACGAACGAAAATATCACGCTTACCGTCGACAATTATATGACCGCCGTACTTAAACTCGAGGACGGAACGGAATACACGGGCTCTCTTGCCTCCGCAAGCAACGGCGAATTTTCCTTCACCTATAACAATGGTGAAAAGAACGTTTCCGAAGCGATTCGGCTGTTAGAGGACGCAAGCGGCGAACGTACGGGTTATTTCCAGAGACGCGGCACGGAAGCGGCTACGTTCTACCCCTTTACGGTTACAAGCGCCACGCTTCAGGGAAGCGTCGACCAGAACACGCGCTACACGCTCGACGGCTACGGCAACGTAACCATGAGCACGGCAAGCGGCACTTTGAACGGAATCTATTTCGAAAAACCCGCAGAAACAGACGATGACGAAACGACCTTCCCCGTTTATCAGCTGATTTTCCTGACGGCGAAAAACAACGTAATGCGTACGCGCGAAGTTATTTTAAACCGTACGAACGGACAGAACGCCGTAAATATCATGCTGTTCAAGGATCACGCATCCGCTCTCACGCGCACGAATAACGGCGAAACCCTTGAACTCGACGGCTTCAACGGACTCAGAAAAGCCGTTTACACAAACAACTTCGGTCCTTTAACGGGACAGTACGCAGTCGTTTCCTCCCTTCTCTACCCGAACGATACCATCGTGCACTTCCGTTCGGAAAGCGGTACGACCGAATATTTCTTCCGTTTAACAAACGATTCGTTCGAAACGATCGGCACGAGCGGCTATACGGAATCCCGCTATATGCTTTATAACGGCGAAGCAAACGAAATTCAGCTCAGCAACCTCGTTCTAACGCAGAACACGAGAACGGGCGACGCGAAACTGTTCTATGCGGCGGACTCGAATTCGAGTTACGAATTGTTTGCCACGGGCACCTATTCCTCGGCAAGCGACCTCGGACTCGGCACGCTGTTCCGCTTCGACGTCAACAGCACGGGCTTCTTAAGCGAAAACACACTGATCACCCGCAACTTCGTATTCGGAATACAGAATCAGATCGCCTTAACGAACGGCTCTTATATCCAAGGCTTCTACGTGTACGGGTTTATCCAAACCGTAAACGGGCAGCAAAGCGTTACCGAAGCGAGATACAAAACCTACACCGACGATAACGGCAACAGGATCATCACCAACGAGATTTACTTCGGTGCCTCCTATTTCTCGGCGCAGGGCACTTCATTTACGGCACGCTGGACGGAAAGCGTGGACGCAGGTCCATTCAACCAGCATTTGCTCCGCTTGATCACCTCGCAGGGTTCTCTCTATTTCTCCCTTTCGGAAACGACGGACAAGGGCGGAAAGTTCACTGAACTGAGCTCCCCCTTCCTCTACCACTACCAGTACGACCCGATTACGAGAACGCCTTCTGCCGCACGCGTCCTGTTCTTCTCGGGCGACGGACGGGTAGTACTCGAAGAAAACAACGAAGAAACGGGCGAGCTCGTACGGATCGCCGAGGGCGAATACACGGTTGACGATCAAAGCATTGCAACCTTAAAATTCACCAATATCCTCGTGGAAGGAAAGGTCAGTACGGAAGAACGCGTATTCGTCGGCAGAATCACTTCCGGCTCGAACACCATTCAAGTCGTTTTGTGGCACGACGACGAAACGCCCGAAACGATCACCTCCAACGGCGAAGGAACGTTCACGCTCGACGGGTTCCAGACGGCTACCCTCAGAACGAACGCAAACACGCAAACGGGCACGTACCGTTTTGCTACGGCGGATAAAGACGTCCTCTACTTCACCGTTTCGAACACCACGACCGCTTACGACATTACGAAGAACGGCGGCAATTGGACGTTTACCCGTCAGATTGCCGAAACTCCACTCGACGGCAAACAGGGAACCTACTACTTCTACGGTTATTCCTGCGGCGCAATAGACGAGAGCAGCTCCATTCTTTACGGCAAAGTAGACCAGACCAAGTTCCTCGTCCTCGACGGCAAGGGCGGCGCAGTTTACACGAAAAACGGCACCGAATATCAAGGCACCTACGTTACGGAATCAGGCGCAACGACGGTTATCCTCGCCGACTGCGACGAAAGCGAGTTGACGGTTGCGCTGAATCCGAGAGCGGTCTCCGTGCAAGGCATTTACGTCGTTCTGCAATCGGATTTTGCGGAGCTGTACTTTGACAGCGCATGGCAGGTGCTTTCGATCAGCAACACGAACAGCGCGTACTTCGTCGACGAATTCGGCTTCCGCTACACGGGAATCTACGCGTTCAGAAGCGAAAATTACGTCTATATCAAGACGAACGGCGGAGTCGGTACGGGGCTTTACCGCATCGATCGTGAAAATCACTCCTTCACCCCCGCCTCGCCCGATAACGACGGATTCGTTATCGACGGCACGAAGCTCGTAAAATATATAGGCGAGGCGAAGGCGGTTACCCTTCCCGCAACCGTTACGACGGTTGCCTCCGACGCCTTTGTCGGAACGAACGTCGTGTCCGTGGATCTCGCAAACGTCGAAATCATCGAAAACCTTGCGTTCTACGACGTAAAGACGCTTGCTTCGGTTACGGGCGCCAAAGTGAGAGAAATCGGACAAAACGCGTTTGCGCGCACTCCCGTTGCAACGGACGGCGAAGGCAACCCCACGGAAACGAGCGCGACGCTGCACTTAAATCTTACCAATACCGACGGCAATGTAACACGTTTGGGCGTGAATCTGTTCACCAACGTAGACTACGCCATCGTTGTGGAAACGCTTGCAATTGCGCAGACTCTTTACAGCGAAACGGATTGGGAAGCTTACCATGCGGGAATCGCACTTAAAGAGAGCGTTGCGAATAGCGCAAACCACGGCGTATGGTACGCACCCGACTTCTCCGTCGTCGTACTCGGCGCCAATGCGGACGCTAACGACTTCCACGGCGTATATACCGTGGACGGCACCACCGTTACGATTTATCAGGGCGCGGGAAACAGCACGACGCTTACCCTTTCGGCAGACGGGAAAACGATAACTTACGACAGCAAGACCTTCACGAAATTTACGGTAGGCACGCCCGTTACCTTAACGACAGCGGACGGCGCATCGTTGACCTTTACCCCTACCGGAAAAGCCTCCTTCACGGTAAGCGGCAAGTACAAGGCAAACGCAACTGCGGAAGAGGAAAACGTAAGCGTCAGCGTTTCCTATGCAAAAGTACGGGGCAACGGCGACAACTTGGTCGACAGACCGTTCTTCGTTACCTTCTTGCGCAACAACACCTACACCTACGGAGTTACGGTTTCCTCGTTGACAACGATGACCGCAACCTATCAGGATTACAGCGTGGATTGGTTTACCGAAGCCGTTTGGATGAGCTTCTTGGGCGGCGGAAGCGGGAATTACGATTCGGTTACTCTCATCCGTACCAGCTACGAGGGATCTTTCACGGCAAACGGCACGCTTGAAAGCATCGTAACGGCAAACGCCAACCGCGATGCGCTCTACTTCGAAGGTGCGGAAACCGTCTACCTCGGAACGAGCACGTATCGGAATCAATCTGCCCAGACTTACAGAATTACCGTAGATAATTCCAAGTCTTACACGATCGAAGGCAACGGCGGCGAACCCATTTCCTACGAGGGCGACGGAAGAATTTACGTGATTACGGTGTACTGCTATAACGCCAACTTCTCACTCATCTCCCTTCCCGCGTTCGCATTCGAGTGGTATTCGTACAGTGAGGAGGACAGCGATAACAGCAAGCTCACTGCTTCGAACGACGCCAAATATTCGGTGAAGAGCTACTACTACCTTGACGGTACGCTGACCACGACGGAAGGCGACGCAGTCGAACGCGACACTCTGATTACGTTCGCGGTATTCAAGAACGATCAGCAACTTACCTTCAACGAACTGCGCGCTTACAGCGGCAACAGGTATCTCGGAGTGATCCTCGACGGAGAGAATGCGGGCAGATACACGATTACCCTGACGCTTGACGCAAGCGGCAACACGATTACGGAAGTTACAGTAGAAAAGGCTCCCCTTCTCAGCGTTCAGTCAAGCGACAAGACCGTTACGATTATTTACAGCACCGACATCGACGGCAACATCACGGGCGTGTACCGCGTCAGCGAAAACGGCAAGACGCTCAACGTATTCCAGGTTCTTTGGCGCGACAGCACGCACACACAGTTGCTCGTGTTCTGCTCCTCTACCCAAGTCGATCAAAACGGAAACGTTGTAAGAGACGAGAACGGAAATGCAATTGTAGACACCCGCCGCTTCATCGTTCACGTTACGAACGCAGACAACGCAGCTCCCACCGCAACGGAAGTTGAAATCCTTCCCGACATCAAGACGGCTACGACGACGGACGAGTCGAATAAAGACAGATTCCAAGCCGACGTCCTGCTCGACAGAGACAACAAAGTCGTTGCGGTATGGATTTCGATTCAGAACGCAGACAAAGACGGATACGGCCCGCAGACCTATCTTTCGGCGGCGGCGATTGAAAACAACGTGTACACTTACAGAGTGTACCTCACCGAAATCGACGGAAGAGTGAACACCTACGAGGTTACGGTTACGATTTCCAACGGCACCCCTACGCTGACGGTAGAATTGGCGTAACCAAAGTAAAACGAAATCCCCGCGGATACCGCGGGGATTTTTTTACCGTTAAATTGCAGTTCTTCTTGTCTTTTTATTCGGCTTTTGATTAATCTAATTACGATAAACGGTAATTGAACGGAGAAAAACATGATTAAAATGAATAAAGAAATAAAGAGGATTTGCGATAAAATACTATACGAATACGGTTTATTTGACGGACTTAATAAGATAGGCGTTCCCCACGTTATCGGCAACTATCGCATGGATATGATGGGAAAGGGCGACCTTGATATCGACGTGGAAAACGATGATATACGGATATAGAAACGTTACTAAAATTTTATCGGCTATAAGATAGGATACACCCCTCCTTTCCGCGGACACCATTAAAGCAGGAACAGCGTATCGTTTGCTGTTCCTGCTGGCGAAACGACACGGAATGGAATACCTATCACCTACAATTATCGCAACACAACGATATGCGGTTAGCGGACGGCGAAACCCACAAGTGCACATACAGAATGATTTTATAGAAATTTAACGCAGAGTATATCATACAAAAATCCACCCTTTTTCGGGTGGATTTTTTATCAATCGTTTTACGATATTTGTTCGAACGCATTGTTCAGATTTTCCAAAGAAACCGCTTCCTTCGCTTCCGACCTGCCGAAATCCAACAAATAAACCCTTTCGGAATCAATATAACCGTTATACGTCAAGTACGCCCTGATACCGACATCTGCTAAAACGCAATCGCAAATCCGATAACGGATGATATCCGATTCGAAGAGTTTTGCCAGCGTTTCGCCATCGTAGCCCTTCAGCGTATCTATGTTGAACTCGGGCACGTCGAAAGCGTCGCCCGTGCCGCAAATCGCAAGCGCGTCGGAGAGAGCCTTCAATTCCTCTTCGCTTAATATAACGATACTACGTCCATTCACGTCGCTCAGTTTCAATACGCGTGCCTCTCTGACGGCAGCGCCCTTTCTTAACCCCTGAATTTCCATTGAAATCGTGGCGCGCATGACGAGGCTGCCGAACATGGATTCCCTAATTTCACCCTGTGGCAGCTTCATTTGGATTTCCCAATTGTCAATCGTGCTGTCGTCGCTTCTTAAATACAGGTACACGTCGAGAATCGCGGCAAGCTCTTCGGGAAGAATGCAGTTCTCCCTGTCTACCGCCGTTCGAGGCACGTAAAGTCCCTCGTTCTCCGACAACTCCTTGCTGACCGAGGCAGCAAGCAGATACGACTGCGTCGCGCCGCTGCCGTCGTAAATCAGATCTTTCACTTGCGAAACGTCAAAATTAAAGTTTTGCGCTTCGTCGGCGTTGCCGAAGATTTGAATGATTGCCGCAACTTCGCTTTCGTGGTACACGGGAACGTCCTCTTCGTACGCCTTCGTATGCTCTGCGAGAATTTCGTTCGATGCAATGCTCTCCCTCATGGGCTTGGTAATCATTCCGGCCGCAATCTTCGAGCGGTAAATTACACTGAGGCGGGTTTTGCCCGCTTCCGTCGTGCTTTCTTGCAGGAAAGAACGGATATCCTTGAAATCGTACGTTTCGAACGCATCGACCGAATCCAGCTCCAATTCCTTGAGCGCGCCAACGATTGCCGCGATTTCCGACTTCGGATAACGAACGCTACCGCCCTTTACGGCGTCTCCGACTCCCTCATCCAACAAGCTCGCCGTCGCTTTGTCAAGTTCGTCGCTCATCAGATAGGAAATAATTACGGACGGATACACCGCGTCGAGCATCGTCTCTTCCCCTGCGAACGGATCGTTGAGCGAAAGTATTTTCGCTTTCACTTCGGCGACGAGCTCGTCGGATTTGAGATTGAGAATATCCAAATTAAATGCATCGAGCGCACGGGACAGCGCCCGCATCTCGTCGTACGTGTAATAGCCGTTGCTCTTCGCCTCTGCAATAACGTCGTCGCTGACGATATTGCCATCCTTAAATATGGAATCAAGCCGCTTCGTCAGCTTTCCGCGGATGATTTCCGAGTCGTAAGAAAGTTCGAGCTTCGTCCGATTCGGATCGGTGTCGGAAGTGTCGTTCAGAGTTTTCAGAAGCTCGGAAAGCGCATCCGTCATTTCCGATTCGTCCAATACGAACGAATCATCCGCTTCGGACAGCGAAAGGATTTCGTCAAGCGCATCCAACAATGCGGGCAATTCCCTCTGCCACGGATTGGAGGAGTTGTACTGCAACAGTTGGCTTCTGTCTCCTGCGCGGACAAACTCGTCGCTGAGTTCTAGCAAATCGCGCGTATCTGCGTTTGCAACAATCGTCGCCACGATCGACGCCGCCAAAATACGGCTGTTTTCAATCGTTTGCTTATGTCTGGCAAGCTGTACGACGACGTCGGAAATCCCCATGCCGTCTTTAACGCCGATTTCCGCAATTTCGTGGAAGAGAAGCAGCAATTCGCTTTTTCTTATCAGACTGCTCGGCTCGCCGTCGCCGCTTAACGCCTGCTGCGCCGAGGTCGGGATTATCATTTGCAGCCCGTTCATCTGCAACCCGTTGCTGTTCAGCAAGTACTCCGACACCGTGTAGTGCATGATCGTCGAAGTGAACATCAAATCAATATCGTCCTCGTCCATATCCAGAATATCGTTGATGACCTTCGTGTTGGAGATATCACCGCTCACCAGGCTGGCAAGATCGCATTGCAGCGTACGGAGAGCATGGACAAAACGGCGGAGTTCTCCCTGTACGTTGTTTACCGTAACCCAGCCATCTAACCCGTCGATCAAATTGCGCGGAAGCACGACGTATTTATTGTTTTGCAAGCGAACGGACAACAGCTTTGCCATCGTACCCTCGAAAATCCTGTTCGATTCAACGAGAGAATAAAACTCATCGTCTCGCAGGAAATAGTCGATCGAGTCGAGATAGTTTCCGTCTACGCACGCAACCACAAACTCTGAAAGCATATCGAGCGAATCGAGCAGCTGTTTAAATTCACCCTGTATGATCAGATGCACCGTTTCGCCTTCGCTGTTCCGCTCGAGCGATACCTGCGGGATATACAAGACGTCGTCGCCCAATTCAATCAACGCGGACGTCATGACCGAGCGCAGCAGCCCCGATTCGGAGAGATACGTGGAAAGCGTATTTCCGAACTCGTCCGGAGAGACACAGGCTTGGGCAAGCAGGTCTATCATCTGAGAAGTCGTCAGCTCCGACTGTCCCGTAATCGCGGAAATCAAGCTTTGGTTTTCGCCGCTGCCCAACGAACGCAACCCGTACAGAAATTGATACAGTTCGCCGTACGATATCAGGTTCCCCTCTTCGTCGTACGTGTTTTCGTAAACGAGATTTTCCGGCACGTAAAAATTCTCAAAGAGCGCGCCGAGATTTTTCTGCAACGCTTGATAAACGTAGCTTGTAGAAAGCGCCTGCCCGACGAGACGGCTATCCGTAATATGCCCGCAGATGTCGTCGTACAGCGCCATATCCTTTTCGCGGTTTGCGTTATCTTCGGAGAACACTTTTAATATGATATCGAGCACGGCAGTGTCGGGGGTATATATGTCGTCGTACAGCGCAAAGAAACTTTCCACGACGTCGATTAGCGAACGGATTTCTTCCGTCCAGATAATATTCTTATCCCTGATCGTTGCGTACTCGATGCCGCTTTCCCCTTCCGCCGTGAGATAACGGTTTTCGATAAAGCAGTACACCCTTCCGAACGCAAGATTGATTTTATCCTGTTTGCTTCCGCTAAGCGCGGACAGTCCCTGCAATTCGGGCAGGATCTTTCGAACCAACCCGAGCGTCGTCGCGCCTGACTGCCGTTCGGAAAGGAAGGTTAAAACGGTACGCAATAATATCTTCGCGTCATTCTTCGTAACAAGATCGGAAACGCCGAGATAGGGTCGAACGTCCTTCCCCTTGGCAAGCGTAACGCCCGTCGTCTGCATATAGGTCAGTTCGTCCGGAATCCGTTCGGAAAGATACCCCTTTTTGAACATGATTTTCATGAGCTCGCGCGTATCTGCACTCAAAGACGAAGTAAAGCTCAAATCGTCCACATGTGCGACCACCGAATTGACGAGGGACATTGAAAGATTGATGATGTACGTCTTTTCGTCGAATTTATCGATAAGATAGTCGAACTCCGTCTGGAATTCGGGATTCCGCATTACCGTAAGCACGGTATCGAACGCACTCGCCGTAGCGCTGCCGTTTACAAGCGGCGTGATGTCCTCCTCGCCGTACTTCATCAACAAATCGAAGGTGTCGCGCGCAAATCCCGTAAACGCGCCCAACTCCTCGCGGAACACGATACTGTCGGAAATGCCGCTCTCTTTGTCATCGAGCTCGCCCGACAGGATGAGGTCTGCCGCAAAGAGATAATAGGGCGAATCCTGAGGGTCGGACATAAAGTTAAGAATTTTAAAAATTCCCTGTGCGCCGTAGTGTTCGATCGAACGGTAAATCGAATAGGTATCGTTGATGCTCTGCTTGCCGAAGTCGTAGTCTCTCGATTCGCTCTCCCCTCTTCCGCCGGCAACGATGTAGAAGGCGCTGCCAATAAAGGAAAGGGAGATAAGCGCCACCGCAAGCCCGCGCGCAAGACCTACGAACCCGCCGCCCAAGCGGCGTTTTTTGTATGTACTGTCCGTTTTGTTGTTGCGGAACGCGATCGCTTTTTTGCGCTTGTACTTGCGCTCGGAATAAAAAATGTGATAGACGAGATACAGGAGAAATACGGTAACCAGATAGAAAATGTAGTATACGGTTGCAAAGACGACGTGGATCGCCATATCCGCCAGCGTATAAAGATACGCGCCGTTTTCGGCAATCAGCATTCCGATTTGCGAATCCGCACCGAACGCCCGCGGAATAAATTCTACGAGCACCTGCCGCAGCGTCTCTGCTTCGGAATCGACCCCAAGCGCGGCTTGCAGTCCGCCGTCCCCCATAAACAGGTTGACAGCTTTCAACAGAATCTTATCTGCATTCTGCGATTTAATCGAAACGAAGTAGAAGATGATCCAGAACACGCCCGCAAGCGTCGCCTGCAACAGCAAAACCAAGCTCTTTCTCAGTCCGCGGAGCGTACCAACCCACGTGGAGAACAGCACGATAGCAGCAAACAGAATCGTCGGTCCCCAACTGATTGCAAAATCGATAAATTCCAACGAAGTCCAATTGACGGAACGGATAATGAAGTCAACGAGAAGCACCGCACCGAATACAACGGCTAACAGGAGCGTGATGATAAACGTGCGTTTTAACGGCTTGAACATGATTGCAAGCAACAGCAGTACGGCAAGTATAATAAACAGTGCCATCTGCCAATGTCCGGCAAGATAGTTAAATACCGTAGAAACCGTCAGCAACAAACGGTGCATCATAATTCACCTCCTTTCTTAGTTGTTTCGAAACACATAATCCCTTGATTATTCGACTCCTTCGAAAAAGTCGGGCGGCAGCGTCTTTCCGCACGAAAAACGGGGAAGGGAAAGAGTCAATTCTTCATCTGCCCCGAAAAACTCCCTGTAATGCGAAACCGCAGACTCGAACGAAGCGATACGCATTGCCGTAACGGAGTAACTGCCGAAAAAAGAATTTTGAGACAATCTCGCACCGCTCATTGCAATCGTACTTATTTTTGTGCAACCGCGAAACGCTTTTTCCTCCACGATTACCGTGCAATCGTCCGACGCGATAACGCTCGTCAAATTTTTACAGTTGACGAACGCGCCCGTCTCCACCGTAAGCGACGACTGTATATTTACGCCCGTAAGCGAGCGGTCGTATCTGAACGCGCCTTTTTCAATGCCGACCACGGTATAATCACCCACCTTTTCGGGAATGATAAGCTCCCCATCGTCATACTCCCCGAAATATCCGCAAACGGTAACCCCGCCGTCTACAAACTTCAAATCAAAATCTTTCAACGTCGTACGCTTGGACTGCGTACGGAAGAAATACAGAGACACCGCAATAAAAGCAACGATCAGAATGCAGATGACCCAATTGAACACCGTGGGAAATTTCGCGATATTTTTACGCATAACGTTGCGCGAGGAAAATGCGTAAACGCGAGGGCGCGGCTCTTTGCGCGGCTCAATCTGCGGCTCGGCGGCAGCAACCGCCTGCCGTCCCTCAATCAGTTCTTCGTCGTGCACGTAATGCCTGAACTTATAGCTGTTGTCGACGTACTTTCCCTCATCCCAGATAAACCGATCGAATGCCGCCTTTACGAGCTTAACGCTGATTTTGGTGCAATCGTAGTCGACGGGCAGCTTCGCCTTGGGCACGAAGGTTTCGTTCGCCTTTGCCAGATACTTCGCGTACACGACCACCGATTTTTCAATCATCGCGCCGTCTCCGTCGTATTGGCAGACCTCGAACGTCATGCCAAGCAACTGTTGGTTTACGTTATTTTCGAATTTGAACACGATAACCTTTTTCTGTGCGCGCTCGTCGCCGAACACGACGTACTCGCTGAGCGTTACGGGATCGGACGATTCTTCTTCATATTTGATTTTGGCAATCTCGTTATACGAACTCATATTCGAGCACTCCTCCGTTTGCCTCTTTTACGTTCTTGCGGCGGAAACAAGCTATCGTTACGAAATAGGAAAGCACCGCGAGCAGGAAGCTGCCGCCGATCACCGCAAAATCAAGATAGTGGTTCAAATACTGAATCACGATGGCTCCGCCGAAAATTTCCACGATTACGTGGCGCAATACGAACAATCCGAAAAAAATTGCCGCGCTCTTCAAAAACGCATAGAGGCGCAGTTTGGGCAGGGCAATCGGTCGGATAACTTCGGTATTGATCACCGCACCGTCCGCCCGCGCCACAACGAGATTCACGTATTCACAGCGTCTGGAAAGCGCGATCACCTTGGACGCCGTACCCGTGTTTCCGTCGGAAATTTTCAACACGGAAACTACCCGCTTCCCGCCCGTATACTGAATAACGAAAAAGCGGATTTGCGTAAAACTCTTGGTAAAATTGCAGACGAGATATCTGTCGTAAGCCGTTTTGCATACGACGTATTTTTTGATGAACTTCTTCGTCTCGCCCGAGGTCAGATAAATCGAATTGACAGAATTCGTTTTCTTCTCCGTTTTCAGCAATTCGTCTTTGACAAAATTATGATAGTACTTATTCTTTAACAGCCGCGTTACGAACAGAGTAACCACGGTTGCCGCAAACAGTACCGCAGATACGATACAGATGATTCTCCAAATCAATAAACTCATAAATTACCCCTTTACTCCGAATCTGTGGGCCATTCGCCGTTCCATTCGTCAGACGACGCATTGCCGTCCGTATCCGACGAGGAGAACACAAATTCCTCGTCCGAGGCCGCGCCTTCCTCCTGCCCCTCCGTCTGTCCGTATGCTTCGTTCGGTTGCCCCCCCGACGGTTCGGCAGTCTGTTCGGTCGGTTGTTCAAATGTTTGCCCGTCGGATGACTGCGCAAACGCTTCCGCACTCTCTTGCCCGCGCACGGCATCGGCGTTCGCTTCAAAGGTCTGTCCGAACGACTGGGCTTCACGCTGCTCAAACGCTTCTGCGTTTGCCGCATCCGCACTCTCCTGCGGACGTGCTTCCTTTTGCGTGAACGGCTCTTGTTGTAGCGGTTCTTCCCTCGGAGGTTCTTGCTTGGGAGGCTCGTTTACTGTCGGCTGCGGATCGCTTCGGGTAGCATTTTGCGCTTCTGCCGCCTCGTGCGCTTCCCGATACTCCGCCTCCTTCCGGAACGCTTCGCTACCCTTCTTTTTGCGCAGCTCACTGTTCGGCAACGGAATATTGTCGTTCTTCGTTTCGTCGAACAGCCCCGTCAGCGTATTGCCGATCGTTTTGGAATCGTACTGCATCCCCGTATACCTTCTTACGTTGATTCCCGTCGTGTTTTTCATCGCGTTTACCGAATCGAGCGCGACGTCCTCGAACAGCGAATACAGCGCAATCCGTGCCGCCAAAAGGAACATGGGCACAGTTATTACAATCGCCGCTATGCAGACAATTACAAAGAGCAAGCTCATGATCGGCGCGTACTCGGAATCCCAAAAGAGTGCTTCAATCAAGAGGTAAATCGAAAGCAACACGCCCGCAATTGCGCCCAGAATGAGCGAGGTGATAAATCCGATTAAAAATACCGTCGTCTTGCCGCGCTCTCGCATGGTGCGAAGGCTTGCGAAAACCGCTTCCGCGGCCCCGATTCCGGGGTTGCTTGCAACGACGTATGCCGTAGGTGAAAACATAAGAGCCGCAATAAAAAGAAAAGTCAGCAGCACGATTCCGACGGGAACGGAGAATACGATAATAAAAATCTCCTCTTGCGCAGGCGCAGCGTACGATCCGATGATCCACCCCAGCGCGATAAAGAGTCCGCCCGCAATTGCGATAATCACAATGCCTGCAAGTACCATCAGCGCTTCGATCACTATGGCGCAAATCATCGTCCAAATACTGTTTGCCCTGCACGCGACCTTGAAGTTGTCCGATACAGACGATTCGCGGTACTTTTTGGCTATCTTTGCCTGTCGAATCTTCGCCAAATCGAACACGGGACCGAGCAGACACAATCTGCCGATCAGCTCCATGAACCAAAAGACAAGCACCTTAAAGAAATTTTTATTTTTCCAGATCGTCGTTGCGGAAGATTTGATTGCTTCTCCGTAATAAAAGCCGAATCCTCTGTTCATAACAATACCTCCAAAGCTTTTTCCTTTATATTTCTTCTTCCTCTTCTACTGTATAAACGGGCACGGTTTCTACCTTTACGGTCAATCCATCCGGCGTTTCCGCATTCAATTCATAGCATTCCTGCCTGTCGGTACGGCGTCCGATCACTTCGTTCTCGGCGTTCCGTTTCGGGCGGTAAATGAGAACCGCAAACGTAATATCGCTGCCCGAACCCTGCACGACGACTTCCGCTACGTCCCCATCCATCAACCCCGATACGGTGTAACGGGTAGGATCGAGAACGGTAAGTCCGTCGAACGCCGTCGTAAGCACGCTTCCGTCGGCGATACTTGCGTTCGTAACAGAAGAATCGAACTTAATCGTAACGGGCGCAGCCAATACGGTAATCGTTGCCTCGCGAATATTGCCGAGGCGGAGATCATACCCGCGCGTAACCTTATTGCCGTTTTCATCCACGATTTCAAACTTTAACCAATCGTAGTACTCTCCGACAGCGGCTCCGAGACGCGTGCCCGTTACCTGTAAGCGATGCCCGCCATACAGCCCGTCGCCGCCCAATTCGGAGGTGGCATCGCGAATGAGCGCATCCAAATCCGAATAGACGAGCGTCGGTCTTTGCCCGTTATAGACGAATGTATTCTGTCCCGACGGAACGACGGCGTAATAGTACAGCACGCGTTGCGTAAACGACAGCGTAGACTTATAATCCGAAGAATCGTAAGCGTCGTTCTCCTTATTGCGGTTAGCCGAAGTATAGACGATATAGTTGTCGAGCGCGCTTACCGTCGGGTTGCGCAGATCGTATATTTCAACCCTGACGATTCCCGCGCTGACGCTCTCCTTGCTGTGCGCGTCAAGCGTGCCGTTCGAAAATTCCGTAACCTTCAATCCGTCGCCGTTTGCAAGCGCACCGTCGAAAATTACGTAATCCTCCGCCCCAAGCGTGATATTCTGCCCCGTATAGAAATCGTTCTTATCGATCGGGCGCACGTAAATCTCAATCGGGGTAATCGTAAGCGTCCCCGTAACTCCGTCCGTAATGACGTAATCCTCATACCTGCCCGCAGAGATTTCCGCCTTGATATGGTACTGCCCGACGTTATAGCGCATGATCTGAGCGTCCGTTACGGTTAAGAACGCGGGATAAAAACGGACTGCATACTCCGCCTCATCCTGTTCGAGCAGTCCTTCCGCGGTGAATTCCGGCGCTACCGTCGGCTTGGCATTGGCGTACGGCACCGTCAGGTCGCCGACGTTCACCACAATCGGACGGCGGAAAATTTCAAACGTAACCGTTTCGTCGTAGTGTACGGAATAGTTCACGTCGTCGTAGCCGAACAGCCGAATTTGTAACAAGTAGACGCCTGCGTGCATGGGCGTATCGCCGTTCGCATACACCTCGTCTTTGAGCGTAAACGAATACTCCGCGCGAACACCTTCCAAATCGCTTTCGAGGAAGCCGTACCTGTCGTCCTCGGCAAGATCGTCCCCGACGTGTCGGTGTTCGAAAGTGAACAGACTCAAATCGACCTTTTCGCCGTCGTACACGTACGGATCGCCCGTGTAGACGGGCTGCACCATAACGATGCGCCCTGTAATAACGAGCGTGCCGCTTACGCAGGCAATGTCATAGTTTGCGGTAACTTCATCCTCGGTAAAAATAACGTCCACCGTATACTTTCCGATTGCTACGGGCGGAACGGACGAACCGTCGTAAGTATATGCCACCCGTACCTTTTTCTCATCCCCGACGACGAATCCCTGCCCGTGCGGCGAAAAGGAATTGAACGCTTCATCCTCAGGCTTCACGGGATTGCCCGTATGCTCCACGTCCCTGTCGAGAACGGTTACGGTGATCGTCCGCTTTAGAATAGTAAGCTCGCAGGAAAGCTTGCTGTTCACCTCGTCCAGATAGTAATTGGAGGTCAGCCCGTTGTAGATTGCAAACGCGCTCTCATCATACGTAATCACGTACTTGCCCGCATTCAGCGGCTGTGCAGAGTATTCCACGGTACGGCTGAGTCTATCTCCGCCGCAAAGCCCGTCTACACGGAACTGAGAATTCAGAGCACGGTTGATCGAATATTCCAAGCCGTCGTAAACGCTCTCCAAATCGCTCATCGTAATCGTTAACGCCTTCGGCGAAATCGTATAGGTCGGATAGAAATTACAGGTGATTTCGTAGTTTACGGAAGCGCTGATTCCCCCCGCGTAACTGCCGTCCGCATCAAACGCCATGTAATACGTGCCGGCGTTCAACGGTACGCCGCAAACCTGCGTTCTTGCCGCATCGGTATAGTACAGCGCCGCTACCGTCAACGTTTCCTCGTAGGAAAATGTGCCGTTGAGAAGCGTATATCCGTGGGCAGGATAGGAATGCGTATCGCCGTCGTAAACGCTGGTCGGCATATCCGCAAGCATAATTTCGACGGCGCGCCGTTCGATCCTTGCCATTCTGTCCGCGCACGAAATCACATAGTTTCCGATTCCGTTTTCAATAAGCTCGTTATTTTTATCGTAGACCTTGCACTTTGCCGGAACCAGCCTGATGACGTAATCCCCTGCGTTTTTCGGCTGCACGGGCGTACCGTTCAAAAGATACTCTACGCCGACCTCCAGCCGTTCGCCTTCCGCAAGAGCGCACGAGGATGCGTTCGTAAAATTGTTGATTCCCGTAGGATAAGTAAGCGCCTCGCCGTAAACCGTTCCGTGCACTTCGTCGAGTATTACGGTAATTTCGCAGGGTATTACGGTAAGCGTGCCGTTAACGTACGCGAGAATTTTATAATTGGAATTGCTCGTTTTAAACTCGCAATTGTTGCGATACTCGCCTACGTTCTTAACCTTCGTATAATCGAAGCTCTCGTCAAGCTCGAGCCAATCACCGCTCAAAAGTCCCACTCTGTTGGGATCGCGGTAGAAATGCGTATTATACGAAGTGTCGCTGAATTCCGTTCCGTCGTAAACGTGCGAATTCGTCGCGGTAATTACGGTTATCGGGCGCTGCTGAATGCGAAGCGCGCCGTCCGCGTACGTAATATCATAGTTTGCAATTCCGTCGCGCGAGCCGTTAACGAGGGTCAACGCACCGTCAATGACCAGGTCGTACTTGCCCGCGTTCGGATACACGGCAACGACGCCCTCGTCAGACGCGGCACCGACGATATCAACGAAAATCTGCAATGTCTCCCCATACTGCAATCCTGCGGTTTCGGGAAGGTAGAAATTGTTCGGCAAATTCGGATAGCTGAACGCATCGCCGTAATAAATATCGTTGACGTACTCGTTCGCCTTTACGGTAATCGGGCGCGGCGCAATTTCAAGCGTGGTATCCGCGCAAGTAATATCGTAATTACCGACTGTAAATTCAATCCCCCCTGCGCTGTAAAGCACGCTGTTTTCCAGATCGATCCGCGCGATATACCGTCCCGCGTTCTTTGCTTCAACCTCCGTCGTGCCGTCCTCCGTAAAGTATTTCAGCGCAACGACAAGCCTTTCGCCCGTAACGAGATTGCATGTTTCGTAGTTGGCGAAATTATTGTCGGACGAGGGATAATTCCCGTCGCCGTAAAGCACGTTCATCGGGAACAGCTCTACCGCCAGCGGGCGCGGCGTTACTTCGAGGACACCGAGCGTATACTCTTTGATTTCGTAGTTCGGCAGTCCGTTTTCGCCGTCAGGCACTGTAAATTCGGTCGTGTTCCACGCTCGATCGACCTGCGTAATGCCGCGAATGCTGTCCACTATCGGAATAAGCACTTCGCCGTTTAACAAGCCTTCTTTCGTGTCGTCGTACAGATAATAAGTCTTGTAACCCGTATTCGTCAGCAACTTGCCGTTGTATTCCCTCGTTGTGGAAAGCGTTTCCACGCGGATGGGACGGGGCGTTACGGTAAGCTTGCCAACCGATTCCATGCGGATTTCGTAGTTGTCCTCAACGTTCTTTTCGGGGTCGGTCGGGTCGTAAATCCCCGCCAGACTTAGATTGTCGACGCTGCCCACGTCTGTAATGGAAATTCCGGCATCCTTCACCTTGAATTTATGGTTCAAAACAAGCGCATCCGCCTTATTTCCTTTTAAGTCGATATGATACGCCGTGTATTCGCCCGAAGCGGTAAGCGGCGTGCCGTCGTATTCCTGCGTATCGTTTGCGGACGACACGAAAACCGTGCGCTTCTCCACCGTCAGCTTGCCGTATACGGTATCTCCCGCAAACTCGTAATTGTCGTTCGGCAAAAAGTACGTGCAATCGTTGTCGTACTCCCTCGCATCGATAACTTCACGAACAAACCCGACAAGGAGAGCGTCGCCGTTCAACAGTCCTGCTTCCGCTTCGCCATTCTCGTTGTAGTAAACCGTCGTGTACCCCGCGTCGGAAAGCGGCGTACCGTCGTAAATTTTGGTTGCGTCGTTCGTCGTAACGACGATCGGACGGCGCTTAACCGTAAGCGTGCCGAAAATTTCTTCCTGCAACACGTAGTTCTCTTCATCGGGAAGACGGTAATCAAAGGAATTTTTCAACGAACCGAAATCGGTAATCGAATTCCAGCTTGCAATATTCACTTTCAAATCGTCGCCGTAAACAAGCCCGACGTCCTCGATTTCCATGCCGTTCTCGTCAAGACGTTTGGTATACACCCTGTACCCGACGGCGGAAAGCGGCGTGCCGTCGTACACCTTGTCGGCGCTCTCCGTAACAATCGTAATCGGGCGAGGCAGAATGGTGATTCTTCCGTTTTCCGTATCGATAACGATATTATAGTTGTCGAGCCCGTTTTCGACTTCGATCTCGTTACCGTAGTCGTCCAAAACGGATATGTACATCGACCCCTCTCTGAAATACAATTCGTACACACCCGCCCTGCTCGGGAAGGCTTCCACTCCGTCGCGCCGGCAACCGAGGCTTCCGTGCAGTTCTTCGCCGTAAGGCAATGTATCGGGGTCGATTTCGCAGTCAACCGCAAAACTTCCGCCTAAGGGCACGTCGCCGTAGTAGGCAACCGTCTCGCCCACCGTAATAGACACGTTCATTTTAACGATTTCCGCCGAAACGGAATTGATGATTTTTACTTCGTAGTTGCCCGCGCCGTTTTCAACGATATTTCCCGCCTCGTCGTACACCGTCATGGTATCGAAGAGAACGCTGTATACGCCCGCGTTCTTTGCTTCGACGGTTTTGCCCGCCGCGTTTTTAAAGAATACGGAAATCTCGAACGTTTCGTGATACGCCGCGTCTACCGTGAGATAATTGACAAAATTGTTTCTGCCCGTCGGATAAGTGAAAACGTCGCCGTACGCGCAGCCGTCGTTCTCCACCTCGGAAAGCTGAATTTCGATCGGGCGGGGATTCACCGTCAACAAACGATCGGCGCTAAAAATCATATAATTATTATTCTTATCTATTTCGCCGTTGACAATAATTTGGCTGCTGTTGACGCCTCCGGTATTCACTTGTAGGCTGTACGTTCCGACGGAGAGCTTGCTCCGATCGGAAATATAACCCGTTTCACCCATTACGAGAACGGTAATTTCCACTTCGTCGTCGTAGGCAAGCGTGTCGTACAAACCTTCCGACGTGCTGAGTTCAATCGTAAAGTTGTCGACGCCCGTAGGATAATGGAATTCCTCGCCGTAAACCAACGTCATCGGAATTGGTGCAAAGATCATTCCCCGAGGCTCTATCGTCAACGTACCGTTTGCCCAAGTAATATCGTAATTACTCAGCCCGTCGGCAGCACCGTTAATCGTTGCCGTTGCGGGAAGAGGCACGATATCGTACTTTCCTGCGTTGCGCGGGGTAACCTCCGCCCCGTTCTTTTGACACTGCAACGCAACGTCAAACGCTTCGCCGTACGCCGTTTCGGATACGACAACCTTGACGCTGAACCGCTCGCCGTAGTACGTTTTTGAATCGTTTACCTGCACGGTAAGCGGCTTGGGAATGATATGCAACGTGCCGAACACCCATTCTACGTTATAATTAGCGTTGAGAATATCGACGCTATCGCTGCCGATTCTGTTTTCTTCCGCATCGAAGTACAGCACCGACAAACCCTTTTGCCGGTAATTTCCTATATTTTTGGGGTCGGAGTCGTAAGTATTTACCGTAAATTGCAGTTTTTCGCCGTACTGCAAGCCGCAGGTTTCGGCATTTGCAAAATTGTTGAAGAATACGGGATAGAAATCCGTATTGCCGTACTCTACCGTAACATCGCTCAGAACAACGGAAATATCCCTCGGCTTAACCGTAAGCGTGCCGTTCTGCACCGAGAATACGTACTTTTCCGCAAAATCTACGGGCGAAACGATTTGATCGAGCGTTATATCATACGTGCCCGCATACTTCGGCGTAACCTCTTTGCCGTCTTGCAGATACTTTACGGTAAAGGTAACGTTTTCGCCGAGCTCGGTGGTGATCGTATATTCTTTTCCGAACAGGCTCTCACCCTCGCCGTACAAACATTCTTCGTCGGGTACGGTAAATGCTGCCGCCGCCTGCTTCCGATAAACGTATGACGCCTCGCCGCAATCGAAAACGTAATTCCGCCGCCTTTCGTTGATCGGGTTGTCGTTTTCATCGTACAGCGCAAACTCAATTACTACTTCGTACGCTACGCCCCGTTCGGCGTCCACCCTGCCCGTAGCCCTGAACGAAACTTTCAGCGCAAGCTGTTCGCCGTACGCCATCTCTGCGGTGGAAGCATTTTTGAAGTTGCCGATTTTTTCGTTGTCCGGATACACGAACTCTTCGCCGTATGTAATATCGGCGACGTCGTAACGCTCGATCGGCACGCGTCTTTCGGTAATCGTTAACGTGTTTCTCCCCAATTCAACAATATAATTGGATAAATTGTTCGTGCCGTTAATGAACGTGTGATCGAGGTCAATCTGAATTTGGTATTCCCCGACTTCGGGGCGCTCGCCGCAAGAATAATACACGGCAAGCTCCAACGAGTCTCCCTCGGCAAGATCATCAAACCCTGTATCGGTTATCAAAATATAATTGTCCGTACCGGAAGGATAAACGATCGGGTCTCCGTACACTGCGCTCATGCTCTTCGGCGTTATGCAGATTCTGCGCTGCATAACGGTAAGCGTGCCGTTTTCGTAGGTGATTTCGTAGTTGTTAACACCCGTGCGCAAACCGTTGACAAGCGTATGATCAGCGATCGGCGTAACGGCGTATTCGCCCACGTTGCGCCAACGGCGCCCTTCGGTAGCGGCAACCTCAACGAAAATTTCCAGACTTTCGCCGTACTCGAGCCCGCTCGACGCAGCATTTACAAAGTTGCCCGCACCCTGAGGATAATTATAGTCGTAGCCGTATACGATCGACTCGGATTTTGCCGTAACCGTGATCGGCTTCGGAGAAATGACCAACCCTGCGTCCGCCGTCGTAATTTTGTAATTGGAAATACCATTTTTCTTTACTGCACCGTTTCTTGCGATAACGCAGTTTACGGCGTCGAGCCTGATAGCGTAACCGCCGACGTTTTTAGGCGTTACTTCCGTAAATCCGTCGCCCGCGGACTGATAGAACTTGACGACGATTTTCAGCTGCTCTCCCTCTGCAAGGTCGCAAGCGGCGGCGTCTTTAAAATTGCCCAAATGCTCGGGATAGACGCTTCCGCCGTATTTAACTGTCATGTCGAACGGAATCACGGTAATCGGACGCGCCGTAACTTCCAGCGTACCGTAATCGTATTCTTTAATTTCGTAATTCGGGTTATCGTAAACGCCTATCGGCACGGCATAAGTGCACTTATTTACCTTTGTTCCCTTATCGGTAATTTCGGCAAACTCAATCAGCATCAGTTGATCGCCGTTTAAAAGTCCCTTCTCGTTTGCGTCGCCGTAGTAGGTAGCCGTAGGTTCGGGTGCGGTAAGCGGCGTGCCGTCATACACCTGATCGGCGTCGTTGGTGGCAACGGACAGCGGGCGCGGCGTTACGGTAAGCGTACCCAAAATCCATTCGTCAACGACGTAGTTTGCAATACCGTTAATTCCGATCGGGACTTTATACGAGACAAACTCGTTGTCTATCGTGCCTGCGTCGGTAATTTCGGAAGATATGATCTGCGTCAGCTTATCTTCGCCGAACAGCCCCGTATCCGTACCGTCGCGATGATACGCTTCAAAGCCCTTAACTAAGTGGAACTTTGTTGTGTACCCTTGGTTCGACAGCGCGTTTCCGTCGTATATCTGCGTATCGGAAGCCGTCGTTACGACGATCGTGCGGGTCAATACGGAAAGCGTGCCGTATTCGTATCCCGTGATTTCGTAGTTGGCATTAGGCACACCGAATACACAAGTGTTATCGGTTTTGCCCGCATCGGTAATTTCCGCTCCGCTTACAAACGTAAGCACGTCGCCGTTGAGAAGTCCGTCGTGTTCTGTGCCCGCCTCATCGACATACTTCGTGGTATATCCCGCGTCGAAAAGCGGCTTGCCGTCATAATATATTATTTTGCTTGCCGTATACACGGTCAAAGGGCGCGCTTTGATTTTAAGCGTACCGTTTTCGTAATCTTTAATTTCGTAGTTGGCATTGCCGTAAATGCCCACGGGCACGGAATAGGTGCAAACGTTTTCCTTCGTGCCGAAATCGGTAATTTCCGTTTTGGTAAGCACGGTAAGCGTATCGCCGTTTAACAGTCCCGCTTTACCGGCGTCGCCGTAATATTCCGTACGGTATTGCGTAAAATCGAGCGGCGTTGCATCGTAAATTTTTTCCGCATCGAGGGTTATGACGAGAATCGGGCGCGGCGTAACCGTAAGCGTGCCGTATACGGTACGCACGATTTGATAGTTGGACGAAGAAGCCCTGTACTCGCAGGAATTCTGTATTGCGCCCACGTCGGTAATTTCCACGACTTTCGTGCATTCGAGCGTATCGTTTCCGATCAAGCCTTTTTCACTTTGAATCGCCGTCTGCGTAAGGATATCGTAATATTTTGCGTCATAGTCCGTACGCGAAAGCGGCGAAGAATCGTAAATCTTCGTTCCGTCGAACGTAGTTACAAGCAACGGACGGGGCGTTACCCGAAGCGTTCCGCATTCGTAACCCGTAATTTTGTAATTTCTGTTGGGCACCGTATAACGGCAAGCGTTTTCAACTGAGGTTGCCGCCGTCAATTTCTCAGCGTAATCAAGCGTTAATTTATCGCCGTTTAACAGTCCGTCTTTATTTTTATCGTTTTCATAATGAGTTTCGTAATCTGTGCGCGAAAGCGGCGTTCCGTCGTATATTTTTTCTGCGTCGAACGTTACCACCGTAATCGGACGGGGCGTTACCCGAAGCGTTCCGGAAATCACTTCGACAATCGTATAATTCCCGCTTTCCGGCGCTTGATAAGTACAGGTATTGGAAATCGAACCGACCTCTAAAATGGAAACGACCTTTGTAGGAACCAACGTATCGCCGTTCAAAAGCCCCGCTTCCGTGCCGTAGCTCGTAGTATAGCTTGCGTCCAAATACGCGACCGCATCGTAAATATGCTCACTCGTTGCCGTAACCACCGTAATCGGACGCGGCGTTACCCGAAGCGTTCCGTATACGGTACGCTCGATGGTATAATTTCCGTTGGGAACGCGGTATTCGCAAATGTTTTGGGTAGATCCGACGTCCCTTTGCGAAACGCCGTTGACCACAATCAGCGTATCGCCGTTCAAAAGTCCCGCTGCCGCGCCGTAACTCGTCGTATAGCCTGTGTCGGAATAGGGTTGCGCATCGTAAACGTGCTCGCTCGTTGCCGTCAGCACCGTAATCGGGCGCGGCGTGATTTTGAGTTTTTCACGCACGAACGTCAACGCGTAATTCGCCGTTTCGTCCTTGTAAGCGCTTGCGACAAGCACTTCCACTGCATTTTCCTCTTCTCCCGCGTTTACGAGCTGAAACCCTTTACCGATAGTAAAAGCTTGCCCGCCGACGAGCGCGGTGCCGTTGATCGCCGCACAATCGAACACCGACAGCGGCGCGCCGTCGTATACTTTTTCGCCGCCCGCAACCCTTACCGTTACGGAGAGCGGCGTTATCTTCAATTTACCGTAGGTATAAATTATTTCGAAGTTGTTGCTCGAATCGACGCCGCCCGCATCGGTTACGCCCAAAATAAGCTCATTGTCCGCCGCAACCGCGTCGGTAATTTCGGGCGCGGAAATTACGCCCAAACGGTATCCTGTAAGCATGGTACCGTTCAAATATCCTTTTTGCGAAAGCGCGGTGCCGTCGTACGTCTTTTCTGCGCCCAGCGTGGTTACCTCAACACGGTATCTGTCTACGGTAAGCTTTCCGTAAACGGGCGTAATGAGATAGTTATGCGTAACGTTTGCGCCTGTTCCGTCGAACACGGCAAAGTCTGCCGTATTCTCCACGGGGGTAAGCGTTGCGTTTACGACGCTTTTAAAGTTCGACGGGGTAATGCTATGTCCCTCAATCAATCCCTCGGAATCAAATTTATCGTGCACGAGCGGGGTGCCGTCGAACGTGCGGCGCTTATCCTCCGTCGTAATCTTCAATTGCTTTTGCGCTACCTGCAACATTGCCGTACGCAAAGAGAGCGTGTAATGCGCGGTTACGTCCAAATCTCCTTTTAGAATACGGACGGAGGAAAGCTCCAACGTGTAATTGCCCGCATCTATCGCCGAGGAGAGCGTTTCGTTCCCGCGCTTCACCGTCGTTACAAACTCCGCTCTGTCGCCTTCGGCAAGCGAGGACAAAAGGGCGTCCGCAGCGTCGGAAAGCGCGACCGCCTTTCCCGAGTACACGGCGTTCTGCGTTTTCGGCGCAAGCGTTACCGCCCGTTCGCGGATATTCATCGCCTTAGGCTCCGACGAAAGAATATAGCAGCCGCTTCTGTCGTCGCCGCCGTTGACGATCTTCAAAGCGTTCTTGTCGACGCTGATATTCGTCTGGGCCGAAGTGTAGTCGTCGTAAATAAACTTCAGACTGCTTCCGTCCACCCTGTCGCCGAGCTTCAAGCCCTGCACCGCGTATGCGGGTACGTCGCCGTAGACGACGCTGTCCGCCGAAATGACGAACCGCGCCTCAACGGGCTTGATTTCGAACGAAGTAGCCGCGCCGTGCCCCTTGCCCGCCGTCTTTTTCGAAACGGTGCGCGCAACGTACCTGCCCGCCTTCACGGGCTTTTCCGCGCTCCACTCGTTGCTGCCCTCCGAAGCATATTCCACGCTCGTCGTGCTCATAAACGCGCTCGCGGGCGTTACCTCATACGCGTCTCCGTAGTAAATTTCCGAGGCAGACAAAACCGTCGCGCCCGAAATCGAGCCTTTTGCCACCAAAAGCCCCGTTATCGCCGCAATGATCAGCGCGAAAATACCGATAAACAGAAATTTGAACTTAAAGACAAATCTCTTGAATTTCGCTACTTTCTCTATTCGATTTTTATAACTATCGTAAGATATCATAAAATCCTTTGCCTGCCGCCCGTTTTCTTCGTTAATTTACCAGAATCACCTTTGCCGTAGGCAACGTTCCGTAATCGTACTCATAATTCAATTCTTCGTTATTTGCGTTATAAAATATAACGCCTGTGATTCTTATCGTATGCGTAGCAGCGTCATATCTGACGCTGAACTCTGCCCAATCACCCTCGGCAAGCTGCCCCACCGTCGCGCACGCTTTGAGTTCTGCCGAAGAAATCGTCTCGGGATAATCGCTTCCCTCATACCAATAATCTCTCAAAGAGAACGTAACCGTTCTCGACTCAACGGTCGCCGAGACCGATGCTTCGTAAGCGATATCGAGATTCGCCGTAATCTCCTCACCCCTGCCGTTACGGATCACCGCGTTGCGGAAATTGCCGAGCGTGTGCGTACCATAAGACGAACGCTTATCGTAATCAATCGAAACCAGCTCCAAACCGTCCCCGTTCAACAACTGAAATTCCGTTAAATTCAACTCCACGGGCTTTCCGTCGTAAACTTTGGTAACGCTTCCCGTGCCCGTCAATCCGTAGCGAACGGTAACCGCTTTCTTCGTGATCTCCACCAAACCGCTGCCGATCGTCAAGTCGTAATTCCGCGCGGAGGTCGCGTCCTTCAAAATAGCGGAGTAAGCGTATTTCCCGACATTCTTCAAGGCGCTGTAAAAAGTTAGCTCGAAATCTTCTTGCTTCATCTCCGAAAGATTCACGCCGGCAAACGCGTCGTCAAGCGTAATCGCCTGCTCCTCGCCGGTATATGCTTTTTTAATCTGTGTGTTCAAATTAAAGCTTACCGCCTTTTTCGTTACGTTCAGCGTGCCGTAAGAATAGGTAATCCGATAATTCTGCGTAACGTCCGTTCTGCCGCCGTCGTAAACGACGCACTCAAAGCTGTTCAACAACGTGCCTGCATCCACCAAACTCGGAGCGGTTTCCCCGTTTTTCATCGACACCGTATGTCCGCTGACACCGTCTACGAGCGTCGGTATGTCGTTCTTGAGTTCTGTGCCGTCGTATTCCTTGCTTTCGGATTTCGTCGTTACCGTTACCGCGCGGCGATTGATCGTTACCGTGCCGCCAAGCAGCGTCAAATCGAAGTTTTTCGTGCAATCGCCGCCGTCGCCTTGAACCTCGACTCCCTCAAACGTGTAAGGGTAACTTCCCGCGTTCGACACGTTGGGCAACCCGCCGTTCGTATAAGCAAGGCTGAACCCGTCGGGCAACGCGGGCGAAACGTTGTAGATCGTTTCTCCTCCGAACGTATCGGTAGCAGTTTCCCCGTCGTATTCCTTGGTAAAATTCTTTAACGCCACCGTCGCACGGAAGGGCGTTACCGTCAGCCTTCCGGGGAGGATCTGAACGTTGTAGTTTTCAATCGGCGACGAAAGCGTAACGTCTTCAATGTCGTTTTGCTCCTCGCCGACCTCGCGGATCGTACCGCCGTAACGCACGGACACCAGACTGTCAGAGGGGGCGAGCCCCGACACCGTTTCGGGAAGCGTATCCTCCATCAACGAATGCTCGACACCGTCGTACGTCCAAGAAGCGCTCTTCGCCGTGAGCACCAACGAGCGCCTGTCGATTTGCATCGTCCCCGTTTCGCTGACGTCAATGGAATAGTTGCTTGTAACGTCTACGGGATATCCCCCGCCGATTGCGTAAATCGTGATACTCGTAATCTGCGTGTCCACGACGCCCGCATTCGTCATTTTGTTATCGCCGCCGTTGATTACGACTTCCGCCCACTGATCTTCCGCGAGCGAACCCGAAATAATTTTATACTCGTCGGCGACGAGCTCAGCGCCGTCGTACGTCTTTCTCACGTCCACGGGCGCCACGGTAATAGGTCGGGGAACAATGCGGATTCTCCCTGCCGAATCGAAATCGAAGGCAACCGTATAGTTGGAGGACACGTTCTTGCCCGCCGCGTCGTAAACGACGGGAACCAAATCCTCCGGCAGATATTCGTCGACGTTCAAAAGTCCGATGCCGGGCAGCGAACCTGCGATTTTGTGTCCGTCGACGAGCCGACCATGATCCACTGTGTAGTTTTCAAAAATAACCTTTTTGCCGTTATAGACGACCTCTTCGTCCCTCAGACTTACGAAAATTTCGGCAGGCGACACGATAAGCGCGCCACTTTCCACCTTTACGGCATACTCGTCTGTAACATCGAAGCCCTTTTCGTCTCTGATTTTTACTTCCAGACTGCATTCGCCCGTGCCAACGTCCGTCTGCTCTCCCACGGGAGTTACGGAAGCGACGTGCCCTTTGAGCAGATTTCCCGATACCAGCTCGTATACGTCGGAGGTGAGCGGCGTTCCGTCGTACACCTTCGTCATGCTCTGCACCGAATAAACGAGTTCGACGAGTTCCGTTTTCAGAACGCCCGAAAAATACAGACCGAGCACCGTCAACAGCGACGCCGCGATTCCGATGACGACCAACGATATTATAAGAATTGAACTTCTGAATTTCTGCATTCCGTCCTCCGTTCTTATCCTTTACACGTTCTGTTCGATCAATCTGACCGTTTCTTTACACAGCGGCAATTTGTCCTCGCCGAACAGCTCGTCGAGATACGCGCATACACCGTCCGCCATTTGCTTTACGTACACCGGAT
>Ga0073906_1000892_pt1 | contig 50956 bp, 39 predicted proteins | sample Inofromicrocosms_FD_65485 | JGI IMG/M metagenome (GOLD analysis project Ga0073906, IMG submission 65485) | Mouse cecum microbial communities from Vienna, Austria - Inoculum for glucosamine and mucus D2O microcosms | ecosystem: Host-associated > Mammals > Digestive system > Large intestine >...
TACAGTCCTGTGCCTGACTTCCGCAGCCTGTTTATAGTGTCTATCTTGAGTATCGAGTCATTGATGACTATACCGCACACGACCACAAGGCCTATCATGGACATCAGGTTGACAGATGCACCGCAGATCCAGAGTACGACAAGGGATGCGAAGATGTCTATTACTATTTCCGACAGGATTATAAGCGGCTGAACAAGCGACTCGAACTGCGAAGCAAGAATGAGATACAGAAGGACTATAGCCACAAGAAGCACAAGGATAAGCTCCCCTATCATCTTCCTGTTGCCGAAATACGCACCGCTGAAACTGACTTCGAAGTCCCCGTTGTCTTCGGTTATAGTCCTGATGTCATCCATAACATCGGCAACCTTGCTGTCAGGAAGGTCAAGAGGCAGAGGATAATAGTTGCCCTCGGCCCCTGAGACAATGCTCTTGAGGTCCTCTTCGTAGGTCTGGCGCATAAAGGCACCGACAGGAAGGTCCACACCGTCACGACGCAGAAAAGTGTTCTGCACAATATCATCAATATCCCTCGTGTCAACGCCCATGACAACCGGCAAAGTCTTGTCACCCTGCACGATGCTGAAAAGTTCGTTCTCATTCAGTGCATTCCTGAGCACGCTGACAAGCTGCGGATAGGTAGCTCCGTACAAAGCCATAATCTCAGGGTCAGCCACATAAAGGACGTCTGTCTTGAGAGGGACGGACGGTATGTCCAGATAAGGCAGCCCTTCTGCAAGGTCGGAAGTAAGCCCTCCGAGCAGTTCCACATCAAGTTCTGGACGCGACACCGGACGGAAACGGGCGACAAGTTCTGCATCCTTTGAAGCAAACACCATATCGAATATGTTTCCGGAGGACTCGAAAGAATGGATGCTATGCGGATATTTCCTGTAAAGGAAGTCGGATATAATAGACTTCAGTTCGGCAAGCATACCGGCATCGGAAGCCTTGAGATAGACCGAAGCCTCCGATACGGACGGGTCTCCGCTGTGGCCGAGGACAAACTGCTGCATACCCACCATAGATGTGACCTGAGAAGTAAGGTCCTTGACTGCCTCTTCAAGTTCCTTTACACGCTCAGTGTTCTGTTCCAGAGAGATATGGTCATTCCAGTTGACTTTCAGCAGAGTATCCGTATAGGTAACTTCAGGAAGTTTCTCTTTGGGCATATATGAAAAACAGAGCACTATGCCTGCCATTGAGACTGCAAAGAGGCTCCAGCATATCCACCTTTTCCTGACGAGCCATTCCACACCTCGCTCATACAGGAACGTAAGGTTGCCGGATGACAGACGCTCAAGGAAGCGGTTAGGCACAAAAGAGTCTGACTTGCGGTACCACCACCAATAGTAGACCGGCACGACAGTCGCCGTGACTATGTATGAAGTAGACAGGACTATCGCAATCGCCATAGCCTGGTCATAGAACATCGCCCCGGCGATTCCGCTCATGAAAATCAGAGGGATGAACACGGCGCAGGTAGTAAGCATCGAACTCAGCATAGGGGCAAGCACCTCAGATGTTCCCTTCACGACCGCACGGCGCAAGGAGTCACCTCTCTGCCACCTTGCAGTGATATTGTCAATCAACACTATTGTATTGTCCACCATCATACCCACTCCGAGCACCAGGCCGGAAAGGGAGATGATATTGATTGTAAGACCGATGAGATAGAACACAAGCATCGAGAAAATCAGCGCAGTCGGGATGGTGAAGACAACAAGCATAGGCGAGCGGAAATCCTTCATAAAAAGGAAAATGACAAGACATGCCAGGAGAATGCCGACCACGATATTCTGAAGCAGATTGTTAATGGAATACTCCAGAAGTTCGGTCTGGTCCCTCGTCACCTTGAACTCCATCTCAGGATAATCCCTCTTGAACTGGCGCATCAGGCGGCCTATGGCCTTCTTAAGGTCCGCCATCTTGGCATCGCTCTGCTTTATCACTGCCATGGTAACCGCATCCTTCCCGTCAGACATCACAAGCCCTACCCTCTTGGAAGGATGTTCTATAACACGGGCGATATCCTTGACCTGCAATATCTTCCCTCCCACTTCAAGATAAAGGTTCTCTATATCTGACTTGCCGGAAGCAAAAGAACGGAACTTCACATTATAGCGGTATTCACCGTCCCTTATCGTAAGGCTTCCGAGACGTATGTCAGCCGCCTTTATAAGACTTTCAAAAGAGGATTCGGAAAGTCCGAGACGCTTAAGGGCATCAGCGTCCGGAATTATAAGAAGTTCTGAACGTACGGAACCGCTTATATCAACCATTGCAACTTCTTTCAGCTGCTCTATCCTCTTCGCCAGCACATCGGAAACAAAGTTGCTCATGTCCAGAAAAACCTGGGACACCGGAAAAAGCTCACGGTCTGTCTCGTCGGGCAGAGGCAGATTATCCTTCAGTGTGACATTCAGATAAAAGGCTGGAATATCCGTGGCTCCGGACTTAAGCACCTTGGGCCTCTCTATGCCGCGCAGAGACGACATGCTCCTGTCTATCTTCTCATTGACTTCGATAAAGAGGTAGTCCATATCCGCACCAGGGGAAAACGCAAGGCCGATGGTACCGCTGCCGTCCTTGGCCTCCGTCACTATATCCTCCAGAAATCCGACCTGAATCAGCTGCTGGCGGAGAGGCTTGACAACAGACTCGTCAATCTCTCTTGCAGAAAGGTTCGGAGCCGCCACCTGAACGGTAATATAAGGCACATCCACATCAGGAATCAGTGATATAGGGAGCATACGCATTGCTGTCACTCCAAGCACAAGCACCACAAGCAGGCCCATAGTGACGCTTATCGGCCGGTCTATCAGTCTGTTCAGCATAGCTATTCCGTTATTTGGACAGAAGAACCGTCACCGAGGTTGAGATTGCCGGAAACGATGATCATATCACCTTCATCCAGTTCCGCACCGCGGTCCATATTGGCAGTTACGACATGACTGCTGCTGTTGGACATCAGGACATGGACGTATGTCCACATCGCCTTCCCGTCCCTGTATCTGAAAAGCACCTCCTGATTGTCCCTTATGACAACGCTGCTCTTCGGAACGACAAGCACATCTTGAACCGTCCTGCCGACAATCACCTTGACGTTCATCCCGTCAATAAGGCTTCCGTCATTATAGACCCTTGCACGCACTGCCACAAGTCCATGCTTGTCCACCGTCGGATTAATTTCAGTGATACTGCCTTTCAGGACCTTCCCATCCCCTGTAAAAGGAGTCACGGATACTTCAAGACCAGTCTTCAGGAAATGGTATTCCGACTCCAGGACAGAAAAATCGACATCAAGCCTGCTGTCATCGATAAGCGTACAGAATGCACCTGAGGACACATTATCATATTTCCTGAACTTCACATCAGCCACCTTTCCGGAAAAAGGAGCCTTGAGCACTGTCCTCCCGAAATCCAAGGAAGACCTCTCGTAACTGTTCAAGGCAGACCTGTATCCTGAACGCATCTTTGCCATCTTAAGCACATCGGCAGGCACCGACAAGGTATCCTTAGCCCGGTAACCCTGACCTGCAAGTACGTCATAGAAATCAATCTCAGCCTTCTCAAGAGCAATTCCGGCAGACTCCAGGGCAAGTTTCTTCTCCATCGGATCCAGCCTTGCAAGCACGTCTCCGGCCCTGACGGACTGTCCGTCCGACACATAAAGTTCCGACACCACGCCGGAAGTATTGAACGAAAGCGCACTTTTAAGTGACGCCGAAAGTTTTCCGTTGGCTATCAATTGTCTCATAAAGTCGCAGCGTTTCAGTTCCACGACCTCAACCTTATTTACCTCAGGAGTATATTGCAGTTTTCCGTCACGTCCTTCGTCACCGGCAGTCTTTCCTTTGCATCCCGCCAATATCACGGCAAGTACCGCCGCACCCATAATCATCCTTCTGACATCCATAACAGTATCATTATCATTTAATAAGTTCGAGGAAATCCACATCCAGATTCCTGTTCCGGATGAAATCATACAGTGTAAGTTGTCTGAGCGTATAATAGTAGTTCCAGAAATTGCTCAGGTCAGTAACATACCGGCTCACGGCCGAATCATTCTCGCTCTGTGCAGTATTGAGATCTGTAACAGAGGCCTTTCCGCTGCGGAACTTTTCCATCATCAGAGAATAACGTTCCCGGGCGATACGGCTGGCACGCTCGGACACCATACACTGCTGCCTCTGGTTGTTGAACTGCCCCACTGCCGTATATATGCTGCGCCGATAGTCCTGCTCCGCCTGCGCTACCTCAGCCTTGACAACTGCCGCCTTTGCCTGGGCATTTTTCACACGCCCCTTGCCTAATCCCCAGTCAAAGATCGGGATGGAAAACGTAATGCCCACCACCTCCTGGTCGAGAAGCCCCTTGTAGGTCTCGCGGAACTTTTCATTGGAATTGCTCAGACCGAACCTGGCGTTAAGGGAGACGGAAGCGCCGCGGTTGGCTTTTGCCCTGGCAATATCAGACTCGGCATTAAGCATCTTTATCTCATTGCCCAAAAGAAAGGAAGAATTGTCCATCGCCTTGGACAGCACAAGGTCATAGTCCATCCACACATCCGGAAGCCTTTCCGTAACCTCAGGCTCAATCTCAAACTCCTCACCATAACCCAGCAGGGAATTGAGGGTCATCTGCGCCTCCTTCACACGGATTGCAGTCTCATTGATGGAAATGCTGTCATTGAGCATCCTCAGTTCAAGCTGCAGATATTCGTCACGGGTCACGCTTCCGAGAGTCATACGCTCGGCTGCCACGGAACACATCTGCTTCGTATTGGAATAGTTGGACCGGGCCGTCTCATGGTTCAGCTTCGCCTTCATCAGGTCGAAATAGTACTTCACGGCACGGATGGTCACAGACTCCATCGACTCCATATATGTGCGTTTGGCCCTCTCATACTCCTTAGGGGAAATCTTCTTCTCCCACTTGAAGCGGTTATAGGCAAGGAGCGGCTGCTCATAGTAGAGCGTTACAGGTTGGGCATAGTAGGTGTTGCCGGCATTGCCGCCGAACTGGTCGATACGCGACAGGTCGGAATACAGGGAAAGCGTACCTCCGGTGAACGTGATGTTCTGCTTTATCGACAGTCCGAGCTTGTTCTGCATGTTGTAGTTGCTCGTATACACCATCTCGCCCGTCTCGTAGTTCTGGAGCAGGCGCAGCGAACGGTCAAACGAAGCGAGGGTGCCGTAGAAATTCAGCGAAGGAAGGCGGCTGGCCCTATATGAACGGTAAGCCCAATAACTTGAAACAAAAGAAGCCTTGGCGGACAAAGCCGACACCGAACGCATTCGCGCGGAATCAATCACTTCATCAAGGCTCATGCGTGTCGCCAGGCCCATATCCTGCCCTGCAGCGGACAAGGACACAGCCGTGAATATAAACAAGGCGGAAAACCGCCGGGTAAAAATACCTCTCATTCTACAAATATAATCTTTTTACGGATTTACTCCGAACATAACAGTCTCATTTAATGGTAAATTATGCGCCGGGGATTTTCTTCCACACCCTGCCCCGGTCAAACTTTCCGGTGATGGCAGAACGGGAGAACAGAATCCTGGCAGCCACTCCGACTATGAACTCGTCCGGGACGAGACCGAAATAACGGCTGTCACGCGAGTCGGGCACATTGTCGCCACCGAAGAAGTAATAGTCATGGATGAACTCGTATTCATCAGCAGGCCTGTCGCCTATATATACCTTTCCGTCTTTCACCGATGGCCTGACACCTGTCTCGTAGCGTATGACCTTACTGTACAGTCCAATGTTTTCCGTGGTCAGCCTGACCACGTCTCCTTTTGCAGGGATACGCAACGGACCGAAATCCCTTATTGTCCACCTGCCATAGTTTCCTGCAAACTGAGCGGCCCTCATCACAACACCCCGTTTCCGGAGCACAGAATCCGGAGTAACCGAAAGTTCCTGCTGGTTTTCTGCATTTCCTATAGTACCGGGGACACGGCGGTTGGAATAGAACCCGTTTACGATTGATACGGTATCTCCGGGAACTCCTATGCATCTTTTGGCATATACGTCATTTATACAGAAACTGATGCCTTTTCCCTTATGGGCATCCGGATTGTTGAATACGACAACATCCCCGGGCCTCACCTTCCTGAACCCAGGCATACGGAAGCACTCCATCTCAGGCACGGTGAAGTCGTATGTCCTGTATATCCGCGCCCCGTGCAGCAGTTTGTTCACGAGGATATGGTCTCCTGCATACAGGGTCGGCTCCATAGACCTGCCCCCTATCCTGAACTGGTCGAGCAGGAAAACCGGCACAATCACAGCCAAGATGACAAGCAGACTGACCGAAACCAGCACTATGGTCAATATTTTAGTTATCCGCTCCATAATTCTTCAGACTTACAAGTTTTTCTTCGGTTTCCCTATTCATCTTGGACATCGCCGGATGCCTTTCATTTACAGGCATCGCAAGTATCGTCTCTCCGGTTCTGACCGCATCCCCGGGCCTGCCGGATGATATGTACATATCCATCAGCAGAGTCAGGGGATAAAGCCTGTATGGCACCATATAATGAGCCGTCAGGTATTCCTTTTCCGCTCCGTCACGGTCACCGAGTGCCTCAAGGCAGCGGAAACGGCATAGAGCACGCCAAGGCACAGCAGGGCTATGTCCATCCCCACCGCACGCCATACGCGAACGGCACGATATGCTACTCCATGTACTCACACCGTTGGAAATCATATTGTCCATCAGCAATAACAACTTGGTTTTCATTTTTGTCAAAGCCTCCACATTCGCCTCAAAGAGGTCAGGCTATTTCATTTTATAAAAAAGTAATACCGGATTTCCTGCTGACAAATGCACCTCCACATCATCTTCTGCCTTATCAAACCCGATTGCCACCAATTCATCGTAAACTGCCATATCTATATAGCTGACAAAAAAGTCTCCGATGCTACTTATCGGACAATAAAGATATTTCCGTCCGGATTCCGGATTTTTAGCAAACTCTCTCGATTTGGCATCATAAAGTAAATTATCAACATATTCACCTGATGATACTTCTATTATTGAGTAATCCTTGCACATAATAGGAACGGAACTCATATAGTCATACCCGTCATCCAATATTGAATCATCTTTACCGAATCGACTCGGTATCGGATTGTCAAATTCAATCCTTACAATTTCACGGATATCAGAATTATATCTGTCAAACACAGCATAACCATCAAAATATATTGAGCTATATACCAACATCTCCCCATAGGTGGAAAAATATCTCAATTGACCTATTATATCATAGTCCCCAGGTTCATAGTCAAAAAAAGATTTTTTAACATTAAAATTATTATCTGTAATAAAGACACGGCCTGCAATCTGCTGCTGATTCAATTCACCTCCCTTCATTGGGGAAAAGGCGAAAATAAAATCCCCGTTTTCAAATGCAGCCATATCCCAGGCAATAAAATTGATGTTTACTGAATTTTTGAAATTCCCGGTAAGGCTATCATATATAAATATCTTTCTATTAAAATTATCTAAAATATACAATTCGCTACCGTTAACGGCAAAACTTTTAATGTCTAAATACTCACCCGGTCCGCGTCCGAAACGGTCCAATACAAATCTGACTGCACCATCCTGATTATAAGCTATAATTTTTTTCAATCTGTAATCTGCGATATAGATAAACTGATTTTCAAAAAGAATTTTATCTATACCTTTAAACATTGATTCCTTATTCGATTCCAGCAAAAGGTAAGACACACTTTCTACAAAATCAGGAGCCTTGGGCTGTACTGCATCCGCATTGTAAACCCAAATACTGTCAAATTTAATATCTTGTTCAGAGGCACACCCCTGAACAAGAATCGTAAGAATAATTAATAAATAGTTCTTTATTTTCATCGGCATTTCTTTATTAACCATGCATAGGACATTTTCGTTCGTTACATCCTGAACCACCACCTTGGCACGTAATCACAGTAACTTTACATCTTTTTAAACCACCTAAACTAACATTACATTGAAATGAATATGGAAATCCATCCTTGTAATCGTATTCCCCTCTTGTCAGAGCTGCGACATTCGCCTCAAAGAGGTCGGAGGATTTCTGAGAGCAGACATACGCAGCGGTCGCTGCAGACGCGGTCAGCACGAAGGACGATGCCAGAATGATTAATTTTTTCATTGTTGAACAAAAATTAAACTTTACAAACAATACCGGCATAAAATAGTCTCATTTGTGGACAAATCATGAGTCAATGTGTAAAGACATTTATCATCCGGAGTAACAGCCATAGCATAAAAAGGTGTATCCGTCTGATAATTTTTGATGAAATTTCCATCCCAGTCATACACCTCCACTTCATCAAAATAATACCACGGATATCCTTTAAACTTTTCATGAGGAGACCGCAAAGGGACCAAACGCACATAGATATAGGCATCCGTTGCAAACACCCTCATTCCACGGTAATTGTTCCGATGGATTCTGTAATTCATCTGATTACGGTCGCTTTCATATTCGGGATAGGTATCGTATATCGCCGACCGTCCTACAATAGTATCTCCATCCAAAGTCAGCAGTTCCAGATAGCGTCCCTCCCCACAAGCATACAAAAGTTTATTACCGTTCATATAGATTTTAGAATTGCTAAGATATATGGATTGCTTAGGCAAGACTGGACCATCATAGCCGTCTTCTATCCAATACCCCAAAGGGGTCACAATCTTTTTCTCAACATCAATTATGGAAAGAAGATTTTTCTCGCCGAACCTGTCTCCAAGCACCATAACCTTGCCGTCTTCCAGGACAATGAAATCGCCGCCAAAATAAAAAGGGTTGACCCATTTGATATCCTGTCGTGAATCTATATGAAACTCTGCACATATTGCGGATGTATCCACTACGCCGGTCCTGAGGCTTTCAAGACTACAATATCCTTCACAATTTATAATATGCACGTCATTCTGTGACATCCAGCAATATGGCTGGTCAAATTCTTTCGGGCCGCGGCCTTTCAGCAGAAAATGGCCACAGAGATTCAGCGCATCCCCATCTATGCTGTATGCAACAGCCAAAGAGTCCGGATCATAAGACTGGAAAAGCAACAGGTTATCATTAACGCCGATAAATCCGCTTCCGATAAAGTCGTCTGCAGCCAGGGTAATCCCTTCAATCCTGTCAGTAATCTCCCGCTTCAGCAATTTATGTTCAGAACATGCTGTCAACCAAAACAACAATAATATTAAAATACACTTCCGCATACTATTTCTGATAATAACGAATTGCATTATTTATACTATAAACATGATATGTACCATCAATAAATTTCATTGTAAAAGAGCATTTAACATCAAAATTTACAGGAAGGCAGTCAACTGGTACCCCCATCTCACCGTAACTTAATGCTTCTACATTAGATTGAAATAAACAGTCGTCCTTGGGAATATTCAAAAAACATAAAAATCCCAAAGCTATTATCAAAAATACAGTAACTATTTTCACAATCCATACAATCCGCTTGATTTGAACCGTCTGACATCGACAATGCTTCAACATTTGCATTCAATAAAGATTTATCTTGAGATTTTGTAAAAAGGAGCAAACTCGTCAAAGTAAGTATTGTAAATATTACTATTATATATTTTTTTCTTCATATTAATAAATTATAATCCAAGCCACTGAAACCTTAACAGAATGAGGAAGGTTGATTACTCGAGAAGATTAGTTATCCGCTCCATAATTCTTCAGACTTACAAGTTTTTCCATATTACCTTCAACCCGCCTTCTAAGTTCTATCATAGTTCCATTCTTTTTATTGACCGGCATCAACAGCACTTTATCGCCGATTTCCTTGGCCTTTCCCAGCTGTCCGACATCCATATACATCTCCATTAACAGCACCAGAGGATATAATCGGGAAGGAACTATATGATGAGCCTTCAGGAATTCACGCTCAGCATTGGTGTAATCCCCCATCTCTTTATAGTTTTTTCCCATCATATTGTGAAACATAGGATCAGCGGATATCAAAGTACCTTCCGTAAAGATTACATTGCTTTTTTCATACATACCAGCCCTATGCAAAGCATATCCATATTCATAAAGATACTGATAATTCCAGAATAGGTACGGATATAACACCTCCAATTCTTCTGCAGCACAATCATACTTTTTCATAAGAGTCCATTGCCTTGCCATCCGCCAATCATCAGATGCCTTTTCCCGTGATTTATAAACTTTATATAAATCAATTATTCCAAATAGCACAAGACCAATGACAAAAATCGTCAGCAATGAATTGCATAATACAGATGTATTTTTTTTCTTTTGTAACTTAAGCACTTCAGAATCACAGCAACTTGACAACGCAAGTATGATAACTATACATACAGAAAACTGTGCTACACTTAAAGGATAAGAAAAAAATGCAAAAACCGATATTGCCACAAGCCCATAACCGAATATGCCATTCGAGCGTAAAAGCCGTATAATTGCAAGAACAACGACACACAAAGCCAGTAATGTGCCTGCAATTCCTGTCTCCATGCCTATTTTAAGATATTCGTTGAATGCATACGATGGTGCACCTGCAACATTTACAATTTTTTGAGAACACTCGTTTTCCTTAAAATAATTTTCTTGAATCTTTGCGTATTGCCCAAGAACAGTACCTGGTCCAGTACCGATAAACGGAGTTTCAATTATTGCCTTTGCCTCCATATTCCAGATATGGAATCTTCCGATTGCTGAATCTTTCTTCATCATAAATATCGTCGCGACAGCGGACAATATGGTAATCAACATAATGGCAGATATTGCTTTATGACTTAACATATACTTGATAATGCCTGTTTTACGTATAAGACAAAGCATTAAGCCACAAGCAAATGCCAACCAACCGGCACGGCTCATTGAGGCAGGTAACACCACACTGCATAAAATCACCGCAATTGCAGATAAAACTATAGGCAAGAACCTAAACATACACCATGCGGCATAATAACTACTAGTCAATCGCTTCAATCCAACAGTACGAATCCCATCAATAACAGGCCGACATATAACATTAACACTTTTCCCATGTTCAATCAAGTATCCGACTAAAACAGTCATAATAAAAGCTATAAATCCACCGTATGGTCCTGGATTAGTAAAACTGCCTGTCAAGACAAAAGATTCATGTCCAGAAGGTACACCGCCGAAAATCTGTCTCAAACCTAAAGCACTTTCATAAATCCCCCAAATACAAAATATGATAAATACAAACCAGCTTACCAATCTTCTCCTTATACTGAAAAGAATCTTAAAGGATATATACATGATAGCATACGGAAAGATTTCCTGCATCCAAAAGTTTGAAACATATTGATTATTAACGGACGCCGATATACAATAAAGCACCATTATAGAGACAAGAAAGATATCTACACAGCTCAATTCTATAACTTTCTGTTCTACCAATAATATTATTATAGTCGGTATCAACAGGCACGCAGCGCTCTCCAATAGACCTGCAGTAGTATAATGCATTAATTCTACAGGCTTAGACACGAGAATAATTGTATGGACAATTGCAACAGCCGCAACCGTCCATACAATTAATAGAATTATGTTTTTTAATTGTCTCAAAGAGTTTATTTCAAAACATCTATATAGACTCCATCATTTTCCTGAAGGTTATCCAGGACTTTCAGGAACAGGTCCCAAAGTTTATCGCTTGCCGTCGGGTTGCCGACAAAAACCGGATGACCAGTCTTATCTAAAAGAAAACTATGAAAACGTTTGTCTTTAGGTAAATCATGATTATTCCTTTGAAAAGAACCAACCTTGTCCACATATATAGGATAAGGATAATTCAACATCATCAAATCAACCATTGTTTGGTCATATTCCTGCTGTCGTGGAGAAAAAATCGTATAAACCTCCAACATAGGTAATTTGTCAGAAAGTTCATAAAGATATTGCATCTCTTTCAGATGGGACACTTTACAGGAGCTACACTCCAACGAGTCATAATAAATAATCATCTGCAAGTCGGACTTCTCCGGGTTCACGGTGGAAATGTTCCGGCTTTCCACCTTGACCAGTTCTTCCGGTAATATTATCTGCTTCTGACGAAATGCCACAACAGCATCTTTCATATCATTTTGGCTGTTCGAGCAAGAAACCGACAAAGACGATAACATAATAAGGATTCCGAATAGATACCTGTTCATAGCTTAATAATTCAAAGTATGAAAAACTATGACCGGATTGTCGTATTCGGATATGTCGGCGAGATTGCCTATCTTATATTTTTTTCCATATTTTTTAGCTGAGAATGCAGTAAGATATGAAATCAATACCTTACCATCGTACCCTATCACGTTAGATAGATCAAACAACGGAAATCGCTCATCAACGTCATTGCTGCAGATATAAAAATTGGACACTCCGGTTTCTATGTCGGCTTTGACAAGACAGGTCTTCAATGCCAGACCGTCAAGAAAGCACAAGGTCTCAGCAAACAACGTGTGACCGCTTCTGTCTATATGCATTATACTACGAAATGATTCCTTATATTTATAAGTCTTGTGCAGTTCACTTAAAGGTGTTGCCGACAGTTCCTCCTGAGATACAGTGTTCTGGAGGTTCATATCAAAACGGTATAACGGAACATAACCGTCATAATGCAGGGAATACACGATGTTGTCATAATATTGGGAGACATACAACGTATCCGAAGCAGAACCGCAGAATGTAATGTCTTCAATTGTATAACTCTGATTCTTGGAAAATTTGTCGTACTTTGCTTTCACATCGGCATCCGTACCAATCAGAATGAAGTTGTACATACTGTCATTGCTGTCAGAAGAATAAAGCCAGATATTGTCTTCGTCTATCACCGACAAGTTGCTGAATCCTTCACCGGTATTGATAGTTCTCAGAACATCACCGGAGGCATTGTACATAATAATCTCGCGATCTACATTAGACAACACATACAATCTGGAGTCAAATACATCAAAATCAGTCAATGTAATGTATTCTCCAGGTCCCCGGCCATGCTTATGAATCTTGCCAAGAAAGTAACCGTCCCTGCGGCTGAACATCGCTATCTTCGAATCATCTGAAATATAGATGGTATCACCGACAGACTTTAACTTCTTGATGCCGCTGATAAGGCAATCGTCAGTGGTCTCAAGGCAGACATAGCCGTCAAAGGATGACACGAACTCGCTGATGTCCGTCTGCTTGGTGATATCCACTGTTATCACCCGAACATTGTCATGACGCTTGGGATCATTGACACAAGATGTCACAATGAACCCAAGCAATAATACTGAAATGTTGAATACCCCTTTCATTGTTCACTTAGACCATTTAAAATAACAGTGATTATTCTATAGCTTTTATAGCTTCAATCTCATCTATAGTCAACCAGATTTCAAACAGATCTTTCTGTACGAATTCACTTCTTTTGAGACCGTCACATATCTCAAAATCAGTCGGATTATTATTACAGCCAACAAATACAAAAGAAAGCAGGCAGATAAAAATATAGTTTATAGTTTTCATAGTATGTGGTTTTAGAATTAACAAAAGGGGCCGGCCATAACGGTCGGCCCCTTGAAAAAGAGTAAAAAATCTGTTATTCAGAGTAGGATTTGTATCCCATATATAGTTCCGCAACCTGCATAGCATTGCCGTCACGGTCTGAATTCGCATCTGAAGGATTAACGAAATATCCATAGCAGCGGTCCTGTTTCTTCAGGATGAACTTGATATAACGGTAGTCCTTGTCATTGTCAAATGTAGCCTTGAGAGACTCCAGGTGATACTCAGTCACACCGTTGAATTCACGAGGGTTCCATCCTTCAAGACCTGAAGCGATAGTCTCCCAGGTGCTTCCGTCGTTGCTTCCCTGAAGTTCACTCACACGTGTAACACGTACACCTCTGTCGTCCGCGTGATCGGAGATGTTGACAGTACGGAAATACTGTACTCTCTGGCTCTTCTTCATATCTATGATGATATATATGCCATCTTTCTCAAGAGACTGCTTGTTTCCTCCAGGACGCTGCCAGCAGAACGCAGTACCGTTTGTAGCTGTAGGAAGGTTATTTGCGGCTCCAGAACGGTTTTCAATCTTCCTTCCGTCGAGCATAGCATATCTATATGGATTTCGCGCACCTACATCGGTCTTCCATTTGTCCTTCTGACTTGCATCCTCAAGCCATCCGAATTCAACCATATCCCATCCTCCGTCTGTATGAGGGAGAGCATTCCACTCTGCAGCGGAGCTGCCCATAATCTCACGAGGCTGTCCGTCCAAATCTCCAGGGAAACGTTCGTATTCCACCCATCTGAAGAAATTCAGGACAATGGAAGCAGGCTCAACATCCGACACGGCCGCTGCAGCAGTAATGGTAACGCTGCCTACTTTGTTTGCCGTAACAAGACCTGACTGGTCCACTGTAGCTACTGATTCATCAGATGAAGTCCAGACAATCCTCTCAGTTGCCTCTTCTGTAAGAGAAGCGGAACCTACGCGAAGAATACGTTTCAGATTGACGGATGCTTCCGAGAACTCGTATTCAGCACTCTCGCTGTTGAATTTCAGGCTTGTGATCGCTATGCCAACAGGCTCTGAAACTCTTACTTCAAACTCTCCGAAGACGCCCTCAGTACCTATATATACGGTCACAGTCGCATTGCCGACACCCTCGGCTGTAAGTATGCCCTGTTCTGAAATGCTTGCGACAGAATCATCTGAAGTGTCATATCTCTGTGCTGTATTGGTAGCATCAGCCGGAAGATATGATATATGGGAAGGAAGAGAATAAAGCTCTCCGAGGTCAAGGTCAAGCCCGTTTGTAAGGACCTCATCAAACACAACTTCCTTTACACGGGCACTGTTGTAGTCCCCGATTTTCGGAATATTGTCATTACAGCCGACCGCAAATATTGCAGCCACGGCTATGATAATAGAACTTATCTTTTTCATTTCGTTTCAAATCATTTAGAGAATTACCATCCATAGTTCTGTACAAGGACTCCACCTTCGCTTCTCTTGATCTCGTCAAGAGGTATAGGATAGAGGTAGTTCTTCTCCTTGAACACTCTCGGGTTGAAGTTCATACGTGTATAGAAACCATCCTCTTCACCTCTGTATGTATTGAGTCTGGTCATGCTCTTGTTGAGCTTTTCAACTCCGAGAAGCCAGCGGCAAAGGTCAAAATATCTCTGTCCCTCAGTACAAAGCTCAATACGGCTTTCACGTCTGATGGCGTCACGGAGCTGTGCATAGTTTCCTTTGATGTCAGGATTGCACACCTCAAGGTCACGGATACCTGCACGGCTGCGCACTTTGTTGACATACACGAGGATGTTGTCATCCGCTCCCTGTGTCTGCTCGTTGAGCATCTCAGCATAGAGAAGATAGAATTCAGCAAGACGGAAAATGATTGACGGACGGTATTTGCTGCTGACAAGACCGGTTCCGTTGCCGAGTTTTCTGTAATAACGTTTGTAGCAGGTATATCCTGTATTAGGCTCACCGTCACCTGTACCCACTCCTGAAGTACCGCCGGCATAGAATTCCACACGTTTGCCTGATGAAGGCCATTTCATTCCTGAGAATGCCACACTGTTGTAGAAGCGCGGCTCACGGTTAAGATACATATTGTGTACCCTGTATCCATCCTTAGTGCCGAAGCCGTCTTCAGAATACACATCGGAAGCAGGAAGGAAGCTTTCATCCTTTATAGGAAGACCGTCAGCGCAATAGAAATCGTCCACAAGCTCCTGAAGCATATCCACTCCGTTCAGACCTTTGTACTCTCCCTTAGGTGTAGCGTGACCGTCAAATGTCTCCTCACCGAGACCTCCCCAGCTGCTGGTTGTGGTAGCCCAGATGATTTCGCTGTTATACTCCTGGAAAAGATTGTAGAGGTCCTCGTCAGGATTGCCTGTATTCACAAGAGCATAACGGTTGCCCTCCTCGGCATAGTCAAGGAATTCGCGGAGGTATTTTACCGCATTGTCAATCTTGGCGTCCTTTCCGCTGACGTCAGGGAAAAGCTTTTTGCCGTCTTTGTTGACAACGGTATTGCCCGGAGCCCAGGAACCGTTGAACAGAGGGCTGGCTGCATATACCCAAAGTTTTGCACGGTATGCCATAGCGACGCCTCTTGTAGGTACGCCACGCATCTGCTCATTGTTGGTATAAGGCTCAGGCCACATATCTTCTTTGCACTCATCAAGCTCCCTGTCAATCCAGGCTACAACCTCATCAACGGAGTTACGCGGAAGATTAGGGAGATCATCAAGCGTATAGGATTTGTCAACGATAGGAACCGGACCATACATTTCAAAAAGATAATAATGATAGATGGCACGCATAAACCTTGCATTGGCCTTGTAAAGCTTCATCTCCTCTTCAGTGATACGTGGAGCATCAGGACCTCCCTCCTCTACAAGAGGATGGGCCATCTCAAGGAAGATGTTTGCCTGACGGATCGAGCCGTACAGACGTGTCCACCTTGAATTGTTGGTATTGCTTGAGTTCCACTCCTGATATTTGCCGTATTTATTGTGCTCACGGGTATAGATTTCATCAGCGAAACCTGTCCAGGCGTTGCCCATACCGTTGTTGGCACCCCATACGTTGGAGTAGTCAGGTCTGTCTGTAAATATCTGGCCATACCATTTTTTGGTGCGGTCCACATTGTTGAAGATATTGTCAAAACTTGAAACACCTCCGAGTTCGTCCGACACATCAAGGAAGTCACAGGAAACTACTGTGCAAGCCATCATCGCGCCGGCAAGAACTGCTTTAAATATATTTTTTTTCATATATCTTACCTTTATTAGAAGTTAACTTCAACTCCGAAAGTGAAAGAACGGGAGTTAGGATAGCTGACACCCTTGTTTCTGTTTCCCTGCTCAGGATCCCAGAATTTGATATGGTCGATGGTAGCAAGGTTCTCGGCCAGCATATATACTCTCAGTCCGCTCAATCTGATAACCTTGAGAGCCTTCGGCTGAAGCACGTATCCGATTTCAAGGTTTTTGAGACGGAGGAAGCTTCCGGATTTGAGCCACCATGTGCTCGGCTCCTTGTTTATACTGTTGCCATATCCCAAGTGGAGTCTCGGAGAGAATACGTCCTCACTCGGATTTTCAGTAGTCCAGCGGTCTCTGAATGCTGTACGGACATTACCTTTCTCAGCTCCCCAGTTGAACGGCCAGAAAGTGCTGTTGCCTTCTGCAAGAAGGATTGACGTATTCGCGACTCCGGAGAAGAAGATGCTGGCATATATGCCTTTCCACTCTGCATTGAGACCGAAACCGTAGTTGATTTCAGGTGTCTTGTAAGGATGTCCTATTCCCCTGACCTTGTCATTCGAGTCTATGATTCCGTCACCGTTCATATCCACATATTTGATATCTCCAGGGCCGACAAGACCACCGAGGGCCACTGAAGGCAGACCGGGACGAAGTTCATAATGAGGAGTTCCGTTGGAATTCTGTGTTACGATGAAGTCATCCTCAGTATAGAGACGCTCAGCTATATACACAAGATGCTCGTTGATACGGGTTCCTGTCACTCTCTGGTATTCCTCAGTAGGAGTAAGCTCGTCGATTTCAAGCACCTTGTTGCGTGCAAAGGTGAATGTTCCGCGTGCGCTCAGTTTCCAGTCTCCGAACCTTCTGGACATATCGATGCTTGCATCGACTCCCTGGTTCATTACCTTACCGTAGTTCTGCCAAGGCTTCTCGTGGAAACCGGCATATCCCGGAATAGTATTTCTCTGGAGAAGGATGGATGAACGCATATTGTAGAAATAGTCAGCCTGGATCTGGATGCTCCTGTCGAAGAAGTTGAGGTCCACACCGACATTGCTCTTGTCCTCGATCTCCCATCCGAGAGTCGTATTGACAAACTGCTTGTCATAGATACCTGCTCCAAGGCCGTTTACCGCACCGTTGCTTCCGATTCCCTGGTTGAACGTATGACCGTTCTCAGCGAAAGTCGCCCTGTAAAGGAAACGGCTTGTACCTGTGTCATCATTACCTGTACGTCCCACGGAAGCACGTATCTTCGCTCCGCTAAGAACTCTCTTGAGAGCCTCAGGGTAGAAGCTTTCATTGGAAAGTATATAGCTGACACCGACTGCAGGGAAGAAACCGAAACGGTTCTTTGCGGCAAATGTCTCACTACCCGTATAACCGAAGTTGGCCTCGATGAAATAACGGTTGTCATATCCGTATGTAACACGTCCTACTATACCCTGTTTTCTGAAAGTATAGACATCGTTGTCTTTCTGTACCTCTTTCTGGTTGTAGAGGAGCATTGCACCTACAGCGTGCTTTCCGGCAAACACATTGTTGTATTGGAGGGCTGCTTCGATATAGATTGTCCTTTTGTAGGAGCTGCCGGTAAACTGAACCGCCCGAACGTCAGGAGAACCTGCTACTACCTGGTTCATAATCAGTTCACCGGTTTCAGGATTACGTCCGGTAGCGTGATATTTCGACGGGCTGTAGTTACGGAGCTTTGACACTCCCATATCAGCGTCGAATCCGACTGAAGCCCTTGCGCTAAGACCGGAGGTTATGAACTTGAGGTCCTGGTTGATACCTACCTTGGACTGGATCTTCGTATTGTGATCCCTTCTGTAACCCTGCTGGTAAAGCATATAATAAGGGTTACGGTTGTTTCCGTCTGTCTCCTTCTCGTATGTAGCCACGCTTCCGTCGCTGTAGACCATAGGGAAAAGATGAGGAGGAGTATGCAGCATAAACACGAACACATCGTCCGGACTGCGGTTGGCCGTCCTTCTCATAGTGTACTGTCCTGCAAGGTCTATACTGAGCTGTGTAGTCTTTGTGACCTTGAGGTCAATGTTGCTTCGCAGGTTGAAACGGTCAAATGAGAAGTTGCTGTTGTATTTGGACTCAGGGTTCTTCTTGAACACTCCGTCCTTCTGCTGGTAACCTCCGGTTACGAAATATTTTGCGTTCTCGGCACCTCCACGGAAGCTGAGAGTATATCTCTGGCCGTGGATTGTCCTTGCGATAAGGTCTGTCCACTGTGAGTTCGGATAGAGATCAGGGTCCGCATTGGTCCTGTACAGATCAATAAGCTCGTCTGAATATTTCTTGTCCATACCGTCATTCCAGGCAGCCTCGTTGGCAAGTTCCATATATTCCGCAGAAGATACGAACTCAGGAATTCTCATAGGAGCCGAAATGTTCTGCTCCACACGGAGAGTTACCTTCGGCTTTGAAATCTGACCGCGTTTTGTAGTCACGAGAATCACACCGTTGGCACCTTCCGCACCGTACATTGCTGTAGCGGCAGCATCTTTGAGAAGGCTGAACGACTCGATCTCGTCAGCATCAAGGTCACTGAGGGAACGCGGAACGCCGTCCACAAGCACGAGAGGGCTTGTACCTCCCTTGAATGAGCTGACACCACGGATCCAGAATTCTGCATCGTCACGTCCCGGCTCGGAATTACGCTGTACCGCGATAAGACCAGGGAGCTGTCCCTGAAGGCTTCCGCCGACGTTTGTTGATGTTACCTTGATATTGTCCGCAGAGATGGTTGAAAGGGAGCTGACCACCGCCTGACGTTTCTGCGCACCGTATGCGACGACCACAGCCTCCTCGAACATCTGCGCATCGACAGCAAGGGATACGTTCAAAGTGTTGTTGCTGGCTTTGGGAGCGACTATCTTTTCAAGATAACCGATAAAGCTGAATGTAAGCTGATCCTTCGGGTTGATATCTATGACATACATACCGTCAAGGTTGGTGGTAGTTCCCACCGATGTTCCCTTGATATATACGTATGCACCAATCAGAGGATCACCATTTTCATCTGTCACAGTACCGGTGATACGACGTTTGCCGGCACTGTCATCCTGTGCAAAGACAGTGCTCATACCTACCGATACAAACATTGCTACAAGCACCAGAAATCTGCAAATTTCTTTCATTTGATGTTTAGTTTAGTGATAAATAGTGTTATTCAGATAAACCGGCAGAATCCGGTTCGGTCTTTTTCTTCAAATCCGTGAGAGCAAATGCGCACCACAGCATTCCGGCCTGTCCGTGAGTGTCTCCGACAAGCCTCTTACGGTTTTCATACCAGCTTTTGCTGTTCTGCGCACCTGTACCTTCGCAGACCTCGCGTATGTCATAGTTCGGTCTCAGGTAGGAATTCAGCTGCTTCCAGGCTCTGCGGGATGCTGTACCGTATATCAGCTCATCAAGCCAGCCGTTGGCCACTCCCTGGATAAAGGCGTATGCGAACATGGCAGAACCTGATGTCTCCGTCCACATGGTTCCATAGTCAACCAGCTGCGCCCAGAGGCCGTCCGACTTCTGGTATTTGAGAAGGGATGACATCATAGAGATGTATTTGTTCATAAGGACATTACGGTCCTCTGCATATTCATCCCTGCCGGCAAGGATGCGGAGCATTTCCGTCATACCTACAGCCATCCAGCCGTTGCCGCGCGCCCAGTAGAACTTTGCGGAAGGCGAATGATAGTACAGGCCTTTGTCTCCTGGAAGTTCATCAAGGTAAAGACGCATCTCGTGTACGGCACGGTCAAGATAAACCTTGTTGCCTGAAGCGAAATATGCCTGCACCTGAAGAGCCGTAATCATGAACATATCGTCAATCCACAGACGGGTCTGCCAGGAATAGCCCCTGTCGGCATAGCTTTTCCATCTGTCATAGTCACTCTTGCTCATTTTGAACAGAGTGCCGGTCTTGTTGTACTCCGGACTGTTGAAACGTGAATTGAACCCTTCTATGTCGAAGAACTCCCACTGGCTGTCCGCATACTGGAGACCGAATTTGAGATATGATTCCTTGGTCTCGTGGAATGTCACCCCGCTGTAGGCAGGGTCATCCATTATGGAAGCGATATGAAGCGCGATGGCTCCGAAGATATAGTAGTCCACCCTGTTGGACTCGTGTCTCCAGAGAAGGTCCGTGACAAGAGGATTTCCATTCGCCTGCTTGGACACTCCGGTTATGACATCGTTGTATTTGTCCACAAGCTGCTGGATAACATCAGTATCTCCAGCCGCTTCAGCATACCAGAACGCACCGAGATATGCGCATACGTCAGGATAGGTGACAAATGAACTCGGGCTCTTGTCTATGCTCCCCCAATTCGAGTTCGGGATTTCGACAAAGCGCTCTGACAGATGCCTGCCGACAACAATAGGGTCGACAGACGGCTTGTCAGACCAGTCAGTCAGATTCCAGGCATCGATCTCACCTTCGGACCCGCCTGTGTTCCAGTTACCTCCGGGTGCAGGATATTCCTTTTCGGGTGTACACCCGAAAAGGAATATCACACCAGCTGCAACCGCTGTTATTTTTCTATAAACCGATGTCATAATAGCCTATTTGACTTTATAAGGCTTCACGTCAGAGGCAAGTGCGTAGCAGCACCAGATAAGAGCAGCCTGTCCGTGAAGGTCTCCGGTAAGACGCCTGCGGTTCTGATACCAGGAGAAATCATTTTTAGCTCCGGTTCCTTCGCATACATTACGCAGGTCATAGCTTTCATTGAGATAGGACAGAAGTCTGATATATCCCTTGCGCGCAGCCTCGCCATAGACTTTCTTGTCAAGCCAGCCGTTCTTCACGCCTACTATCATAGCGTATGTGAACATAGCGGTACATGAAGTTTCTTTCCATGAGTTCGGATCATCTATGATCTGATGCCACATTCCGTCAAAATCCTGATAACGGAGAAGAGTCTCCATCATAAGCTTGTACTCTTTCTCGATACGAGGGCGGTATTCGCTGTCCTTAGGCATCAGTCTGAGCATCTCGGCCATACCTACAGCCATCCAGCCGTCTCCACGGCCCCAGAAGAAAGGAGTGCCTGTGTGATGATAGAAAAGTCCGTTCGGACGCTGTATCTTGTCAAGGTACAGCACCATCTCCTTGGCTGCCCTGTCAATATATTTCCTGTCTCCGGTGACGTGATATGCCTGAGCCTGAAGTTCAGTAATCATGAACATATCGTCCACCCAGAGGCGTGTCTGCCATGAGTAGTCTTTCTCCTGCCATCCTCTCTGCTCCTCTGTAGGCTTCGCAGGCATAACCCACTGGCCGTCTGCATACTTCATTCCGAGGTCAAAGTATTTCTGCTCGGGCACATTCTTGTAGATCTCAAGAGGAACTGCTCCGAACACATAGAAGTCAACAACATTGTGAGCTTTCGGGAACATCTCCGGCTGGAGGCTCTTCTGAGTTGTGAAAAGCGGCTCAAAACGCTCAACAAGCCTGTTGTACAGATCCGCATTGCCTGTAGACTGCGCAAACCAGAGCGAGCCGAGCCAGGCGCAAACATCAGGATAGGTGATGAGTTTTACTTCATATTTTGAGTTGATGTCACCCCAATGCGAGTGCGGAGTGTCAAGATAGTGCTCAACAAGCTTGAGACCTATTTCTTCCGGCTGGCTTCCTTCCGGGAAGTTTTTGAGGTCATAGCTTTTCTGTGCAAACATCACAGATGACAATGCAAGTGCAATTAGAAATAATGTGATTTTTTTCATACTTATATAATAGGGTATAATAATGTTTATCTGATTTCACTCAGGCAGACAAGCCTTCCGCTAAAGAGGCTCTCCAGAAGGGACCTCTATCTCCTCCCAGTATCCTACAGGAGTACCGAAATTCGGAGTGCCGTCTTCATTCCAGGTGAACTTCTGGATGAAGCAGTCCCTGTTGTCCCATCCGTTTTCCTTATATCTCTTCACGTGATAGACAATCCAGTCTTCCGTTCCGTCAGGAGACTTGGTGAAAGTGTTGTGGCCCACACCATGCACACCTCCGATTTCATCCCTGTTGTTAGGATTGTCGTTCTTGCTGACATTGTCGCATCTCCAGAAGACATAGTTCTTTGATTTTGTCCAGTTGTCCGGATTCATAGGATCAGCATTCATATCCAGCATAATCCAGCTGAGATTATACTTCGATGTCCAGGATCCGTTGGAAGAATATACGACGAACAGTTTGCCGGCCTTTTCATTGATGATTACCGAAGGGCCTTCATTGATGGAGCTGTCCCATTTCTCCCAAGGCATATCAGGCCTTGATATTTCGACACGATTGGAATTTATTGTCCACGGATTCTCCATAGTGGCGATATAGATCCTCTGCTTTCCGTCTGTATGCGAGACATTTCCGGACCACACCGCATAACGCTGACCGTTGAGCTCGAACGTAGTCATATCTATCGCATAGATGGCATTGTCGACAGTGGCCTTGATTCCGGGAACATACTCGTCTCCCGTATAGATCATACCCATATCTTCCCAGGTTCCGGTAGTAGGGTCCTCCGCCCTGTTGCGAATGACACCTGTCCTCTGGGTGTGATAATCGCTGCCATACTTGTCCTTGCTCTCACTTGAAGGCCAGCCTGCAGCATAATAGATATACCACACACCGTCAATTCTGAACATCTCAGGAGCCCAGAGATTGGCCCTGTTCCAAACAGGAACGGATCCCGACTGTTTGGGCAGGTGCCATACCTCCTTTGTCCCTCCGAGATTGGTAAGCTTGTTGGACTTACCGAGATTCACACCGCTGCCATTTGATTTGACAGCATAATAATAAACGGCCCCGTTACCGTGGTCCTCCCTCCAGACATAAGGGTCCGGCATAGGTCGGAAAATAGGATTCCGGAAGGTACGGCTTGTCTGCTTGACGCTGACTCTGGCAGGAATTGTCCCCTCTGCCGAAATTCTGACCGTACCCGTCCTCGGATCCCCCGGGATATACACACCACTGTCATCCTTACCTTTATAGTTTTCCTCATAGCTTATGACAATACTCATATTGCCTTTACCCTCGGTCCGGCTTACTTTAAGCCAAGGCGTCTGGGCAGTAACCGTCCAGGAAGTATTGGATGAGACATACACTTCAAATGAACCTGAAGCACAGTTCACCGTCTTCTCACTGACGCTTACTTTAACAAAAGGATTTTTAGTTCCCTCCGGACTTGCGTTGCCGCAATCAACGAACAGGAATATTGCTGCCATAAAGGCAAGAATGTAATACAACTTTTTCATTTCCGATTAGTGTTATCAATTGTCGTTTTCAGTATTGCAAACAAACAAAATCAAAACAACAACGGATGGAAATTTTATGACAAATAGTATCACTTTTCTACACGGCATTTTTAAATTTCAACATTCCTGAATTTCACCCCAAATAGACGAATTTCGCCACATTTTTGACAAGTTTTATTTTTGATATCTTATGTCAGAAAATTTGCATCGGTTTCAGATATTTTTTTATTCCTTTGGCAGAAAGTCCACAAAATCACACACATAGCAACCATTTATATTATTATAACACAATGAAAAAAATAGCATTTATCGTTTTGTCGGCCATAGCATTCGCCGCTGTAGGCTGCAAAGAGAACGGATTGGTACCCGAAGAGGAAAAGCCAGTCCTCGTAGAGACTGTCACGCTTGACAAAACCATAGCGGACGGTTATACCCTGACAGAAGAGAAGACACTTGACATTTCAGAAATGGTGTCCGTCACTCCGAAGGAGGCAACAGATCTTGACAGAATATACTCATCATCCGACGAGGCTGTCGCTGTCATCAGCGAAGAGGGTGTCATCACCGCAGTAAAAGAAGGTTCTTCAGTAATTTCCATTACAGTCGGATCCAGAGGTAAAAAAGCGGAGTTCACACTCACTGTTGAAAAGAATATAATAGCTGTCGAAAGCATAAAGTTCGACGACGAGATCAAAGACGGGATCGAGCTCATAATCGGCGACAAGAAAGACATCGGCCCGCTCGTCAGCGTCCTTCCTGAAAATGCGACAAACAAAGGCGTGTCATTCAGCTCTGACAAAGAAGAGATCGCATCCATAACTCCAGAGGGAGAGATTGAGGCGAAAGCCATCGGAGAGGCTACCATTACTGTGACCGCGGACGGAGACAAAACCGGCAGCATAAAGGTGACCGTACTTCCGGTACCTGTAACAGAAATCACATCCATCAAATTCAACGAGACTTCAGTAGAGTATGAACTGGAAAAGACAACAGGTGCCATTGACCTGATGAGCATGCTCGAGATAACACCTGCAGACCAGACTGAAGGAATCGTGTTCACATCATCCGACGAGGAGACCGTATCCGTAGACGAATCAGGAAAAATGACCGTGAAGAAGCTCGGAAAAGACGTGACTGTAACAGTCGCAGCCAAGGATCACAGTGAAATATCCGCAGAACTCAAAGTCAGCGCGTACAAATTCGCTTCACAGGATCTTCCACGCCACAAAGGCGACGGCACATTGGAGCCTTCTGATGAAAGGGAATACCTTATGACTATGACCTGTTCACTTGAAAAGCTCCCTGCTATAGGCGGACGAAACAACAGTCTTCACGCAATGCTCGACGACAAACCTATCATCAAAAGGGTCGGGGCAGGAAGCGATGCAGCGGAAACCAATGGAACTGCATTCTGTTTCAATCAAATGAAGTCTACTTGGGAGGAAAGCGCCGCGACATCTTTTACAATTGATATGAAAGAGGCCAAGACTGTGGATTATTTCCGTGTGATGAACATAAGCACGGACAGGGATGACTGTCAGGTCAGAATCTGCGGATTCGACAAGATCGAAGGCAGCAACGACGGTGAGAACTTCGAGGAGATAGCACGTGATTTCGGATTTGAGAACTGTACTGCGCTCGGTACCACCAATGCTGACGGCAGACCGGAGTACAACCTTGAAACAGAGAATATACAGTTCCCTAAGACCCTTGAATACCGCTACCTCAGATTCTCGTTCTGGACACAGAAATATTTTGTAAGAAGAGTTGTCGGCGGAACACAGGGTGGGTCGGCACAGATCGCGGAGTTCTATCTCGGAAACTCCAAGACAAAGATTTACGCTGAATAGGGTAATAAAATCAGGAAAATCTTCTATTTGTCATCCCCTGGCAAAAGCACGAAACAAAGTGCCGTAGTCAAGGGATGACTGTTTAAATACAACAGAAAAATTTATGAACCGTATTATTTTGACACTTATCCTGTGCATACAGGCAATATCGCTTCCGGCGCAGGTAACAATTACAGGTGGCAGTTCAAGAAACTCTTTTCCTCTCGTCTCAGGCAGGAATACGGCCGCCGTCTGCTACGATGCGGATGACGCCATTACAGTAAAGACAGCGGCGGAGCTTTTTGCCTCCGACATACAGAAAGTTACAGGACAGGCTCCTGCCATAATCAGTTCACCGGCATCAGGGGAAAACATCAGGTATGCGGTGATCGCAGGAACGATCGGGGAAAGCGTATGGATCGATGAAATGATAGCAAAAGGAAAGATCAATGTATCTTCCATAAAAGGAGGCTGGGAGCAATATGCCGTCCGTCTGGTCAATAACCCGGCAAAAGGAATTAAAAAAGCCATCGTCATCGCAGGAAGCGACAGAAGGGGCACTGCATTCGGCCTTATGTCACTGAGCAGGACCATAGGAGTCAGCCCGTGGTACTGGTGGCTTGACGCGCCAGTACAGCCCCTCAGCAGTATCAACCTAACAGTCAACGACTTCGATTCAAAAACTCCTTCAGTAAAATACAGAGGGATATTCATAAACGATGAGGACTGGGGACTTCTACGGTGGTCGAAAAGAAACTTTGAGAAAGAACTCGGAAATATAGGTCCAAAGACATACGACAAGGTATGTGAACTGATTCTGCGTCTGCAGGCCAATATGCTCGCACCAGCAATGCACGAAGCCTCAACAGCTTTTTACCAGATTCCTGAAAACAAAGAAATCGCAGACAGGTATGGAGTAATGATCACGACCTCACATTGTGAGCCTCTGCAGCTGAACACGGCCAGCGAGTGGTCCAAGGAATACGGGGAATGGAACTACACTTCCAACAAAGCAAAAGTGGACAGCGTACTCAAAGCCCGCGTGCAGGACGCATCGCCATACGAAAATGTCTATACCCTTGCCCTCAGAGGACTTCACGACCGCGCGATGAGCGGTGACGAGGATATGGATTCCAGGAAAAAGACTATGCAGGAAGCACTGCTTGCACAGAGGCAGATCCTCGCTGATGTACTCGGAAAGAAAGCGGAAGACATACCTCAGGTATTCACTCCATACAAAGAAGTCCTTGATGTATTCAACAGAGGACTGATGCTTCCCGATGATGTCACAATCGTATGGCCTGATGACAACTACGGATATTTCAAACGTCTCAGCAGCCCTAAGGAGCAGCTGCGTTCCGGACGCTCCGGAGTATACTACCATTCTTCATACCTCGGACGTCCTCACGACTATCTCTGGATGAATACCACATCCCCTACAGTGATGTACGAAGAGCTCCGCAAGGCATACGACACGACTGCCGACAGGTTCTGGCTTCTTAATGCCGGAGATATCAAATCATGCGAATTCGCCGTGGATTTCTTTTTGGCAATGGCATACGACATAGATGCATTCGACTACGAGCGTGCAGCCTCATACAGGGCGGAATGGCTTGCAGAAATGCTCGGCCAGGAACATTATGAAGCTTTCCTTTCAATATTCGACGGATTCTATCATCAGGCATTCATCAGAAAGCCGGAGTTTATGGGATGGGGCTACCAGTGGACCACCGACAAACACGGCAACGAGCGCAACACTGATACCGATTTCTCATTCGCAAACTACCGTGAAGCCGAGCGTCGCCTTGCGGCCTACAGGACAATAGCGGACGAGACCGCTTCCGTAATGAAAAATCTTCCTGAAAGTCATCAGGCCTGCTTCTACGAAGCCGTCTATTATCCTGTAAAAGCGTGCGAACTTCTCAACAGGATGGTGCTTTCCGGACAGCAGAACCGCTGGTATTCAATCCAGAACAGGGCAGCGACCGATATGGCGGCGGAGACGGCACGTGTATGCCACGACAGTCTCCGAGTAATCACAGACGGCTACAACAAGCTTCTTGACGGCAAATGGGACCACATCATGACTATGGGGCAGGGTTTTGCCTCCTCATATTTCAAGATGCCGGCCCTCAGGACAACTTCTCTCGCAGAAACTCCGGCAATGGGAATAATGACAGAAAATGAAGGTTCGCTCAACGGCATTTCCAGCTATCATCTTCTTCCTGCATTCAATACGTATCTCAGAAGAAGCTATTATGTGGACATCTTCAACAAAGGCAAAGGAACTCTAAGCTGGACAGCTTCAGCTGACAAGGAGTGGATAAAACTCAGCAGAACTTCAGGCAGCACCGGCACAGAGGAAAGAATCGAAGTGTCCGTAGACTGGAATTCAGTACCTTGCGGAGAGCGCGTATCCGGAACAGTTTCGATAACAGACAAGTCTTCCGGCAATACAGAGCAGGTGCTGGTGTCCGTATTCAATCCCGCATCCCCTTCACTTGAAGAAATCAAAGGAATATACATCCAGGACAACGGCTGCATTTCCATAGACGCGGCAGGATATCACCGCAAGACAGAGAACAAGGACATAAAGATCATTGACATTCCTAATCTCGGAGTAGAGAACGCAGCGATACAGTTCGGCAACCCTGTCGCTCCGAAACAGAATACACGCCGCAGGGAAGTTCCGCTTGTAGAATACGATTTCTATACTTTCGAGCAAGGTTCCGTGGATGTGTACACATACGTCCTGCCGACTTTTGTACTCAGTGCCGACCGCGGATATGCCGGTCACGAGGCGACGAACCTTGAGACCCAATACGGTGTATGCATAGACGAAGGTCCTGTAATGAATCCGTCTACATCATCTATCGAATATGCACAGATATGGTATGAAAGCGTGCTGAAAAACTGCCGCGTCAACAAGACCACCCTGCATATAGACAAACCGGGAAAACATACGCTCAAGATTCTCTGCGGAGATGCTGGCACGGTAGTGCAGAAAATAGTAATGGACTTCGGAGGTATGAAACGTTCATATACAGGTCCTGTTCCTACCAGATCTGAATAGTTGATTGGGAAGGATGGTATCAATATTGTATATTTGCGTCCTGCTAAATTATATGATTATGAAAAGATACCTATCCTTCCTTATTGCAGGATGCGCAGTCGCATTCATCAGCAGCTGTTCCTGCAACCTCAAGACATCCACATTTGAAAGGGCACAGACAACAGCTCTTGCCGACGGCAGCGACGCTTCAATGACAATAGTGATAAGCTATGAGCTTCCTGACAGGAACAGAGAAATGTCAGAGGAGATCAACGAGAAAGTCCTCGGAAGCAAATACGGGAAAATGAATCAGTCAGATATACTTGACAATTATATAGATGACAGGACAGCAGAATATCGCGAGGCCAATCTCCCGCTCCTCAAGATGTCACAGGAAAGCGGAGAACCTTACGCGAGTCTCAATTGGGAAGAATATATAACAGGCTCATTCTCTCCTGAAAGCCACGGGACAGTGTCATATACCATTGAACGCTATGTCTACACGGGCGGAGCGCACGGAATGTCAAGCGAGACGGCAATCAACTTCAACAGAAGGACCGGAGAGGAAATAGATGAAGACGATTTTTTCACCGATGGCAGCGAAAGCCAGCTTTCCTCACTCCTTACACAAAAGGCTTCTGAATATATGAAGAACAGCGGCAACGGCAGTCTGTTTGTAGACAAGGTGGAGCCGAACGACAATTTCAGAGTATCGGATGAGGGGGTAACCTACATCTACAACCCTTACGAGATTGCTCCTTATTCCTCAGGAATAATCAAGCTTACTCTCAAATGGTCAGAGATTGAAAACATACTGAAATAACACAGTCGTCTTTTCTTTATTGCCAACATAGAGTCTATGCCTGTAGCCATTGGCGGTCCTCCCCACTACGTGGGTCCCCTCCCTTTTCGGGAGCCAACGCCGCCAATGGCTACAGGCATATATTGATCCTTTCTTGGGATAAAAACGAATAATAGGGGTTGACTGAATGTCAGTCAACCCCTATTATTCATTTACAGTATGTACCAGGCTATTCCGGCCTTGAGGATGATGCGCCGGAATCCGATATCCTTACTGATTTGGCGTTCTTTCCGTATATGACAGTAGACGCACCGGATATTGAACCGCTTATGCTACCGGTACAGTCAACACAAACCCGGCTCGCACCGGAAACGGACACCTCAATATCATCAGAAGATACCCTTGAACTCCGGGATGAAATACTGGATGCACCAGATGCCTCAACAGACATTCTGTCTGCATATCCGCAGATATTCAGCGACGATGCTCCAGAAGCATCCACCAGCAGCTTTTCCGTCTCGATTTCGGCATCAATCTTCGATGCACCGGACAGTGACAGCTCAAAAGACGGAGCATATATCTTCTCCGAAGCCTTGAATGATGACGCGCCTGACAGGTCAATCCACCTCAGGTCACCGGAAACAGGAAGCACGACCTTTATATGCCCGATATTTCTGAAATGATTCTGCCTCACTTTAAGTTCAAGTATATTCCCTGTCCTTTTTACATCAATATAAGGAAGTATATCCCTGTCTGCTGTTATTTCCATCATATCCGCATCGGAAGAATACTCAACGGAGATTGCCGATGATACATTCAACACCTGGTAGTCAGTCTTGATGGACTCCACGCGGACGTCTTCCACTCCGGACAGCATTTCAGAGCACTCGCTTGCTCCGCAGCAGATCAAAACCACCGCCAAGGCAGCAACAAAAATTTTTCTCATGACATCAATAATTTTAATCTACAATATTCGTCCATTAGACTCCAAATACATAGAAAATGTTGCAAATCTTATTTACTTTGTCAAGCCCAATTTTTCCATCAGAGCCTCAGGCTGAGGATCATGCCCACGGAAATTCCTGTAGATTACAGCAGCATCCTCTGAACCTCCTTTTGAAAGAATATTCTCCCTGAACGAATCAGCCACTTCCCTGTTGAAAATACCTTTCTCCTTGAAAAGCGAGAAAGCATCCGCCTCAAGCACTTCAGCCCATTTGTAGGAATAGTACCCTGCTGAATATCCGCCGGAGAAAATATGTCCGAAAGCCGGAGAAATCGCAGTTCCGGCAACGGTCGGCATCACAGCATACGGAGCAAGAGTCTTCTGCTCAAACTCCACGGTTCCTTCCTTTGGAAGTGATTCCAACGAATGCCAAGCCATATCAAGCACTCCGAAATGAAGCTGGCGCACCTGCATATAACCTGACTGGAAATTCTTGGCTGCAACTATTTTCTCTATAAGTTCCGCAGGTATCACCTCGCCTGTCTGATAGTTCTTAGCAAAAGAATTGAGGTATTCAGGTTCAAACGCCCAGTTCTCCATAATCTGCGAAGGCAGCTCCACGAAATCACGAGCTACGCTTGTACCGGTCTGGGACGGATAACGTCCTTCAGCCAATATCCCGTGCAGAGCGTGTCCGAACTCGTGAAGGAAAGTTGTCAGCTCATCGTGAGTAATCAGAGACGGCTCATTGGCAGTCGGCTTGGTAAAGTTGGTAACAATGCTGATGAGAGGCCTCTCCTCAACACCGTTTCTGATACTCTGGCCACGGAATTCTGTCATCCATGCTCCGCTTCTCTTGCTTGCTCTCGGGAAGAAGTCCGCATAGAACAATGCCAGATGGCTTCCGTCAGCATCCTTCACTTCATATACTTTGACATCCTTATGATATACAGGCACATCTGACCTCTCCTGGAAAGTAATCCCATACAGCCTGTTCGCAAGACCGAACACAGCATCAATACAGTTCTCAAGTCTGAAATAAGGTTTAAGCAGCTCCTCATTGAGTGAATATTCAGCTTCCTTATATTTTTCAGACCAGAAACTGAAGTCCCACGGCATCAGTTCATTGCCTTCAAATCCGTTTTTCCTGGCATAATCATATACGTCAGCCACATCCTTCTTTGCAAACGGAACAGACGGCACGAGAAGTCCCTCAATAAATTTTTCTACAGTCTCCGGATTCTTGGCCATACGCTCCTCAAGAGCATAGTCAGCATACGTCTCATACCCGAGAAGCTTCGCGATCCTTATCCTGAGGTCAACGATTTTCTTTACAATCTCAGTATTGTCAAATTCGCCACCGACAGCCTTGGAACCGTGTCCCTTATACATTTTTTCACGGAGTTCCCTTACACTGCTGGATTTCATAAACGGGCCATAGCTCGGATAGTCAAGGGTATATACCCAGCCTTCCAGCCCTCTCTCCTTCGCCGTCTCGGCACCCATCGCCACGACATACTGCGGAAGACCTGCAAGGTCCTTCTCGTCAGTGATATGCAATGAGAACGCGTTTGAGGCTGCCAGCGCATTCTTCTGGAATTCCAGCGTAAGCAGAGAAAGTTCCTCGGAATATTTGCTGTAGGTCATCTTGTCCTCATCGGACAGATTAGCTCCGTTGCGTGAGAATGATTTATATGTATCTTCAAGGAGTGTCATCTGATCTTTCTCCAGACCAAGTTCATTCCTTTTTTCATAAACTGCCTTCACCCTGCGGAAGAGGTCAATGTTCAGTGAAACATACATGGAATACTCGGTCATAAGCGGCGATATCTCCTCTGCTATAGCCTGGAGTTCATCGCTCGTATCAGCCTCGTTGAGATTGTAGAATATGGCAGCGACCCTGTTCAATGTCCTTCCGCTATATTCCATAGCCTCGATCGTATTTTCAAATGTAGGCTCCTCAGGATTGGCCACTATGGCATCGATTTCAGCTTTGGCCTCCTCTATTCCCGCCTTGAATGCAGGCAGATAATGTTCATTTCTGATTTTGTCAAACTGCGGAGCACCGTATGGAAGCGGAGACTCCGTCAAAAGTGGATTTTCCATTTTGCAAGATGTAATAATGGCAAGCGCGAGACCTGCCGCAACAATCATTTTTTTCATAATGTAATTTTTTCCGAATGAGATTATATTTCTTTTGAAGAAATATCCTGCAAATTTAATGAAACATTTTCATATTCCATCAGAGTCTTGCGAAGCATAGAATATCTTGCAATCGAAACCTTTGACGACATCACCGTGACGCTGATGTCAAAACATCCGTATTCATCGTGTCTTCTGGTCTTATGATACGAAGTCACATAGTCAAAGTTGAACCCGAGATGCCGCAGCTCCATCACGCTTAAAGAAGTGGTATGATGCTTCAGCAGGTTCTCCAGTATACCGTGGTTCTTCTCCAGAGCATTGATGATTTTCATCTTTATGGCTCTCGCCCCTCTCGCCTTGCGGTTATTGAATCTGTTTTTGCAGGATACGCAGCAGAACTTCCTGTCCTGCCTCCCATATTCTATGGCATCACCGCATTCGAGACACCTTGCCGTATGCTGCTTTATCTCATATCCCATAGCCAGTTTTTCTCCAAATATCCGACACCCCGGGCAAACAATCAACAGGACGGATATGATTTATATGTTTTTTAAGATAATTTACATTTTTTACGGACGGCCATAAAAGACAAAATTTATTTTGCAGTAACCGTATCAGCGCAAAAAAGACAACAAATGCCCAAAATGCAGAAAAACAAGACAGGAGAAGAGTCCGGCATAATCCAGGGGGAAGTTTTTTTGCTTTACTTTGCCCCTGTCCCGCAGTGCGCACGTAATGATGTGGGGAAGACAAACTATTAAAGAAAATTCTTATGGAACAATTGAACAGAATCGAATTGAGGGGAAACATCGGAAACATACGTGTATCCAATGTAGGACAGGGAAAAGTCGCAAGGTTTTCACTTGCCACCAATTATCTCTACACAAAAGACGGCGAGGCTGTGGTCGAGACCACCTGGCACAACATCGTAGCCTGGGAGGGCAAGGGCATTCCGGAGCTTGACAAGCTCGAGAAAGGCAGCCGGGTATATGTGACAGGCAGGGTGCGCCAGTCGAAATATACAGGAAACGACGGTTTGGAGAAACAAAGTTATGAAGTTCTTGCCAGCAAGCTAAATATTGAGCAACCAAGCACTTACGAAAAATAAAAAATTGAATTTTCCGATATTTTTCCGGTCATTCTGTATGTACTTCCGGTGATATTACACAAAACACATTTGACTAATTGAGATTCTGGATATATCTTTGCGCCCGAATATAATTATGGTTAGTTAATTTAGATGATTTGATTTATGGAAATCAACGGTAATTTCAACAATGGTACGTGGGCAGAAAGAATAGACGTATCTGACTTTGTTTACAGAAACATCACTCCTTATGAGGGGGATGCGTCTTTTCTGACCGGAGCTTCGGAAAGGACAAAAAGGCTTTGGGCCAAATGCCTCGAGGCACTTGCTGAAGAGAAGGAAAACGGAGGTGTCCGTTCAATAGACAACAAGACAATTTCGACAATCACATCCCACGCGGCAGGATATATAGCCAAAGAGGATGAACTTATAGTAGGACTTCAGACTGACGAGCTGTTGAGAAGAGCCATCAAACCTTTCGGGGGATGGCACGTGGTGGAGAAAGCCTGCAAAGAGAACGGAGTGGAGCTGGATCCTGAAGTCAAGAAGATATTTACGCACTACCGCAAGACACACAACGACGGAGTGTTCGATGTATATACTGAAGAAATCAGACGTTTCAGGTCTCTCGGATTCCTTACCGGTCTTCCTGACAACTACTCCCGCGGACGTATAATCGGAGACTACAGAAGGCTTGCCCTGTATGGTGCAGACAGCCTGATAGAGGCAAAGAAAAATGATCTGCACCACCTTACAGGTCCGATGACAGAGCACAGGATCAGACTGCGCGAAGAGGTTGCCGAGCAGATCAAGGCTCTCGAGGAGATAAAAATCCTCGGTACATCATACGGACTTGAGCTCAACAGGCCAGCACACAATGCGCAGGAAGCCGTACAGTGGGTATATATGGCATATCTCGCAGCTGTCAAAGAGCAGGACGGAGCAGCCATGTCTCTCGGAAACGTATCATCTTTCCTTGACATCTACATCCAGTATGACCTTGACCATAATGTAATCGACGAGACATTCGCACAGGAGCTTATCGACCAGTTCGTAATGAAGCTAAGAATGGTAAGGCACCTCAGAATGAGCTCATACAACGACATCTTCGCAGGAGACCCTACATGGGTAACAGAGTCCATAGGAGGAAGGTTCAATGACGGAAAGGTAAAGGTCACCAGGACTTCATTCCGTTTCCTCCAGACCCTCTACAACCTCGGACCTGCACCGGAGCCTAACATGACAGTGCTCTGGAGCCCAGAGCTTCCGGAAGGATTCAAGGAATTCTGTGCAAAGGTATCAATCGACACAAGCTCAGTACAGTATGAGAACGACGACCTTATGCGCGACGTGCGTGGAGGGGATGACTACGGTATCGCCTGCTGCGTTTCATACCAGGCTATCGGAAAGGCTATCCAGTTCTTCGGCGCAAGGGCCAACCTCGCAAAAGCCCTACTTCTCGCGATAAACGGAGGAAGATGTGAAAACACAGGCACGCTTATGGTCGAGGGCATCAAGCCGCTCAAAGGAGACGTTCTTGATTTCGAGGAAGTAATGTCAAACTACAGACAGGTTATCCACGAAGTGGCGAGAGTCTACAACGAGGCGATGAACATCATCCACTATATGCACGACAAATATGACTATGAAAGGTCACAGATGGCTCTCATCGACACCGATCCGTCAATAAATCTTGCATACGGACTTGCCGGACTTTCAATTGCGGCCGACTCCCTGTCAGCGATCAAATTCGCCAAGGTTACAGCACACCGCAATGCAGACGGTCTTACAGACGGATTTGAAATCGAAGGCGAATACCCTTGCTTCGGAAACGACGACAACAAGGTGGATGACATAGCAAAGGAAATCGTAAAATATTTCAGCTCGGAGCTCCACAAGCTCCCTGTCTACAAGAACGCTATGCCTACCCTCTCTCTCCTTACCATCACATCCAACGTGATGTACGGAAGGAAGACCGGCGCTACACCTGACGGAAGGGCAAAAGGAGTGGCATTCGCACCGGGAGCGAACCCGATGCACGGAAGGGACTGCCACGGAGCCATAGCTTCATTGAGCTCTGTCGCGAAACTGGATTACAACGATGCTATGGACGGTATCAGCAACACATTCTCTATCGTACCTAAGTCTCTCGGCCCTACAGAAGACGAGCGCATTGAAAATCTTGTGACAATCCTTGACGGATACTTCATCAAAAAGGCACACCATATCAATGTGAATGTCCTCAACAGGGAGATGCTTGAAGATGCTATGGAGCATCCTGAGAACTATCCGCAGCTGACGATCAGGGTTTCCGGATACGCAGTGAACTTCGTGAAACTCAGCCGTGAGCACCAGCTTGAAGTTATTGCCAGAACATTCCATCAGAGTATGTAATGAGCATAATAAAAGTACATTCTTACGAAAGTCTTGGAACATACGACGGACCGGGTCTCCGGCTCGTCGTATTTCTTCAAGGATGCCCCTTCAGATGTCTTTATTGTGCCAATCCGGATACTATCAGTTTTGAAGGAGGCACACCGACAGACCACAATGAGATCCTGCAGAAAGCGTTGAGCGAAAAGCCGTTTTTCGGCAAACGCGGAGGGATAACATTCTCGGGAGGAGAGCCGACGGCACAGGCCGAAGCGCTGGTTCCGCTGTTCAGATCCCTGAAAGACAACGGGATCCATATCTGCATAGATTCAAACGGAGGAATCTGGAACAGTAATGTAGAGACACTGCTGTCTCTTGCGGACCTGGTACTTCTCGACATCAAGGAATTCAACCCGGAACGCCACAAGTCTCTGACAGGATGTGACAACTCCAGGACACTCCGTACAGCCGCCTGGCTGGAAGAGCACAACAAGCCGTTCTGGCTCAGATATGTACTTGTGCCGGGATACAGCGATTTCGAAGAAGATATAAGGGCACTATGCGCACATTTCAAGGACTACAGGATGATACAGAAACTTGAAATACTGCCATATCACACCTTAGGCTCACACAAGTACGAGTCGCTCGGCAAGGAGTACGCGCTGAAAGATGTTCCGCTGAACACTCCGGAGCAGCTTGAACGCACAAAATCAATATTTGAAGAATATTTCGACTGCGTATCCCTGAATTAGATTTTTAGTCAGGAAGCTGTCTGAAATTTTGTCATTATAAATTTTATGAAGTATTTTTGACTGTAAATCTATATGTCTATGGGCAAAAAAGTTGCATTGGTCCTTTCAAGCGGCGGTCCGAGGGGATTCGCATATATAGGGGCCATAGAAGAGCTTGAAAGCAGAGGTTATGAAATAACATCAGTAGCAGGTACATCCATTGGTTCTCTTATCGGAGGCATATATGCTGCCGGAAAACTTCAGGAAGTCAAACAGTGGCTGTTTGACCTTGACGCCTGGAAAGTATTCACTCTTATGGACCTTTCCATAAGTTTCAGCCATATAGTCAAGGGTGACAAGGTCATCGAGGCACTCAAAGGAATAGTCCCCGACATAGATATTGAAAACCTGAAGATCCCTTACAAGGCGATCGCCACGGATTTCTACACAGGCGAAGAAGTCATATTCGACAAAGGCAACCTGTGGCAGGCCATAAGGGCATCCATTTCAATACCTTCCCTTTTCCGTCCGGTGCAGATGGGAGGCCGCACCCTGATTGACGGAGGGATAGCTAATGTAATTCCCCTCAACAGGGTAAAAAGAACGGAAGGTGACATACTCGTGGCGTTTGACGTCAACTCCATAGACATTGATAAAATCAACAGGATCGTTGCCGACGATTCGTGGGAGCAGAACCACCTGTCAGACCCGGACAAGGCATATCATACGGTGCTTGGAAGAACATTCTCGCTGATGAACCATTCGAATACGCGCCTTGCCCTTAATATGAATCCGCCTGACGTACTCGCCGTCATGCCTTTTGACACTTTCGGGGCAATACCGGACTACGCAAAGGCACGTGAAATATCAGCGATGGGCAGGGAGCTTATGAAAGAAGCACTCGACAGATACGAGGGCGGACAGCAACCGATATTATAAACAAAATCCGTCTGACAGACGCCAAACACCATAATTTATGCTTAGAAAAGTCAGAATCATCTTTGCGGCAGTATTTTTCTTTTTCATCACAATGCTGTTTCTTGATTTCACAGGAACGATACATTCCTGGATAGGATGGATGGCAAGAATTCAGTTTATTCCTGCCGTACTTGCCCTGAACGCCGGTGTGGTCGCCGCACTTGTAATACTGACTCTTCTGCTTGGAAGGGTCTACTGCTCTGTCATCTGCCCTATGGGAGTGTTCCAGGACATCATCTCCTGGGGCCACGGAAAGACCAAAAGGAAAAACAGGTTCAGATTTTCATATTCTCCGGCAAAGGACTGGCTGAGATACGGATTCCTTGTGCTGTTCATTGTCTCCCTTGTTGCCGGAATAGGATCAGTCGCCGCCCTGCTGGCACCATACAGTTCATACGGAAGAATAGCAAGCAACCTTTTCGCGCCTGTATACGCGGCAGGGAACAACGTCCTTGCCTATTTTGCAGAAAGGCTGGACAGCTACGCATTCTACTCGACCGAGGTGTGGATAAAAAGCATACCGACATTCATTATCGCGCTGCTGACATTCGCCGTCATATTCTATCTTTCGTGGAAAAACGGAAGGACATACTGCAATACTGTCTGTCCGGTGGGCACCATTCTCGGATTCGTGTCAAGATATTCTTTCTTCAAGCCGGTAATCGACACGGAAAAATGCCGCAACTGCGGACTTTGCGGAAGACAGTGCAAGGCTTCCTGCATCAATATGAAAGAGCACGAGATTGACTACAGCAGATGCGTGGTATGTATGGACTGCCTTGAAGCCTGCAATGAAGGCGCGATAAGCTACAGGTTCTCGCTTCCGTGGAAAAGGAAAGCAGAGGAAGGAAGCACAAATGAGGGAAAAGGGTATGCAGAGAATGACGGCAGAAGGGCATTTATCACTGCCGCAGCATTGGTGACATCCGCCGCAGCCCTGAAATCCCAGGAGATCAAAAGGGACGGAGGACTCGCTCCTGTCATAGGAAAGAAAGATCCGGAAAGAGGCACGGCCCTGACTCCGGCCGGTTCGTCAGGCCACAGGCATTTCTACCAGCACTGTACAGCCTGCCAGCTCTGCGTTTCAGCCTGCCCTTACGGTGTCCTGAGACCGTCCACGGCACTTGATACGCTTATGCAGCCTGAAATGTCATACGAAAGGGGATATTGCCGTCCAGGATGTACAAAATGTTCTGAAATATGTCCTGCCGGAGCGATAAGGAAAATCAGCAGGGAGGAGAAATCGTCCATCCAGATAGGTCACGCTGTCGTAAATCTTGATATGTGCATAGTCAACAGGGATGATGTCCAGTGCGGCAACTGCGCACGCCATTGTCCGGCAGGAGCCATATCAATGATACCACTGGATCCTGACAACAAGAAGTCCAGAAAGATTCCTGTAGTTGATCCGGAGAGATGCATAGGATGCGGAGCATGTGAAAACCTCTGTCCTTCAAGACCGTTGAGCGCGATACACGTGGAGGGTCACGAGATGCACAGGACAATATAAGATTCTACAGGCTGAAACACAGGTCAATACCGATAACAAACTAAAGATTCCATCTATGAAAGATATAAACAGGAGAGATTTTCTGAAGATAGCAGGAATGGAGGCGGTAAGCCTCGGCGCGATAGCGACGGGCTGCTCCCCGAGGGGAGCGTCATCAGACACGCCTGCCGAAGGCGGCGGTCAGATGACATACCGCCTCAATCCGACCACCGGGGACAAAGTTTCAATCCTCGGCTACGGATGTATGCGCTGGCCGACCAAAGAGACAGCGGATCCGGATGGAAACAACATTGACCAGGATGCAGTCAACCGTCTCGTCGATTATGCCATCGCGCACGGTGTCAACTATTTCGACACGTCACCACAGTACTGCAAAGGATTCTCCGAGCGTGCCACAGGTATAGCCCTGAGCAGACATCCGAGAGACAAATACTTCATCGCCACCAAACTTTCCAATTTTGACGAAAGGGAATGGAGCCTTGAAGCGTCCGTAGCGATGTACCACAACTCACTGAAATATCTTCAGACCGACTATATAGATTATATGCTTCTGCACGGAGTCGGGATGGGAGGAATGGAGACCCTCAATGCCAGATATATAGACAACGGGCTTCTTGACTTCCTTATGAAGGAAAGGGAAGCCGGAAGGATACGCAACATCGGATTTTCATACCACGGTGACGTGAAGGTATTTGACTGGCTTCTTGAGAACAACGACAAATACCACTGGGATTTCGCGCAGATACAGCTCAACTACATTGACTGGAAACACGCGAAACGCATCAAGCCGAAGAACACAAACGCAGAATATCTCTACAACGAGCTGCAGAAACGTGGTATCCCTTCAGTGATCATGGAGCCGCTTCTCGGAGGAAGGCTTGCAAAGGTACCGGTACATATCGCGAACAGGCTGCAGCAGAGAGAGCCGTCCCAAAGCATCGCTTCCTGGGCATTCAGGTTTGCCGGAAGTCTCCCGGGAGTCCTTACATGTCTGAGCGGAATGACCTATATGGAACATCTTCAGGACAACCTCAAGACATACTCACCTCTCCAGACACTTACTGAGGAGGAAAACCGCTTCCTCATCGAGACGGCGGAACTGATGATGAACTACCCTACCGTCCCTTGCAACGACTGCAAATACTGTATGCCTTGCCCGTACGGAATCGACATACCGGCAATACTTCTGCACTACAACAAATGTCTCAATGAAGATACCATACCGCAGGATGCACAGGACAAGGACTACAGGAAGAACAGGAGGGCATACCTCGTCGGCTACGACAGGGCAGTACCGAAAGTACGGCAGGCAGACCACTGTATAGGATGCGGACAGTGCGTACACCATTGTCCTCAGGGCATAAACATTCCGCAGCAGCTGCACAGGATCGGGAAGTACATAGACAAGCTCCGCGATTCCGAATAGTGTCATTCCATTTCAATCTTGGAGACTTTTTCATTGCGGTATGCCTTCGGAGTACATCCGTATTTTGCTGAAAAACATTTGAAGAACGTCCCCCTGTTGGCAAATCCTGCCTTATAGATGATCTCGTCTATGGTAAGTTTTGTCGTCGTGAGGAGCTGCTCGGCTTTCACAAGCCTGTATTCCTTGATGATCTCCGCAGGACTCTGACAACCGAGACCTTCCAGACGGCGGTAGAGGTTTCTTATGCTCAGTCCCATTTTTTCCGCTATGAATTTTGTGGAAATCTTGGTGTCCGTCAGGTTCTCATTGATGATTTTCACCATATCATCGATGAACTTCTTGTCCTCGTGATGAAGGATCTGCCCGTCCGCCACCTCATAGGCACTTATCGGAGAGTTATAATACTCTTTGAGAGAACGGTTGCGTTTGAGAAGCTGGTCCACTACAGCCTTTAGATATTCCACATTGAACGGAATCGCAAGACAGATGTCGGCACCGGATTCGACTCCTTTGAGCCTTTCGTCAATCTGCTGTACGGACGACAGAAGCACTACCGGGATATGGGAAGTCAGCTTGCTGTCCTTTATATGCCTGATGATCGCCTGATATTCCGACTTTTCCGAAAGAGCATCACAGATCACGATGTCAGGGTGCATCTGTTTCAGCATATTCTCCATATCACTGAAATTGTCCGGCATCGTGACATTGTAATCCGATGAAAATATATCCGCAACGAAACACATGATTTCAGTATTCTCATTCACCACGAAAATCGCAGGGCGGCCTTTTTCAAAAGGATATTTCTTCTTGCCTGAGGCCGGTGCGGCAAATGCCAGCGTGCTCTCCATAGACACAATCGCCTCCGGCTGGGCCACATCAGATGACGAGACCTGAAGATAAGGTATCCTCACTGCAAATGTCGTAAGGGCATTGGGAGTGCTGTCCACGATAATCTCACCGTTCATACCCGTAACTATATTGTGGCATACTGCAAGCCTGAGGTCTCCGGAAAAAGAAAGACCCCGCTCGCTTTTTCGCTCAAAATAATCCAGAGCCTTGTTCCTGTCAAATATGGCGGCTATATCGTCAGAGTTTACCCCCGCGCTGTCATTGGATATGGAAATATTGAGATTTTCATCCTTCTTGTATATGGTCACTGAAACCATACCGTTCAGAGGAGTATGGTTGAATGCGTTCGACATCAGTGTTTCAAGAATCATCGTCAGTCCTTTCTGGTCCACCGGCCATATCAGATTGTCAGGCACATCAAGACAATGCCTGATCATCTTCTTTTCCGCATAGTCCTCATAGCTGTCCATAAGTCTTTTTGCAATGTCCGTCACGGATACAAGCTCGATCTTCTCGCTGCCTCCGCTCTCATCGCCACCTTCCCTGAACTTATGAAGCATATAGACAAGATTATGCAGCTTGGAGACATTCTTGCTGATGGTCTGCGCATACCCCAGTATATAGTCATCCGCCCCGGGATAGTTCACAATCTGCTCGCAAGGCGCGGATATCATAGTCAGAGGCATAGAGAACTCCTGTGTGATATTGGAAAAGAAATTCATCTTTGACTCATATATTTCCTCCTTTTTCCTCGTCTCGAAGGCCTGCATACGCTCATTTTTGCGCCTGCGGTATCTTATAACCAAAGACACGGCAACTCCTGCGATCATACACAGCACGGCCAACGCGTACAGAACCATAGCCGCCGAAGAAGCATAGAACGGAGGCTTGAGCCACAAAGGCATAGAATATACTGGACTTTCATATCCTGTAAGATTGTTGCGGTAGCGGACGTCTATGCTGTATTTCCCATAAGGCAGCCCCGACAGCGACAATACCGGAGAAGTCTCGGTCCATTCATCGTTCCTGCCCCCCGTCCTGCTGAAATATGAATAGTTGCTCCCGTTGACATAATCAAGAGCGAGTATCGACACCGAATGCAATGTCCTGTCCGGATCTATGACAAGCCCTCCCCTGCCGGACATGAATTCATTGATGCTGTATGACCCGTCACTCAGACGCACATCACGGAACATGACAGGAGGATTGAGCGTGCCTTCTTCATATTCGGTATTCCTTATTGCGACAATGCCATTGATCCCGCCGAAGAACAGGGTCCCGGAATCCTCATCATTGAATGCGGCCCCGTCGCTGTACTCAACCGTGCCCAAACCGTATGAATATCCATAGTTCACGATATTGCCGGAAGACGGGGAAAATTGTGAAACTCCACTGTTTGTACTCAGATAAAGCCTGCCTTCCGTATCTTCAAGTATGCAATGCACAGTACCGACAACCCCTGTCGCAGAAAGCCTGTCCCTGTAAAGGCTTATCAGTCCCGCACTTGTCCCGAACCATATACGTCCGTCTTCTGACTTATGTATGTCAAAGACATCGTTCGCCCCGGAACGGTCTCCGTCGTCAAATGTGAATACATCGTATTTACCGGAAGGAATATCATATCTGACCGCTCCATAGCCTCTGTTTCCGAACCAGATTGTAGAATCATCCTCCCTGCACATAGAAAAGAAGAAACGCTCCGCCTCAAGTCCACCGTCAAAAACGATACGCTCCACTTCACGTATGGAAGGACCGGAATTCCAGTCCAATATGATTTTGAAGATGCCCTCTCCGACAGAAGCCGCATACAGCGTATCCGCAGAAACCTCACACAGGGAATGTATATATCTGAGATTCTCCGGACCACGGATGCTGTGTATCCTTCCGTCAGAGTAGGAATAATAGTTGAGACCTGCACCGTCACCCGCTATCCATATTATATCCCTGGAACTTTCAGCAAATGCATATATCGAATTTTCCAGAAGTTCGCTGTTGGAGGACATATACTGCACCGTATTGTTCATACGGTACTGCTTCTGGTCATAGAATCTGTTGATTTTCAATATCCCTTCGCCTTTGGTGGCAATCCACAGCGCGCCTGTCCTGTCCACGAAAAGCGACCTTACGGGTTTGGAAAGGCTATACGGAAGCTTGTCGAATGTAACGGAACTGAAAGACACCTGATTCTTCGTATCCTGATAAAGCCCCTGTCCGTCGGTTCCTATCCAGACAATATCCTGACGCATATCTTTCAGCAGAGACATTACTCCGCAATGTATGTCCATCCTTTCCCTCCGGAATCTTTCCTTGTCGTACGTAATGCTTTTCAGCCTTATACACCCGTTGGTCGAGAATGATACGATATAATCCGCCCCGTCCGAAATTACGCCAGACACATATCCGCGTTCCGCTATCTCGCGTGACATATCGCTTATATATGAACAATGGCCGTCGGAGGTATCGAATTCGTACATAATACCCTTGTCGTCAATAAGGAAAATCCTTTCCCCGACAAATGTATACTGCAATTTTCCTGGAAAAAAATGTTCAGACGGGGTTCCGACAGAGACTATTCCTCCTGCCTGGCCGAATATCACCGGATATCTGAAGACGCCTTTCCGGGAAAAAATCCAGAAACAGTCATTGTCATCTATGAAGCCGTCGATATAATCGGAATAGCTTATATCCGGACAGGCATCCATCGCGACGAAATCCCTGGCTTCCGGATCATAGGTGCTCCACTGACCGTCACTCCCCACCACTATGACTTCATCCCTGTTTCTTGCGGCTATCCTGTACATTCCACGGAATTTCTGATGCTTTTCCACTCCGTATGTCTGTGGATTGAAAAGGTCGAGACCATAGTTTGTACGTATCCAGAACAAAGAATCCCTCGTCACGGCAATCTCTTCTATAAGATTGCCCGAAAGATATGAATCCCCGGTGTCGTCACGCTGAAAAACATACATTCTATTCCCGTCCCACATATTGAGCCCGTCACAGGTTCCGAGCCATACAAAACCGTTACTATCCTGTGCCAGAGCCTGTACGGCATTGTTTGAGATGCCTTCTCTGCTTGACACCTGTCTGAGATTTCCCGCCGGAGACACGACTGCCGCACAAAACGAGACAAAAAGAAGTACGATTTTCCTCATAACCACAATAAGCATTACCGCCGGCAAATATACCTCCGTTTTGGCATATTTTCATACTATTAATTCATTTATATAAACTTGTTTTTATTTTATTATGGGTAATTTTGACATCAGAACGACAAAACTCATCATATAATGAAAACCTATTTGTTACCAATGATGGCTACACTGACAGGAGCTGCTGTTTCACTCCTGTCCTGCAGCGTAAACAGACCTGAAGGCATAACCAGGGCAGAATCAACACTTGACTCGATCTATGTGCATTACGGAGTAGACGGGACCTGTCTGCTCAGGGAGAACTTCCCTTCAGCACCGGAATACAAAGCCACATATCTGGCATCTGAAGAGCAGGCACTGCCGAACCCTTATTCATATCTGTGGCCGTTCTCCGGAACTCTTTCAGCAGCCGGAGCGATACTTGAATCGGACAAAGGCTTCATTGAAGTAATTGACGGAAGAATCCTTCCCGGACTGTATGAATACCACGACACTTCAAGGCAGCCGTATGCCTATGCTTCATATATAAGTTCTGCTCCTGTGTCTGACAGATTCTATGACGACAACGTATGGCTCGGAATAGATTTCTGCGACATATACGAGGCAACCGGAGACAGAAAATATCTTGAACAGGCGGAAAGCATCTGGAAATTCATAGAAAGCGGTACCGATGATGTCCTCGGGGGAGGCATCTACTGGTGCGAGCAGAAAAAGACATCAAAGAACACCTGCTCCAATGCACCGGGGACCGTATATGCCCTGAAACTTTACAAAGCCACGGGAGACACAGGATACCTTGAACAGGCACAGGCCCTGTACGATTGGACAAAAGACAGTCTTATGGACCGGGAAGACCATCTTTATTTTGATAATATCGGCATAAACGGCAATATCGGAAAAGCGAAATTCGCATACAACAGCGGCCAGATGGTACAGGCAGGCGCGCTCCTTTATGAAATAACCGGAAATGAAGAATACCTGACAGACGCACGGCTTACGGCAGACTCCTGCCTCGGATACTTTTTCCACGAGTTCACAGGAGATGACGGAAAGACATTCCGTCTTATAAACAAAGGCAATGTCTGGTTCTCGGCAGTTATGGTAAGAGGTTTTGTCGAACTGTTCAGACTTACCGGAGACACTGACTATATAAATGACATCATATCTTCGCTCGACTACGCCTGGAACCACGCCAGAGATGAACACGGTCTGTTTGAAGAGGATTTCTCCGGAAAAGCCAAAAACAAACGCAAATGGCTCCTGACACAGGCTGCAATGGCTGAAATGTTTGCCCGTACCGCAGACCTTAAGACAAAATAATTTTCACTATATTTGTCCTGGAGGACATATATGACGCTCTGGTCTCGGCATAATCAAAGCAAACTTTGCTTCTGCTCTCGACTTTCACTATATTTGGAATTTCAAAAATAATCAAACACAAAAATATTTAAGAATGAATAGTTTATTATGTATCTGCCTTACTGCGGTCATATCAGGGGCCGCAGCCACATCTGCAACGCAGCCTTGTACACTGCCGGAAGCAGAACAGATGGTTTCTGCCGCGGACAACACACGCGCGGAAGTGAACAAGACAAAACTTTACGCAAAGACCAACCGTCCGGCAAAGAAAAACCGTCTTTTCACATCTGAAGCTGTTGAGTCCGAAATAGGACGTGTAAAAGGAATCCTGACCAACAGGAAACTCGGATGGATGTTCGAGAACTGTTTTCCTAACACTCTTGACACCACTGTCCGCTACCGCAAAGACGATAACGGCAAAGATGACACAGTAGTATATACAGGTGACATTCACGCAATGTGGCTACGCGATTCAGGAGCACAGGTATGGCCGTATGTACAGCTGGCAAATGAGGATGAACATCTTAAGGCTATGCTTGCAGGAACAATCCGCCGCCAGTTCAAATGTATAGAACTTGACCCTTACGCCAACGCATTCCTCGATCCGTATGATCCGAACCCGGACCACCATTGGATGTCTGACGGTACAAAGATGCGTCCTGAACTGCACGAGCGCAAATGGGAAATCGACTCTCTCTGCTATCCGCTCAGACTTGCATATCACTATTGGAAAGTGACAGGAGACGCTTCCGTGTTCGATGAGCATTGGCTTGCGGCGATAGACAATATCCTCCGTACATTCAAGGAGCAGCAGCGTAAAGAAGATGTAGGCCCTTATACATTCCTGCGTGTGACAGACCGTCAGCTTGACACAGTATGCAACCAGGGGAAAGGCAATCCTGTAAATCCTGTAGGACTTATCGCTTCCGTGTTCCGTCCGTCTGATGATGCCACAACATTCCTTTTCCTCGTCCCTTCCAACTTCTTCGCGGTCTCATCCCTGCGCAAAGCGGCTGAAATCCTTACAGAAGTCAACGGAGACAGCGTAAAGGCTGAAGAATGTCTTGCACTCGCTTCTGAAGTGGAGACTGCACTGAAGAAATACGCTACATACAACCATCCTGAGTTCGGCACAATCTACGCCTTTGAGGTGGACGGATTCGGCAACCGTTTCCTTATGGATGATGCCAACGTGCCAAGCCTGCTTGCTATGCCATATCTCGGTGATGTGGACGTAAATGATCCTATCTACCAGAATACACGCAGATTCGTATGGAGCGAATCAAATCCATACTTCTTCAAAGGAACTGCCGGAGAAGGCATCGGAGGACCTCATATCGGCTATGATATGGTATGGCCTATGAGCATTATGATGAAGGCATTCACATCACAGGATGACCAGGAAATCAAAAAATGCATCGAAATGCTGATGACAACCGACGCCGGTACAGGATTTATGCACGAGTCTTTCAACAAAGACAATCCTGAGGACTTCACACGTTCATGGTTCGCATGGCAGAATACCCTGTTCGGAGAGCTGATACTGAAGCTTGTGAATGAAGGCAAAGTTGACCTGCTCAATTCTATAACTGTAGAATAGACAATATCAATAAAATCAACGAGGGTGGATTCTAATTGGTTCTAACTTAGAATTCACCCTTTCTTGTTTTCCTGTGTGGCCCACTATGGTGGGTCCCTGCAATATATTGTATATCAAGCGATTGCAAAACAGTATATCTTATATAGGCAATACTGTTTTATAACTTATTGAATCCCACTGCATTGCAGAGACCCACCTAGTGGCGAGCAGACACCACGGCAAAAGGCACAATCCGTATGCTTTGCGACTCCGGTACGGAAAAGCAACAGTGATTGCACATTAATCCGGGAAAAGTGTCACAAAACAAAACGTGGGATGATATTGCTATCACCCCACGTCCAGTGTTATATATCGAGAAAATTATTTGTTATTCTCTCTGCGTCCGCCACGGCCTCCACGACGACGCTCGCCGCCACGGCCTCCACGGCTGTTCTGACCGCCCTGTGCCTGATTTGCAGCGATTCCGGCGTTAGGAGAAAGATCTTTCTTTCCGTAAACCTCACCGTTGCAGATCCAAACTTTGATACCGAGGACACCTACTTTGGTATGAGCCTCTGCAAGAGCGTAGTCAATGTCTGCGCGGAATGTATGAAGAGGAGTACGTCCCTCTTTGAACATCTCGCTTCTTGCCATTTCAGCACCGCCGAGACGACCGCTGATCTGAACTTTGATACCCTCTGCACCTACTCTCATAGTAGTAGCCACAGCCATCTTGATAGCTCTTCTGTAGGAAACACGTCCCTCGATCTGACGAGCGATGCTGTCTGCTACGATGTGAGCGTCAACCTCAGGTTTCTTAACCTCGAAGATGTTAATCTGAACATCTTTCTTGGTCACATTCTTCAACTCCTCTTTGAGCTTGTCAACCTCTGCTCCGCCTTTTCCGATGATGACACCCGGACGTGCAGCATGAATAGTCACTGTGATGAGTTTAAGAGTTCTCTCGATGACGATCTTTGAAAGGCTTGCCTTTGCAAGACGGTTTACGAGATATTTACGGATTTCATAGTCCTCCGCAATCTTCTCTGCATAGTTACCACCACACCAGTTAGAGTCCCAACCACGGGTGATACCGATTCTGTTGCTGATAGGGTTAGTTTTCTGTCCCATAATTTATTCCTCCACTGTTGTTGGTTTCTTTACATCGAGGATAATGGTAATATGGTTGGAACGCTTGCGGATCCTGCCGGCCCTACCCTGAGGACAAGGACGGATTCTCTTGAGCGTACGACCTTCATTGACCATAAGGGTCTTGATGTACACATTACCGTTATCCAACTCTTTTGTGCTGTCCGGATTCTTTGCTTCCCAGTTTGCAATCGCACTGCGGAGAACCTTTGAAAGGCTTTCTGATGCGTGCTTCTTTGAGAATTTAAGGATATCCAAAGCTTTATTCACCTCTACGCCTCTGATGATGTCAGCGACAAGACGCATTTTGCGGGGTGAAGTAGGTACGTCATTCAGCTTAGCGATAGCTGTCTGCTTCTTTATCTCTTTCAGCCTCTCGGCCATCTGTCTTTTACGAGCTCCCATAATTACAATTTCATTTTAAATTATTTACGATTGCCCGAATGGCCTTTGAAAGTTCTTGTTGGCGCAAACTCACCAAGCTTGTGACCTACCATATTCTCAGTTACATAAACAGGAATAAATTTGTTACCATTATGAACTGCGATGGTGTGACCTACAAAGTCAGGAGAGATCATACTTGCGCGTGACCAAGTCTTGACAACCTCTTTCTTCATGCTACCTTCATTCATAGCAAGAATTCTTTTTTCAAGGGCTTCCTGAATATAAGGACCTTTTCTTAATGAACGACTCATAATCTCTTAATTTATTCCGTTATTTTTTCCTTCTTTCAATGATGAACTTGTTTGAAGTCGCCTTAGGATTACGAGTCTTATAGCCCTTAGCTGGCAGACCCTTGCGAGAACGCGGATGTCCTCCGGATGCACGACCTTCACCACCTCCCATAGGGTGATCAACCGGGTTCATTACAACACCGCGGTTACGAGGCCTGCGGCCGAGCCATCTTCTGCGTCCAGCTTTTCCGTGAGACTCCAGATTGTGGTCAGGATTGGACACTGTTCCCACAGTCGCACGGCAAGATACAAGCACCATCCTTGTCTCGCCTGAAGGGAGACGGAGAATAGCATGCTTGCCCTCACGGGCTGCGAGCTGAGCATAAGTTCCTGCTGAACGTGCCATTGCGGCACCCTGTCCAGGGCGGAGCTCAATGTTGTGAACAAGTGTACCAAGCGGAATTTCAGAGAGAGGAAGAGTGTTGCCGACCTCCGGAGCAGCTGCAGCGCCGGAAGCGATTACCTGTCCTACTTTCAGTCCGTTAGGAGCGATTATGTATCTCTTCTCACCGTCCTCATACTTTACAAGAGCGATACGTGCGCTACGGTTCGGATCGTACTCGATCGTCATAACTGTTGCAGTGCACTCGTCCTTGTCACGAAGGAAGTCGATGATACGGTACATTCTCTTGTGACCGCCACCAATGTAGCGCATAGTCATCTTACCCTGATTGTTACGTCCACCTGACTTCTTGAGAGGAGTCAGAAGTGATTTCTCAGGTTTCTTGCAGGTAATGTCGTCAAAAGCACTGATTACCTTATTTCTCTGTCCGGGAGTTACCGGTTTGAATTTTCTTACTGCCATTGCCTGATTACCTTAAATGTTTGCGTAAAAATCAATCTTGTCCTCACCGGCAAGTGTCACATAAGCTTTCTTATAGTGATTGGTGCGTCCTTTGAGCATACCGGCCTTGGTGTAGCGTGACTTCCTCTTACCGTGATAGTTCACAGTATTCACGAAGTCAACTGTCACATTGTACATCTGCTCCACCGCAGCTTTGATCTGAAGCTTGTTGGCCTCGCGGTCAACAATGAAACCGTAACGGTTCAACTTTTCGCCCTGAACCGTCAATTTCTCAGTTATTATTGGCTTAATTATAATTCCCATTTCTCAATCGGTTTATCGTCTGATTCTTGAAGCGAGGATCTCCTGTACGCCGTCA